>Ga0137409_10005601_pt1 | contig 13076 bp, 30 predicted proteins | sample CZODoug1_16funga_FD_122059 | JGI IMG/M metagenome (GOLD analysis project Ga0137409, IMG submission 122059) | Vadose zone soil fungal communities from Angelo Coast Range Reserve, California, USA - CZODoug1_16fungal (Hybrid Assembly) | ecosystem: Environmental > Terrestrial > Soil > Vadose zone...
GATGAGGAAAAAGCGGGCGGCAGGCACAACACGGCCGGGTAGACCGGACTTACGGACCTCCTGCCGCCCGCAGTCATCCGGCGCAGGGGAGGAACCACCACGCCGGGAAGATGAGTGACGGCGGCCACCGGCCCGGAGCGGGCTGAAGGACGCGACCGCCGTCTTCCGGCCGAGGTGCGATCGGCCGAATGAAACTGAATGCCGCTAAGTCGCGCAGCGGACGGATTAATACTTAAGATGCTTGACAGTAACGTGGAGGTTACAGAATTATGACAACGGGAGCGATAAAACGACATCGAACCGTCATAATATTGACGGGAGGAAGACACATCATGGATTTTGCCGAGGCAATTGATAACGGTACTGCGCCTGAGATTTTCGTCAACGGACCAAGCAGAATTGAAAAGATCGGCGCCGGTACGATCCGCGCTATCTGGTACAGCCGCCAGGAAGACGGCAACGTCGTCGTGCTGAAGGTCATCATGGACCTTGCGGAATGGCTCGCGGTCGGGACCATGGTCGCACAAGCACGCGCCACGATCGTAGGCATGCCGGTTCCGGATAATGCGGCGAGGCGGCGCGAGGCGCACTGAGGTCATTCGGCGGCCTCCGGCAATTCAGTAAGTACCCGCTCGATAAGTGTCATTGCCGCCGCGTGGGGCCGACGGTTCATTGTTTCCCATCGGGAAAGGACGCCTTGCGCAACACCGAAGCGCCTTGCGAACTCGATTTGAGTTTCGCCAAGCTGTTCGCGGGCAGCCCTTAACGCGTCTGCAACCGGTCCAAACGATACAACCGGTTTTGGTTTTGGTTTTGGCAACATCTCGACAAATGCCAGAACTGGCCCTTCAAGACGAAACCACTCTCCGGAAACATGCCAAGGAGTAAGTAGATCATGCAACTCGGCTTCTTGCGCTCGGGTAGCAGCTACAAAGCCATACAACGAGGCGCGCGTAGCGCGGACCACGTTAATCTCAGAAAGGCGTCTAACGGGATTGTTAGACCAGCCGATCTTCACACGACCTTCATGGTCGTTGATCGCATAGACGTAGCCGATCATGCGCCCTCCAGCGGCTGGAGGGCGCGCACGAGGTCGGGCCGCAACTGGCCCGGATCAATCCCCGTTTTCTCGGTAATTGTCTGCAAGAGGCCATCGTCAGGCTTCCGCACGCCGGATTCCCACCGCGAGACAGATGCGCGCGAGACGCCCAAAAGGTCGGCCAACTCCGTCTGCGTAAGCGGAGGCGACTGACTTTCGCGGAAGGCTTTAAGCGGATGAGCCATGCGTAGACGTTACCAAATCGGCAACGTTTGCGTCAAGCGTTTTGTTGCCGACACGGCAACTGACGCGGTTTGGCGGCCACGTTACTGTTTCCATCATGGTAAAACAGCTGAAAAAGCCGCCAAAACAACCACCTCGGAAACGACAGCCGCATCGTCGGTCGGGTGGTCCAGTCTATCTCAATGAGTGGATGGTGAAGCTCAATGTTTCCGATGAGGAACTCGCGAAACGAATGCGCGTCCGTCGCGAGACTGTGTGGCGATGGCAAGACGCGCCAAATCGTCTTAATCCGCAGAAAATAGCGCAAATTGCCGAGAAACTTGGGATTGAGCCGGTTGATCTCTGGCGACATCCAGACCGGATTAGCCTCGACAAGGCTGCACAGCATATCAAAGACCCGAAGAGCCTTGAACGCCTAGCTCGCTATATCGGCGATTTGCCGCCCTCAGGCGCCTGATTCTCTTTCTCTTCCATCGCTAAACGACTCATTTCATTCGGCTATAAAAATTGTTGCCGACATGGCAACATTTCTATTGACGGTCGTGTTGCCGATTTGGTAACGTCCCTTTCAAGGCGAGGGGCTGTCCACCCTCACGATCAAGAGCGCTCCCCGCTCATTCCCCCGGTTGTGAGCGGGGCCGAGTTAGAGCGCGGCCGATGGCCCCTCGCCGATACGCTCTGAAGAAAAGGGGAAGACCAATGACTCAGACTCGCACTCGCCGCCCAACGCGGACGCATCGCATCACGACGCGCTTGCTTCGATCGGAGAAGGTAACCATCGCCGCTTTGGCCATGAAGAATGGCGTCGATTTCAATACTCAGCTGGTGGCGATGCTGTGGGGCGCGCTGGGGAAGTGAGGGAGGGGGAGATGGCCGATATCTTCGATGAAATTAGCGCGCTGGCAAATGAAGGCGCTCTTGCGGATATGACTCCAGAGCAGGAGCGAGCAGAAATCCGCCGGCTAGCAGAACAACGCCGTGCCCTGCGCCCCGCGAACATGTGCGCCAGACATGGCATCATAAACTGCAAGCGATGCTGATCGCAGCCCATTACGGGGACAGCCCCGTAATGAACGGCGACCAGAAACCGCCGATAACCAGGAGAACCATCAGTATGGACAGCAAGGCTGTTTATTTTGGAACGATTGCCACTTTGGTAATTGCCATCATCGGAGGCGCCGATGCCGCGCACCGACATTATCGTCACCATGCCGCCGTCTACGCCAAAGACACCGCCCGCTGCGATCTCGACAAGGACTATTACGCCACGCATTCGCAGTGGTGTGACAGTGCCGAGAAGCAACATCTGGTGACGATCCGCCATCGGCAAGCCTTCCCGCCGGTCCAGAGCTTCGACGAGGTCACCAACTCCCACGACCATCAGGGCGTCTATGACGGCGGTTCGACAAACACGCCGACTATCCGTCTTCAGACGGCCGATAACGTTGCGCATTCAAGCCCGTGGTATGCGGCCATTGCGGCGGCTTTCAATCCCGGAGCGCTCGATCTCGGCGTCCATCGTATCGCCCGCACAGAGGCGCCGGTCTATGCAGGCCCGCGAGCGCCTGTAAGGCCCATCGCCACCGTCGCAAAGCCGACACGCATCACGACCAACGGCGGTCCCGTCTATATCACGAACAGCCGCGTGACTGTGGCTCAGCAGTAAGGAGTAACCCGCCATGGCCGACGTGAAACCCGGAGAGTTTCCCGCCATTCCGACAACTCGTGACGATTTGCTAATCGAATCGCTGCGTTTTGCAAATCGCGTGAGCGGATTACTCAACGAGCTTTCGTCGGCCATCGGCGAGCTTATCGAAAGCGAGGACGATCATCGCTTCGACAGCCTTGATGAGCTGCTTCGCCGACGTTTTTCCGATTATTCGGGCGTCTACCTGTTCATCGCAGCCGATAATCTTCGGCTCGAACTGCCAGGAGATTTGCGCGGCGATCCATTGGAAGATTTGGAGGATTAACAGCCATGGCGATCATTATCATCAGTCTCGCGTTTCTGATCGCCGTGGCGTTCTATGTGCAGCTTTTTAGATGCGGAGGGCCGACGTGAGCAATATTCAACCGATACTCCGCTCGACCGTCCCCTGCGATGGTTGCCGCCTCTGTTGTCAGAACGATTTGATCGTCCTCCATCCGGAGCATGACGACAAGCCAGAGGATTACGAATGCGAACGCATCGTTAATCCCCTGACTGGTCGGGCGGTCTATGCACTCAAGCGCAACGAAAAGAATGAATGCATCTATTTGGGACCGACCGGCTGTACAATTCATGATCACGCGCCGGCCATTTGTCGCGAGTTCGATTGCCGCAAATTTTTCCTGAAATTCTCGCGTCAGCAGCGTCGAATGATGGAAAAGACTGGATGGGCCACAAAAGAGATTTTTGCAGCCGGACGATCGCGGCTTGCTTCACTGAAGGTGGCGCCATGAACTCCCGCGCCCGCTATCGCGAAACCATATGGGAAACCGCCCTTGCTGAAGGCAAAGGCCATGTCTTTTGCAATATCTGTGCAGGCGAGGTATTGCCCGGCGATGACTGGCACGTCTCGCACTATCCGATTCCAGAGGCATTAGGCGGGACAGTTGTCGGCGTCGGCCATCGCCGCTGCAACATCAAGGATAACGTCGAGTATGTCACGCCAACGGCCGCACGCGTTCGCCGCAAGCATCGCTGGCACACGGGCATCACTGGCCCTGGCTTAAGTGCGACTCCCCTTCCAGGCGGTCGCCGCGACAATATCTCCAAGAAGCTCAATGGCGAAGTCGTTCCTCGCATCAGCGGCAAAGGCGCAAAGCATCGCCAGACAATGGCGGCGCTTTATCCGCCGGAATTCGTGAGGGAGAAATGATGAAGATAATGCAATGGACCGGGTCATTTGCAACGCTTGTAGGCTTTGGTAGCGCAGGCATTGCGCAAGAGATCATAGGCACGCCGATGCCACTTTGGTTCGCTATCAGTCTTGTAACCATGGGAATTATTGGTTTTATCATCGTGGGCCATAAAGCTAGCGCCGCCATCTCAAAAGCATCGCCAGACAATGGCACAGTTTCCGAATAGGAGGCCGGAATGAGCGAATATACTCCAGGACCCTGGCGCGTATTCGAACAGGAAATCGCCGATCGCGACGAAGCGAAGCGCGAACTTTGCCGCATGGTCGACGGTACACCAAATTTCCAACCAGTGCTCATTTATGTGACAGACGATGAGTGGGACCTTGCTCCGGCCGTTACTGGCTGCGGCGAGAGATCGAAAGCCAACGCCCGCCTCATAGCTGCCGCGCCAGATCTGCTGGAAGCGCTTGGCGATCTTATCGAGGATGCAGAAAAGCAAATGGCCAACCCCAGCCATCATATGCCGTTCTCGCTGCAGAAAGCAAAAGCCGCCATCGCCAAGGTAGAGAATCGCTCATGAGCAAAGCAGGCCCAGAGATTATCGCTGCTCTTGAGGATGCTGTCGCCGGTAAGTTTGCTCGCGTCACTATCAGAGGCCAAGCATGGATTCCTGAAACGCCGCTGCATCGCGCCGCGCCTGCGTTGCTGCGCATTGTACGCAATGTCCTCCAAAGCCAAGACGATGGGACGTGGGAAAGCGACCGCCAATGGTTTTTGAAAGAAGCCCGCGCCGCCATTGCAAACGCATCGGCAGACAATGGCACAGTTTCCGAATAGGAGGCCGGAATGAGCGATAGATGGCACCTAAAAAGCGGCGAGGTATTCGACAGCGAGGAGCGCGGCGTAGCGCTGATAAGCACAACTTATCTCGCAAGGGGCGCCGGCCCTCTCATAGCCTCCGCGCCTGATCTGCTGGAAGCGCTGAAGGCGATTGAAGCCGATTGCACGGAATTAGCAGACGGGTGCGAGGAAGCCGATTTTACCGAAGCCGAAAGACGCACCTATAAGGCCCTCGCAGCTAAAGCTAACGCCGCCATTGCCAAAGCAGAGAATCGCTCATGAGTACCGATCTCCTCAATCAAGCCGGCCAAGCGAGCATGGATATCCGAGTGGCTATTCGCGAGTTGATACTTCGCCTTCAGACGTTGGATACGACCTGCAATGCCCTCGGCATCCTCAATGATCATGGCATGCTTCTGGCTGAACTCGACCAGCCTGTCCGTGACATACGAAGCATCCAAAGCAAGATCATCCTGACGAAATGGCCGAAGGCGGCAGATTACGCGGAGGTTTGAGCGATGAGCGACGAACAACGGAGAGCAGCCGAGCGCTCCATTCAAAAAATCCTCATCGATTTGGAGGAAGAAACGAACGAGGAAATCGACGCAGTGCAAGTCGATACTAGAAACTTTGCCTCTCTGAGAACTGAAATCTTCTTTGCGAAGGATCAGCAATCATGAACGCCTACTGCCGCCCCGAACAATACGTCACCGACGACGATATCGAAGAAGCCGCGGACATCTACATCATCGCTCATGAATCCAGCCCTTCGATCATGGCAACGCTGGCGAAGATCGCGGCGAAGATTCATGAACAAAGATTGAATTCAGCTTCTCCTCCGCTCATCCCCGCGCCCCTCCGAGTGGAGGAGGAGAACCCCCTCCCGGCGCCCGGGGGCCTAACCCCGAGAAACTCCGGGAGGGGGACGGGATTATGAGGAGAGATAGATGAAACCGCGCCCAACTGATGCTGAATTCGAGGAATTGAAGCGCAAGCGCGACGCCTCGATTGCCGCATCTATCGCTAAGATTTGTGCGGAACAGGGATGGGACCCTGCGGCGACTCGCGTTCATGCGTCGCATTCCGGCGAATGCTTTTGCGCCTGCCCTGATGGGCCATGCCAGCATATTTGGGACGGCCCCGCGCATGTCAGCGACGATGAATGCCTCCATAGCACGACATGCTCGCGGTGCGGTGCCGTCGCGGCCTATCATGACATGAGGTGTGCGCCATGAACCTCCTCTCCCGCAAACCCCGCGAGAAAGACACGCGAGAGGTCGTTTTCGATGCGCGGCCACATAATCACGTGGAGGCCGTCGATGAGATGTTTTCGCGCCTCCGCGATCCTATCCTTGAGCCACGAACCGAAAGCGAGGTGATGCCACCTGCCAGCAACGCACGTAGACCTGATACCAGCCCCGAGAGTGCGACTCGAGGCGATCGACTTTCATTCAATCCCGATGAGTGGAAGGACTTCATTCACGAAAAATTCCCATTTCCGGGAACCAGCATCAGCCGCCTTGACCAGATTGCCTCACTAATCCGCAGCCTGACCTATGGTGAGATGATGGACCTAGCCGCCGCAGTCTGGAAGGCGCGTTCGGCCGCTGCTGATGGAGCAATGTCGCTTAAGTTAGAGACGCTGCCGGGGACTTTGCATAGGTGGAGCGCGAAGAAGGAAACCAAGCCTTGACGACGGCGAAACGAAAGCCTCTCCGTTTATGGGCCGGCTTTGTCGATGGCAAACTGCACATGCCCTTGACCGACAGAGGTTTTGGAGGTTGGGGCGTCAATAGAGAGGTTCAGCCGGCAATCTTCCGGCAACGCTGGGCAGCCCGACGAATGTACCAAGATGTTCGCACGATCGAAGTGCGTATCATAGATAAAGGTCAGAAGTAATGACCACAGAAGCAGACCTGCGCCGCGCTGGATATCCGCCTGTGCGCAAAGCGGATGAGACCGTCACCATCTCCTGCGCCCAGCACGAAGCGCTGATGGCGGCGGCGAAGGTGGTCATGGACAGAGACAGCGACGGGAAAGAATGGATACGAAAGCGTTATGAAGCCCTCGCCGCCCTCCGTGCTGCCGGCATACTAGAGGAGAAATAAATGTCTTCAACCATAAAGCGCCCCGGCTATATGCTCCGAGCCTGCATTGCTTGGGTGATACTCAATGCGGTTCTAATCTTCACGTTAGCAGCCTTAGTCTTTGTGCTGCCACGAGATCAGCTTTCGCAATGGTACGTAATGATCCCTGTCATCGTAGCTGTGGTGGTGTCGCAGTGGATCATCATGGGCGAGACCATCGCGCCGATTATCAAGGAGTGGATCAGGCAGGAGGAATATGTGCACGATAACGAGAAGCCGTCGTGGGAGAAGAAATGAGCCATGACTGACGACATCGCCGCATGCCCGCACAGTTTAGCGGAGCGCGAGACAGCCGTTGCCGACGGCATGTGCCCGATCTGCTCTGCCGACGCCCTTTCTCGCCGCAGCACTCCACCGCTGCCGGATGAGATCGCGGAGCTTATAGCCAGAAACTCTAATCGAATTGCGGTCCGGGTTTATGGACGTTCGCTTTTGAAGGATAACATCGCCGCCCTCCGCGCGCAGGCTCAGGAGATCGAGAGGTGGAAGTCCATCCACAGAACCAGCGATGTCATGCACCTGGAAAAAACTGAGTTTATGCTGAACCAGGAGGAGCGCACCCGCGAACTCGAAACCGAAAACGACACCCTCCGCAATTCCGTCGATGCTGTGCGAGCCAGATATCTCCAAGGCGTCTTTGATGAGAAAGCGCGAGCCGATAAACTCGAAGCCGAGCGCGACGACCTTAAGAAGGAGTTTGAATCTGAAAGGGCGGCTTGTGGAGAAGCCTATCGGCAACGGGAAGAACTTAGAGCCGAGCGCGACCAATACAAAGACGACTATTTGCGTCGGCACAAAGACGTTGGCGACCAGATGGACCGGCGCATCAAGGCTGAAGCCGAGCGCGACGCCGTCCAGGCGAACCTAGAGCAAACCTCTAAATGGTTGCAAGGCGCACATCTTGAAATGGGGCGCATCCGGGCGAAGACGATCGAGGAATGCTGGAACGGTATCAATAAATATATCAAGCAGGGGCCGCTTGATGAGCCTGCGCATTCGGAGCGCAACGGTCTCGTGATGGCAGCGAACATCATCCGCGCTCTCGCTCAGACGGATGAGGGAAAGACTGAGACAGGGGAATGAGTGAACTTCGCTACCCACCGCCCTATCAGGATTTGGCGACCTTGGCGCAGCACATCTGCGCTGGGGAAAGCACTATTGAGAATTGGATCGCAATGGGGCATTTTCCAGGACCAAAGAAAAAGATTGGAGGTAAGCGGCTATGGTCCTGGGCTGAAGTATCAAAATTCATTGAAGGTCAACAAGATAGCGGGACAACTGATTTGCTAGGGAGGATCACGAATGCCACGCGCCGGGAATCGTCACATAATGACCGAGGCATTCGCGAGCGTCATCAAGGCATATCTGGCATCTCCAAAGTTTCAGAGTCTCGGCTCGGAAACGCAACGGAATTACCGCCGCTATCTGATCCTCGCCGAATACCCTGACTGCCTTGGAAGTGTGCCCGTAGACGCGATGCGGCCGGCACTGGTGCAAGCCTTTCTGGATGGCCTATCGGACAGACCGGGGGCTCAGATCGTCGCTCAGGTGGCATTGAAAGCCCTAGAGAAGTGGGCTGTGGTGCGTGACCTGCTGCCGCGCTCGATCACGATGGGAACGGAAGTCATCGGCAGCGATGGAGGCCATGTGCCATGGACGGACGAACAAGTTGCTTTCGGACAGGACAACTCTGCCCCTCAGCTATCGCGTGCGATATGTATGGGTGCCAACACCGGCCAACGCGGCTCCGACCTCGTAATGATGCGCTGGCCGGACATCGAATTGGTGAACGGTCGACCGGGGATCAATGTCGTCCAGCGGAAGACCAAGCTGAAGATATGGGTGCCGTTCACGCAGACTCTAATCGACGCGATGGAGGGATGGGAACGCCAACCGGGGATGATCCTGCGTAAGTATGACGGCTTGCCCTTCGACAATCGCCAGCAGCTCACGGACGCTTGGATACGGGAAAGAGAACGGCCGGAGATGGAGCCGCTGCGGCATCTTCATATGCACGGGCTACGCGGAACCGCCGTCGTGCGGCTGCGTCGTATTGGCGCCTCCGTCTTGGAAATCACCAGCATGGTCGGCATGTCTCAGGCCATGGTAGAGAGGTATTGCCGGTTCTCCGTACAGAGGGAGAACGCGTTGGCGGCGGTCGAACGTCTTGATGCGCGGGTGATTGATTTTAGAAAGGAACGGAAATGACATTGGATGAAATCTTCGCTTGGCGAGCGGCCGAAAAGAAGAAACATCGCGTGATGACATGGTCACAACATCAGGCGTGGTGCATCGGCGGCGATTCGATCTCACATCCGTCGTCAACGAACCCCTTTCCTGGCGGTCTTACCATCACTCCAGATGACACGCCGCTTCCGGTGATCGGAAAGACTATAGAACGGTCGCCGAACAAATGAATTGTGACAGTGCGACTTCCACAGATTAAGCCATTGAAATCATTCAACACCGTGATTTCGGGAACTAACCAACGTCTAAGAGAAATATTCAATGATATCAATATGATAATAAAATGAGGCAATGATCAGTCCTCCCCAGATTAGCCCAAAATGGCCTCACCCCGCTTTGCTGGCCCGAGGCAAGTTGTTCAACTGCGCCGTATGCCCTAAAGCCCTGTCGCGCTCGACCGAGACTGCCCCATCGTCGGCGCCATCGGTGCGCTTCCCCTGCTCATCGTATTGAACTGATTCTGAAGCGTCTTGATCTGATCCTGTAGGTTCTTCATCTGATCGGCAGCCGTGAACGTCGATCCGAACTCCTTGCGCATACTGTCATTGGCCGCATTCTGTTCCATGGCAATGTCTTTGAGGCGCTGGTTGAGCGCATTCATACGCTCGGTCTGCTCATTCCAATGCTGCTGATGCTCGCTGCGGGTGACCTGGTCGGCACGAATCCGGTTGATTTCATCGCGGAGGATGTCCGCCGCCTTGTCGATGCGGGACGCGAATTCATTGTGCTGGGCGATCGTCATCACCTTGTTGTTGATATCCCACTTTATCTGATTGATTTCGCGGTCGATTCTCTCCTCAGCGCGCTTGATATCCTCCCGCATATCGTACCTGACAGATTGGAGGTCACCCTTGGGGTTCGCCGCCTGCCAGAATAGGCCCCCGAGACCGACCAGCATTGCCAATGCGGCAATCGCGGTCGGCATGGTGTTGTTACCGTTCCTGTAGCTGCCTACGGCGGCAGGAGCGGAGGCCATTTCATTTCACCTATGTAAGGGAATCGCAGCCCGGCCCGGCGGCTTGCGGGATGCCTAGCTTTCACATGGGCTCGCGAGCGGGAACGAGCCCAGGGCATCCGCTGCGATAGAGTCGGCGGCTCGCTGCCAAGCCTACCTTCGCAACGGCTTAATTGTGATGTTATAATGGTGGCCATCGAGTTCGATATCGATATCTGCCACCCCGCATCCAATGCCGCCGCCAGTAAATCTCGCGCCTTTGGCCTCACATGCGGCTTGGAGCCAATCGCGCATGTTGAGGAAGGCGTCAACATCCATTGTGGCCAAGCCGCCTTCTGGCGTGCCAAATCCGAAGACGGGCGGGAATTCTGTCGTTCCCTCGGCCGGAGTATTCGGATCGCCGCGCGGTGGCAGATTGATTACGTCCGCCATTGAAAACTCCATCAGTTCGGCGACTCGCTACCAAGCGTGCCTCACGGGCCGGGCCACCACCTCCCGGTATGGCTTGCACCGCCAGATGCCTCCGCGAGATTCAGTCGGCGGCTCGCTGGCAAGCCTACCTCACGGGAGGCTCAATCGGCCGCCATCTACTCGTTGTCGTTGATACATTTCGCGCAATGCCTTACTCCGTTCCCGATACTTTTTATCACGAATCCGACGCTGTGGGCGCATACAGTCACGGCACTTGGACCTCAGATACTTATCCGATAACCGTGCGAATTGCTCAGGACGCAAAAGTCTACGGCAGCCCGTGCAGCGCTTCATCAACGTGTTCCATTATTCACTCGGCGGCTCGCTGCCAAGCCTATCTCACGGGAGGCTTACTCTGTGGCTTCGTTAATTGGATCAGCCGCAATCGGATCGAAAGGCGCGAGGGCTTCGTTCAAAGCCTCCAAGTCATCGTCACGCTCGGCGTAGACCTCATCTCTGATCTTGGCGCGCAGAACGCGGGCAACCGTGAGCAAAAGCGTGAATTCCGGTGCAGGACGGTTGGCACGCGCGATGCGCTCTTCAGCCGTCGCCGGGATATCCAGTTTAATCGACATAGGCATTGCAATCTCCTTTGTTTCAGTCGGCGGCTCGCTGCCAAGCCTACCTCACGGGAGGCTTCGTCCCCATCATTAGGATGGGCAACTGCTTCCGTACGCAGCGAGCCACCGGGCCGCCTAACTGTTACAATCAGCCGCCTAGCTCTTCGGCGCCAGCACGAACCGGGCTTGCTGTAGGTATATTGCCTGTATCTGCGGAGGCTGGGCATTGCAGGCCGCGACTTGATGGTCGTGCGTGGCTGGCGCGATGTTGAGTGCGAGGATGCACAAACTCAGGGCGAGGGCTTCGACGGTCATGGCTTATCCTCCGATCATAGTTCCTGCTCCTTGCGTAGATTTAGCTTCTCGCGGGCCGTCGTGCCGGCAATGGCTCATCCAGAGCACCCGAACCGAATCAGATGTTGCAGCCACACACTTACAGCTCCGCAGCCATCGGAGCCATCATTAGGACGTGGCTGCCCGTGCACGGGCCGTCCTACCGCGAGAAGAGCCCCCGGCACGCCGGAGGCTAAGAGATTCAAGCCGCGATCTTGCATATTTCCTGGCGCTCGAAGGATTTCTCAAGATCGCAGAGAATATCTTCGATCGCCATCGGCCGCCATTCGCAGCCTTTTCTGGCTGTGTGCTCATGCATGATCTGGCGCAGGATTGGCTCAAGTTCCGCCCTATGATTTCTGACTTCGATACCGGATGCTGATCCCATTGGTTTCTATCCTTTTGCGGCTAAGAGATTGCCCATGAGCCGGCTCTTCGACAAGCTCAGGACCATGGGGGCCGCTGGGCGAACCATGCGGGATAACTGGTCCGGGATGCCGCCTCAGTTATCAGGAGCCAGACTATCAAAGGCGGTGCGCCATGAAGCTCCTACCCGGTCAAAGATAAGATTCAGTACGTGTTGAACGTATTGCTCAATCTTACCCGGAACACATCGAACTTATTTTCCGGGTTGAACGTAATGGCGGTCGTGCCATCCGGTGTCATTGACAGGTTCGACTTTCCGAAGTCATAACGCCGCCAGTCGGCGCCGAGCTTCCAATGCTGGTCAAGCGCGAACTCCATGCCGAAACCCCAGGCCGGTCCTGTCTTCGTGCCGCTCTCGCTCACTGTGCACTGGCCGCTGCAGAGCGCTCCTGTATTGACGAAGTTCGTCAAGGTGAATGTATGCGTCGGATCGCCGAAGGCCAAGCCCCCGAACCCATAGACGAACAAGTTCTGGAAGGGAGTGATACCGAACCGTCCGCCAACTGAACCAAACCAGTTAAGCTCGCTAGTTCCGGTGATAAACTGTGGAGTGGCAGCCGTTCCCTTGAGAGCGCCGCCGTTAATGTCTGCCTCGACGCCGATGACAACCAGCGTCCCGAGTCGGTAGTTGTAGCCACCCTGGATACCTCCTGTGAATCCTTGCGGGGCGGTGGCAAGCTCAGCGCCATTGAAGAATGGCGGCTGGCTGGCTGTCATACCGGAGAGGTCGAAGCCATAGCCGGCGTTGATGCCCAGGTAGAAGCCCGTCCAGGGATCGACAACCATGGCCGCAGGGGCTTTGTAGACGGGCGCGACCTTGAGGTCAGCCGCCCATGCGCCAGCGAAGCCAGCCGTTACCAAGAGGAAGGCAAAAAGATATAGAGCGAGGCGTTTCATTTTACAATTCTCCTATTCTGACTCTGATGAAATATCACCGCGGCCATCGTTCGCTTGTGTCTACCGGGACACAG
>Ga0137409_10005602_pt1 | contig 13076 bp, 11 predicted proteins | sample CZODoug1_16funga_FD_122059 | JGI IMG/M metagenome (GOLD analysis project Ga0137409, IMG submission 122059) | Vadose zone soil fungal communities from Angelo Coast Range Reserve, California, USA - CZODoug1_16fungal (Hybrid Assembly) | ecosystem: Environmental > Terrestrial > Soil > Vadose zone...
TAGGGCGCGATCACGGTCGCGATCGGGCTGTTCCGCAGCCAGTCGATGAAGACGCGCCCGCCCCGCGACGCTATGCGGAACACGATGGTGAGCTCTTCGCCGTGCTTGGCCGCGAGGAGCGCGGCGAATTTCTGGAGCGTGACGGCGATCGTCTCGCTCGAAGCCGACGGGCGGATCGCGGATACGACGTGATAGCCCTTCGACCCCGTCGCGATCGGCACGCTCGCCAGGCCATGCTCGGCGAGCGCATCGCGGACGATGTACGCGGCGCGCCGGACGCCCGCGAACGGGCCGGGCGGCGGGTCGAGATCGATGACCAGGCGATCCGGGTGGAGGAGATCGGCAGCGCGCGACGTCGGCACGTGGAGCTCGATGGCGCCTTGGTTCGCGAGGTACGCGAGGTGCTCAGGCTGGCGCACGACGGGATAGACGGTGAAGTCCTGGTCCTTGCCTCCCTTGCTCGGGTGCTTCTTCGATGCAGCGCGACTCCTGGGCACGGCGAAGCGCTCGATCGACTCCGGGTAATGGTCAGGGACGTTCTTCTGGAAGAACCCGGGCGCGGCGAGCCCCTTCGGGTAGCGGCGAATGGAGAGAGGACGACCCGAGACGTGCGGCAGCGCGCGTGACGCGATCCGCTCGTAGTACGCGACGACGTCGCCCTTGGTCCGGCCGATCTCCGGGAAGACCACGCGGTCCGGGTTCGAGACTTTCAGCATGCTCGGTCCCGGGTAGCGCGAACCACGAGTGCGCCGCAAGGGAGATTGGCGACGCGCCAACGCAAGCGCAGGGTTGGTTACCGACCGTTTCGCCCGACCTGCCCGCCCAAGCCGTCGGCCCGCGCGTGGCCCCGGCCGCGGAGCGAGCGGATCGCCAGCCACGTCGATCCGGCGAGGAGCGCCGCCAGCGCGCCCCATCGGAGCAGCGCGAGCACTGTCGCCACCCTCGGGATCGGCCATTCGACCCTCCAGAGATTGGACGCACGGTCCAACAACCAGCGCCATCCGGTGTCCGCGATCAGGATGGAAAGGAGCAGCACCCCGTAACGAGGCGCGAAGGGAAGCCGGAAGAAGAGTGCAAGGACAGGCAGGACGATGAGCAGCACGAGAAGCTGGCCGAGCTCCACTCCCAGGTTGAAGGAGAGCAGCGACAACAGCAGGTGCGAACCCACGAACTGGAGGTCCTGCTTGAGGACGAACGAGAAGCCGAACCCGTGGACGAGGCCGAAGGCGCCCGTGATGAGCCAGCGGCGTCGGAGATCCGCGGCGAGCACGTTCTCCAGCGCCATGTAGAAGATCGATGCGGCGATCAGCGTCTCCACCAGCGGCGGGAACCACTTGCCTTGCGGCGCAAACCCCCAGGCGGCAGCGATCAGCGTCACGGAGTGCGCCACGGTGAAGGACGTGATGATGGCGACCAGAGGCCGGAGGCGGCGGAACGGAATCACCAGGCAGAAGAGGAAGAGCAGGTGATCGGCGCCGTCGAGGATGTGGAAGAAGCCGGCCTTGACGAAGATCCAGGCCGCCTGGTACCAGCGCGGATCGATCGCCACCTCACCGGCACCGGTACGAAGCTCGTAAGCGCGCACAGCGCCCGTCGAAGAGATGAATCGGACGTCCAACTTCAGCCGATCGCCGAGCCCGGGGCTCACGTGGAAGTCGAGCGAGAAGCCGCCCTGCGCCGAGCGGATCGGGTACTGCAGGTGGGCGTCGAAGTACCCCTGGTTCCAGAAGACGTCGGTCTCGTCGGGAAGCCTGGGCCCGTGGATGTTCGCGAACGCCGTCTCGTAGCTCTCGAACGACCGGTCCGAGGGGATCGAGATGCGCCCCTCGCCAGTCGCCAGTGTCAGCCGCCGGCCATCCTCGAAGAACTCGAGGTCCTTGGCGGTGGCTGCGATGGCGGTCCTCAGTCCCTGGTCGAGCTGCGCGAGCTCGAGATATCCGATGCCACGCTTGGGCAGGTTCAGGTTGAGCAGGAGGGTGAGGGGCACACGCACGAGCACGTGCAGCCGGTCGCCGTCCGGCTTTGCCCACGCATGCATGCGCATCTCGTCGGGGATGTCGTGGGCGCCCGCAGGCGCGGCGAGAAGCGTAACGCCCACCGCGATGAGGAGCGCCCGGAGTGGCCTGGTCATCGTCGAGTCTCTTCGCGCGGGAGGCTCCAGGGGCCAGGGCCCCGCAGACTCGAGCTGCAGGGCCCTGGTGTCGTCGGGGAATACGGATCGATCCTTGCGCTCCGCGCCCCGACTCAGTTGTCGTCGCCGTTGTCGTTCTGGCCGTTGCCGTTGCCGTTGTCGCTCGGAGTGAATTTCTGCGCGCGCTTCCCGGTGTCGACCTCGGCCGTGTAGATGTTGCCGTCCGAGTCGGTCGCGAGATTGTGGACCCAGTGGAACTGGCCCGCGTTGCGACCGTTTCGACCGAACCTCGAGAGGATGTTCCCCGTCAGCCGCTCGAGGATCCAGACGTAGTTGTTCTCGCCGTCCGGATTGTAGAGGAAGCTCTGTCTAGAGTCCGGCGAGAGGTCGATGTCCCAAGTCGATCCGTTGCCGAGCGTGTCCGTCTCGACGAAGTACTCCTTCTGGAACACGCCTGACCTCGTGAACACCTGGATGCGATCGTTGACGCGGTCGCAGACGTAAACGAGACCATCCTTCGCGATGCGAGTGCAGTGGACCGGATTGCGGAACGACGTCGGCCTTTGCCCAGCCACGTACGGACCGACGACGGTGGGATCAGCGTCGTTCGGCGGCCTGCCATAGGCGCCCCAGTGCCGCCGGTACAATCCGGTATTCCCATCGACCACAAGGACGCGTTTGTTCATGTAACCATCGGAGATGTACGCTTCGTTGTTCGTCGGATCGACCTCGATGTCGGCCGGATTTCCGAGGAGCGGAGTCCCGTTGCGTCCGCCGGTGGTCGCGTTGCTGCCGCCGGTCAGACCCGCCTTGCCGATCTGCATGACGAAAGTGCCGTCCTTGGTGAACTTGAGCACCTGGTGGTCGCCGCCGCCGTTCCCGGCGAGCCAGACGTAGTCGTTGTGATCGACGAAGATCCCGTGCTCGTTGTTCGGCCACTCGCATCCTTGTGCAGCAACGCATTTCGTGGTGAGGAACCCCGGATCATTGGGACCGCCCCACGCACGAAGGAGATTGCCGTCCCTATCGAACTGCATGACCGACGGGGCGCGGTAGCAGCAATCGGACCGCCCGGTCTCAGCTCCGGCCTCGTCTTCGGTGAGGGTTCTGGGGCGCTGGATGATCCAGATGCGATCGTGCCGATCGACGGCAACGCCTGCGACCTGGCCGACGAGCCACCGGTGCGGCAGCGCCTTCGGCCATTTCCAATCTACGGTGAATGTCGGAGCATTCGACTTGCCGGCCCTGGCCTCTTTGACTCCCGGCCGCCAGACGCCGAGGCCGACGACGATCGTCGCGAGCGCGGCGCCTGCGACCAGATAACGAACTTGCTTCATGATTTCCTCCCTGCAGTGTTGATCGGCTGCACGATGACAGGAGGCTGTGATGGGCAAAGCGGCCCCGTCCGCGATTCGACTGCAGAGTGCGTCCGGAAGGCCGCGCTTGCGCCTTTGCGCACCTCCTTTCTTGGACGGCTCCGACGGAAGCCGGAGCGACTTGTGCCCCATGCTCGTCTTCGCAGACTGAAGTCAAGTCTCGATGCGTAGGCCCTCATGGGGCATGGAACCGGATGGGCGCTCCAGCCTCGACCGAGTCGGTCCACGAGAGCGTCACACCGAAGGACGGCTAGCCCAGTCGCCGAGTTGGGTCGAGGACGGCCCCTCCAGCGCCTCGATGCCATTTGCTGCCAGCCAGCCCCGAAGTCGGCCCTTGACCCGTTCCTCCTGAAAACGGAACCACCGCTCGCGTTCCTGCGGAGCTTGGATGAGCACGTCCTTGAAAGGGCGGAACTCCTCCACGTCGCGGTACCCCTCGCGCGGATCCTCGGGGTCGATGCCAAGGAACCCGGTCTGGTCCTCTTCGATTTCCTCGATGGAGAGCGGCAGCTCGGAGTCCTCGGCGAGCAGGAGCACCTCGCCCGTCTCGGTATCGAGGACCTACGAATACTCGCCGCTCCGGTCGTCGAATGCCTGGCGCAGGTCTTCCAGGGCGATGCGCAGCTTCTTCGCCATGGAGCACCGGAACGTGGGAGTCAGACTTGCGGCGGGAGGAGAATGGCGACAGAACCCTTGTTGATGCGCGCTATCCGCGAGTTCGAGGAGCTGATTGGCCCGGACGCCTGAGTTCGACCAGGAGCAAGTGCTGGACGCGGCTCTGCACGCGTTCTGGCGAAAGGGCTACGAGGCGACCACGCTTTCCGACCTGCTCGATGCCACCGGCCTGGCGCGACAGAGCCTGTACAACACGTTCGGCGACAAGCGCGCGCTGTTCCTGACCAGCCTGCGGCGCTACGCAGACGTCGCAATCGGCAGGTTGTCCGAGGCGCTCGAAGGAGGATCGGTGCGGGCTGCCATCCGCGGAGTCTTCGATGCTGCGCTGAACTCCTCCGATCGGGACCAAGGGTGCTTTCTGGTGAACGCCGCCACGGAGCTCCTGCCGCGCGACGCGGAAGTCGGCCGGCTGGTTGCATCGACGCTGGCTCGGCAGGAACGCGCACTGGCCGAGGCGCTGCGCCGCGGCGTGCGGGAAGGCGAATTGCACCTGGCGCCGAATCGCATCGAGCAGACCGCCCGTTTCCTGGTCGGCGCGCTCCAGGGCCTGCGCGTGATGGTCAAGGCGACGCCCGGGTCGGCTGCCCTGCGGGACATGGTGGCCGTGACGCTCCGCGCCATCGACTGAAGAGTACTCCCGATTCTAGACCGATGAGTCCATTTCGCCGCGTCGGCATCCCAAGCCAAACTAGACCGAACGGTCTACAATGACAGGAGCGGCACATGGGCAAGTTGTCGGGCAAGGTGGCAGTCATCACGGGCGGAACCACTGGGATCGGGCTGGCTACGGCGCGGCTTTTCGCCGCCGAGGGCGCGAAGGTGATCGTGACCGGGCGCAACGCCGAGACGCTGGGGGCGGCCCGCAAGGAGCTGTCCGGGGTGGCCGAGGTGGTGCAGTCGGATGCGGGCGACCCCGCACAGGTGCGCAAGCTCTTCGCGGATATCGGCCGCACTCAGGGAAGGATTGACGTCCTCTTCCTCAACGCGGGGATCGCGAAGTTCGCTCCCCTCGCCGACTCGAGCGAGGAGCTCTTCGACCAGACCATCCAGGTGAACTTGAAAGGCCCGTTCGTGGCGCTCCGGGCGGCACTACCGCTCCTGGGTAAGGGAGCGTCGGTGATCGTGAACACATCTGTCGTGTCGGAACGCGCCTTTGCCGGCGCGGCCGTCTATTCGGCGAGCAAAGCCGGGCTGGCCGCCCTCGCCAGGGGCGCCGCGATCGAGCTGGCGGCGCGCGGCGTGCGCGTCAATGTCGTGAGGCCTGGGCCGATCACCACCCCGATCCTCGAAAAGACGGGTCTGTCGGCCGAGGCGCTTGCGGGCTTCGTGCAGCACACGACCGAGCGCATCCCGCTGGGTCGATTCGGTGCCGCCGACGATGTCGCGCACGCCGCGCTCTTCCTGGCCAGCGACGACGCTGCGTTCGTCACCGGGCACGAGTTGTCGGTGGACGGCGGGATGCTCGCCGCCTGACCGCTCTCGGCAGCGGCGCCTCGAAGACGGACTCGGGTCTGTCGACGAGGCGCCGCACTAGAGTCTGGCCTGCGATTCGAACGGCAGCGCCAACTCTGTCGACTGGCGCCGTAGCTTGTAAGCCCGCCGCGGCGGGGCCAGTATTCACGCATGCGAGAGCTGCCGGCCGGCGATCGTCTCGGGCCCTACGAGATCGTGGCGCCGCTCGGCGCCGGTGCGATGGGAGTGGTGTATCGGGCCCATGACGCGCGCCTTGGCCGGGATGTTGCGATCAAGATTCTCGCGGGGCTTCGCGACCAAGTGCAGCTGAAGCGGTTCGAGTTGGAAGCGCGCGCGGCCGGATCCCTCAACCATCCGAACATCGTTGCTGTGCACGATGTCGGCGTCCACGAGAATGAGCCGTACATCGTTTCCGAGCTGCTGGAGGGCCGCACTCTCCGTTCACTCGTCGAAACGCAGCGTCCCACTTGTCAACAGGCCATCGATTACGCCGTCCAGCTGGCGCGGGGTCTCACGGCCGCACACGACAAGGGTGTAGTCCACCGCGATCTCAAGCCCGAGAACCTCTTCGTGACGGCGGATGGGCGGCTGAAGATCCTGGACTTCGGGATCGCGAAGCTGCTCCCCCCGGGCGATAAACCATCCAGCCCGGGCGTCAAAGTCACTGACACGGGCGCGATCCTCGGCACGATCACGTACATGTCGCCCGAGCAGGTCCAGGGTCGCCCGGCGGATCAGCGCTCGGACATCTTCGCGTTCGGCGTGATCCTCTACGAGATATTGACGGGCACACGTCCCTTCGAGGGCGGGTCGGCCGTAGAGACTGGGTACTCGATCCTCAATGGGCAGCCCCGCGAATTGCCAGCCGACGTCCCTACATCCATCGCCCGGGTAGTCCGCCGCTGCCTGCAAAAGGATCCCGCGGAACGTTACGGCTCCGCGCGAGAGTTGGCGCGGGAGCTCGATCATGCATCCGCTACCGCTGATTCGGGATTGCCGATGCGACGCAGGCGCCCATTGCTTGCGGTGATGCTCCTTGGCGGCGCCGCGCTCGCCCTCCTGGTCTGGCGCCAGGACCGGCAGATCACCGCATTGGTGCACCAGAAGACGCATGCCGATCAGCAGATCCAGATCGTGCAGCTCGACATGCAGCGAGAGAACGATCCTGCGCGTCTCGCCGCGCTGGAACAGCAGCTCCGGCTCCTGGTCGGCGAGGCGCAAGCCGCCATTGGAGAGATGAAGTCGAGGAATGACGCGAAGGCGCGGGAATTGGAAGCCGGCGGCGACGAGATGGAGCGTGCCATCCGACCCGTCTTGAAGAAATTCGGCGCCGAGTCCTACGCAATTCCGCCTATCTTCAAGGAGCGCGTTCAGCAGCACATCCAGGCAATCGTAAGCGACCGCCCCGCCCTGCTCGCCGGCTGGCGGCGCAAGGACCTGCACTGGCCCGTCATCCAGCGCGAGATGTCCACCAACAACCTGCCTGAAGAGATCGGATATCTCGCATGGACCGAGTCGCAATTCGACCCGGACGCAATCAGCCCCATCGGCGCGGCTGGAATGTGGCAGCTCATGCCTGCAACAGCGCGCCAGTTCGAGCTGCGGGTCGATGATAGAGTCGACGAACGGCTCGACGTCGAGAAGTCGACGCGGGCCGCCGCCCGCCTCGTCGCGAGCCTCCTCGCCGAGTTCGGCTCGGAATCGATCTTGCTCGCCCTCGCCAGTTACAACTACGGAGCGGCAAAGCTCCGCCGCGAGCTTCACGAACTGCACGCGTACAGCAAGGAAGATCGGGACTTCTGGCGTCTGTACCGGCTGAAGAAGCTTTCGGCCGAGGCAAGGGAATACGTGCCGAACGTCATCGCAGCCGTGATCGTGTTTTCGGATCCGCCTCGGTACGGGTTCGAATAGGCACGAGGCCCGATGAACTAACGTGGATCAGTCCACGAGATCCACCCGGGCGCTTCGATCGTCCGCTCATTGCGAAGATCTCGCATCACCGAGCTGGACGGGCAATCCAAGGAACGTGCCGTACCGGGCTGCCTCGGCGGCGATGGCTCGGTGCTCAGCCGCCGTCGCCCGGGTGATCACGGTCACATGAACCTTGACGCTCTTCCCTTCGAACGTTCGCCTCCAGCCCCCCACCAATTGCCCGTCGATCCCGATCACGTGCGCCCGGAGTGCCGGATCCGGCAACTTTGCCCCCCCACTCTTCAGGCGCTCCAGGAAAGCGCTCCGATCCTTGAATCCGACGAACGCCTCGTCGTAGTTCGGCAGCAGCCGCGCCTGCGCAGGCCTGCCCGGCGCAGGCTGCGGCCCGGCGGTGAACCAGTACTCCCTTCCGTCCACGGACTCCCTGTGCAGGCCCCGCGCCGCGGCCGCGGTGCCCCTTCTCGCGTCGGTGACCGTGAGCCCCGACCACCACGCAAAATCGTGCACGGTCGCGGGCCCACGCGTGTAGTACCTCGCCGCGAGCTGCGAGAGCGCCTCGTCGCGCTCTAGCGGCGCAGCGGGAGGTACGCGCTCCTCCAACAGCGCGTAAGTGGACTGGTTCCCGCGCCGCGCGCCGCTGCAGATGACCCCGTCCAACTCGGCGCGCATCAGCAGCAAGCCGAGACGCAAAGGCCCGCCGATTTCGATGCGCGCCCGCCGGAGCGTCGCGCCGACGTCCGCGCGCGTGAGGTGCTTGCCTCCCTGTAACGCCTTGGTGAGCGCCGCCCGGCTTCGGCGAACGACCGCGTCATCCAGCTCCAGCTTCCGCAAGTACTAGGCGCTCGCTGCGATCACCCGCGGCGCGGTCAGCGCCAGCATCCAGCGGATATCGCGCTCGCGAACGAAATGCCAGGTCGGGCGAAGGACATGGGTGCGCAGGATGGTGCCGGCATTCAAGGCCTTCTCCACAGCCGCATCCTTCGGTTCCGCCGTGCGCTGGGCGACTCCCCATTTCGCCGCCAGGTAGTCCTGCGCCTGGACGGCTCCGAGCCATCCCACCACGTCGGCGGGACTGCGAAGCGTGGGCTCGGCGAGATACTGGCTTGCAAACCGCCGGCGGGCGATGTCGAGCGGGCTGAGCATGAGCACTGCGGGCTAGAGCTCGAGTCTGAGCAGCGGCAGCATCCGCCCCGGGACAGAGCCCGACGGAACCGAGCCGGCGTGGACGGCCCCTTCGCGCAGATAGAACGCCTCCGCGTTCGGGTCGGAATGGATCAGCAGCGCGCTGAACCCGCTGTATCGTGCGATGTCCCGCGCGGCGCGCAGTAACGTCCGGCCTACGCCGAGGCCCATCGCCGACGGCTCCACGTACAGGTGTTCGAGGGTCCCCTCCGGTGGATCGCCGCGGATGGTGAAGACACCGAGCGGCGGACCTGCGTCGCGCACGGCCACGTGCGCACGAAGAGTCTCCAGCTCCTCGGGACCCAGCGCCAGTTCCTCGCGGCAGAGGGCAAGGAACTCCTCGCCATAACCCCAGTGCGCCTTCGAGCGCAGGACCAGCCGCGTCAACGCGGCTGCTTCGTCGGGGCGTGCGGGACGGATGCGGATCACGAGCCATTCTAACCGCTTCGTCGCGACGAGCGCGTAGCACAGCGCGCCCTCTTCGGCGCCGTGCGTTCCCTGTTGTCGATTGACGCAGTGCGGCCCGCCCCGGGACGAGTTGCGTTCCAAGCTGTTGCCGCCCCGCTCAGCGGGATCGGTCCAGGAGATGATCGCCTGTTTCGTGACGGTGCATTCGTTGCCGGCAATGATGCCGATGTGGATGTCGGTTTGAGGGTCCTGGCGGCCTACGGCGCGGGCGCGGCGGTCAATCTCGTAGCAGGGCTCCTGCCCTCGCCGGTGCGTGACGGATCGAGGAAACTGCGTGCGGCCGCGGTCGCCGCCTCGACCTGTGCGCTCGCGATCCCCTTCTTCCTCGATGCGCCACCCGTGTTCCGCGCGGTGCAGGCGGCGGTCCTCGGCACCCTGTTCTGCCGCGTCGTCGAGATTGCGCGATCGCCATGGTGCTATGGGCGGCGCGAGCGGGTCGCCCGGATGCTGCTCATCCACGACACGCGCCTGATGAAGCCGGTGCCCCGGTCGTTGCCGGTGGGTGCGCTCCTCGTCGGAACGATCTTCCTCATCCCTGGGATCTTGGTCTTCGACGCATCGGCGAGGTTCGCGCCGCCAACGTTGCCTTACGCGCTCGCCGGGTGGCCGCGCTGGTTGACCGCAGCGGCCGGCAGCTACCTCCTCATCGAGGGGGTCTCCAGGATCCTGATTGCGGCGGTCCGTCCATTTGGCTGGGAGCATGAGGCGGTCCAGCGATCGCCCGTGCTGTCCCGCACTCTCGCCGAGTTCTGGGGCCTGCGGTGGAACCGGGTGATCGGCCGATTGCTCCGGAGGAACTGCTTCGAGCCGCTGGCCCGTCGTGGCGCTCCGATGCTGGGAGTGCTCCTCGCCTTCGCGGTGAGCGGGCTCCTTCACTTCTATCTGGTCCTCCCTGCCGCCGGGCTCGTGCCCGCCATCTGGATTGGAAGCTTCTTCGCGGTGCACGGCATCTTGTGCCTGGTCGAAACGCGGCTCGCGGTCCGGCGCTGGCCGGCTGTCGCCGGCCACGCATTCGTGGTCGCAGCCTTCGTGGCCACCATTCCGCTCTTCAGCGAGCCGTTGTTGCGGTGCTTCATGCGATGAAGCGCCGGCTGCTACATGAGGCCACCGCTCGCTGATGCCAAGGCGATCAACGCGCACTCCAGGGCGCGCCTGTGCGACAGCGATCCCAGTTGGAAAACTGGTGGGCCATCGGATCCCGGTGTCATCATCGCTGGATGGACCCCGCCCCGGTCTGTCCATCGTGCTCCGCTCCGCTGGATGGCGATCGCTGTCCTGCATGCGGCGCTGCCGCCCGCGCCCGAGCGTACCGCGTACTGTCGGTGCTGGCGCAGTCACCGCACGGCCGGACCTACCGGGCTCAAGGGCCAGCCGGGATGGTCGCGCTCAAGGAGCTGGTCTTCGCTCTCGTCCCGACTGCCCAGCAGCTCGACGCCTTCGAGCGCGAAGCCCGGCTCCTGGGCTCCGTCTCGCACCCGCAGATCCCGCGACTGATCGATTCCTTCCGCGAAGGCGACGGCCCTTTCCTGCGCCTCTATCTCGCCCAGGAGCTGGTCGACGGCGAGCCCCTCTCCAGCCGCATCGGCATCGACGAAGCCGAAGCGCGCGTCATTGCGCGGCAGCTCCTGAACATCCTGCGCTACCTGCACGAGCGCGGCATCGTCCACCGCGACGTCAAACCGGCGAACGTCCTGCGCCGTCCCGACGGCAGCCTTGCGTTGGTCGACTTCGGCGCCGCCCGCGCCGTCGAGGGGGTCACGCACGGCGCGACGCTGGTCGGCACCTTCGGATACATGCCGCCCGAGCAACTCGGAGGCACCGTCGACGCGACGGCCGACCTGTACGCGCTTGGAGCCTCCCTGGTTCACCTGCTCGGCCGCAAGGCTCCGGCGGACATCCTCGGACCGGACCTGGAGCTCCGGCTCGACCACCTGAACGTCTCGCCCGGGTTTCGCGCGTTTCTCAGCCGCTTGACCGCGCGGAAACGCGCCGCCCGTCCAGCCTCTGCGGTCGAGGCCCTGCTCGCCCTCGACGCACCGCCACGCCCGACCCGTCCGGTGCGAGCCAGGTTCCTGGTCCCCCTCGCGGCGGTCGTCGCGCTCGGCTCCATCGTCCTCCCTTGGATGGCGATGCAGAAGACGCTGAACGCGCTGACGGCACGTCCAGGACCAAACGCCGAGCAAGCCCGGCGTGCGCAGCTCGAGGCCCTGGAGCGCGAGCTCACTGAGCCGCCCAAGCCGGCGCCGCCTCCTCCTGCCCCAAGGACGGACCACCGCGACATCTCCCTGGGCCGGCTGCTGAGCGGAGCGAAATTGCGTGAGCTCGACCCTGAGCTGCCACCCTGCTACGAGCGCGCAGGCATCGAGCTCGCCCGCGTCCGGGTCTGGCCCGGGATGAAGGCGCTGCAGTTGAAGCTCGTGCTGCACTCGCAGGACGCCTCTTGCGAATGGCTGCCGCTCGAGGTCACCGCGTCGACGGACGGCGGCCGGGCTCTCCATTCGTCGGGCAGGATGGGGGAGACTCCCCGCGACGGCTGGCGCGACGTTCTCTACAACTTCGACCTTCCCGACGGCGTCAATGCGGTCCGACTCGATCTGGCGAGCCCCACCCGCGCGCTGGAGTCCTGGCGCATCGACCTCGATCGGCGGGAGGTACGTCGGGTCGGGTACGCGCTCGCCGGGCGCATCGACGCTCCATTCGCAAGGGTCCCGACGCCGGCAGGCTGCGCCAGGCTCGAGCGCGGTACATTCGAGAAGCTCTGGATCGAACAGGGCCTCGGCCAGAGGAAGCTCCAAGCGCAAGCGGCGTTCGCGACGCGCAAGGACACGAAGGAGCCCTGCCGGCAGGAATCGCGCCTCGTGCTGGTCAACTCGCGGCCCGCTTCCAGCTCCACTGCCCGCCTCGATTCCGATCGCACCGTGACGTTCACCTTGCCGCTTCCAGACGGACGCGAGCGGCTCCGGGTCGCTCTGGGCGGGTCGTCCTCCCGGCCGGCCGCCATCCTCCGCATCGATCTGCAGGGCGCAACGGCCGAGCGCGAGGCCCTCGCAGTCGTCACACCGTGATTCGGGTCATTTCGCGTGGTAGTTACCTCCCCGGCGGTCCGACTGACGGACGCGAACCCGGAGGCGAGATGGACGAGGGCAACAGGAAGGCGATCTGGGCTGGACGCGTGCTGTCTATCCTCGTCGTTCTTCCCTTTGTCATCAGCGCGGTGATGAAGCTCATCGTGCACCCCGAGGTGGTCAAGGGGATGAGCCACCTGGGGTTGCCCGAGTCCCTGATCATACCGCTGGGCGTCATCGAGCTGCTTTGCGTCGTGGTCTATCTCGTCCCACAGGCTTCCGTGCTTGGAGCGATCCTCCTCACCGGATACGTGGGCGGCACCATCATCACTCACTTGCGCGTCGGGGAACCCGTCTACCTCAACATCTTCTTCGGGCTCTTGATCTGGCTCGGGCTGTACCTCCGGCGCCCTCGACTCCGCGAGCTGCTCTGGGAAGCCTAGTCTTCGGCTAGCTTGTCGGTCGCGCTTCGTCCGGCGTCCACGGTGCGGCGGAGGAAGTCGGCCAGCACTTCGAGCTCGGCGTCTCCATACCCCGCGCAGATCTCGCTCATCGAGGAGTTCATCCCCGAGTAGAGGCGCATCAGCTCCGGGTTCCGCTCGCGTCGGGCGCGGACCACGACAGCTCGGCGGTCCGAGGGGTCGCGCTCGCGGGCTACCCAGCCGCCGCGTTCGAGCCGGTCGAGGATTCCGGTGACGGTGGCGGGGTGCAGCGCGGCGCGCTCTGCCAGGGCGCTCGGACTGAGCGGGCCGTGGCGGGCGACCAGGTCGAGGC
>Ga0137409_10005604_pt1 | contig 13074 bp, 8 predicted proteins | sample CZODoug1_16funga_FD_122059 | JGI IMG/M metagenome (GOLD analysis project Ga0137409, IMG submission 122059) | Vadose zone soil fungal communities from Angelo Coast Range Reserve, California, USA - CZODoug1_16fungal (Hybrid Assembly) | ecosystem: Environmental > Terrestrial > Soil > Vadose zone...
GGCGTGTAGTGCTCGGGTTCGCGGGCTTCGCCGATCACCAGGTAGGGCGCATTCACCGCCATCGCCGCATAGAGATGTCGTGGGTCGCGGACCACGACCATGCCGCTGTCGTACGGCACGTTGAGCCACTTGTGGGCGTCGATGGCCCACGAGTCGGCGGCGGCGAAGCCCTGTACGAGGTGCGCGCGGGTGGGAGCCGCCGCCGCCCACAGCCCGAACGCCCCGTCGACGTGCACCCAGGCGCCGGCCGCCTTCGCCTGCGGGATGATCTTGTCGGCGGGATCGAATGCACCGGTGTTGACGTTGCCCGCCTGCAGGCACACGATCGTGTGGTCGTCCAGCGGTGGCAGCGCGTCGGCGCGCATCCTGCCCTGGCCATCGACGGGCACGCGGATCACGCGCTCGCGCCCGAGGCCCACCAGCATGAGTGCCTTGAGGATGCTCACGTGGACTTCTTCGCCCACCACGACCTGGATCGGCGGGGCGCCGAACAGGCCCTGGGTCTCGACATTCCAGCCGCGCCGCTCCAGCAGGGCATGACGCGCCGCCGCCAGCGCGGAGAAATTCGCCTGGGTCGCGCAGGTCACGAACCCCACGCCGCACGCCGGCGGTAGTTTCAGCACGTCGAGCAGCCAGCGCATGGCGACCTCTTCCAGGCGCGCGGCAATCGGCGAGAGGGCGACGATCCCGGCGTTTTGATCCCACGCGGCCGCCAGGGAGCTCGCCGCTACCGTCACCGGGAGCGACCCGCCGACCACGAATCCGAAGAACCGCCCACCCGCCGAAGCGATCGTGGCCGGCGATCCGATTTCGTCGAGCAACGAAATCACCGCAGACGGGTCGGTAGGATGGTCCGGGAATGGCTCATCGAGCCGTTTCAGATTGGCGAGCGCGTCGGGCGTAGGCGCGACGCCCCGGTGTTTCAGGTCTGCTAGGTACCGGGCCGCTCGCTCGGCGGTCTCTCTCAGCAGGTGTTCCATGTTGATTAGTGGAAAGTACCCCTGCGGACCCAGTTCATGCGCCGTTCATGACCGCCCTTGCTGCCGCCTGCGCGAAGGCCAGCGAGACCGGCGGTGCGACGACCTACTCAGTCACGTTCACCATGCCGGGTAGCTACGCATATGATTGCGCCGTGCACGGCGCGCGGGTCGTCAGGCCTTCGGTCGTGTCGATTCCGTCGTAACCACCGGAGCCTCGTCGCGGCGCCTGGAGACGCCACGGCTCGGGATCAGTGTGAGCAGCGCTGCAACCAGCCCTACGGCGCTCGGATCGATACCGGCGAGGTAGTCAACCAGCCCCCGGGCGACGAGGCGGAATTGGGTGCCGTACGCAGTCATGCTTCATCAATGAACCATACCGTTGGGAAGTTCCCGCCTTCCTGATGTACGCGAACTGCCGCCGAATCGACGGAAACGCTAAAACGACCAAAAGGGCGAGTCGCCATGGGGTGACCGTCCTCACGGAATCTCGGGCTAGACGACTGCATGTTGTACGCGAAGGATTTTCTCCCTCCGAAACTCCCTACGCCCTAGAGGAGAAGGAAGGCCTATGCAGGCCGCTCGTCGTCGTCTATTGGGCATTGTCCTCTTGTGCGGGCTCGCGCTCGCGTCCGCCTGCGGCGATCGCACGCCGACCGGACCTCAACCCGCGGCACCTTCGGCAGATCTCATCGGCTCGCTGCTCGGGGCCACGGGACTCCTCAAGTGCTCGAACCTGCCCTACGCCTCGACCACGCAGACGATCGGGATCGCGGGCGGCATCCTCAGCGCCGGGCCCCACAAACTGGTCATCCCGCCGGGCGCCCTCAGCCAGCCGACGACGATCACGATGACCCTGCCCACCGGGTTGGGCGTGAACGCCGTCAAGTTCCAGCCGGAGGGGCTGCGGTTCCAGGTGCCCGCCGTGCTCACGATGAGCTATGCGAATTGCAGTCTGCTCGGCAAGCTGCTTCCCAAGCGGATCGCGTACACGACGGACAGCCTGCAGATCCTCTATTACCTGCTGTCGCTGGACAACCTGTTCAGCAAGTACGTCACGGGGAAAGTCAACCACTTCTCGAGCTACGTAATCGCGTGGTGATGCCCGTACGGGCGGGTCCGCGCGCGGCGGTGCGCCCTGCCGCGGACCTGTTGCACGACGCGCGGGCGCAGGAGCGGGCCGCGTGTATTCCTGAGGCGATCCGCTGCTATGAAGCGGCGATCGCCACGGCGGAACGCACGGCGGAGCCGACGGTGCTGGCGGAGGCGTTGCGACGGGTTGCCGTGATGCGCCATCTCCGCAACGAGTCGGCCGCAGCGCGTGAGCTGTGTCGCCGCAGCTACAGCGTGGCTTGCGACGCCGGCAACGACCTGCTCGCCGCCGAAGCGCTGAACACGCTCGGCGGGCTGGACGTGAAGACCGGCGCGATCGAGGACGCGCGCAGGAACTTCCTCCAGGCGCTGGAGCGAGGTGGCCAGATCCGCGAGCTGCGCGCGCGGGTCGAGCAGAACCTCGGCATCCTGGCGAACATCCAGGGGAACTTGGGCGAGGCGGTGGCGCACTACGAGGGCTCCCTCGAGGCGTATCGGGCCTCGAACGACGAGCACGGCTGCGCGATTGCGTACGCCAACCTGGGCATCGCGCACACGGACCTCCGGCAGTACGACCGGGCTGACGGGTACTTCCAGCGGTGTTACGAGATCGCCGAGCGGGCTGGCGACGCCCACCTGCAGGGGATGTGTCTGGTGAATCACGCCGAGGTGCACGTCGTGCGGGGGCGCTACGAGGAGGCCCGCCGCAACGCCGAGGCCGCCCTCGCCATCTTCGACCAGCTCGACGCCCGGAGCGACAAGTCCGAGGCCTACCGGATCATCGGCATGGTGTACCGCGAGACCGGGCGTGCCGCGCTCGCCGAATCGCGGCTGCGCTCGGCGATCGAGCTGGCGGTGAGCGCCGGCTCGGTGCTGAACGAAGCGGAGGCGTCGTGCGAGCTGGCGCTGCTGTACCAGGCGATGGGGCGGAACCAGGAGGCGCTGACCTTGCTGAACGCCGCGCACCGGCTGTTCCGCCGGCTCGACGCGCGCGTAGACCTCGTGTTCGTCGGCGGCAAGGTGTCCGAGCTCGAAACCACCTACTTCGCGGTGGTGCGCGAGTGGGGGCAGTCGATCGAGTCCACGGACAGCTACACGTTCGGCCATTGCGAGCGCGTGGCGCAGCACGCGATGGCCGTCGCGCGGGTTCTCACGCTCGACGAGACCAGCCAGACGGCGATCCGCCTCGGCGCCTACCTCCACGACCTGGGGAAGGTGCGGGTCCCGCACGAGATCCTGAACAAGCCCGGCCCGCTCACGCGCGACGAGTTCGCCGTGGTGCAAATGCACCCGATCTGGGGTCTGGAGCTGCTCGCGGCCGTCGAATTCCCGTGGGACTTGAAGCCGATCATCCGCTGGCATCACGAGCGTTATGACGGCACGGGCTACCCCGACCGCCTGCGTGGCGACGAGATCCCGATCGCGGCGCAGATCGTGGGGATCGTGGACGTGTACGACGCGCTCAGTACGGCACGCCCATATCGGCCCGCGTTGTCGCGCGAGGCGGCCCTCGCGGAGATCGAGAAGTGCCGCGGCTGGTGGTCGGAAGCGGTGTACGCCGCGTTCGTGACGTCGCTGGATGGGTTCAAAAGCGCCGCGGATGCGAGGCTCGCCGCGGTCTCGTAACCGCTCAATCCGCTCCGACTGGCTCCGCCTCCAACCCCATTTCCTCGAGGAAGCTGCTCCCGCCGGCCTCCATCCCGAACCGCCGCTCGACCCGCGTCAGCACCAACCGCTCCCGCGCCCGCGTCATCCCCACATACAGCAGCCGCCGCGCCTCCTCTATCTCCGCCTGGCGATTCTCCTTGGTCTCGCGCAGCCCGGGAATCTGATAGTCCTCCACTCCCACGATGTAGACGCGCGAAAACTCCAGGCCCTTGGTCGAATGCAGCGTGAGCAGATTCACGCGATCGGGGGCGACCTCGATGCCGTCCGACGTGGAGAGCGCCACGCGCCCGAGCAGCCGGTCGATGCTGTCCGAGAGTGTCGCGGAAGGGTCGCCATCCATCAGCGCCCGCAGGCGGGCCACCGCGGCGGGGTATCGCTGAGCGGGATCGGGCTCGGCCCGGAGGCGCGTCATGAGAGTACGCCCGCCGAGCCGCCGGATCACTTCGTCCACGGGAGGCGCCGGGTCCCCGCCGGTGCGCTCGCGCTCCATCTCGTAGAACGCCAGCGCATCGCTGTATCGGCCCAGCGTGTAAAACGTCGCGAGCTTAAACAACATGTCCTGCTCCCTGCGACCGTCAGGGAGTCCTTTGGGGCTCCCGGCTCCCTGCTCCCTCCGAGGCTCCAGGGCCAACGCCAGCCCCAGGTAGTCGAGCAGGTTGACCAATACCGCCTTGCGCGCCCGGACGCCCCGTTGGACCTCGAGCTCGCGATACACCCGGGCGAGGGTGACCGCGTCGTCCAACGCGTGATGCGTCCGGCCGGCGTCGATGCCGAATCGCAGGGCCAGGTCCTCGAGCTTGGCGCTGTCGGGCGAGAGCGAGCGAACCAGCGGTAGGGTGTCGTAGAACACGAGGCTGTCCACGCCGTCTTGGCCGGCCGCGAGCCGGCGCAGCACCGGAATGTCGAAGTGCTGGCCGTTGTGCGCGATGAGGACGTCGTCGCCAATGAAGGCGCGAAACTCGGGCCACACCTCGGCAAAGGAGCGCGCTTCCCGCACATCCGTGTCGGTGTATCCGTGCACCTTGGTCGCACCGGGCGTAATGGGGCGGTACGGCTTAACGAGGGCATGAAATCGGTCCACGATTTCGCCGCCCACCACGCGCACCGCCCCGACTTCGATGACCTCGCACACCTCCACGTCCTTGTCCGTCGTTTCCAAATCGAACGTGACGTAGCGCTCGAGCGCGGTGTCGAGGTCCTTGGCGTGCAACAGCTGCAGCGCCTTGAACAGCGTGAGCGCGAGCCCGTGCTCGCCGCCATCTTCTCGTCTCAGAACCTCGCCAGAGTGGACCAACCCCGGGGCCAGGCCCCGGGGTTCTAACGACCCCGATCTCGTCGATGGGAGGTGCCTCACCCCCGCGGCCGCCAACATCCCCCGTAGCGCAATCTCCAGCCCGTCCTGGGGACCGATCAGGATGTCCCGCTCCGCCGCGATCGCCGCCGCGAGTCGCTCGGCGAGCCGCACGGCCTCGGGGTGGGCGGCGGGATCGGTGAGCTCGTCGTGCCGCTCCTCGAGCGCGTTCTTGTACGGGCCGACGCTCTGGGACAGGATCTCGTCGACCAGGGGCGGCAGGGCGCGGTGCGAGCGGGCCAGGGCGCGGAGATTCTCCACCTGGAAAACGAGCCGCCACAGCTTCTTGGTGTCGGGGTCCTGCGCTGGGCGGCGCCGGGCGAGCGTGCGGACGGCGGTGAGGAAATCGTCCCCCGTTCCCCCTCTCCCCGCCGTGGAGCGGGGGTCGGGGGGTGAGGCCTTCGATGCGGAGAGGGGGAACGGGGGTGAGGCCATGACTTCCTGGAGGAAGTGCGCCGACAGCACGCAGCGCGCGAACGCCTCGAGCGCCACGGGGTCGCCGGGATCGCGCACGATCCGCAGGGCGGCGACCACGTACTTGATGACGTCGTCCTCGACCAGCGCGCGGCCGCGCGCCAGCCGGCAGGGAATCCCCGCACGGACGAGCCGTCCCTCGAGATACTCGCCGACCTTGTGCCGGCGGTACAGCACGGCGTAGTCGCCCCATCCCAGGCCGGCCGCCGCGCGGTCGGCCAGGATGTCCTGCAGCAGCCACGAGGCTTCCTCGTCCTCGTCTCGGAATGCGAACGCGCCCACCTCGTACGGCGACTCCTGCTCCGCGCTGAGCTGCTTCTCGAACAGCTGGGGATTCTGCGCGAGCACGCGGCGCGCGGTCTCGAAAATCTGGCGCGAGCAGCGGCAATTCTTGTCCAGCACGATGGGCCGATCGATCTCGTAATCGTGGCTGAAGCGGACGAGCACGTAGGGATCCGCCCCCGTCCAGGTGAAGATCGACTGCTCGTCGTCGCCCACCGCGAAGAAGTTGCCGTGTGGCGCCGCCAGGCGCTTCAACAGGTCGTATTGGACCGCGTTCACATCCTGGAACTCGTCCACCAGGAGATAATCCCAGCGCGCGGCGATCGTATCGGCGATGTCTCCGCGCGTGCGCAGCAGCTCCTCGGCCTTCGCGACGAGGTCGTCGAAGTCGAGCATGTTGCGGTGCGCGAGCCACCCGGCGTACTCGCGATACAGGCGCGCGTCGTCGGCGCTCAATTCGTAGTCGTGCTTCTGGACGCGGTGCCGGCTGAAGCGGTTCAGGAGCGGGCCCCGCTGCTCGAGCGGCACGTGCAGCCGGCCCAGGACGACCTTCTGGTACTGCTCATCGGCCACCCCGAAGCCTTTCCGCAGACCCGCCGCCTCGGCGTGATCGCGGAGCAGGGCCAGGCAGAGCGCGTGGATCGTGCCCCGCGTGATCGCCTCCGCGCGCTCCCCCAGCGTGTGCGTCAGCCGGACGGCGATCTCCTCGGCCGCCCGGTTCGTGAACGTGACGGCGCAGATGCGCTCGGGCGCCAGCCCTCGGTGGTTGATGAGATGATTGATGCGGGCGATGATGCAGAACGTCTTCCCCGCGCCGGGCCCCGCGACCACGAGCACGGGGCCGAGCGGCGCTTCGATAGCGAGGCGCTGCTGGGGAAGCGGGTCCAAGGCCATGCAGGGAATCTAGGCCCCAGGAGGGCGAGTACGAGCTGTGGCCGTACCCGCCCCCCGCTACAGTCCCCCTCCGTCGATTCTGCCTATGCGGCGTCGAGGGCGCCCTCGATTGCGTCCTCGACGATCGCGAGATCGGCGAGCAGGTGCGCGCGGGCGCTCGGCGTCAGGCTTTCCACTCGGCGCACGCGTTCGAAACAGGCGTCGAGCAAGGCGAGTGCGCCGCAGAGATACCCGGTCGCTTCGTCGGCGACCGCCCAGATCCGCTCGAGCGCGCCGAGCGAGAGACCGGCCAACTCGAGAACCAACCGCTCTGGGCTGCGGCGCTCGATACCGGCAGGTGGCGGGGCGGGCACGTCGCTCCGCACACGGGCCACATGCAAGCGGCTCGGGTCAAAGCGGCATGCCACCCAGAGACTCTTGTCGCCCACCGCCCCGACCCAGGTTCGCAGGGCCGCGGCCACATCGAATTCGGTTGCGTCTCGCGGCGGATTCGGGCGGCTGGCACCCTCCGCCACCGCGAGCCCCCTCGCCACGCGCCACAATGTGACCACTCGCCCCCGTAGCGCGGCGCTCGTCTGGCGGAGGATGGCTTTGCGTCGATCGGTCAACCTGTGAGGTGCGGAGTCGCGCATAGGTAGGCGCCTCCGTTAGAGTGTGCTGTGAAGACGCCACACCCCTGTGGAGAGGTAACGCGGCACGTTTCAAATCAACGACTTAGCCTGCACCTGAAGTACGGCGAACGGGCCCGGCGCTTGCGGTTTGCTTGGCTTGACGCCGCCGACCCGGCGGACTATTAAGGAGCCCGATGACCGCCGAAGACATCGCCGCGCAGCTGGCGCGCGAGCGGGCGTTGAGGCAGGCCGACAAGATGGAGACCGTCGGCCGGCTCACGGGCGCCATTGCGCAGCAGTTCAACGAGCTCCTCACCGCGATCCTGGCGCGTACCACCGCGCTGGCCCACTCGCTGCCTCCCAATCGCGACATCGATGAGCTGAAACTCACGGCCCAGCGGGGCACCGAGCTGGCGCAGCGGCTCCTGGGCTTCAGCCGCCACCGCGTGCTCGACCTGCAGCCGTTGATCCTCACCGAGTTCGTGCGCGACGCGCTCGACATCCTGCGCCGCGGGCTGCCGGCCAATATCGAAGCACAGTTCGAGGCGGACGAGGAAGGGGGCGTGGTCGAAGCCGACCCCGCGGCCGTGAAGCAGATCCTGCTGCATCTCGTGACCAACGCCCGGGATGCCATGCCGAAGGGCGGCACGCTGCACGTCGAAGTCCGGCGCGCGCGCCTGGGCGCGGAGGATCGTCCGCTGCACGCCTGGGTCGAGCCGGGATCCTACGTCAGCGTTGCGCTGAGCGATACCGGCGTGGGGATGGACGCGCAGACCCTGGCCCGGGTATTCGAGCCGTTCTTCACCACCAAACCCGTGGGCGTCGGCACCGGCCTCGGCATGTCCATGGCCTACGGCCTGGTGAAGCAGCACCGCGGATACCTCCACATCTACAGTGAGGTCGGGCAGGGGACCACGGCCAAGGTGTACTTCCCCGCCCTCCGCGATCAGGGGGTGTCGGAGCTCGAGGCCGCCACCGCCGAGCACCTGCCCGGCGGGACGGAAGCGATCCTGCTGGTGGAGGACGATCAGACGATGCGGGTGGCGGCGCAGCAGCTGCTCTCAAAGGTCGGCTACCGGGTCATCACCGCCGCCGACGGCCAGCAGGGACTCGACGCGTACCACGCCCACCGCGCGGCGTTGCAGCTGGTGATCACCGACGTCGTGATGCCGAAGCTCAGCGGATTCGAGCTGTACGAGGTCATTCGGGGTGAGTCGCGCGGGCTGAGCGTGCTGTTCATGAGCGGGTTTCCCGCGCCGAACTTCCGGAAGACCGTCGGCCAGGATCCGGCCGTCGCGTTCGTCACGAAGCCCTGGACCGCGAGCGAGCTACTCGCCCAGGTTCGCCTGCTGATCGAGGCCCGTCACGCGTAGGCCTCCCGCCTCACTCGTACAGCTTCGTGGTATCCGCCTTCGCCAGCTCCACCAGGAAGCCTGCGATCTTCTCGCTCACCGCCGCCACGTACTTCCGACCTTTCTCCGCGGTCGCGGCGGCGGGATTCCCGACGCCGGTGTCGTCGGTCACCTGGCGCCACTGCCGCGGCGCCCACGCCCAGCCCTCTCTGAGGCCCGCGATGGTGAAGCGGCGCGCGCGCCCGGGGCCGGCGTCGGACAATGGCCGGACCAGGTCCTGCGCGACATGGAGCATCACACTCGTCTCGAGCTCGCCCGCGTGGTCACCCAGGTCTGTGAAAAAAGGCTTCGGGTCCAACACCTGATACCAGTTGACTGTGCAGAGAAACAGCGACACCGCGGGCTGCAGCTCTCGGATCATCTGGCGGAAGTCGTTCCCGCCGTGGCCGTTCAGGATGACGAGCTTGGGGACGCCCTGACCGGCCAGGGCAGTGGCGAGGTCGCGTAGCACCAGCGCCTGGGTGCTCGGGTTCAAGTTCAAGCACAGCGGAATGTCGAGCTGCCCGGTGTTGACGCCGAACGGCACGATCGGCAGCACGACGACCCGCGCGCCCCGCTCCCATGCGTGCCCCGCCGCCAGGGCCGCGATCCGCTCCGTCTCGATGTTGTCGGTCGAGTAGGGGAGGTGGAAGTTGTGCGCCTCGGTCGCGCCCCACGGAAGCACCGCGACCTCGTAGCGCGTGTCGCGCACGGCCTTCCAGGTCAGCTCGTTCAGCAGGTATGGACGAGGGGGCATCGGGTACCGTCAGGACGGGGACTCTCGATACTACCACGCGACGGCCGCGAGCGCACATACGGGCAGGCGGAACCACACTCGACCGCAGAGCGTTAGCTTCCGGTATGAATCGACTCCGTAGCGTGGTGCGTTTCCTGGTTCTCGGCAGCGCCGCCGGGCTGCTGGCGGGCAATACCGCGCAGGCACAGATCCCCGCGTTCGCGGCCGCGTCCAAAGTCCCCCCGGCCAAGGGTGAGCAGGTGGCCGTGTTTGCAGGGGGATGTTTCTGGGGCGTGGACGCCGTGTTCAAGCACGTGAAGGGTGTCTCGAGCGTGGTGTCGGGCTACTCGGGCGGCGGTGGTGCCACCGCGCGATACGGGGCCGTGAGCACCGGCGCGACCGGGCATGCCGAGTCGGTGAAGATCACCTACGATCCGTCATTGATTTCGTACAGCGAGCTGCTGCGGGTGTTCTTTTCGGTGGCGCACGATCCCACGCAGCTGAACCGCCAGGGTCCGGACGTGGGGAGCCAGTACCGCTCGGCGATTTTCTACGCGAGCCAGGATGAGAAGGAGACCGCTCTGGCGTATATCGATCAGCTGAGCAAGGCTCATATCTTCTCCGCTCCCATCGTCACCCAGGTGGTGCCGTTCGAGCAGTTCTACGCCGCCGAGGACTATCACCAGAACTATCTCGCGCTCCACCCCTATCAGCCGTACATCGTCTTCAACGACAAGCCGAAGCTGCAACGGTTGCAGCAGCAGTTCCCCACGCTCTACAAGCAATAGCCGAAGGCGTGCCGCGGCGTCTGAGCGGCAGTTCAGGGGTCTTCGCCCCGTCGCGCGATGCGGTCGAGCGCCACTATCGCCAGACAATACACCAGGCCAATGATCGGAAAGACAACGGTACTCGCCCACAGTACCGGAACCACGAGTGCGGCTGCCAACGCGTGCCGTATCTTGTCGACCACGAGCGGGTCCCTCCCATCGTCAGTTCCCAACTGAATCGTGACGGCGCGCTAGGCACTACAGGGAATACGAGCGTCGTTTCGCGGCCGCTGACGGCGGCCCGCCCGTCAACCTCCGCCGAATCCCGTTCGTATATCCTGATGAGTGCACCGGTCTCGCGATCCGGTTCGACTGGCCACCATCGGAGGTTGCACAATGCATCTGACGACAGCGGGCGTTCTGTGCGGAGTACTCGTGCTGGGCGGCGTCGCCGCGGCCCCGCAGGCGGTTCAACACCCGGATCTCTCCGGCCAATGGACCTTCAACGCCGCGCAGAGCGACAACCCTCGGGACATGCTTCAGGGGCGCGACAGCGCCGGTGACGAATCGCGCGGGGGCCGGTCCGGCGGCGGGTACCCCGGAATGGGTGGAGGTCGGGGTGGTTTTGGTGGACGCGGAGGCTTCGGTCGCGGGCGCGGCGGCGGGGGCGGGGGCGGGGGCGGGCGGGGCGGGATGAGCGATGAGCAGCGCCAGCGAATGCGCCAGACGATGCAGCTCGCGTTCCAGGCGCCCGCGGCCCTCACCATCGCCGAGACCGATTCGAGCGTCGCGTTCGCGTCGGACAGCGGCGCGGCGCTGCTGCTCTACAGCGACGGCCGGAAGGTCATCCAAAAAGTCGAGGCAGGCGGTGATGTCGAGATAAAAGGCCGCTGGCAGGGAAACGATTTCGTGGTCGAGCGTAAGGTCTCGGGTGGAGGGAAGGTCACCGAGGACTATCTCCGCTCGCAGGATGGGAAGCAGCTGTACGTGATCGTCAGCTTCGAAGGAGGGCGCGGGCGCTCGATCGAGTTCCGGCGCGTGTACGACGGCGGGCGGGCCCAGCAATAGTCGCCAGTTTGCTCCACTGACCCCGGGCTATCAGCCCGGGAACTCCCCCCGGGGGGCGCATCCCGCGCCGGATTCCCTATATTGCGACCCCCGGTAACGAGGCATCGCGTGACGCTACCCAACCCACTGCCCGACGACTCCTGGGCGGTCGACGAACGGTCGCTGAAGCTGTTCGTCGAGGCGCTCGAGGAGCCGCCGGCCGAGCGCGCCTGGTACGAGCTGCGGCGCGAGGCGGAGCGGATCGCGCTCGTCCCCGGGTTCGACCGGCTGATCACCCTCGACGCCAACGCCATCAAGGAGCTGCCCCACCAGATCGACGTGGCGCAACGGGTGCTGCGCGACATGGGCGGCCGCGCCATCCTCGCCGACGAGGTGGGCCTCGGCAAGACGATCGAGGCGAGCATCATCTATAAGGAGCTGGCGATCCGCGGGCTCGCTCGCCGCGCGCTGATCCTCACGCCCGCGTCGCTGGTGGGCCAGTGGCAGGGGGAGCTCGAGGAGAAGTTCTTCGAGCGCTTCGAGACCCCGACCGATCCGGACGACTGGCAAAAGATCACCAAGGCGATCATCTCGCACGACCGCGCGCGCTCGCGCCGGCACGCCGAGGAAATCTTGCGGCACCGCTGGGATCTCGTCATCGTGGACGAAGCGCACAAGGTGAAGAGCCACCGCGGCGCGACCTATCAATTCATCGAGAAAATCGAGCGGGATTTCATCCTGCTGCTCACCGCCACGCCGCTCCAGAACGACCTGCGCGAGCTGTACAACCTCATCACGCTGCTCCGGCCCGGACAGCTCGGCACCTGGCAGGAGTTCAAGGCCGAGCACCTGGTGTCGGGCGACCACCGTCAGCCGCGTGATCCCGAGGCGCTGCGCGCGCTGACGCAGGAGGTGATGATCCGCACCCGGCGCTCGAGCGTGGTCGACGACCTGGATCTGCCGCCCCGCCGGCCGCGCCACCCGGAAGTGAAGCTCACGCGCGCCGAGGCGGACCTGTACCAACGCACCACTGAATTCCTCAGACGACTGTATCAAGAAGGCTTCATCAAGCCGGCGGAGCAGGAAGAGCCGGAGGAGGGGGCACCACGCCGGCGTACCAAGAAGGGCATTTTGCAGCTGGCCCTCATCCACCTGCGGCAGCGGCTGTGCTCCTCGTCGCGCGCGCTCGCTGAATCGCTCGGGCACTTGGCCGAGAGCGACCGCATCAGCCCCCAGTACCGCGCCATCGCGAAGCAGCTCGCCAAACGGGCGGAAGGCATCAAGACGCACGCCAAGTTGGAAGTGCTGACCAAGCTGCTGAAGGAGACGCCTGACCGGCTGGTGATCTTCAGCGACCACCGGCCGACGATTCAGCTGATAGAAGAGCGCGTCAAAAAACTCGGCCGCCAGCCGATCGTGTATTGGGGTGCTCACTCTACCGCCGAGCGGGATAAGCGCATCCGCGCCTTCCACGAGGACGAGCGCAGCGTGCTGATTGCGACGCGCGCCGGCAGCGAAGGACGCAACCTCCAGTTCTGCAATGTGCTGGTGAACTACGACCTGCCGTGGAACCCCATGGTGGTGGAGCAGCGCATCGGCCGGCTGCACCGCATCGGGCAGAAGCGCGAGGTCCACATCGTGAACCTGGCCGCGGCGGGGACCATCGAGTCGTACATCCTCCAGCTGCTCGACCAGAAGATCAAGCTGTTCGAGCTGGTCGTGGGCGAGCTGGACGTGATCCTCGGCGAATTCGGCGGTGCCCAAACGTTCGAGGGCCGGCTGGC
>Ga0137409_10005605_pt1 | contig 13073 bp, 9 predicted proteins | sample CZODoug1_16funga_FD_122059 | JGI IMG/M metagenome (GOLD analysis project Ga0137409, IMG submission 122059) | Vadose zone soil fungal communities from Angelo Coast Range Reserve, California, USA - CZODoug1_16fungal (Hybrid Assembly) | ecosystem: Environmental > Terrestrial > Soil > Vadose zone...
CGACGGAGCCGGAGAGCCGCACATCGCGCACCTCCGGCGCAAAGCCGGTCCTGCGCACTGCCACCGTGTAACGCCCTGGCGGCAGCGTGAGCCGGAACGAGCCGTCCGTCGCGCTGGTCGTGCGGCGGCCGAGCTCCGTGATCTCGACGGTCGCGGCGGCAATGGGTTGACCAGCCGCGTCGGTGACGTGCCCAGTCAGAGTGTCGGCGGTCTGAGCGAACGCAGCCGTGGGAACGGAGAGCAAGGCGGCGAGTGTGAGTGCGCGCATGCTAAAAATAATACGCGCAGTTTGCGCATCCCGCTGCGTCAGACTCCGCCGATCGCCTCGATCGGGTCGAGCTTGGCGGCGCGCCGCGCGGGATACAACCCGAACAGGAACCCCACGATCAGGGCGAAGATCACCGCGAGAAGGACGCCGGGGATGCTCACGGGAATGACAAACGGCTTGCCGAATTGGCGGCCGATGATCTCCGTCACCACCGTGAGACCGGCGCCGCCGCCGATCCCCGTGATCGCTCCCAGGAACGCCAGCGTCAGCGACTCCGCCAGGAAAAGCCGCGCAATCGCGGCATCATCAGCCCCCAGCGCCTTGCGAATCCCGATTTCCCGCACCCGCTCGCGCACGGAGATGAGGAGCACGCTGAAGAGACCGATGCCACCGACGACCAGGGTGACGCCGGCGATCGTGAACATGACGCCGTTCCAGCCGCCAAGGATGTTGTCGGCCATGGCGAGATCGGAGAGCACATTGGCCGCGCGGTTGTCGATCTCGAAGTCTTGCGTTCCGCCGTGGCGTTGGCGCAACAGTGTCACGCCGCGGCGTAGCACGTCGCCGAAGTCGGCGGAGGCAGCGGCGGTGACGAGCACCTCGTTGATCCGGCTCTCTCCCTGGGTATAGCGCGTGAGATACGTGTACGGGATGTAGATGCGCCGAGCCACGAACGAGAAGTCGGCCGGGATGATGTCGAACTCGATGGGCGCGACGACGCCGATCACGAGGAAGCGCACGCCGTCCACGGTGATCCTCTGCCCCACGGGCGGCGTGCTCCCGAAGAGGTCGTGTACCAGCTCCGACCCCACGACCGCGACGCGCGCGCGGTTCTCGAGATCCAGCGGCCGGAGGCTGCGGCCCGCGACGATCCGGTAGTTCCGCAGCTCGAGGTAGCCGGCGTCGACGCCGTCGATGCGCACGTGGCGGCGGTCTGCTGGGGCGTTCACCACATACTCGTCGCCGTAGTTGCGGCCGTGCACACTCACGACGCCGGGCAACGCGCGCAGCGCTTCGAGGTCGTTGATCCGCATGCCTTTGTGGCGCAGCGCCGTCGCGCCGCGCGCATCGGACCGCGGACCCCGGTCTGCCGCAATGAAGCTGCGTGCCTGACCCATCGAGATGAGATCGTCGTATACGAGCGTCTTCATCGCCGCCGCGAGCGACGTCATCGACACAACCGATGCCGCCCCGAACACGATGCCGGAGAGCGTCAGCACGGAGCGCAGCTTGTGCCCGCGGATCTCGCGCAGCGCGTCGCCGATCAACTCGAGCCACTCACGCATAGCGGAGCGCCTCCACCGGGGACAGGCGCGCGGCGCGCAGGGCCGGGAAGAGCCCCGCGAGGAGTCCCACCGTCAGCGCCGTCACCGTCGCCACGGCCGCGATGAACGGGCTGACCACCGCCGGCATCTGCATGAAATGCGCGACCACGCCCGTGAGGGCGGTGCCGAGCCCCAGGCCGAGGAGGCCCCCCATCACAGTCACGACGAGCACCTCGGCGAGCACGTGCGCGAAGATGGCGCCGGCCGTCGCGCCGAGGGCCATGCGCGTGCCGAACTCGCGCACCCGCTCCACCACCGACGCCAGCAGGATGTTCGCGATAACGATCCCGCCCGTAATCAGTGACACGACGCCCACGACGAGGAAGATGAAGTTGAAGAGCAGCAGGAACTGGCCCGCTTCGCCACCGGCGCCCTGCCCCGAGGCGCGAATGTCGAAATCTTCCACGCCGTGCCGCGCGTACAGCAGGCTCCGCACCTGCGCCTGCGCGACGCCCCGGGGCACCCCGGGCCGGCCCTTCAGCGTGAGGAAGTCGAGGTGGTCGACGGCGCTGTGCTGGACGATCGCCGTGCTGATGGGGATGTACGCCCGTTCGTTGCGGTATTCGAGCGCATTGTCTTCCCAGGCGGCGAAGTAGAACTCCTCGCGCTCCAACACGCCGACGACGGTGTAGTTCTTGCCCCCGATGCTGACGAGCTGTCCGACCGCGCGGGTCGCCACGCCGTACAGCGAATCGGCGTATTTCCACCCGAGTACCGCGACGCGCGCCTGGTGCCGCACGTCGAGATCGCTCAGGTAGCGCCCCACGAGCGGCTTGATGTCGTTGATCGCCATGTAGTCGGGGACGGTGCCGATCACCTGGCCGTCGAAGCTGGTGTTCCCCACGCGGTAGGAGAGGCTTTGCGCCCACCCCGGACTCACGGCGGCGAGGGCGCCGGCGCGATCGCGCAGGAACTGCGCGTCCTTGAACGTGAGCCGCTTCGACGCCAGCTCCCGCGCGCCGGGGTGGGCCGATCGGTCGCGATCCGACACGATGATCGTGCCCCGTCCGCCCACTTCGCTCAGGAACTGCTCTGTCAACGCCGTCTGTCCGCCGAACAACGCGAGGACCGTGACGATGCTGGCGGTTCCGAGGATCAGGCCGAGCAGCGAGAGGACAGTCTGGCCCCAATGGCGCCGGACTTCGTCGAGCCCGGTGAGGAGCGACTCGAGCAGGTTCAGACGACCCGCCCGTCGCTCATCTGGATGATACGCTCGGCGCGCGCCGCCACGTTGGGATCGTGCGTCACCAACACGATCGTGTGACCGGCGCCGTGCAGCTCCGCGAACGTGCGCATGACCTCGGCGCCGGAGGCCGAGTCGAGGTTCCCGGTGGGCTCGTCCGCCATCAGAATGGCGGGCTCGCCGACGAGCGCGCGCGCGATGGCCACCCGCTGCCGCTCGCCCCCCGACAGCTCGTCGGGGCGGTGCCCCACCCGCTCCGCGAGCCCCAGCCGCTCGAGCAACCGCAGCGCTCGGGCGCGGCGAGCGCCGCGCGCGATGCCGCCCCGATACTTGAGCGGCAGCGCCACGTTCTCTTCGACCGTGAGTCGAGGCATCAAGTTGAAGGTCTGGAACACGAACCCGACTTTTCGGTTGCGCACCTGCGCCAGCCGCTTGCCGGTCAAGCCGCTGACGTCTTCCCCGTCGAGCCGATACGTCCCGGACGTGGGCGTGTCGAGACAGCCGAGGATGTGCATCAGCGTGCTCTTGCCCGAGCCGGACGGCCCGGTGATCGCCACGAACTCGCCGGGCCGGACATCGACGTCGACGCCGCGGAGCGCCGCGACGTCGACCTGCCCGAGACGGTACGTCTTGGCGAGGCTGCGTCCTTGAATCAGCATTACCGGCGCCGGGCCGGATTGCGCGCGCGCTCGGCGGCGGCAACCGGATCCTCGAGCGCGATCGAGTCACCCGCAGCCAGCGTCGATCCGGGGAGCAGCTCCACATAGAAGAGGTCGGAGAGGCCCAGGGTCACCGTCACGGGCTGCGGTCCGCTGCCCCCGATCTTGTAGACGATGGGCTTGCCTTCCTGGAGCAGCACCGCCTCGACCGGCACGCGCGCGACACCGCTGCGCACGGGGCCCGAGATGCGCACGTTGGCAGTCATGCCGGGCCGCAGGAACTGTTGCCCGCTGGTCACCTCGATCTCGACGTCGAACACGCGCACCCGCTCCTGCTGCCGCGCCGCCGGCGGGACGAGCCGCACCACGCCGTGCGCGGTGTCGCCCGGGAAGGCGTCGACCGTCAGCGCGACGAGGTCGCCGCGCTTCACTTTGCCGATGTCGACTTCGTTGATCGCCGCCTTGACGATGAGGGTCGAGAGGTCCGCGATGGTGAACAGCGCGGTGCCGCCGCCAAAGGCGCTCGTGCCGCCCACGACGGTCTCTCCCGCTTCGACGCCGCGCGCAATGATCACACCCGCCGACGGCGCGATGATGCGCGCCCACTGCGCGCCTCCCTCCGCGGAGTCGCCGGCCGTGACACCCGACAACTGGACCAGGCGCAGCTGATCGTTGGCGGTGCGCCACTGATTGTCGGCCTGCTCGTAGGCGACGCGTCGCTGGTCGAGCTCCGCCTGCGTGATCCCGCCGATCGCGGACAGCGCCTGCCCGCGATCGTAATCGCGCCTGGCGTTGTCGCGGGCAATTTGCGCGCGCGCGATTTCACTGCGCAGCTGCGCGAGACTGTTGGCCTGCGCGATGTCGGGGAGGATGCGGGCGAGCCCCTGCCCCGGTTGCACGCGGTCGCCTTCCCGCACGTACAGCTGTTGCACGACGCCCGAGATCGGCGATTTCACGACGATGCTGCGCTCGGGCTCGACCACGCCTGTTTCTTCGACGGTGACCCGCACGTCGCCGCGATCCACGACGCCGACTTTGTAGGGACGGCTGGTGCCGTCGTCGGCGCCGGCCTTGGCGCACGCGGCGAGCGCAAGCAGAACGAACTGAGGCTTCATGAGGCGACTCCGGATGACGGGGCGGGAAACGGTCCGCCTAACTTGACGGGGGCTGGCCGGGCGGGGTTTCACGGTGAAATTAGAGCCCCTATGGTCGGACACCTCGGCGATTGGGCCAACCTCCTGCTGCGCTGGACGCACTTCATCGCCGGCATCGCCTGGATCGGTAGCTCCTTCTACTTCATCTGGTTGGACCGCGCCCTGACCGCGCCCACCCCGCCCCGGGCGGGCGTGGAGGGAGAGCTGTGGATGGTCCACAGCGGGGGGTTTTACCAGACCGAGAAGCGCCGCCCCGGTCCCGGTGAGATGCCCGCCGTGCTCCATTGGTTCAAATGGGAAGCGCTGTTCACTTGGATCACCGGGATCGCGCTGCTCGTCCTCATCTATTACCTGAGCCAGGCGTACCTCCTCGATCCCGCCGTGGCTACGATCGGCCGCGGCACGGCGACGGCATTCGGCATCGGCCTCCTGGTCGTCGGCTGGGTCGTGTACGATCTGTTGTGGCGATCGCCGCTCGCGACCACAGCCGACGGCGTGATCGCCACGACCGTTTCGCTCGTGCTGCTGACCGCCGTCACGGTCGCCGCCTGCCGCCTCCTGTCGGGCCGTGCCGCGTTCATGCATGTGGGTGCGCTGCTCGGCACGGTAATGGTCGCGAACGTGTGGATGCGGATTCTGCCGGCGCAGCAGGCGATGATCGATGCCACCACGGCAGGTCGGCCCGCCGACTTCACGATGGGCGAGAGGGCGAAGCAACGCTCGGTGCACAACAGCTACATGACGTTCCCGCTGCTGTTCATCATGCTGAGTAATCACTATCCCGCGACCTACGCGGGTTCAGCCAACTGGCTCGTGCTGCTCCTGTTGTTCGTCGCGGGCGGCGCAGTGCGCCACGCGATGATCGGCCGCGGCTCGTCGGCGCGGTGGGCGCTGATTCCGGGCGCCGCCGCGCTGGCCGGCGCGATCTTCCTCTCCACACCCAGGGCTGCAGGCACGACGAGTCCCACTGCTGATGGGGTACCCTCCTTCGTAACCGTACGGGCGGTCGTCGTCCAGCGCTGTCTGCCCTGCCATTCGCGTTTCCCGAGCGACAACACGTTCGGCGCTGCCGGCCCGCCGGCGGGCGTCGCCTTCGACACGCCCGAGAGCATTGCCGCCCTCGCGCCGCGCATTCTCGTTCGCGCCGTCGACACGCAGACAATGCCGCTCGGCAACAAGACCGGCATGACCGCCGAGGAGCGCGCCCTGCTGGCGCGCTGGATCGCGGCAGGCGCGCCGCTCCGTTAGCCCGCGTCAGGGCGTGAGGTCAGCCGTTGCCAGGAAGCGCGGCGGCTTGCGCGGATTCGCCGCTTGCTCGTACGCGTAGGCCAGCTTCAGGAGCGTCGCATCACTCGACGCGCGCCCGATCAGGGACATCCCCACCGGCAGTCCGAACGAATACCCCACCGGCACACTGACGCTGGGATAGCCCGCGACCGCGGCCGGGGTCGAGCTGGCGCCAAGGAAGTGGTCGCCGTTCACGAGATCGGTCGGCCAGGCGGGACTTCCGGTCGGCGCCACGATCGCGTCGAGCGTGTGCTCGGCGAAGACCGCGTCGAGCCCCTCCGTGCGCGACAGGCGCCGGTCCTTCGCGAGCGCATCGACGTAGGCCTGGTCGGTGAGGGGCCCTTTCTCCTGCGCTTGCACCAGGATCTCCTGGCCGAAGTACTGCAGCTCGCGCGCCTTGTTCGTCTCGTTGAAGGCAATGAGATCGGCCAGCGTCTTGATCGGCGCACGCGGCGCCCACTCGGCCAGGTAGGCGTTGAGGTCGGTCTTGAACTCGTAGAGCAGCACCGTGAACTCGGAGTCGTCGTACTCGCCGAGATGCGGAATGTCGGCGGGATCGACGATGACCGCGCCCTGGCGCCGCAGCACGTCGATCGCCGCGTCGACGAGCGCGTCGGCCTCGGGGCTGTACCCAAAGCACTTCTTGCGCGCCACGCCGATGCGCGCGCCCTTAAGACCGTTGGCGTCGAGGCTCGTGCTGTAATCCTTGGCCGCCAGCACGCCGAGCAGGATCGCAGCATCGGTCACCGTCCGGCACATCGGGCCCGCGGTGTCCTGGTTGTGGGCGATCGGGACGATGCCGGCACCGCCGATCAGCCCGAGGGTCGGCTTGACGCCGACCAGCGAGCACGCCGACGAGGGACAGACGATCGAGCCGTCGGTCTCGGTGCCAACGCCCACCGCCGCGAGGCTGGCGGCGATCGCGGCGCCGGTGCCGGAGCTCGAGCCGCAGGGGTTGCGATCGAGTGCGTACGGATTCTTCGTCTGCCCGCCGCGGCCGCTCCATCCGCTCGACGACTGGTTGCCGCGGAAGTTCGCCCATTCACTCAAGTTGGTCTTGCCGAGGATCACCGCCCCCGCGGCGCGCAGCCGTTCAGCCACGACGGAATCGCGCGGGGGCGTCACGCCCACCAGCGCGAGCGAGCCGGCGGTTGTCATCATCCGGTCGGCGGTGGCGATGTTGTCCTTGATGAGCACGGGGATCCCGTGCAGTGGCCCGCGCATGCGTCGCGCTTTGCGATCGGCGTCGAGGCGATCAGCAATCGCGAGCGCGTCGGGATTGGTCTCGAGGACCGAGCGGAGCGCCGGCCCGACGCGGTCGACGGCGTCGATGCGCGCGAGGTACGCCTCGCACAGCGAGCGCGACGTGTATCTTCCGGAGCGCATTCCCTCCTGAAGGGCAGCGATCGTTGCCTCGTCGAGCTCGAAGGCTTGCGGCCTGGCGACCGGGGGGGGGCGCCAGGCGACGACGGCGGCCGCGGCGCCCGCGGCGTAGTGAATGAAAGAACGGCGGTGCATGGGACGCTCGCAGGTGAGGGGTGGCTGGGGAGCGCCTAGTTTGCGGCGGACCGTGACCGCGCGCCAGGGCGCCGCGTGATTCTCCGCACGGATTGGCGGGCGAGCTTGCGGTAGTGTGCGCGACGTGAATCTTGCTGATACCGAAGAGGGAGCGCGCCTTTGAGTTCCTGGGAACAATGGATTTCGCAGCGTCTCAGCGCCCTGCGACTCGATACCGTCAGGAGCAAGATCCTGATGTTCGCGGTGCTGGCGACGCTGCTGCCTTCCATCACGACCGCGTACATCTCGTACGTCGAGAACAAGCGCTCCCTCACGGCCAAGGCATCGGAAGAGCTGCTCGGGCTCAGCACGCAGGCCGCCCGCGAGCTGGACCTGTGGACCAAGGAGCGCCGCTACGACCTGCGCGTGTTCTCGGTCTCGTACGAAGTCACCGAGAACGTGGAGCGGGTGCAGCGCGTCGGCGGGCAAGTCGTGCGCTCGGGCCGCGCCTACCAGCGCCTCGCCGACTATCTGAATTCCGTGCGCGACCGCTTCCCCGACTACGATGAGCTGCTGGTCGTGGACCCGCAGGGACGCGTCATCGCATCGAGCCAGAAACAGCCGCGGCCTCTGACCCTGCCGTCCGATTGGCAGGGTCAGATGCGCGGCGACGCCCTGATGCTGGGGCCGCCGTACTGGGATGCGGCGGACCAGCGCGCCGAGATGCTCATCGCCGTACCGATCCGGCTCGGGGCCAATGGTCGCTTCATTGGCGCGATTGCCGCGCGCGTCAATCTCCGCGGCGTCGCCGACACGCTACGTCGCTTCTCGCCGGGGGACGCGGGCCAGGTGTACCTGATGGGCGAGGATGGCCACCTGATCGTCAGCTCCCGCGGCACCTCCGCCGACTTGATGAAACTCGGCTACTCGCGCGACGATACGCGGTACCTCCTCGCTCGCGAGGGGCGCGCCGTCCAGTTCGCGAGCGTCACCGGCGATGCCGTCGTCGGCAGCGTACGGCGCATTCCCGGGCTGAACTGGATCGTGGTGACCGAAATCCCGACGGTTGAAGCCTTCCGGCAAGGGGCGCGGCTGCGCAACGTCACCGCGCTCATCGTCGCCTCATTGTTTGCGGCGGTGGGCGCGCTCGGCTATTTCCTCGGCCTGCTGATCGTCCGTCCCCTCGACCGGCTCACACAAGGCGCGGCCAAGGTGGCAGCAGGCGACCTCGAGGTCGACCTCCCGGTGGTGACGGGTGGCGAGGTCGGGTATCTCACCCAGGTATTCAACAACATGGTGTCGCGCCTGCGCGACACCCATCGAGAGCTGGAGCGCCTCTCGGCGACCGATCCCCTCACGGGGCTCTTCAACCGCCGCCGGATGATGGAGGCGCTGGACCACGAGGTGCGCCGCTCCCGGCGTTTGAAGCACGCATTCGCGGTGTTGATGGCCGACGTGGACCACTTCAAGAAGTACAACGACGCCAACGGCCACCCGGCCGGCGACGCGGTGCTCAAGAAGGTGGGGGCGATCCTGCGCGAGTCCACGCGCGACGTGGACGTCGTCGCGCGCTACGGCGGCGAAGAGTTCTTTGTCCTGATGCCGGAGACCGAAGGGTCGGGCGCGGCCGACGTGGCGGACCGCGTGCGCGAGCGGCTGGCGGAGGAGAAGTTGCCGGGTGGGTCCGTCACGTTGAGTTTCGGCGTCGCGGAATTCCCGGCGCACGGAGATATCGGGGAGACGCTGATCGCCATCGCGGACGCGGCCCTGTATCAGGCGAAACGGGAAGGCCGTGACCGGGTTGTGCTGGCGCCCGGAGCGGCGGAACGCCGCCGGCGCAAAACCCGCGAGGCCTAGGGCGCTACTGGCGCCGGCCGATCAGGCTCTGGAAGACCCAGCCAGGGCGCCCCGAGTCGTCGGTAATGCGCACCCACTGGTCCACGTACGAGTAGCCGGTCAGCGGCGCGCCGCCGTCGAGGGTGAAGGCGACTTCGAAACCGCCTCCCGGACCCGACCGCACGTTGGCGCGCCCCATCGTTTGCAGGTGCAGCGGCAACGCGAACGGCACCTCGCCCTGTCGCAGCGAACCCCGTTCGACGCTCGCGACGCGGCCCTGTCCTGCGGCCGCCGCATCCTTCGCCTGATTCGCCAGGTAGAGCGCCCCGCCGTAGTTCTGCTTGTCGAATTCGGCTGTCGCCTGCTGGAGGAGTTGTGCGGCCTGACCCAGCTCGGGAACCCCCTGCGGGTTGCCGCTGGTGCGCAGCGCCTGCAGCGCGATCTCGGCTTCCGCCATGCCGGACGCGGCTTCCGCGCGCGTCGCCAGGGACTGGAGCTTGGCCATCGCGCGCACCACTTCGTGTCGCGCCTCGTCGAGACGCGCCTGCAGCTCCTCGACCTGCGCTTCCTTCTCGAGCAGGCGCAATTCGAGCCGCGACACCCGCTGCTCGAGCTGTGTGTCGCGCGCCACCGGCGCCGGCCGTGGCGGCTGGTGCGCCGGCACGGTGTCACGCGCGGGCGACGTCTGCGGAGGCCCAGGGAGCCATCCCCAGCCGTTACACCCGGACACGACCGCGGCGGCGAGCGCCAAGCCCAACAGGACACGCATGGGCACATAAGTTGGTGTGCGGCGGCCTTGAAGCAAGGGCGCGGCGGTCCTTATAGTAGATCGTGCCTAATTCGAAGGCCGCGCGACCGACGCCGCTGCGCGCGCTGATCGTCGAGGACCGAGCCGCGGACGCGGACTTGATCCTCCGCGAGCTCAAGCGCGGCGGCTTTGTAACGACCCACGAGCGCGTCGAAACCGCGGACGCGCTGCGCGCGGCCCTCGACAAGCACACGTGGGATATCGTGCTCAGCGACTACTACCTCCCCACATTCGACGCCCCGGGGGCCCTGACGGTGCTGCAGGCCTCCGGTCACGACATGCCGTTCATCGTCGTGTCGGGCAGCGTGGGTGAGGACACCGCCGTCGCCGCGATGCGGGCCGGCGCGACCGACTACATCATGAAGGACCGCCTGCAGCGACTGCCGCACGCCGTCGCGAAAGCGCTCGCCGAAGGGTCGGTGCGCCGCGAACGCCTGCAGCTCCAGCAGGACCTCGCGCGAGCGCAGAAGCTCGAGGCGATCGGCCGGCTCGCCGGCGGCGTGGCGCACGACTTCAACAACGTGCTCACCGCCATCCTCGGCTCCGCCGAGCTCCTGATGATGGATACGCCCCCCGGCGAGCACGCGCGCGAGGAAGTCGAGATCATCCGTGACGCGGCCGTTCGCGCCCAGGACCTGATCCGTCAGCTCCTGGCGTTCAGCGCGCGCCAGGTGCTGCAGCCCGTCGTCCTCGACTTGAACGCTCTCATCACGGATCTGGGCAGGATGCTGCGGCGCCTGATCGGGGAGGACTTGACGCTCGATACGGAGCTCGCCGGTGACTTGGGTGCGGTGCGCGCCGATCCAGGTCAGTTGGAACAGGTGCTCGTCAACCTGAGCGTCAACGCGCGGGACGCGATGCCCGACGGCGGCCGGCTGGTGATCCAAACCGAGAACATCGACGTCACCGACGGGGGAGACGTGCCCGCCGGGCCCTACGTGCTCGTCGGCGTAACGGACACGGGGACCGGGATGGACGCGGCGACACTGGCCCGCGTCTTCGAGCCGTTCTTCACGACGAAGCCGCGTGGCAAAGGCACCGGGCTCGGCCTGGCGAGCGTGTACGGCATCGTACGCCAGAGCGGCGGCCACATCGCCGTGACGAGTACCCCGGGCGCCGGCACGACGTTTCGGATCCACCTGCCCCGCGTGGACGCGCCCGTCGAGACGGCGCGCGCCCCCCGCGTCGTCAGCGTCCCCGCGCCCGGCACCGAGACCGTTCTGGTCGCCGAGGACGAGCAGATGGTGCGCGTCCTGATCCGGAAGGTGCTGGAACAGGCAGGATACACGGTGCTGCTGGCCGGCGGCGGCGCCGAGGCGCTCCAGCTGGCGGAGCGCCACGCCGGCCCCATTCAGATGCTCGTCACCGACGTGGTGATGCCGGGGATGAGCGGCCGCGAGCTGGCCGAGCGGCTGGCTCCGGTCCGGCCGGGGATGAAGGTCCTGTACATGTCGGGACACACCGACGATGCGATCTTCCACCACGGGGTGACGCAGGCGGGCACCGGCTTCCTGCAGAAGCCGTTCACGCCGGACGCCCTCGAGCGCCGCGTCCGCGACCTGCTCGGCCACGCGGACCCCGTCCCCACGCCACACCCCGATTCCCGATAGCGCCCGGGCATAGGCGCGCGGGTGCGCCCTACGCGGGGACGCTCCGCGCGCTGGCTTCAAAAGGAGCGCGTATCTTCGCGCGCTCCGCTCGCGGTCGGCACCTCCCAGTCTTCTCATTCGCCGACCGACGCCCCCGCTACGGGCGACCCGTCGCGCCCTTCACTTCTTGATCTGTCTCTGCGGCCTCTGCGCGTTCTCCGCGGCCTCTGCGTTGAATTGCCTGCAGGGCGCCGGCGGGTTCGCCCTTCACTTCTTGATCTGTCTCTGCGGCCTCTGCGCGTTCTCTGCGGCCTCTGCGTTGAGAGGCAACGCTATTCGCGTGTTTCGAGCAGGCCCTTCAGGGTCGCCATGAATTGATCGACGTCCTTGAACTCGCGGTAGACCGACGCGAAGCGGACGAAGGCCACCTTGTCCAGCTCCCGCAGCCGCTCCATGAGGAACTCCCCCACCTGCGCCGTCGGCACCTCGCGGTCGGGGCTCTCCTGCACCATCGCCTCGACCTGGTCCACCACCGTCTCCAGCGCCCGCTCCGGGCTCGGCCGGTCGATGAAGAAGAAGTCGTGGTCCTGGTCGCCCGTGGGCTGCAGATGCGGTGAGCGCCCGCGGTTGATCTCGTGGGCGGCGGTGGTGATCATCGAGCGCGCCGCCTGGCGGAAGATCTGGGTCAGCCGGACCACAGGGGCGACTTCCGAGGCGATCAGGTCCTCGAAGGGCTTGCCGGCGCCGATCGGCGGCAGCTGGTCGGCATCGCCGACGAAGACGACGTGGGTCGACTCGGCGAGCCCGCCGAGCAGCACCTCGATCAGCCGCAGGTTGAGCATCGAGGCCTCGTCGACGATCGCCAGCTCGGCCGGCAGCGGCCGGCCGGGACGGTAGGCGGGCTCGCGGCCGGGCATCCACTCGAGCATGCGGTGGATCGTCTGCGCCTCGTGGCCGGTCGCCTCCTCGAGCCGGCGGGCGGCGCGGCCGGTCGGCGCGCAGAGCGCGATCGAGACGCCGGCGCGCTCGGCCTCGGCGACGATCGCCCTGGTGCAAGCGGTCTTGCCGACGCCGGGGCCGCCGGTGAGGACCGAGATCCGCGCCGCGAAGGCGCCCCGCACCGCCGCCCACTGCTCGTCGGTCAGCTTGGCCTCCTCCTCGACGTCCTCGGGCGGCAGCTCGCCCGGGTCGTGGTCGAGGTGGGGATGCGCCCCGGCGCGCGCCGCCAGCGTCTCCGCGACGGCGAGCTCCCCGGCGTGGGTCGGCTCGCGGTAGGCGCGGCCCTCGTCGAGCAGCAGGCCCCGCGCCTGCGCCGGCACGTCGGGGTCCGGCTGCAGGCCGATCAACTTCGCCGTGCGCCGGTTGAGCTCGTCGACGGGCAGGAAGGTGTTGCCCTGCTGCTCGGCCTCCGAGAGGGCGAAGACCGCCGCCGCCTGGGCGCGCCGCGGGGACTCCGGCGGCACGTCG
>Ga0137409_10005606_pt1 | contig 13070 bp, 14 predicted proteins | sample CZODoug1_16funga_FD_122059 | JGI IMG/M metagenome (GOLD analysis project Ga0137409, IMG submission 122059) | Vadose zone soil fungal communities from Angelo Coast Range Reserve, California, USA - CZODoug1_16fungal (Hybrid Assembly) | ecosystem: Environmental > Terrestrial > Soil > Vadose zone...
GCGGGCATGGAAGGCGCCCTGCCCAGCGTTGTTGGCGGACTCGTGGGCGTTCCGGTGATCGCTGTGCCGACCAGCACCGGCTATGGTGCCAGTTTCGGCGGCGTTGCCGCGCTCCTCGGCATGCTGAATAGTTGCGCCTCCAACGTCACCGTCGTGAATATTGACAACGGCTTCGGCGCCGGATGCGTCGCCTCCTGCATTAATCGCCTGTAAAATTTGTTTGGATGCGAAAGAAGCGGCTAGAGGCGGCCGTTACGCTTTCAGAAGCACTTTCATTACTCCGTTTTGCTGCGCGAAACGAATCGCTTTTTCCGCTTCAGCTAATGGAAATGTGCGGGTGATAAGGGGCGTTGGATCGATTTTCCCCGATCGCAGGAACGCGAGCGCCTTTTTAAACGGACCGCAGCGAGAACCAACCACTGTGATCTCCTTCACCACGATGGGCCAAGTCTCCACCGGCGCCGCGCCATGGAAAGTGGATTTCAATACCAGCGTGCCGCGCGGCTCCGTCAAGTGCTGCGCCAAAGCAAGGCCGCTCGGCGAGCCCGTCGCCTCCACGACCAGTTCGTAGCTTTCCCTGACACGTTTCAGATCCTTGGCATTGCCGAATACGCGTTTGGTTTTCATTCCACATCGTCGTGCCAGCGCAAGTTTCTTCTCGTGTTTGCCGTACATCACCACATTCGGAAGCTGCGTCCGCAAAACAAGGGCAACAAGCTGAGCAAGCTTTCCATCGCCCAAGACTGCAGCGCCGCGAAATTTCCTGATATCGATCTGATCGAGAATTTCGCAAGCGGCGGCCAGTGGCTCGACGAAAACTGCCTGTTCATTGGGAATCGAATCGGGGACGAAGTGCAGGTTCTCCAGCGGCAGCGTCAAGTATTCGGCAAAGGCGCCGTCATGCGCGATGATGCCCAAGACGGTTCGGCGCACACAATGCGTCTTCAATCCGCGCCTGCAAAAAGCGCACACTGGCCGATAGCCGTAAGCCGAGCAAGCCACATTAATCTCGCCTACAACACGTCGCCCCAGCCAGCGACCCCGTTCACGGGGTGAAACGCCGCGAACCTCAGCAACTTCGCCGACAAATTCGTGCCCGGGCGTACCACGAAAATCGTGATATCCCCGCAAAATCTCAACGTCAGTATTACAAATCCCCGCGAGCCGCACTCGCACCAGTGCCCACCGATTCCGCAATTTCGGTAGCGGGCTTTGCTTCAGAACGAGCTGATGACGGTGAACTACAAAGGCGTGCACGGACTCTTCAGTCCCTTTTTGATCTTCGTTTCGCACTTGATGCGGCTGGCAGTGCGTTCCTTTGCCGCCCGGAGAGGCTTTCGAGCAATTCGAATTTCGATTCCATCCTCAGGAGGCGGCGGTCCAGCTCCACATAAGAGTCAACCAAGATCTTCACTTGGTCGCTGAGGCTTCCGATTCGTTCTTCAATCAAGACGATCTTGCGGATAGCCGCCAGCGCCTCTCCTGCCCATGTCACTTACTGTTCCTCGCCCTCTTAAGCGTGCGTCCGACATATTCAATCGTCTCGTCCAGCTTCTTAATTGTTCGGTCAGCGGAGAGGTTTGCAGCCCTAGCCAGGCTGCTCAATTCCTGTTCCGTTTCAACGGGCACCGCTAAATACAGGTCCAGAGCGTCGCGGACTTCTTGGGAGAAAGATTTTCCCCGGAGCCTGGCTCGATGCACAAGGCGCTGCTTTTGTTTTGCGTCCAGGTGTAACAGTGCGGTGGCCATGGTTCCTCCTATATCACACCTATATCGTATTTATATCATCGCATGAGCTGGAGAAGCCAGTTAGCGGAGCGCGGCCGCAAGAGCGGCCACTAGCTCAGGCTCCTGATCTTCAAACACGGTCCGGAGATCGACTACTACATGATCGTCTTCGATACGTGCAACCACGGAAGCGCCGCCGGCGCCGCGCCGAAGGCGCTTTTCCAAGTCGGCGGCGGAATGGCGTTCGCTGCGAATGTGAAAGACGGGACTACGAAGGCTCTGCGTTGGAGTCGAGCCTCCGCCCGCCAGCGATTCACCCTCGACCAATTCGATTTTTAAGCCTGCAGATGGCAAGTGCGGCCAAAGTTCTTTCAAGAAGCTATCGGCACGCGAAGCAAGCTCCGCGGCAGTGGCGCGAAGCATACGAAGCGCAGGAATCTCGTCGATGGCGTTGCGGAGATAAGCGCTCAATGTGGCTTCGAGTGCGCAAATTGTGAGCTTGTCCACGCGAAGAGCGCGGAACAACGGGTGGCGGCGAACTTTTTGCACCAGGTCTTTATTGCCGGCAATGATCCCTGCTTGCGGACCGCCGAGGAGTTTGTCGCTACTAAAGACCACCAGCGATACGCCAGCTTCTACGCTGTTTCGAACGGTGGGCTCCTCAATACCGAAGGGCGACAGGTCCAGAAAACAGCCGGAGCCGAGGTCCTCAATAACGGGCAAGGATTTGTTTTTGCCGAGTGCCACTAGATCCGCGAGGCCGGGTTTTTCTGTAAAACCGCTCATGTGAAAATTCGACGGATGAACGCTCAAGAGAACGCGAGTGCGTTCGTTGATGGTTTTTTCGTAGTCTTCGAGTTTCGTGCGATTCGTGGTGCCGACTTCGCGCAGAATCGCACCGCTTTCGGCCATGATCTCCGGGATGCGAAAGCCATCGCCAATTTCGATGAGTTCGCCGCGAGAGACGATGGCTTCTCCACCCTTAGCCAGCGCTGACAGGACCAGAAGCACGGCCGCGGCACAATTGTTGACGACGATGGCCGACTCTGCGCCGGTCAGGCGTTCGATCAGGTGCGACGTGTGGACATCGCGCTTGCCGCGGGCTCCGGCTTCCAGGTCATATTCGAGATTCGAATAGCGCGTTGCGGAGCGGCGAATTTCTTCGGCGGCGGCGGGCAGAAGCGGTGCGCGGCCGAGATTGGTGTGAAGGATTACGCCGGTCGCATTGATAACTGGCACAAGCGAGTACGAAAGAATGCGTTCAACTTCGTCCGCGATGGCTGACTCAAGTTCTTCGCGGCGCAAAGGCAAAATGCGAATGGGATGGGTTCCGGTGATGCGCTCGCGAAGCTCAGCCAGGGCGGCTCGGGTGACTTCCACAACGAGCTGGCGATCAACGTTGCGAGACAAACTCGACACGCGCGGCCCGTTGAGAAGTTCATCCACGCTGGGAATCTGGCGCAGGAGTTGCGCCCTTTCCGTCGAGAGGTCGCGCTTGGGATGGGCATCCATGGAGTTATTGGAGCATAGAGACAGAGGCGTCGCAATCGGGCGCCTGCCCATTAGTACAGTACAGGTGACGCGCCGGGCGTGGCAGTATAGATTTTGCATCTCGAAAAACACGGGCCGTTGACGCTGAGACGGCGCGGCCCTAGCATTAAGAGGCGAGGCGGCGTCCCCCTATGGCCACCATTGACGAAGATCTCGGCCAAATCGAACGCGACATCCGGCAGCTGAAGATCGAATACGACCAATTTTTCGGCGGAGGCAGGAAGCGTCCACCGACGGAAATTGAATGGCGCATCGATCTGCTGATGAAAAAATATGCGGAACGCGGCGGCGATTTGAAGTCGGCACAACGATTCCGCTTCACGAACCTCAATCAGACCTACGCAAAGTACAAAGACATATTTCGCAAAAAAGTAAAACAAAAAGAAGAAGGAACGGTACAGCGGCACTTCGGTGCGGCGGCAAAGGCAATTGAAGCCGAGCGCGCGCAGCGCGCCCTGGAAGAAGAACCGGCGGGGCAAGGCACTGCGGGTCGCGCACAAAACCAGAAGGCAGAGGGCGCCGCGTTTCGAATGACATGTTCGGAACCGGAACACGAGTCGGAAAAAGTGAACAAGCTGTACCAGGCTTTGATCACGGCGAAGCAGCGGGCGGGCGAAGAGATTGGCAAGCTGACGCCGGAAGGATTTGCGGAATTTGTCCGAAAAAAAACGAAACACCTTCAGCAGGAAAAGAACTGCACCGAAGTCGAATACATCGTGGAAATCGTTGGCGGCCAAGCGAAACTCAAAGCGCTTGTGAAGGCTTAGCGACCCACCGGCTAGCGCGAATCAAAAGCTATAAAGCAGAGACCATGTGAGCGACGGCGTCGTCGAAGCTTTGCTTTCCGTCAAGATACGGTTGCCAGTACTCGGTGAGGACTCTCAGATAGTCTTGCCAACCGCGTTTATATAAACCTTCCCTTACCGCGTACGGGACGTAACCGGTCTTTGGAGCGCCTTGTTCCGAATCAAAGACCGCCGGCCGAATCACTTCGCCCGTTGTGTAGAAGAGCAGGGCGTGCCATAAGTCGCGCGGAACCGGTTTGTCGCGCTGGCGGCACTCGCGCATGATCGCATTCTGCACGTTGTCAGAAATCCCGTGCGATGCTTCGTGAAAGAGAATTTCGAGCGCTTCGGGCCCCTGGTTCCGCGGGTCGGTACTGGAAACCGTGAGCCGGAGCGGATCGAGCGTCGTATAAGCTCCAGCGGAATTCGAGTAGACGCTGACGTCAACTCGGATTCGGTCCTGCGGCCAGTCGGTCTGATAAATTTCCGCAAGCCGGTGAGAGAGATCCACACCGCTGCGACGGACGAGGGGAGCCACGCTGGAGATCCAACGCCGGTTCGCGCGATCGTGCTCAGGCCACAAGTGAGCACGGTAGACGGCAGCGGCGCCGGTCAGAACCTCCGTTAATTTCTTGGGAAGTCCCGCGTCGCAAGTTTTCTTTCTGAGTCCCGCAATGTCGTCACACGTTTCGAAATCGCCAAGCTGGTTCTTGATCAAAACCAAATCCAGCGCAACGAGCAAATCCTTGCCGGCGTAGGTCTGGGTGTAGAAGGAGACAGCCGCATCCCAGGCTTTTTGCTCGGCGGGAGAAAGGCTGGACGTTGCGAGCACCGACGCCGAACCGGCTGTGCGTTGCTGACGCGCCTGGTAGTAAAGCGTGTGATGCAGGTTCAGCCAGAAACCGCCGTGAAACTCGAAAACGGGGAGTGGCGTACGCGAAAAGTCGGATTGCGCGGATGAGGCGCCGGGAATAAGTATTAGAACAAAAAGAATTAAGCCAAGTTTGGTGGCCAGGGGAGCGCGCATGGAGCGAAACTGATGGTATCGCCAAAGCTATCGGCGGACAAATTTTGATTACAGCCGTAAGTGCGCGGATTGCTCAAGCCACCGGTTTAGAACTTCCAGTTGATGTGGCCCAACCGGTTCTTCAAATCGAATGCCCATGCCGAGGCCCGGACTGACGTACATAACGCGGCCACGGCTTTCGAAGGATTCCTCACCACGGTTCAGCACGACGCTGACGAGTTTCCCTTGGGGGATCGGATTGAGAGTGTCGACGTAGCATCCGGTGCGACTGACATCACTTGTGCGAGCAGAGAGGCGGGTGTCGCTTTCCACTTCCGTCAAAATGGCCACCAGAATCAGCGCGAAGCGGGGCGAATTACGGCGATTGGACATAACGTCCGGCATTTTCAGTTCTCCTTGTACTGCCCAGAGACACTGAAGCTTGCGAACCACTTCGGTTAAAAAGCAGTTCGATTCCGGATGTCTGACCCAATCCTATTTTGCCAGAAGGCTGGTGTTGAGAAACACCGACCGCCGCGCGTGACGCGAAACCGCTACGGTGATCCGATTTTGCCTGCTACTTCACTTTGGGATCGTTGACGTTGCCGATCGCGCCTTGATGATCGCCGGCATGCGTCGCGCCGGACGAATCTCGGAAATACGAAATTTTGCCCGTACGGCCGTAGATGGACGGGGTTGCAGACAGTTCGTACTGCGCCGGAGCGCCAACATCATTCGCGCCGACAATGACGTAGCGGAACGAGTACCCGTTTTTTTTGCCCGCCGCTAGATCTACGTCCAACAGCCCAGCGCCGTCCGGCGTAGGCGCGCCTTTTTTCGATGTGCCAAGCTTGTCAAGGGACTTGGGCAAGCGCGCGTACGACTTACGATAAGTCTCGATGGCGGCTGTAATCTTCTTCAGCGACTCGAGAGCTTGTTGCTCGCTCGTAGAAATCTCCGCCTGATCCCACTCGACCTCCAGGGAAGGCAGGTCCAGCAGGAGAAGGCCGATGGACAAAACCTTCCATTCGCCATTTTCGCGAACCATTCCGAACAAGACATGGTGGGCTGCGCCGGTATCGGGATCGGAAGCTTCACGCAAATCGACGGGAAGAAACGCGATGGCGTCTCGAATATCCGCGCCACCGATCTGAATTTCGGCAGTGCCGTACGGGGTCGTGCAACTCACGATGGGTCGCCCTGCGGCGTTTGCCATGGCCTTGGGCTTGCCGGGATCGCTCAGCAGCACAAAGCGCTTCATGAGTTCGGTTCGCGCGGCGATGGTAAGGCGCGAAAATGATTGTGCGTTTCGTGCAGTGAGAAATGTCTTGAATGCCACTTCGTCGTGCGAACACGCCGCGGAAAGCGTATCGCGCAGAGAGGCGGCCGGGCCCGCCATCGGAGGAGCCGGCTCGGTACGTGAGCTGGATTCCTGCGCGGTAGCTAAGCCGGTGGCTAACAGGCCGACGAGTGTTAAGAGGGTAAGACGCCCAGCGCGCATATCAATCTTTGGCCATTGCCAATATTTGCGGCAAATGAGCCGTAAATTGCGAACGCGGCATCACTTGCTGGAAACCCGCCGCTTTTGCCTGTGCAGCGAGGTCCGTCTGCACGTGCGACAAAAAACCAATAATCGGTAGCGTGGGTTGTTGTTCGCGGAGCCGCTGCACGGCTTGCAGCGGCGCGTTGCGCGCATTCAGATCAACGATGACAAGTTTTGGGAGTGGGTCCATCAGCTGAAGGAGGGCATCCGGGCTCGCAGCGACTTTTACTTCAATGTGAAGATGTTTGGCCGTTTCGGCGAGCTTCATTTGAAAAAAGAGATCGTCCATGTAAGCAACAACGCGCGGCATGCGATTAGGCTCCTCGATTTTCTAACTACCAGTATGCCCAAGAAGTTGAGATGCAAAAAAGTCGGTGCGAGTCAACCACATGCCACGCAATCCAGGTTGCTGGATCAGGAAGAGTGAGAAGCGCCTCGGTGGCGCGGTCGATGACCCCGCAGATATCGAAAACGAGAAAACTGTCTAGTGGCCGGAGCCCGGGCTGTGTGCGCCGACTGTTTTGTCTGGCACGTCGCCCTCGCGACCCTTGACCCGGTCGTAGACCGATACCTGGCTGACGGAGCCAAGAGCTTCGTTGTAAAAAGTGGGGACACCGAGCGCGGTACGCAACTCTTCATTGAACTTTCGCAGATTCTGCAGGTGGCTCGCGAGCGCTGGAATCTTAATTCCTTCGTCAGTCAGTAGAAATTTCTGATAGCCAGCATCCCACAGCCGGGAGAACTGTCCTTTCACCATAATCGTCGGAATTATGGTGAGTTGATAGCTCCCGTCTGTGTCCAGGCGGAATTCCGCGCCGCCGCCATACTTTTCCACGCGAACCACGCCGCGTGTACTGCCCACAGTAAATCCGAGCGCGGCTAGACTCTCGATCGCTTTTTGAGAAAACCGTTCGCTGACGTTCCACATGGTTCACCAAGACTAAAGAATTAAAAAGATTCTGTAAAGTGATGAGTGGCCGGTAGCCATCCAAAATGTCGACTGGCTGGATTGATATTTTTTCCTTATGGTTCTAGCCGGGTTCGGTCTGTCGATTCCATTACCACGGGCGGCCAATGGGCGTCCGGGTCTTCCAAGCCAACTTACGCCTGTCGCAAAACCCCTAAACTGCGGTAGACTATAAGCCATATCCGAACCATGGGCTGTTGCATCCAATTCGGAGTATTTTGGTCGCATTTCGGTGCGACTTGCGTCTCAGGGAACGTCCAGAGATGGCTATCACAGAACCCGCATCCGCAAAGGTCGAACTTCCGGCCGACCGTATGGCTGTCGGGCAATCTGTGCTCGAACGCATTGGAAACACGCCACTTCTTCGTTTAGAGCGCGTCGGCGGCGAATTTCCCAACATTCAATTTTTCGCCAAGGCGGAATGGTTTAATCCTGGCGGCTCGGTTAAGGACCGCCCCGCGCTCAGCATGATCCGAGCGGGACTAGCGAGCGGCGAGCTCTCACCCGGGAAAACAATCGTGGATGCCACGAGCGGTAATACAGGCATCGCGTACGCGATGATCGGTGCTGCGATCGGTTATCCGGTCAAACTTTTCCTGCCACATAGCGCCTCGCATGAACGGAAGCGCATCCTCGGCGCGTACGGCGCGGAACTGGTGATGACGCCGGGCGATGAAGGCACGGATGGTGCGATTCGCCGTGTGCGCGAGCTCGTTGCCGCAAATCCCGAAGCATATTTCTATCCTGACCAGTACAGCAATCCCGCAAATTGGCAAGCGCATTACCGCACGACCGCGAATGAGATCTGGGAACAGACGCGCGGCGAAATTACGCACTTTGTAGCAGCTCTCGGCACGAGCGGAACATTTGTCGGCACAAGCCGGCGATTGCGCGAGCTCAATCCTGCAATTCGCTTCGTCAGCCTTCAGCCGGATGGTCCGTGGAACGGCCTCGAAGGCTGGAAGCATATGGCGACCGCGCTGCGTCCTGCGATTTACGACGACACTCTCGCCGACGAAAACCTGGAAGTTTCGACCGAGGAAGCGTATCGGCTAGTGAAACGGCTAGCTCGCGAGGAAGGGCTGCTCGTCAGCCCGAGCGCCGCTGCAGCGTTACTCGGTTGTTTTGCCGTGGCGAGAACTGTGCCGCGCGGGAAAAAGGCAAACATCGTCACGATTTTCGCGGACTCCGCGTCGAAGTATTTGAGTGAACGTTTTTGGGATGAAGAGTGACCATGGCCGAAGTGCTGCTGTCTATTAGCAAAGAACTCGCCGAACGGATCCGCGCCCACGGTGCGGAGACCTATCCGCACGAATGTTGCGGCGCGCTGCTTGGACGCGACGATGAAGCGCGCGAAATCCTGGGACTATTCCCGCTTATCAATCGCCGCGATGATTCGCCGCAGAACCGCTTTTCGGTCACGGCGCAGGACGTACTCGATGCGGAAAAGTCTGCACGGCAGCAAGGGTTGGATGTCGTTGGTTGGTATCACTCGCACCCGGATCATCCTGCGCGTCCGAGCGAGTACGATCGCGATCACGCCTGGCCGTGGTACAGCTACATCATCGTCAGCGTGGCGCAGGGCCACCCGCAGGATATGACTTCGTGGCGATTGAACGACGACCGGCAGCAGTTTTCGTCCGAAGGAATTCAGATACAGCAGCGTGCCACGGTTTAAGCACCTCACGGATTAAGAAAAAGAGATGGAGAGTAAAATGCCAGTCAAAGTGATTATTCCCACGCCGCTGCGAGTCTTTGCCGCAAAACGCGATTCGGCGGAATTTCCGGCGAGGACCGTTGGCGAAGCGCTCGGCAAGTTGACGGTTGAATTCGGCGAATTGCGCAAGCACCTGTTTACCGACGAAGGGAAGTTGCGCAGCTTCGTGAATGTGTATTTGAATGACGAAGATATTCGCTACCTCGGCAAGGAAGAGACGCCGACGAAGGATGGCGACGTCGTGAGCATTGTTCCGTCGATTGCCGGCGGCCGCTCGTAATTCCCGAGGAGCAGAAAAGAAATGGCTACGAAAACGCAAGCGATCGACGCAAAGGCGCAATTCACAGGTCTTTCGAAAGACGAGATTTTGCGCTACAGCCGGCACCTCATCATGCCGGAAGTCGGCATGGACGGGCAGTTGAAGCTGAAGAACTCCAAAGTGCTGCTTATCGGCACGGGAGGCCTCGGCGCTCCGCTCGGGCTGTATCTTGCTGCTGCGGGAGTCGGCAAGCTCGGACTCGTCGATTTTGACGTCGTGGATTCAACAAATCTTCAGCGGCAGGTGACGTTTGGCGCTCAGGACGTGGGCACTCCCAAAACTCTCGCCGCCAAGAATCGACTCTCCAGCTTGAATTCGGATATCGAGATTCAAACCTACGAAACCAAGTTGGAAAGCAGCAACGCCCTTGAACTTTTCAAAGACTACGACTTCATCGTCGACGGCACGGATAATTTTCCGACCCGGTACCTCGTCAACGATGCGTGCATCTTGCTCGGCAAACAAAATGTTTACGGGTCTATCTTTCGCTTCGAGGGCCAAGCCACTGTTTTCGGCGCGCCTGATGGTCCTTGCTACCGTTGCCTCTATCCCGAACCGCCCCCGCCTGGGCTCGTTCCGTCCTGCGCCGAAGGCGGCGTCCTCGGCGTTTTGCCCGGCATCGTTGGATCAATTCAAGCGATGGAAACGATCAAGCTCATCATCGGCCGCGGTGACAGCCTCGCTGGCCGGTTGTTGCTGTTCGACGCGCTTGGCATGAAATTCCGCGAATTGAAGCTGCGCAAGAACCCGGATTGCCCTGTTTGCGGAAAGAATCCGACGATCACGAAATTGATCGATTACTACGAATTCTGCGGTGTTCGCGGCGAGGAAGCACCTGCGTCGAACGTGCAAGTCCCGGAAATCACTCCGCGCGAACTCAAGTCGCGTCTTGATCGCGGCGACGACTTGTTTATTCTGGACGTGCGTGAACCGCATGAATATCAAATTTGCAATTTGAATGGACACCTGATTCCGCTCGGCGATCTAGCGCGGCGAGTGCACGAGCTCGATTCGTCGAAGGAAATCATTGCGCACTGCCGCAGTGGAAAACGATCCGCGGATGCGGTGGACTTCCTTCGCAAATCCGGATTCCGTAAAATCCTGAACTTGAAGGGCGGAATTCTGGCTTGGTCTGACGAAGTCGACCCATCCGTGCCAAAATACTGAGATGGATTCTCAGTCCACCAAGAGAGCAGCAGGAAAGATGAGTGTGTTCGACGAGATGCTGGCCCACAACGCCCAGTATGCGGAGACGTTTGGCTTAGGCCATTTGCAAACCCCGCCGGTGCGCAAACTTGTGATTCTCACTTGCATGGATTCACGCATGGACCTCGAACAGTTGCTGGGCTTGCAGGTGGGCGATGCGCACATGATTCGAAATGCGGGCGGGCTCGCGACCGACGATGCCGTGCGTTCGCTGATCCTTTCAACCCATCTGCTCGGTACCCGCTCCATTGCCATTATTCAACACACCGAATGCGGTTTACTCTCCATCACGGATGAGCAGATGCGTTTTCGTTTGAGCTCGGAGATGGGCAAGGACGCGTCCCATCTGAGATTTCATGCGTTCACAAATCTCGACAGCAACGTGGCAGATCAGGTGAAACGTGTTCGCGAGCATCCATTTCTTCCCAAGAGCATTCAGGTGCGCGGCTACATTTATGATGTGAAGAAAGGCTCGCTGCGCGAGGTTCAAGTAGACTAGTCGATTGCGGCGGGGCTTCAAAACCACGCATCTAGATACAATAAAGGAACAGGCAAATCATGGCAGCGACGAAGATTACGATTAATAGTAACGGTTCTATCCGGGTCGAAGGTGATTTCGAGGTCGTAGACCCGACCGGTGCACCCTTTGGTCTGGCGGGCCGGACGGCTATCGGCCTTTGCCGCTGCGGACACTCGGCCAACAAGCCCTTTTGCGACGGCTCGCACAATCGCGTCGGCTTTACCGATCCCGTCCAGGCGCGAGACCTGCCACCCCCTAAACCGAAGGTTTGAGACGGTTTTAGGCTGTCCAAGTTGGGTGAGACTGTATCAAACTGAGATTATGTTTCGATTAGGTGAATCTTATCGCACCTAACCGTAACTCTCTGGAAACAAATGCCATATTTTGTCGCATGGCTTGGTGCTTGAGATTCTGATTCGTCTCGCACCAGCGACAAATGAAACACGCTCGAATCGTGTCTTTATAACCCTCTCATTTTCAATAGCTTATAGACTCGTATTCTCCGCGAAAAAAGGGCACAAACGTGCATTTCTCCGGGTTTGTCCTGTTTTCATTGGTAGTTGGGGGAATTCGTGGGAGATTGGGCCAAAATCATCGGTGTTCTCCGGAAGCGCCCTTCCGTTGCATCGATCGCAGCGCTTTCGGCGCTTGCGCTGGTCTACGTCGGCACGATCTTCTATCTACGTACGTCAGATTTCTCTGGAACCTCGCAAGCATATCTTTACCTCGAAGTTGGCGGCACTCTTCTCAGTTTTTGCTACGCCGCAAATGCGCTGGTACGCTTTCGCGGCACGCATGATCGCACTGCCTTAATCCTGGCATTTGGTTTTGTTCTCTCCGGGATGATTGAGACGATCGGCTACTTCAGTCTCAATGGTGGATTGCATGGAAGTGCAGCGGCTCTGGCGCACATTCCGCTGGGCTGGATGGTCAGCCGCACGTTACTCGCCGTATTGCTCCTCGCAACTCTCGCCGTTGAGCGCTTCATGCCGACCGCCCGGCAGCCCAGCAAAGAGATCGCAGGCGTGTTGCTCGTCGTGGCGCTTGCAGCCTATGCGACAAGCGCAGCTTTTCTGGCAGCTCCGGCCGCGCCGGTTCCGCAAGCGCTCCAAGTCATCTCGCGGCCATGGGATCTGTTGCCGGCCGCGCTTTTTCTTTTCGCCGCCATCGCATTCCGCAGCCGTTTCCGCGAGGAGAAGAACGGCGGCTCGCTCTACGACTATTCGCTGTTTATCGTGGCGTCGCTCAATGTTGCCTGCCACGTGGCCGCTGCGTTTTCCCGCCACCTTCTAGATGGCCCGTTCTTCTTAGCTGAATTGAGCAAGACGCTGAGTTACATTGTGATGCTTTCCGGTGCATTGCTCGACCAGGCGCGCCTCTTCGATCAGGTACGCACGCTGGCCGTCAGCGATCCCTTGACCGGCCTTGCCAACTACCGCCGTCTCATCAGCGTGATCGAAGCCGAACTCGATCGTTCACGCCGCACGCAACGTCCGTTCAGCGTTGTGCTCTTTGACATGGATGGTCTGAAGGCCATCAACGATCAGTACGGTCATCTCACGGGCAGCCGCGCTCTTGTTCGGCTTGGCAAAGTCCTGCGCAATCATAGCCGCGCGATCGACACGGCGGCTCGTTACGGCGGAGATGAGTTCGCGATTATTCTGCCCGAAGCGGGCAAAGATATCGCGTCCCGCATCGTTTCCCGCATCCGCGAACGGATGGCGTCCG
>Ga0137409_10005607_pt1 | contig 13067 bp, 10 predicted proteins | sample CZODoug1_16funga_FD_122059 | JGI IMG/M metagenome (GOLD analysis project Ga0137409, IMG submission 122059) | Vadose zone soil fungal communities from Angelo Coast Range Reserve, California, USA - CZODoug1_16fungal (Hybrid Assembly) | ecosystem: Environmental > Terrestrial > Soil > Vadose zone...
GGCGTTGCCGGATCGTGAGCCGCGGTGATTAGCAGAGTCGCAGCGCCAATTTTCCCCAGCTGTTCGCGGCAATCGTAGTCACGAATAGCCGCGCAGCACGATAGATAGCCTTCCGGATTGGTTCCTTCGAGTATCTTCTGAATACGCGCGACCGTGGTTGACTCCTTCGCCCGGAAAGCTGGCGTGAACCACCGTTCCATCACTCCCGCTGCAATCGATCTCATTCCACCCTTTTGCACGGCTTCGATCCGCGACCTCCAACTTTCTTCAGTGCCAATTTTCACTCCGGTGTTAGAGAGCACCAGCTTGTTCAGGCGGTCAGGCGCGTGGATCCCAAGCCACATCCCGATCATTCCGCCCATCGAAAGCCCGCAAAAATGCACGCGGACAAGGCGCAACTCGTCCAGCAAGCCGAGCACGTCATTCCCCAATTGTTCCATCGAATAAGGTCCCGGAGGCACCGAGGTCTGACCGTGCCCTCTAGTGTCATACCGCAAAATCCGGAATTTCTTCCGCAATTCCCGCGCTTGCCGATCCCACATGGAACAATTTGCACCGAGCGAATTGGAAAATGCCAGCACCGGGGCTCCATCCGGGCCCTCGATTACGTAATAGATTCGTGCACCGCCTACCTCAAGGAAGGGCATTAGCCACACCTCCTGCAGGACCATCCAGCAACGTCAGATTCTATCAGTTCGGAATTTGCTACACGCGTTCCAGAATCAGTGCTATCCCTTGGCCCACACCGATGCACATCGTGCAGAGCGCGTGCTTGCCATTGGTCCTCAGCAATTGGTAGAGGGCCGTCGTCACCAACCGCGCGCCGCTCGCGCCCAGGGGATGTCCCAGCGCGATCGCACCGCCATTTGGATTGACGTGCGCCGCGTCATCCGGAATTCCCAGATCGCGCAGCACCGCAAGAGCTTGTGAAGCGAAAGCTTCGTTCAATTCGATTACATCCATCTGTGCGAGCGACAAGCCAGACCTGGCCAAGACTTTGCGCGTAGCCGGTGCCGGTCCCATACCCATGATCCGCGGCGCCACGCCCGCAGACGCCGCTGCCACAACGCGTGCCTTTGGCGTCAGCCCGTGGCGTTTCGCTGCGCTCTCGGAAGCCAGCACCAGCGCACAGGCTCCATCGTTTATCCCGGATGCATTTCCCGCGGTGATCGTCCCGTCCGGTTTGACAACGGGTTTCAACTTCGAAAGGGCTTCGATCGTGGTGTCTAGACGCGGATGCTCATCTTCGGAGAAAAGAAGTGCGTCCCCCTTTTTTTGCGGGATCGCCACCGGAATCATTTCCTGCTTCAGTCGCCCGCTGCGAATTGCTTCCGCTGCGCGCTGCTGGCTCCTCAGGGCGAAGGCATCCTGATCCTTGCGAGTGATATGAAACTCTTCGGCTACGATTTCGCCCGTCTCCGGCATGGTATCCACGCCATATTTTGCTTTCATCAGCGGATTGATGAATCGCCAGCCCATCGTCGTGTCTTCCAATTTCATCGCCCGCGAGTATGCGCCATCGGCCTTGCCCATGACGAAAGGAGCTCGCGACATGCTCTCGACGCCCCCAGCTATCACCAACTCCACTTCGCCGCTCCGAATCGCTCGCGCCGCGGTCGCTACGGCATCCATGCTCGAGCCGCAAAGCCGGTTCACGGTCGTACCGGATACTTCCTTCGGCAAACCGGCCAGCAGGAGCGCCATGCGCGCGACGTTTCGATTGTCTTCTCCTGATTGGTTCGCGCAGCCGTAAACCACATCATCGACGGCGCCCCAATCCACACTCGCGTTTCTCTTCATCAAGGCGCTGATCGGAATCGCCGCCAGATCATCGGTGCGAATAGCCGCAAGCGTTCCGCCGTACCGTCCGATCGGCGTTCGAATGGCGTCGCAGATGTATGCAGTTTCCATGGGTATCCTTCGAATTCTTTGTGCTTCTATTATCTTATACGGAAGGCTGGCCGCTTGCCCAATCGCCCCTGAGCAGGCCCAGCGAGAGCCCGCGAGTTTACTCGTAGCGAAGGGCTTCGACGGGATTAAGACGAGCCGCGCGCGCGGCCGGATAGAGTCCCGCAATCAGGCTTACCGCTATCGCAAAGAGGATTGCGCCGAGCGCCAGCCACCACGGAACATATGAGATTCTCACACCCGGCAAGTCCTGCCGGTGAAGGTAGATCGTCGTTCCCCAATTCAGAGCTCTTCCGATTAACCACCCCAGAGCCAATCCGAAGATTCCGCCAAACAGTCCCATCGCGCCGGCTTCCGCGAAGAAAAGACTGCGAACGTCCCGGTCCGTTGCGCCCAGCGCTTTCAGGATGCCAATCTCGCGGCGCCGTTCGAGGATGGCCATCACCAGCGTGTTGATGATACCGAGCGAAGCCACGGTGAGTGCCAGGCTCCCAAATAATGCAAGAAATGAATCGAAGACCATGAACACCAGCCGCAGGCCTTTGGTCGCGTCCAACAGGGAAAAAGTCGAGAACCCCAACTGCTTGATGGCCGCCTCCACCTGCGGCACGTCTTTGGGAGAACGGACGCGAACTGTCAGCGCCATGTAAGACGGTTTTGCCGGATCGCCGCTCAGAAATGCCTGCAAATCATCGGGCTGCGCGACATGCAGGTGCTCCGCCGTCTCGAGAGGCAAGAATACGCGCGCTCCTCCGAACCCTCCAATTCCCGCTGAAGGGTCTGACTCGATGACACCCACGATCCGCAAAGTTTTCTCCCGCGGAACGATCGAGATTCCACCCGGCATAGCCGCACCCATCATGCCTTCCAGAAAGGAGCCATTCCCGCCACTCTCTTTCGAAAGCGCGGCACGCTCTGCGTAACGCAGGACCAGTTCTTTCCCGACGAGCGTCGCCGGCTGATCCGTTAATTCCTTCGCGAACTCCACTTGCAATATCGCCTCATCCGCCGTCGGAGAAGAAAAATAGGAGCCCGTCATCCCTTCGAACGCCCCGCTGCCCTTGGAAGATTCGGGCAGCCCAAGCACCGAAGTCGTCGGCGACTTGCCGCCGTAGCGCACTTCGGTAATAAAGCGAACCTGCGGATAAACTTCTGTCACGTTCGCTAGCTTCGCCAATTGCTGCCGCGCATCTTCATCCAAAATACGAGCTTCTTTCTTGGGCGTGGAATTTTCACTCCGCGGCCGCCGTGCTCCCCGAAAATCGCGCTGCGAGGTGACAAATACGGCGTCAAATAGCCCGGAGCGAGTGAGCCGTTGCGAAGCGAGCGTCTGCAAACCAACTCCAAGGGAGAGCATCGCTACCAGCGAAGCCACCCCAACGGCGACGCCCAGCGTCGTCAGGGAATTGCGGAGCACCGCCTCGCGCAGATTGCGCACGGCCAGCTCGGTCAGGTCGCGCGTCTTCACGTCGGTTCCCCTTCGCTGACAAGCCGGCCATCGGAAAGCACGGCGATGCGGTTGGCAAACTTCTCGGCCAGGGGCCTTTCGTGGGTCACCATGATGATGGTCATCCCCAGCGAGTTTTGAAATTCCCGCATCAGCAATAGGATTTGTTCGCCGTTGACACTGTCCAGATTTCCTGTCGGCTCATCCGCGAACAAGATCGTTGGGCGATTCACGAGTGCGCGCGCCAGCGCACCGCGCTGCTGCTCGCCGCCGGAGAGTTCGCTAGGCCGGTGCTGCCTCCGCGGACCCAGCCCTACTCGTTCGAGCGCCTCACTCACGCGGGGCTCGCGGTCATTACGATCCACTTCCGCAAGCCGCAACGGCAACTCGACATTTTCTTCGAGGGTCATGCGCGGGAGCAGATTAAACGACTGAAAGACCATGCCAACGGTTTCTCGTCGGTAACGCGCGAGTTCTTCCGCATCCAATTCAGACAGGTTGCGGTCCTGCACGCGAATGGCTCCTGACGTGGGGCGATCCAGGCCCGCCAGCAAACTCAATAGCGTCGACTTACCGGACCCGGAACTCCCCAGTAGGGCGAGGAACTCACCCCTTCGAATCGCGAGGGAGACTTCGTTGATGGCGCGAATGACGGTCTCGCCCAGCCGGTATTCCCGCGAGACTGCTTCGGCTTGAATCAAGATGGGGGAGATTGGCATGACCTGGGCCGCGCAATTGTATTACGGATAGCGGAATCGTAAGTTACGCGGTTTGTTTGTTGCGAGAAGGAATAAATCTAAGCACTACGCGACGAATTGCTCTGTGCCGGCTCTTGTAATCATGAGCATAAGAAAAAAGGCCCTGCGGAATTCGTGTGAATCCCCCAGGGCCCTTCAGTGAGACTTGCCGTTATCGATGCTTGATATTTACTGGGTCCAGCAGCTTGAAATGCAGCGCCGTCTCCGCGGGAAGCGTAATGTCGCGATTGCCTGTCAATCCCGCACCGCCGGTGCCCGCTGCGGCGCCTATCAAACCTCCGATGACGGCACCCTTCCCGCCGCCGGCCAGTCCGCCGATCAGCGCTCCGCCGCCGGCGCCACCGCCAACCATGGCCGCCGTGCGCTTGCCTTTGCCTTTGCTGGCCATCGTCGGCGCGGAAGTTTGAATCTCATACTCTTTCCCATCGACGGTCACACTCGACAACGCCAAGGACAGCACGGCACCACCCTTGAACCGCCCGGCAGCTTTCGCTTCCTTCACGACGCCCTCTGCGCGCGCGCCTTTCGGGATGGCCACTTTTCCTTCGACTTCGACGGGACTCTCCACGGTTGCTGAAAATTTCTCTCCCGAATTTGTGGTCTTTGAACTGATGGTTTGATCCAGAACAACCGTCAGGACGGTATCCGCGGGAACCACCAGCGGTCGCGGCTCGATCGCCTTCTTGACGGCCTCTTTTGCCGACTCCGCCACCGATGGAGCCGAGTTTGCATCTGCCGCCGATGGCTGGTCCGCCGATTTTCCGCAACTGGCCGCGAACAGTCCGGTACTGAGCAAACACACAGCGATTGAAGCGAAACGACGATTCATCGAAATCCTCCGTGGGCTGGCATTTCCCTATTTAAGCACATCTCAGGACGCAGGGTGATGTCCTTTGCGCCACACGTTTACTCCTTGTCTTGACATGCAACCCTCCTCCCGCCAAACTGTGCTCACCCCTTCTAAAACCTACGCTGTTTGTGAGCCTCCATGCGCATACTTGTCGCTGAAGATGACGCGCCGCTCGCGGATTTTATATGCGAAGAGCTACAGCGCGAGCAGTTCGCCGTTCAGAAAGTCGCCGATGGCGTCAAAGCGCAAGAGCTGGCTTCGAACCAAAACTACGATCTCGTCATCCTGGACCTTACTCTCCCCGGCGCATGGGGCTTCGATGTCCTGTGCGGGATTCGCTCCAAAAAGCCGGACCTTCCGGTTCTCATCATAACGGGCGCTTCAAAGGTCGAAGAGCGCATCCTTGGACTGGATGCCAGCGCCGACGACTATGTCTCGAAACCGTTCGTCTTCGCCGAGCTTTCCGCTCGCATTCGCGCGGCCCTACGGCGTGGCAGCCGCCGTCGCGCGCCGTTCTGCAAATCGCGGATCTCGAGCTCGAACGCATAACCCACCCTGTCCAACGCGGGGGGCACGAAATCGCTCTGAGCCCCAAGGAATATGCGCTGCTTGAACTACTCATGCGCAACGCCGGGCAGCCCGTTTCCCGCGCCGCGATTATCGAGCAAGTCTGGGAGTTTGATATCGACAACATGACCAACGTCATGGATGTCTATATCAACTATTTCCGGCGAAAAGTGGATCTTGGCTACGACCGCGCCCTCATTCAAACCATCCGCGGTGTCGGTTATCAAATCGGCGAAACAGCCAGGCCCAGCTAGGCCTCAGCTGCCTGCCCGGACGTACGAGGCTTCTGTAAGTTATTCATGATAAACCGTTTACCATGTCCTTGAATCTGCTCAAGCATCTATAAGTGTTCCGAGGGCAACTTCTTTCCCAAACTGGTGTTCTACCTCAATAGAAGCTATAAGTGGATTGCTCCGTTCGGCTGGAACGCCTAGTGTAGAAGGCGGCAGGCGGTCAGCGTCCAGACCGTGGATTGGAGATTCGTTATGAGCACAACAAAATGGATCGGTAGGAAGGGTTTCGACTGGATGGCGATCACCCGAAACGCTGCCCTTCTCTTGTGTATGACGGGTCTTATTTGTCTGGTTGCGCCGAACGCGCGCTCGGACGAAGACAGGGATCCACCGACTCGCGTCGCCCGCATCAGCTACCTTGACGGCACAGTTTCCATGCAGCCCGGCGGAGAAGGCGAATGGGGCAACGCGGCCAAGAATCGGCCAGTAACTATCGGCGACAAACTTTGGGTGGACAAAGATTCGCGGGCTGAACTGCAGGCGGGCCAGGCTGGCATCCACGTGGGAAGCATGACCGCGCTCTCCTTCTTGAACCTGGATGCAAACATCATTCAGATGCGCCTCGCCGAGGGCAGCATCAATTTTCGCGTGAGAGAACTGCGCGAAGGAGATTTGTACGAAGTGGACGCGCCGAACCTGGCTTTTAGTGTGAAGCAGGCTGGCGCATTTCGCGTGGACGTCGATGAAACCGGCCAATCCGCTCGCGTCACCGTAATTCGCGGCGAAGGCGAGGTCGCCGCCGGCGGCAAGACTTACGAAGTTCATTCCGGTGAGCGCGCCGAATTCAACGGCACGGACGACAACATCCAATCCAACATCGATCGCGCCCCGGGTCCCGACGGTCTCGACCGCTGGGCACAGGATCGCGACCTCAAGGAAGACGACTCTGTTTCCGCGCGCTACGTTTCTCGCGACATGGTCGGCTATGACGACCTCGACGATTACGGCTCTTGGCGCGATGAGCCTGAGTATGGCCACGTTTGGTACCCGCGCGAAGTTGAGGTGGGCTGGGCTCCTTACAGCACCGGCTACTGGAATTGGGTCGGCCCTTGGGGCTGGACCTGGGTGGACTACTCACCCTGGGGCTTTGCCCCCTACCACTACGGCCGCTGGGCGTACATCGGCAGCAGGTGGGGCTGGTGCCCTGGGCCCATCTACGGTGCTCCGATCTACGGGCCCGCTTTCGTGGGTTTCTTCGGTGGTGGATTCGGAGCCGGCGTCGGCTGGTTTCCCCTGGGTTTTGGTGAGCCGTTCTTCCCATGGTTCCGCTGCGGCCCTGGCTTCACGGAGCGGATCAACGTTCACAACACCTTTATCCGCAACCGGAACGTCTTCAACACGAACATTCGTAACTTCAACTACGTGAACGCGCGCAACGTGAATGCGGTGACTGTTGCCAACCACAATACCTTTGTTCGTGGCCAGATGATCAATCGCGGCGAGTTCCACGTCACTGAAGCCTCGTTGCGCGGCGCGAGGGTTACGAACTCCGTCGGTCTGGGGCCGACGCAGCACAGCTCACTCGGCGACTCGAATATCAGGTCGCACGCTCCCAGACCGTCTGCAGCTGTGCAAAATCGCGCCGTGTTCGCGCGCACTGCTCCGGCAGCTGGTGCTTCCAATCTGCACGTTCGCACCATGGACAACGGCAGGCTGACGCAAGGCCGGGCTGGCAACCCGTCCGGAAACGGCTCATTCAGCCGTCCGGCAAATGGCGGCGCGATGGGCGATCGCCGTGCCGGTCCGGGCTCTTTTCCCGGTGCAACCGGAGCCTCTCCGCGGCAGCGCGATCTCTCGCAAAACCGGCCGCCCTCCGCGATAGGAAACACGCAGCGCATGCCGGATTCGAGGATGGGCAACAATGGGCCTCAGCGCGGATTCTCGCAAGACCGGCCGCCCTCTTCGATGGGAAACTCGCAGCGCATGTCGAACTCGACGACACGCGACAATCCGTCTCAGCTTCGCGGAAACAGCTCGCGTACTTGGGAAGCGCAGAGCAACGCAACGGATCGGGGCCGCGCGCCGACGGGATTCGGCGGATCGAATCGCCCGACGAACCAGCCCTCGCAATCAGAACGCGTACCTCGTGCGGATCGCCCCCAGTCGGCTGGCCGTTCCGATTCCAGCATGAATAGCTCTGGCCCGCGCAACGCGCCGCCTCAGAATAACAATGGCAATCGCCCGAGCTACTCGAACGGTGGCCGTGCTTACGAGCCTCCGCAACGCAGCAATCGCGATATGCCGGCGTACCGCGATAATCGCGGTTCTTCGCAGCCACGCTCTTATAATCCACCCCCGGCTCGCTCGTACAGTTCGCCGCCGGCGCGCTCGTATAGTCCACCGCCTTCGCGCTCGTACTCAGAACCGAGGACGTACTCCGCGCCCCGGACTTATTCTCCGCCGGCCCGGAGCTATCCGGCGCCGTCCCGTTCCTATTCCGCACCAAGCCAAAGTTACGGCGGTGGCGGCGGCAACCGAGGAGGAGGCGGCAGCCATGGTGGCGGCGGAAGTCCACGCGGCGGGGGATCCACCTCTCACACTCGACATTAAAATTTCTCTGCTCAATAGAGAGCCCGACGGGATCTTCCGTCGGGCTTTCTCGCTTCAAATTAGATATTTCAAAATCCTTCCTGAGTCCAAGTTCAGTACGTAAAAATCTCTCGCACCCTTTCTTTCCGTCCCGTTCTAGTCCCCGCTGTTAGCTTCTTGCTTCGATCGCCAGCCCTCGCCAGAGCATCGCACGCAACTCTTTCTCCTGATGGGTGTTAGATAAAGTAGAGCATTCCATTCCAGGCATTTCCTGTTTGGACATGCAGAAATGGCCTGGGAGCTGCACCGCCCTACTGGAATGCTACTGTGCAGAATGGGTCACGTTCCGATCACGGGCGAATGCTAGTATGCGGCGCAAAGGTACCCATGCCGCTTTTGACTCAGGAGAGATTCGAATATGAGAAAAAAGGTGCTGAACTTAGTGAGCTTGTTAGGCCTGGCGCTGGCCGTAGCTCTGTTCATGCCACAACGAGCTGCCGCCACCGACGATGACGATGACCCGCCGAGCCGTGTAGCGCGTCTCAGCTACGCGAATGGCAATGTTTCTTTTGAACCGGCCGGCACCGACGCCTGGGTTTCCGCCGTCGTTAACCGTCCGATTACCACCGGGGACAAATTGTGGGCCGACAATGGCGGGCGCGCTGAACTTCACTTGGACTCCGCCGCGATTCGCCTGTCCAGCAACACCGGTTTTTCCTTTCTGAACCTGGACGACCGTATCACCCAGGTTCGCATCACCGAAGGCGTCATCAATGTCCGTGTGCGGCATCTCGATCCGGATGAAACTTTCGAAATCGATACGCCCAACCTTGCTTTCTCGATCCTTCGCGAGGGCAATTACAAGATTGACGTGAATGAAGCCGGCGATTCCACCATCGTGACCGTGCGCAATGGCCAAGGCGAAGTCACTGGTGGCGGCTCCGCCTATTCCATTCATTCGGGGGAGACCGGCACGTTTGCCGGTATCGACCAGCTGGACGCCGACGTCCAAAGCTTCCGCAACGATGGCGACGACTTCGATCGCTTCTGCAACGATCGCGACCGCCGTGAAGATCGTTCTCAATCTTCACGCTACGTCTCTTCCGATGTGATCGGCTATGAAGACCTGGACGACAACGGTGGCTGGCGCCAGGTTCCTGAGTACGGCACCGTTTGGTTTCCCCACACCACGATTGTTGGCTGGGCGCCTTATCGCTATGGCCACTGGGCCTGGATTTCGCCCTGGGGCTGGACTTGGGTAGATGATGCCCCTTGGGGCTTTGCGCCCTTCCATTACGGCCGCTGGGTGACGGTCCGAGGCGTTTGGGGTTGGGTACCCTGCGCTCCTCGTGCTGTCGTCGGTGTGGCGTATGTGCGCCCCGTTTATGCTCCCGCGCTTGTCGCTTGGGTTGGCGGACCGCACTTCAGTGTCGGCATTGGAATCGGCGGAGGTGGAGGCATGGGCGCCGGTGTGGCCTGGTTCCCCCTTGGGCCGCGTGAAGTCTTCGTGCCTTCCTATCACGTAAGCCGCGCTTACGTGACCCGGGTAAACGTCTCCAATACCACCGTGAACACCACGGTTGTGAACAACTACTACAACACGGTCGTCGTCAACAAAAATGTCACGAATATCAAATACGTGAACCAGACCGCGCCTAACGGCGTAACCGCCACTTCCCAGCAGAATTTTAGGTCGGCCCAGCCCGTCGGACGAAACATGATGAGGATCGATCGGCGGGACGCGGAAACTGCGCAGGTCAACGCCACTACGCCAACCGTTGCGCCGGAACAGAGAAGCGTACTTGGTTCTGGTGGCGCAGCTACGGCAAGGCCTCCAGCCCGGCTGCAGGAACGCGCCGTTGTGGCCAAGACTCCGCCTCCCGCCGCTCCTGTTTCCTTCGTAAGACAACAGCAGGAGATTCAAGCCAATGGCGGCAGGCCGCCGGCCATCTCGCAGATGCGCCAACCACGAGGCGGCAACGACGCACAGCCTCGCTCGAACATCAGGATGGCCCCTCCTGCCACCGCCGGTACGCCGCAAAACGGTCAGGGCAATAACAGGGCCGGCCAGCGTCAGTACAACGAGGGAAATCGCCAAGGGCAGCAGCAGAGGAATGACCAGAATAATTCCAACAGGCCGGCTGCACCCAACAACAACGCCGGCCAGCCGCCGAGCAACGTGCAGAATAATTCGAACGTGTCGTCGGCACCTGTCAATGCGGGACAGCCGCAGCCCGATGTGCGAAATAATCGGAACAAGCCCACGGGTCCCGACAACGCCGGCCAACCGCCACGCAACGTGCAGGATAATTCGAACCGGCCGGCCACTCCCGGCAATGCGGGACAACCGCAGCCCGATGGGCGAAATAATCCGAACAAGCCCACGGGTCCCGATATCGCCGGTCAACCGCCACGCAACGTGCAGGACAATTCGAACCGGCCGCCCGCTTCCAACAGCGGCGGCCAGCCGCCTCAAGGCAATCAACCCGGGAATCCGCCCCCAAACAATGCTCGCGACAGGTCGTATCGCGACCGTCCGGCTAGTGCGCGCCCGAACAACTCTAACCCTGTGCCACCTGTGAGCCCGCAGCTCGATCAGAAGCAGCGGCAGCAGGATGTCCAGCTCCGCCAGAGACAGGACCAGGAGCGCCAGCGGGTCGAGCAGAAACAAGTCCAGGAGCAACAAAAGGTCCAGCAAAGAAACCCGGACGAGCCTAGAAGGCAGCAGGTCGACCAGAGGCAACAGCAGCAGCTCCAGCAGCTCGAGCAAAAACACGCGCAAGAGCAGCAGAGGCTGCAGCAAAATCAGCAGCAGAAACAGCAGCAGGAACGCCAGAAGGCAAAGCCGGACACTAAGGTGCCGCCGCCCAAGGACAAGAAAGACAAGGAAGACAAGCCTCCACGTAACCGCTAGCCAAGCGGACCACGAACACTATCCCGGGCGGGCGCTTGCTGAACATCAGGCGCCCGCCCGATTTCTTGATACCGGGCACTCTGCAGGTGAAAGGATTCGCCGTGTCGCGTAAGATTCCTCTTCTGCGCTCATGGCCAAGCGATCTAACCCCCGTTCCTCGTCTGTTGCCAACTCGGGTGCAACTCCAGAGGTATGGCTCTTTTCCTTTCCAGGAATTCCCGAAATTCACGCTGGCCACGATCTTGTCAAATGTGTGATCGACGCCGCTCGCAAAGCCGCAATCCGCTTCGAAAACGGTGACATCCTCGTCATCGCACAAAAAATCGTCTCCAAATCGGAAGGGGCTGTTGTTCGGCTAACAACGGTAAGTCCATCCCCGCAAGCCCGCTCCCTTGCCGCACGGTTGAAGAAGGATCCCCGCGCGATCCAAGTGGTCCTGAATGAGTCGCGGCGTATCGTCCGCAGCGGTCATGTGCTCATCGCGGAAACCCATCATGGTTTCGTCTGCGCTAACGCCGGCGTCGACCATTCGAACGTTCCTGGCGACGATGTTGTAACTCTGCTCCCGCGCCATCCGGACCGCTCCGCAAAAAAACTCGCTGCTGCTCTTCGTAGGCGCACTGGCAAACGCATCGCCGTCATTATCAGTGACACCTTCGGCCGTCCCTGGCGTCTGGGTCTGACGAATGTGGCCATTGGCGCGGCGGGTGTGCCCGTGCTCCTCGATCTCCGCGGGACCGGCGATCGCCACGGAAAGCCGCTCACAGCAACGATCCTCGCGGTCGCCGATGAGCTCGCTGCCGCCGCCGGTCTCCTCATGGAAAAGTCCAAAGGCTCGCCGGTCGTGCTCATTCGCGGATACCGTTACAACCCACGCTCTGAGCCCGCCACCCGCATCATCCGTCCCGCAGCCGAAGACCTCTTCCGCTGATCTCCTCTTCTCCGTGTTTTCTGTCTATTCTGCGATCTCTCTTCCACTAGCCTCTTGCTCTCTGTGTTCTCTGTGCGTCCTTTGTGACCTCTGTGTTAAATTCTTTGAAGAATTCGCAGACGACTTATCCATGAGCACTCGGCTCCACACCGCCGCTGCATCTCCCTCATCGAATCATGAACTCGAGGACCATCTCGGTCGCACTCGTGAGGGCTTCGCACTCGATCGCGCCTCTGCTTTGCTGTTAGCCGAACATGCTCCTCTGCCGAAACTCCTCAGCACCGCCACGGAAATTCGCGCTCGCGGGAAGGGAACTGTAGTCACCTTTTCGAAAAAAGTTTTCATCCCGCTGACTACACTGTGCCGAGACTACTGCGGCTACTGCACCTTCCGAAAAGATCCCGGCCAGCCCGGCGCGCACTTCATGACCCCGGACGAGGTGCTCGCGCTCGCCGAACAAGGCCGCCGCGCCGGGTGCAAGGAAGCTCTCTTCAGCCTCGGTGATCAGCCCGAACGCATTTTTCCGGAAGCTCGCGATTTCCTTCGCAAGCAAGGGTTTGCTCGCACTCTCGACTATCTTGCAGCCATGTCGGAGCTTGTCCTGGAAAAAACCGGATTGCTCCCGCACGCCAATCCCGGCGTGATGGATCGCGCCGCCCTGGAACGTCTGAAAAATTCGAACGCCAGCGTCGGTTTGATGCTCGAAAACGTCAGCCCGCGTCTGATGCGCGAAGGCTTGCCGCACGCCAACGCCCCCGACAAAGTGCCCGCGCTCCGTCTCCGCACCATCGAGGAAGCAGGCAAGCTCTCCATCGCTTTTACGACGGGAATTCTTATTGGTATCGGCGAAACCATGGAAGAGCGCATCGA
>Ga0137409_10005608_pt1 | contig 13066 bp, 8 predicted proteins | sample CZODoug1_16funga_FD_122059 | JGI IMG/M metagenome (GOLD analysis project Ga0137409, IMG submission 122059) | Vadose zone soil fungal communities from Angelo Coast Range Reserve, California, USA - CZODoug1_16fungal (Hybrid Assembly) | ecosystem: Environmental > Terrestrial > Soil > Vadose zone...
GCCATCCGCACCATCGACGCGCCGCCGTCGCCGCCGGCCGTGGCGCGGGGCGCGAGCCACGCGAGGTCGCCATCGGGCGCGAAGCGCGGGCTCTCCCAGTACTGCGCGTGCAACTTTGCGAGCTGCTCGACGATGTCGGTGATGCGGGCCTCGATGGTGGAGACCTGCGAGGCCGCGCTTGCCTTCCGGTTTTGCCAAGACAGCCCTACGCCACTCTGCGGCGTTACGGAGTTCCTGCTCTTCGCGAGCAATTTGGTCCTCGGGAAGCTCCCGTCGCAGGAACGCTAGTGAAAGCTCGACTATTGGATGAGGCAGTGTTTGAGCGAGGATGGGTGTAAAGGCGATGATGTCATGAAACAAAGCATCATCGATGCGCTCCGCTTTGGTGACCCGTTGCAGGTAGTCAGCGGCAAGTGTCGGCTCGGCTTTCGATGACCTCAAGAGGAGCTGGCGCAGTGACTTATGGAAATCGTCCAATTCGGGCACTGTTTTCCAATATGCCAAGTTGCGCTTCGGCTTATCATCGAAGCTGATCGCGTCGATGGTGGCAAGCCAAGTGGCGCATAGCTGTAGAAGACCGCCTGAGGTCGGATTCCGAAGATCGGCTAAGGCGTTCTGCCAGACCTCGAAGATAACGACGATCTCTGGATAAAGCCGTTGCGGAATCTCTGAAATGTGAGGGAGTATAAAGTGGATGAGGCGGCGCCACGCAGCGAAATCGGAAGGCCAACCGAGAAGATCAGCGAAGCGTTGGCGTTCCTCCTGTGGGAGCGCACCAGCGAGGATATTGGTATTCGGAGAGGTCTTCTCAGCTTGAAACCAGACGAGTGCCTTTCTGAAAAGACGGAAATCGTCGGCAAAGACAGCTCCTGCGAACTGGTTTTCGGCAGCTTCAAACTTTGCAGTTCCGAGGGGACCAAGCAACCACGCTCGCAGCCATTGTGATCTAAGGTCCGATCGCTCGGTTTGGGCGAGATATGACCGCCAGTCACTTCCCTGCTCGTACTCCCATTGAGAATCGAGTTCGACGACACGTGCTAAAGCCGGTGGCTCTCCACAAGCCTTGATCTCGTCCGGCCATCGGGCTCCACGATCGGCCAGGACATGGAAGAAGGCCCATTCGAAAAAAATATCATGAGCGAAGCGGACAGAAATTCCTTCGCGAGCATTTTGAAGTATGCCGTCCGATTTTAATCCATCGATGTGCGCGACCGAGGTAAGCTCGGTGAGCCGTATCGGCTGGCTAAGCTGGCGGGCACGAATGCGCGCCAAATCGACCAGTGCGCGCTGGCGTTCAATTGCGCTTTGGCCGGCCTCATTGTAACCGCCCCGCTGCCACCAGTTCCCGATCAAATCGACTTCAGATCGAGGAACGAATGTCGGGGCCGTGGGATCAGCCACGTAACTCTGGCTCAGCACCTTCGCAAAAAAGGGTCTCCGGACCATCTCTTGCACCTGGACTGCCCCAAACAAAAGCGGCCTTAGGTTCGGCTTGGCTTTCGCGAGCACCTCGGCCTCATCGTTGCTTAACTGACCAACGCTAAGCGTTTCGACCCTCAGGACATTAAGGAACTCACCCAACCAATTGCGAAGCACTTCAATACCGGTGTCCCGAAGTGAGACGACGATGCGCCAGTTGTCGAGCATTGGCGAGTCCACTATGGTGCGGATCACGTTGAGGATTACCGGTTGGTGTTCTTTCTCGACGCGATCAATCGCATCGATGAAGAGGATGGGAGTACCGGCGGCTCCGACCTCCACGAGAAGCCGCTCTAGTAGAGTCCCCGAGAGACCCTGCGATCTCGCGTAGCTCATCCAACTTGTGCCTTCGAGCTGTTCGGCTTTAAGGAAGAGGACCGGCCCGCGTTCTAGAGCACGCTGTACCGCTCGCCTGATCACGACTGATTTACCACTTCCCGGTAGGCCACGAACTTGAACGACACGGGCCGTGGTTAGCCTGGCGTCTAGGTCCTTGAGAAGCGAAATTCGATCGAGCCGTGTTCCGTCAACATCGTCCGGAATGAGGCTCACGTAGCTCTTTGCTAGCTCCGTCAGCATGTCGAGGTCAAGCCGTAAGGAGGTCGCACCACGAATGCGTGCGACAGATGAGATCGATCGCACAAGTCGCGCGCGATCGAACTGGCCTGATTTGCCTGCTGATGAGCGGGCTAGCTGAACAGCACGCGACCACACGAGGGGTGCCTTGGCTGCGTGATCGGGTGCAAGGCAATCTCGGATACGATTGATGGCTTCAGGGGGATCAGTTGCGCCCTCGCGAAGGAAGTCGAACTGGATAAGCACGAAGTGCGCAAGGAACTGATGCACCTCTTCACTTGTGCAAGGCGTCCCTTTCGTCTCTTCCAGCAGGGCAACGATGTCGTCTTTGACCACGAATGCAGTACAGCCGGGCGCAACCGGTTCCGAATAATATGCTTGATCGCTGCATAGGTGATAGGCATGCCCGAATGTCGTCTGCGAGATTTGCAGTCCTTTGTAGGCATTCTGGAGGGTTAACTTTTTTCTGTGTGCTCCATGCGGCTGCGAAAGAAGTTCTCAGTGTTCTTGTCCATGAAATGGACAAAACAACCTTTCATACCCCGCGTCAGCAGAACGCGATAAGTATTTTTCACCATTTGAACAAAACGGTCGCCCGATCTTTTTACTACCGCATCGAAAGACTTAGTCTTATCGCTTGCCCAGTCCGCTTTGTCCGGAGAATAGACGAGATCATTTCCAAATATCACACCCACGTAATCGAATTCGAAACCTTGAGCCGTGTAGACGCAGCCAATTTGATTCACTCCCCCAGAGTCATAAGCCCAAAGGCTTTCCTTTGGAATGCCCACCGCGAGATGGCCCGAATCTGATTTGGCGTTCCACGGCCTAGTGTACTCTCCGAGGACAACGTCATCGGCAAGCGTCCCGTCCGATTTTGGATCGGACCAAGGCCAACAGAAACCCGCCACTAGCCGCGCGGTCGAGTTCTTGCTAAGCCTTTCCTTCAGAGTGTCTTCGAGCATGTTCGGCGTGGGTATGATTCTGAATTCAAATTCATCAGCTTGATTCCACATTACGTGAGGTGTCCGCTGAATCCCGAGAGTGTTATTAATCCAACCGATGAAGGCGTCTGAACCTGCGCAGCGGAACTGTGCTTCGAGTTCGAATTCGGTAACCTCACAGTGGACTTTTTCCGCTTCGGCCTTGATGTATGCGGTCGAACCAATCTCCCCCGGTCTCACAATCTGGTTGTCATCGATGAAAAACACTGAGGTTCGACTGGCCTTCAATAGCTCCTGAATTTGGGGAAGCTTGCTCTGCTTGACCTTTGGAGTGAAACGATTGTTGCTGGTTTCCCGAATCCGATGGGCTTCGTCGGCAATCATCACGTCTATAACATCTACGTCAGATCCCATATAACTATTGAAGTAGCGCACTTGTGCCGCGCCACGATTACCGACTATTTCTCGAATAGTGGACGTAAATGCGCGAGAACCCGTAACATAGTGGGCGTTAAGCCCAGCCTCAGAAAGATCTCCAAGCAAATTCATCGCGATGACTGATTTTCCGGTGCCGGGACCACCCTTCACAATGATCGCTGTCTTACTTTTCCCCTTAACACCTCGCTTTGCTGCTTCGACAACCTTGTCGTAAACCACCAGCTGTTCATCAAGCAACACATATTCCGGCTTGCCTTTGATGAGTTTAGCGACATGGTCGAGCAATTTCTTGCTTGGTCGATATTTACTTTGCTCCACCATCGCAGTGATTGAGCCGCCGTCGCTTCCATGTATGCGTTCGTCCAGAAATGCTGTGAGTTCTGAGACATGGTCGGCGGTAAATACCGGAAACCGATCAACCTGTTCCTTAAATTGTGGTACGAAAAGAGGATCATCTTTTGTCGCGCTATAGTTGTGCAAATAAGAGCAAGCGTGAGCGCTGATACCGTTCTCTCCCTGAAAAGCTGTGTGACAGTCGGTCATATACATCATGTACTGGCCCACCTGAACTGAAGGGTGAAGGACATCGCGAACATTTCCTCCAACAAACGTCGCAACTTCGTTTTTGCCGGATGCGCCCTTACATCCACTCCACTGCTTTAGCTCAATGATGACCGCATTCGGCCCTCCTTTTTTGTGGTCGTATCCAGTCACAAGGCAGTCGAGGCGTTTGGATGTGAGCGGAAGCTGAAGTTCCAACAAGACTCCGTGATCGAGGAGAGAGGCCGCTTGAAATACTTGTGAGATGGCACGTAGAGAATTATTCCAGGAATTCACTTCGCCGACGGAAGGCTGGTATCGGAATTCATTAAAGAATGCGTCCTTAAGCTTATAGGAAATTCGATTGCACGTTGAATCATCGATCAGGGACTTGGTCGTGCCGGAATACAGGCGCATTGCAACTCCCATCTCGGAATAATGGCGCAGATATGTTGTCTAATACGTCCACAGAAGTAAAACAATTTAATCGCCAAGATTTTCCTCGGATCACAATCAGTCTATATCACCATTCAACCACAGGAGGACCAGTGTCGCTGACAGATGAGATCGCGAAGATCGCAACCATTGACCTCTTCAAAAAAGATCCCGCGTCAGGTCTCGTGGACACAGGAGTTTTTGTAGGCCGTCCATTTCATCTCGATTATTCGTCTGCCCTGTTGCTGATTGCTGACGCTTGGAAGCAGAAGGCTCAGGGACTGCCACAGGGTTGTCTTCTTTTGGCGTATTACGAAAACGAGCCACGGTCAGAACATGGGGTTGTCACGGAGGTGGGCCAGGACACGGTGACAGTTCGCTGGCATTTGAAGCAGGATGAGCGGCGGGGGAGAGCAGGAACTCCGGTGGGAAAACTGTTCGAAGACCCCACGACACTTACCTCTGATACCCCATGCCCGCATTGCAGCATTTCCTAGTTTCCAAAGAAAGAGAGGGAATATGCCGTGGCGCATCCAAATTAAAGCGAAGTACGGAAAGGCACTAGAGTCTGAGTTCGCGCGAATCTTCGAAGTGCTGCCCAAGAAAGGGAAGGGTGTAGCACTAGTCGAGAAAGAAACCGAAATGGTTCTTACATTTATCGCGGACTCGGAAGAAGAAGCTAAGACCATGGAGGAGGAAGCTCAAGCTGGGTTCGAACGGCAGGGATTGAAGTATGAGACTAGTGTTACGAATTTGGGGTAAATAAGAATCCTCGCCAGCTACTCCCTCGAACTTCTCTTCGCACGTATTTGGTGCCGGACATCAGAGCGCCACAAACTACCGCGGGGCAATAGGGCAGTTTCGCTGTAGCCTATCCCCTATCCCCGTTTTACGTTGACAGGCGAAGGGAAAGCGACAGTACTCAGATTTCTTATGATGAGGGCACAAAAGTAGGCACATTTATGACAGTCGATTGCCAGCCGTATGCTTGAGTCGTTGATTCCAATGGAAATGAAAGCCGGCTATACCCACCGAACCACTGATTGCCGGTCAGTGAACTGCACTGTACACGTTAAGGGTCGTCTCGAGATCCGAATGCCCAAGCAGAGCTTGGGCGGTCTTGAGAGAGATTCGGCATTCGCATGCAGAAGCGTCGCATGGGTGCGACGGAACGAGGGCCACGGATTTTGTCCGTCCCGGCTAGATTGGATTCAGTTTCCGGAATTCGCTCTTTGCTTGGAGCAATATCGGTATATCGGGATCCGCTTCAGACCATAACGCAAGAAAATCTTCGTACGCCTTGCGCGCTTTGCCTTTCTCGTTCATGAGAACGTATGCCCGCGCAAGACCGAGCAACGCTAGAGAATGTCTTGGAAAGACCGTGTTGATCCCGGAGTGGTCCAAATACTTTTGAAATTCGGCCGCGGCTTCCGTCCCCGATCCCATTCGAAGGTATGCCAAGCCTCGGACATAAATTGGATTCAGGTCCGAGAATTCGCTTAGATCATAAGGTTTGGCCTGCTCCAGAACCTGAACTGCCTTTGCTGGATTACCCCGGTGAATTTCGACCGCTGCGACGACACCTGCCAAGGACGCCGGATTCAGGGGAACATGCAATGGAAAGCGGGCGTGCAGCTCATCGACCAGCGCGAGGGCCTGGCGGTCGTCTCCAATCATGGAAAATACTTCCGCCACGGTTTCCCGGGCATCTACGCCATGGCCAAGCCGCAACGCTTCCTTGGCTTCATTTCTTGCTTTCTGCTGATTTCCGAAATCAGCCTCAATGACCGCGGCCGCCGCCATGGTGTAACCTGTGTGATCATCCAATCCATTGCTGCGTCGGATTGCAAACACGCGCTCCAACTCATGGCGCGCTTGCCGCAGTTTGCCTAAAGAGGCGGACGCCTCTGCTTCCTCCGTGAGAATATCGGCCTCGCGGACCGTTCCTTTCGCGCTGGATAATTCTCGGTCCATCGTGGCTTTATCTTTTTGCAAGAACGCGATTTCAAACAAGACCTGATGAATGTACAGACTGTCATGTTGTGCCGCAGCGGCTTCGGCGCAGACCTGTTTGGCTTCGTCAAAACGATTTAGTGCTTGGTAGGAGCTAGCAAGGTTTGCGTAAGGAATGAAGCTGTTCGATTGCAAGCGAATCCCTTCGCGCGCCGCCTCAGCCGCCTCTTCATATTTGCCGACGATTTGATAGCGAGCGGACAGTCCATTGTAGGGTTGAATGTCTCGTGGGTAGAGCTGTCGCCACATCTCGTAAGTTTCGATGGCCTTATTCGTGTCTCCTACGACCGAGTCCTGATACCGAACGGTAAGAAAAAGTTTTTCACGTTCGCTGAGGTTGGCCCGTAGTGCATACGCCTTCCGGAACTCGCCGGCTGCGCGGTCCAATTCTCCCAAGGTGTTGTAGGCTGCGCCGCGTCTTGCATACGCCATGGCAAAATTGGGGTCCAGTTCGATGGCATGGTCAAAAAACGGAATTGCATCTTTGATTGCACCGCGAGCCGTCTGCGCAGTTCCAAGGGAATATGCCTTTAGTGCTTCGAGCGACGACGTGGTGGCGTCTTCGACGTGCACGTCGAATCTCTGAATGGAGGCCAACGATTCGCCCAATTCGCGTCGCACTTTCGCCGCCGTTTGGTCGAGGGCAGGCAGGAGCGCTTCCTTGTCCTTCGTAATCGCGCTTTCCCGTGCGAAGGAAGTCCCGTCCGCGCAATTGACCGCTCTTAATACGAGGACGTAGCCGGTACCAATCCTGTTCACCGATCCCGTGATATAGGCTTTGGCGCCGACCCGCTCGCAGACTTCGCGCGCAAGCAACGCTTGGACGTGTTCGTCGGGTGAGCGAGACATGAACCGCAGCGTTTCTCGGACGCGGTCATTCGAAACAATGTTCAGAAAAGGAGACTGACCTAGCTCCACCGCAGCGGCTTCCTTCAGGGCGCCGTCGAGGACCGGTTCACCAGTGTTGTTTTCAAAGTCGGTGAGAAGGATAGAGTCCCTTTCACCGAGCTGAGGACGGCGATGTCGCGCTACCAATAGAATCGTTGCGACGGATACTAGAGCAAGAGCGAGCAAAGAAATGGCGATGGTCCTCGGGCGGGACGTCTTCCTCACCGGAACGGGGGCGAGGGAAACTTCAGCCGTGGAGGGTTCGATCGGAGCAAAAGTTGTGACCGGTGCGAGGAATCGGTAACCCCGGCGCGGTACCGTTTCAATGAAGCGTGGATTGTCCGAAGAGTCGCCAAGCGCCGCACGCAGTTTCTTGATCGCTGTGTTCAGCCCGTCGTCAAATTCAACGAAAGTGTCGGCGGCCCAAAGTTTCTGGCGGATTTCCTCCCGCGTGATGATTTCTCCGGGGCGTTCCAAGAGAAGCGCTAATAGGTTGAAGGGCTGCTCCTGAATTTTGACTCGGAGACCCTGTTTTGTGAGCAGAAGGCGTCCCAGGTCCGCTTCGAACAGGCCGAACTTCACAGACCCCGGCTTTAAAGAGGAAGGAGGCATTCCGTTCGCGTCGACCTAAGTTGAGCAATTCTAGCACGGTGCGGTTGTTCAGAAATCGTGTTAAACGACTTATTTTGCATGAGTTTGGTGGTACAGACAGAGATCCGTTGACCTCGACCGGGTCTGCCCCCAAAGTGGCGAACAAGTTGGGTTCGCCAGTGAATTGTCGCGAACGATCCATAACGAGGTGGTCCATATGAGAACTATGAAAGTACCGATTGCCCTGAGATTCCTCCGTTTCTGGCGGTTCGCATGCGTCACGCTGCTGTTGGTCAGTGCCGTCACAGCTGCCGTGCTAGCGCAAAGCAACTTTGGACGATTCAAGGCCAAGGATCCGGGACCACGCGCCAATCCCACATCGCCGATACCGTCTTCCGTGGCAAATCTGAATGAGAACGAGGCGGCTCTCTTCAACGAAAGCCTTTTGCGCGTCTCCGAGCTGGAAGGCTCATGCGACACCTGTGCGCAACAGCCACAAGGTGTTCCTCCCATCGATCCCGACCCCGACAATCCGTTCTCGCCGACTTCGCTCGTCAACTCGGCGGGGATGAGTCCGGTCTTTAACGCCGATCAGTGTTTCATCTGCCATTCGCAACCCGTCATCGGAGGCAGCACTCCGGCGCACAGCCCAGCAGAAACGATTGCCCATCGCCTCGGGGGAACGAACACGGTGCCTTCGTTCGAAGATCCTGACGGGCCGTTCCGCGAAGTTCGTTTCAAGTTCAATTCGGACGGAACCCGCGACGGTGGAGTGCACAGCTTGTTCACGTTGCAAGGCCGATCCGACACACCGGGATGCAGTCTTGAACAGCCTGATTTTGACAAGGCCGTTCGTGATCGCAATATCGCGTTCCGTATTCCGTTGCAGCTGTTTGGACTTGGATTGATCGAAGGCATTCAAGACTCCGCAATTCGTGCCAACATGAACGCTCACCGCGAAGAAAAACATGACCTGGGAATTACCGGTCATCCCAACATCGTGCCGAACAATGGCACGATCAGCCGCTTTGGCTGGAAAGCGCAGAACGGTTCGCTGACGATCTTCGCGGGCGAGGCCTACAACGTCGAAATGGGCATTAGTAATGACGAATTTCCGATTGGCCGGAGCGAAGACGCGAATTGCAACGTGGTCTACGAGCCCTTCGACATCCCGCGCACGGAAAAGGGAATTTACGACAACCCGCTGAAGATCATGCCGGCGTGGCTGATGTTTGCCGAGTTCATGCGCTTTGTTGACGCACCGCAGCCCGCTCCGTTGACCCCATCGGCCCAGCACGGCAAAGAACTTTTTAGCAAGATTGGCTGCGCTCTCTGCCACACGCCGTCGTTCCAAACCCCTGGCACACCAACTCCAAAAAATGAGCGAGAAGAAATCGGTCCGCACTCGGTCGCTTTGCGTGGCCAGACAGTGAATCTCTATTCCGACTTGTTGGTGCACCACATGGGCGCAACGCTAGCGGACAATATTGTGCAGGGCAACGCCGGTCCTGATGAATTTCGTACCACACCTCTTTGGGGACTCGGGCAGCGTTTGTTTTTCCTGCACGACGGACGAACCAGCGACTTGAACGTTGCGATTCAGGACCACTTTTCACATCGCTTCTCCGACGGCGGAAACAATCCCGCAAAGGACATGCGGTCGTACACTTACGAACCTTCAGAGGCGAACGCCGTGACCCAGCGATTCAACAGCCTGGCCGAAGCGGAAAAACAGGCGATTTTAGATTTCCTGAGGTCGCTCTAACTCTGGAGAATCGAAATGAAAATACTCACGACCATCCTGTTTGTGACACTTCTTGCGACAAGCGCGATGGGTTCCGACGATCCGTTTGTTGGCAAATGGTTTCTCGATGTCGAACGGTCGGCATATCCGGCTGGCCGCTGTCCCAAGACGATGGTCATCGAGATGGAAACGGTTGGCCGCGGCGTTCGATACAAGTCGGATACCGTATACGCGAACGGCAAAACTGTTCATTCGGAGTACACTGCCGACTATGACGGCAATCAGGTAATCGTTATGGGCACGCACGGAATGATGTCGCCTGTTTTCCTGAAACGACTCGATTCGAACACCGTGGTCGCTTCGTATTCAAAGTCCTTTCAAGTCGTGGCTACGAGCCGAAGAGTAATTTCTGAAGACAAGCGTTTCATGACGGTCACGACTACTTCAAAAGACTCGTCAGACAAAAGCGTGACCACAATTGGTGTTTACAAGAGGCAGTAACCGGAATGTAGGCGGGTGTGAGAGTCGCGCGCCGCCATCTGTAACTGAAACGACCTGCAAGGCAAGGAATTGCGCGGGAGGAAAACATGGGGACTGGATTTCGCATCTCTTCCACGGTTTTGCCCGTTACTAGCGACGATTGTTTCCCTTGCTGTTGCTCCTCAAGATGGAAAATTGGTTAGCCAACGTATAACTAATGGGCCGCATTAGTTTTGCCCGGAGGACTCTTGCCCGAGCCATTGCCATCGACCGCATTCGCAGGTGCATGGATTCAAGTGGATCGAACCGAAGACCCTCGATTCTTCGTGAATCTTCTCGACGCAACCCGTGCTCGCCTTTTGGAACGAGCTCGAAAGTCGCCTTCTGAATTCTTTGCTCCCTTGGCGCTTCGCCCGGGATTGAACGTGCTGGATGTTGGCTGCGGAACGGGCGACTTTCTTCGCTTAATTGCTGCGATTGTTTCTCCAGGAACTGTCGTTGGGCTGGACTTGAGTGAAACCATGATTTCTGAAGCAGTCCAGCGGTCCAAAGACGGTCTGACCAACATCTCCTTCCGCGTTGGGAGTGTGTTAGAGCTTCCCTTTGAAACAGGAAAATTTGATCGAGTGGTTGCAACGCAGTTGCTCCTCCACGTTCCTGATCCGTGGAAAGCACTGGTGGAGATGAAGCGCGTACTTTCACAGGTGGGAAGAATCTGTGTGACCGAGATCGATTGGGGCACGCTGGTCGTACAATCGTCGGACAGTAAACTAGGACGCCGATTCAGCGAGCTCGCCTGCAGGGAGCTGCGAAATGGGCTCATCATACGAGAGCTGCCAGGCCAACTTCGCGAGCTTGGATTCGATAACATTCTCATGCTGCCCGAAGTTGAGGTCGCGCAAGATCTTGATGCGTTTTATACATGGTTTGTGGAGCCGTCACTTAAGCATTTCAAGAGAATAGGAGCGTTCTCTGAACCTGAAGCTGACGCGTTTCTCGCCGACCTTAAGGAACGTGCGCATCGGGGCCGCTATTTCTCATCTCGCACTTGCTACACAGTTCTCGCATCGCAATCGGGCTGAAAACTACTTTTGGGCATGCAGGCACAGACACGACAATTGACGCTTGGAGAGGTCTCTGATCGGCTTGATCGTCTGCCGACGTCGCGGTTTCACGCGAAGATACTCATCGTTGCTGCCCTATCACTGCTGTTCGACACATTGGATACGGCTGTGACTGGGTTCGTCCTAGCATCACTTCGGACGACGTGCCATTTCGATGCGAAGACAATTGGGGTCGTTTCGGCCATCGGACTATCCGGCTATCTTGTGGGCTCCTTCATTTGTGGCTTTATCGCGGATCATATCGGTCGAAAGAAAACAATCCTGTTCACACTGATTCTGTACTCTATTTTTTCTGCATGGCGAGGTTTGTCTAACACCGTCGGCGTATTTGCCTTCTTGAATTTTTTCACGTGGCTCTTCGTCGGGGCTGAGAGTTCGACCGTTCCTACTTACCTCGCGGAATTGTGGCCTTCACGAACGCGAGGAAAATTGGTTGGCTGGATGATGGCTTTCTTCGGAGCCGGCATCGCGCTCTCGTCAGTCTGGTCTCTCCTGATTATTCCGACACTAGGCTGGCGTTGGGCGCTGTTCCTGACCGCTCCGTTCGCCCTGATCGGAGGCATCATGCGATCCGTGCTTCCCGAATCGCCGAGGTGGTTGGTTCGAGCGGGTCGACTGGCTGATGCGGAGACCTTCATGGTGCGAATTGAGGCTGAGGTTTCGAAATCCAGCGGTCCGCTCTTAGCACCAGTCATTCCGGGTCAAAGGACGGAAGAACCTTCTGCAAGGCGGGCGCACACAAGCGAACTACTCAGAACACCGTACCGAAGTATTACGCTCATGCTCTGGATCGCCTGGTTCGCAGAATACGGGGTACTTTACACGTATCAGATTTTTCTTCCAACAATACTGTCTGCAGAAGGGCAGTCCATTGTGAAGTCCTTCGGATACACGGTGGCCATCTATTCTTCTGTAATTCCTGGTTATATACTCGGAGGCTACGTCGCGGAATGGCTCGATCGCAAATACGCGATCTTACTCGCATTTGTTTCAATCGCTGCGTTTGGAACACTGTTTGGACACTCGCGATCACCTGCCCAGGTCATGACGTTCGCAGGACTAACAGTCTTCTTTCTCTCCCTTGGATCCACTGCGATTTACACTTACACTCCGGAGCTTTATCCTACCGAGATTCGCGCGACTGCGATGGGGATTGCCTCTGCCTGGGGACGGGTGGGCGCCGTGACCATGCTTTTAGTCTTCGGACATTTCTTTGCCACCCTAGGCAAATCACTATTATTTCTGATCATCGACCCCGTTCTGATCGCTGCCGTAATTGTGGTTCTCTGCTTTGGTCCCTCAACTCGTGGAAAGCAGCTCCAGGAGACATAATCTGGGCATGTACTCTGTGCGGCTCGCCGGTTCCGGTGCACCACCCGCAAGGTTTTTAGACGCGCGATACACATTAACACCGCGTATGATGCCGGATGAGGGCTGATTGCGCACGCCGAAGGCCCTGCTCTCTGATTCCTCATTTTCGTGGTGCAGCATCCTGAGGAATCGGTGGGCCGGCTCACCGCCGGCGTCGCACAGTGTCTGGCGGCTCAGATGAACTTCACCCTGAATGAAGAGGGCAGGTATGACAAACTCCGTGAAAGCGCCACGCTGGACCGGAGTCAGGTCCTGACAACATCCTCCATCGGGCGATTCATAGCGAATCGATGAGAAGTGACCCTTGACTTGTACCTGAACGGGTTCGGCTTCCAAAGCGTAGTTCACCAGGTTCACGATCGTTTCGTCGTTGGAGTCTTGACGGTCAGCAACAGCAACGCTCGTCAAAGAATTCCACAAACCAAGGGTCATCCGCTGCAAGC
>Ga0137409_10005610_pt1 | contig 13063 bp, 13 predicted proteins | sample CZODoug1_16funga_FD_122059 | JGI IMG/M metagenome (GOLD analysis project Ga0137409, IMG submission 122059) | Vadose zone soil fungal communities from Angelo Coast Range Reserve, California, USA - CZODoug1_16fungal (Hybrid Assembly) | ecosystem: Environmental > Terrestrial > Soil > Vadose zone...
ACAGTCCGCGCTTCAGCCAGGCTAGCTGGTCGGGGCCGAGGAAATAGCTTTCTGGCCCGTAACTCGTTTGCAGGTTCGGACCGTTGGGGCCGCGATAGCTGCGCTCGTCCAGCATGAACACGTCGAGATGCGGGCCGTAGCCGAGCGTGCGATAGACCCGGCCTGGCTCGACAATGCTTTCGCGCATCGGATACATCTCGTGGAACGCGCGCGCCGCGCGGGCCGCCAGCAAAGTGATGTCGCGTTCCTTGTAGGCGGCGGGGAGTTGCTTCGACGCCGACCAGTTGTTGGTGACTTCGTGGTCGTCCCATTGCACGAAGATCGGCACCTCGGCGTTGAAGGCGCGCAGATTGTCGTCGAGGAAATTATACTTGTGCGCCGCGCGGAATTCGTCGAGCGTCTCGGCGACTTTGGCTTTCTCCGGGACCGTGACGTTCTTCCAGATCTTGCCGTCGGGTAATTTCACCTCTGCGGTGATGACGCCGTCGGCATAGATGGTATCGCCGGAATGCAGCAGGAAATCCGGTTTGTACTTGCGCATGGTGGCGAAGGTGAACATGCCGCCGTCATCGGGATTGATGCCCCAGCCTTGGCCGGCGACATCGCCGCCCCAGACGAAACTGACGTCGCGCCGGTCCGCCGGCGCCGTGCGGAAGCGGCCGACGACCGGCTCGCTCGCGATGGCGGTGTGCGACAGGTCGCGGAATTTGACGCGATAGAAAATATCCTGGCCGGAGGGTAGATTTTCCAGCAGCATCTTGGCGGTGAAGTCGCTTTCCGGAAGTGCGGCAATCGGCGGCAGAACCCTCGCATTGCCAAATGATTCGGTGGTGGCGACCTCGACCATCATCTGCGAGGGCCGGTCCGCGCGCGCCCACACCACGCCGCCATCTGCGCCGACGTCGCCGGATTGCACGCCATGGGTGATTTGCGGCCGGTCGGCGGCACGGCTGAGATAGGGCATGGCGATGGCGCCGAAGCCCGTTGCTGCCGCGGTGGAAAGAAAGCGCCGGCGGGAAAGTCCAAGCGAAATCCCGCGAGTTTTCTTGACCGTCATGCAAGCCTCCTGGATCGATAGAATGCGCTGAAGACGCTGACAGACCTAGGAAGATTATGTGACGGCCCGATTACAGGAGAACAGCTTACAAGATTCCGGTCGCGCGGAACTGCGCGCCGGCCCTTTGCAGGTTCTGCGGCATGCTCATCAGCAACGCCTTGCGGTCGGCCACGGCGTTGTGGAACTGCTCGAGCGCGATATTGAAGGCGGTCAGCGCCCCTTGCTCGATGGCGCCATGCTCGAAGCAGTGCAACGTGTCGCGCAGGATACCGTCCGCCTCGGCCTGCATCTGGTCGAGTTCGTCGGTGGAATCGCTGTGGCGCGCCGCGGCGAGCATGTCGAGCAGCCGCTCGCGCAGTGAGCTGTTGTTGTTGCGCTCGTCCTTCTTCAGGTAGCCTGCGAACCACGCGCCGGCGGAGCCCATGGCCGAGAGTCCCATCAAACCCCACCAGATGAAGTCGCTGTAGCGATCGAGGAAGGTTTTTTCCTCGCCGTCGACAAAGGCGGCGGCGCCGGGATGCGCGGGGATCACGGCGTCCTTGTCGGTATCCGGAGTCTCGATCTTCGCAGCCAGCGGGAAATCCGTTTTCAACGTCTGGCGTATCGCAAACAACTGCCGGGTGACGGCTGCGACGGTCGATTCCGAAAGACCTCGGCGCGCCACGATGTGGTGTGAGAAGCTGATCGTCTTGATTTCTTCCTCGGGTCTGGCGGGTGAGCCGCCGAAGGCGCCGGCAGGAATCTCGGAGGCTTCGTAAGCCGGATGGTTCTGCGCGATCGCTTCGGCGGAATCGATCGCCAGGAACCTCGGCGTTCCGCCGTCGCGTACGGAGGCCGCGATCGCATCCGCGGTGATCTTGCTGTTGACCGGGCCGGCGGCGAGATAGGCATCCGCCTTCTGGTTGCGGATCGCTTCCGCGGCCTCATTGGCCGGAAACTGCACGATCTCGACCTTGCCCGGATCCACGCCGTATTGCTGCAGGATTACCTTGAGCAGATTGACGTTGGCCTCGGTGCGGCCGACGACCCCGACGCGGTGGCCGGAGAGCTGCGGAATTTTGGTGATCTTCGCACCGGCTTTCTTGCCTTTGCCTTTCGCCGCCGGCGGTACCCACAGCACTGCGACGTTCTTGCGCAACGTTGCTACCGCCTGCGCATTTTTCGGCACATCGAGATCGCCGCGGATGATCGCGAGATCGGCCTTGCCGTCGGCAAGCGCCTGAGCGCTCGCGCTCGCGCCGTCGGTCTGCATCGGGCGCAACCGCACCTGACTGTGCGCATGGGTAAATGCCTGCGTCAGCGCCTGGACGACCTTGATGTCATCGCTGTTTGCGGGGCCGACCGCGATCCGCAGCGTAATGGGCCGCATCGCAAAATAGTAGCCGCCTGCGAGCGCGCCGACGATCGCGAGAATTGCTGCCAGCGTGACCAGCAGCATCTTCCGCTGCGCCGAGCGCGGTGACGGAGAGGTCAACGATTGGACGAGTTCGGGCCCACCGGTCATCGATCTGGCAAACAATCGTTTTAGGTTCAACTTCATATGGCCAATACGGTTCGGCCGAGATTGTAGCAAATTTCCCGGCAGCGCAGAGTTACATCGGCGTCATGGTTACCGGCGAGCCCGGAAACGGCCCTCCGGGGGATTGTGGCATGGATCCCATGGGCGCCGTCCGGTGTTAGGATAAAGTTCGCGTGAAACGGGAGATGGTCATGGCGGAACGTATGTCGGCGGAGGCACGCAAATCGGCCCTGAAGGAACTGCCGGGATGGACCGAGGTTCCGGGCCGCGAAGCGATTGCGCGAACGTTCACCTTCAAGGATTTCAACGAGGCGTTCGGATTCATGTCCCGCGCAGCCTTGGTGGCTGAAAAGAGCGACCATCACCCCGAATGGCGTAACGTCTACAAGACGGTGGAGGTGGTGCTCGCGACCCATGACGCCGGCGGCGTCACCGCCCGCGACATCGATCTCGCCAAGGCCATGAATGCGATCGCAAGCCAGCTCGGCGTCGCCTGAGATCGTGGCACGCAATCTTGCAGCGGCGGCGCCACATCCCCAATTTGAGAAGCGTCAGCCGCGGCGATCTGTCGCGCGAGCCCAGGGAGCGCTAGCGATGGCATCCGAACATACCGTTGGTTTCGAACCGGCCGACCGGCTGGCGAAAGACCGCGAAAGCGTGCGCAGGCGCTTCTGGATCAAGCTGAAGCGGGTGGTTGCCAAGCTTCCGTTCGCCGAGGATCTGCTCGCGGCCTATTATTGCGCGTTCGACAAGCAGACGCCACGCCACGTGCAGGCGGCGCTGCTCGGCGCTATTGCCTATTTCATCCTGCCGTTCGATTTCGTTCCCGACATGCTGCCGGTGCTCGGTTTCACCGACGATGCCGCGATACTGGCGACCGCGATCCGGATGGTCGCGACCCATATCACGCCGGAGCATCGCGACGCGGCGCGTGCCGCGTTGAAGCGCGGGATTGACCAAGAGGGCTAAGCGCCCATCGGCGCCAAACAGGAAATCTTCGCGCCGGCCCGGATCAGATAATTAATCGGGCGGGGGCGCTTGCTGAAAGCGACCCCGCCCGATCTGCATGCGCGCAATAACTATCGCTGCGGCTGGGGTTTCGCCCCACGGACCTGCGCCGAGGCATTCCGCTCCGCTTCCCACGCCTGGAATTGTTTGAACAACGCTTCCTTGTCGGTCGGCGACTGCTGTAGCTTTGTCGCCGCCGGGGCCTGCTTCACGAATTCCTCGAAGCGGTTGCGTGCGACCGGCTCGATACCATGCTGGTCAAGCCACTGCTTGGCGGCCGGGAAGCGTTGCCAGTCGGCAAGTGGGGCGGACAGCGAAACCTCCTTCCATTTCGGATGGAAGGGCGGATTCTGGAAGGTCGGGAACTTCGTGAAAAACGCATCCACGAATAGCGTAAGCTTTCGATAGCGCTCGGTGTTGGGGGCCCAGTTATAGGCCGCGAGCACCGCCGGAACCGCAATCGTATCCACCTGCTGCTCCTGTTCCGAAATCAGGTTGGGATAGTCCTTCGCAGTCAGGGTTGCAGGCAGGTAGTCGTTCTGCAGCGGCTTGGCGTAGTCGACCGGAACAAGATGAAACCGGTCACGGTCGTCCTTGAAGTTGCTGACGGACTTGTACGGCTTCCCGCCAACAGCAATCACGGCGTCGATTTCGCCGGCCTTCATTTTCTCCATAGCGATGCGCTGCTCGACATAAACGAAATTCGGCTTAATTCCGAGCCGCTCGAACACGATCGCGGCCGTCACGAAGGTTCCGCCATTCGGAAGATCGACGCTGACTTTCTTGCCCTCGAGCTCCCTGACGCTGCGAATCGATTTCGACGCGATGACGTACATCTCTTCGTTATAAAGCTTGGTCACATAGGTGAACTGCTTCTTGATGTCCTTGGCGAAGCCCTTCTTCTCCAGATAATCGAGCGTGTCAGCTCGCACGATCCCGAGATCGACGCCCTGAAGAAACAGAACGTCGGCGACGCTTTGGACTGAGCCGCGGCCGACGATCGGGAGAACCCGCAGTTTATTTCCGTCATCGAGCACGGAGGCGAGGTCAGCGCCGAACTGGACATAAGTGCCGCCGATGGTGCCGGATATCAGCGTCACCGTGTTGGCGTTCAGCGCCTTCTTGGTCTCCACCGATCCAAACTGGAATATCGCCTTGAGGCTTTCGCTGACCTTTGCCGGGTCAAATTCTCCTTCCTCGGCCCGGGCCGCGAGGCCACAAGCCATCATCAAGGCGACAATCGCCAGTCCAAATAAGCGCTTCATTATGTACCCCGTTGGTGAAAACTAATTCTGCATTTGGCTGAGGCGCTGCTGTGCATCGCGCGAACCGAACCGGGCGGCCTTCTGGTACCACTCACGCGCCTTCGCCGGATCAGGAGTGATGCTCCGCATATCCTGCGTCCCAAGCACGCTCGGATCGTAGGTCTGAGCCAGCAGGAGAGCGGCGCTGGCCTCCTGCGCGTCCGCCGCCCGTTCCAGCAACAACCGAGCGGGCGCGATATCGCCCACCGCGATCAAGCTCTTGGCCCGCTTCAGCAGCGCCGCGAGTTCCTCGGGATCGAGCCGTCTTACCGTTGGAGCGGCGACGACGGGATCCGCGGCGGGGGCTGCGGCAACGGCGACGGGAGCGGCGGCCGGCGCTGTGGCAACGGGAGCGGCCTGCGGTGCGCGGGCCTCGGCTGGGACCGGGCGGGCGGTTCTGAAGGCGGCGGCGATTTCGTCACGCGTCGGCGAGCTTTTCGCGGTCTGCGGCAAAGCCCGTGCGCCGACGTTCGACTGAACGTCCGGGGCCGACGGCTCGACGCTCGCGAGCACGGTTTCGGGCGCTGGTTTAATCTGCGCGGCGCCAAACTGACCGGCCGCGGTGCCGACCAGCGCAGCCTTGGTGTTCGTAAACAGCGCCAGCGGATTCTCTACGGACAAGACGACGAGAAGGATACCTGCCGCTGCTGCCGCCAGAAGGCTGGCCCTGAAGATAATGCGCGGCGAGACAGCCGACCGATCCTTGATTCTTCCGAAACTTGGCGGCTGGGGTTCTTCGTCGTCATAATCCGAAAGAAAGAGCGGAACGGACTCCTCCGGAGGGAAGCTGCCGTTCGGATTCGATGGCGTCGAGCGGTAGGACATGAACTTGGAAACGCTTGCTTCCTCGTCAAATCCCTCAACGTTCTCTTCGCCGTACGGAGTAAGTCTTGTATTTCGCCCCATGTTGATGCCTCCACGCTACAACGCAACCAATTGACCACCTTGGCATCAACTTTTATTTGCTTGTAATCGTTGCCCAGGTAGCCCTTCACCCATCTCTTAGCACGCATTGTGAATCCGTCCAAAACGCGACGCTGACCGGGGCGAATTGGGAAATATTTTGTTTTTATTTTGGCGCGGGCGGACCATTTACCCAAGATTTTGTGAAAGTGCCTGTGAAGACACAGGGTTGTGCGTGTTTTCAGCGCGCCGCGCGCCACCGGCGAGACATGCGTCGGCATCAACTCAGGGATGCAGGATCACTTTGCCCATCGCTTTCCGGCCGGCAAGCACCTTCAAGGCATCGGCGGTTTGCGCCAGCGGGAAGGTGCGATCGACATGCGACGAGATCTTGCCTTCCGCGGTCCACTTCACGAGCTTTTCCAGATTGGCGCGGTTCTTCTCCGCATTGAGCCGGGCCCATGCGCCCCAGAACACGCCTCTGATATCGCAGCCTTTCAGGAGCGCGAGATTGAGCGGCATCTTCGGAATGTCGCCGGCGGCGAAACCGATCACCAGAAAACGTCCCTCCCATGCGATCGAACGCAGCGCCGCCTCGGCATAGCTGCCGCCGACGGGGTCGAAAATAATGTCGACGCCCTTGCCGTTGGTCAGCCGCCGCAGGCCTTCCTTGAGATCCTCCTTGGCGTAGTTCAATCCGAGCTCGGCGCCGTGCGCCTTGGCGAATTCGAGCTTTTCGTCCGACGAGGCGCAGGCGATTACCTTCAGGCCCATCAGTTTGCCGAGTTCGCAGGCCGCGAGGCCAGTGCCGCCGGCCGCGCCCAGCACGGCCATGGTCTCTCCGGCTTTCAGGCTGGCGCGATCTTCCAGCGCGTGCAGCGCGGTGCCGTAGATGATGATGATGCCGGCGGCGCGATCGAAATCCAGATTGTCGGGAATTTTGACGATCGTATTGGCCGGCAGCGCGATCTTTTCGCGCGCGCCATTGTGGCCGCAGGACGCCACCACGCGGTCACCGACCTTCAGGTCGGTGACGCCGGCGCCGACGCTTTCGATCACGCCCGCGACCTCCGCCGCCGGCGAAAACGGAAACGGCGGCTTGATCTGATATTTGCCCTGGATCATCAGGAGGTCGAAGAAATTCAGCGCCGCCGACTTGATGGCGATCACGGCCTGCCCGGCTTCGGCCACGGGATCGGGCACCTCGGTCAGCACGAGATCGTCGGGACCGCAATATTGCGAGCAAAGAATGGCTTTCATGGACACACCTGAGTTTCGGACGCACAAATAAGGCCGGATGATTCATGCCGGATTTGAAGCCGGGCTACAATCTGATTCGGATTGGCATGGCTGCCAGCAATCGAAGCGAAGGTTTTGCGAAGGTTTTGATCGATGTTTGAAAAAGGCCTGCTGGCGGGAAAACGTATCCTGGTTACCGGCGGCGGCTCCGGGCTCGGCGCCGCGATGGGGCGGCGCTTCGTCGGGCTTGGCGCCGAACTGATCATCTGCGGCCGGCGGCTCGAATTGCTGGAGGCGACCGCCGTTCAGATGCGCGGCGATCTCGGCGGCAAGGTCACCGCGATCAGGTGCGATATTCGCGACGGGGCGGATGTCGATGCCATGATGGACGCGATCTGGCGCGAGGCGCCGCTGGACGTTTTGGTCAACAACGCTGCCGCGACCTTCATCGCGCAGACCGAGCAATTGTCGTTTCGGGCCGCCGACGCCATTCTCGCGCCGACGCTGCACGGCGCGATGTATTGCACGCTCGCGGCCGGCAAACGCTGGATCGAAGCCGGACACCGGGGCGTGGTGCTGAGCATCCTCTCGACCTCGACCATTACCGGTCGTGCCTTCACGGTGCCCTCCGCGATGGCGAAGTCCGCTGTTCTCGCGATGACCAAAAGCCTCGCGGTGGAGTGGGGTCCCAAGGGCGTGCGCACGGTCGCGATCGCGCCCGGCGCGTTTCCGACCGCCGGCGCGACCGGTCAGCTTCGGCCCGAGGGCCGCGATGAAGGATGGGCATCGAAAAATCCGCTCGGTCGCGTCGGCGAGCATCGCGAGCTTGCCGATCTCGCAAGTTTCCTGATTTCCGATTCCGCCGGCTACATCAATGGCGAGATGGTGGTGCAGGACGGCGGCTCTCATTTGCGCAGCTCCGGCGCCGAGGATCTCCTGCAATGGAGCGACGCACAGTGGGAGAAACAGCGCACCGCGCGCCCGAAAGGCTGAGCAACGAGCGTACGACCGGGTTCCCGATGTACTGGGTTGGTCTAACCGCCTTCCCAAAAAGATGTTTCCCGGGTATCCATCGGCCGCGCCGAGTGCCGAGCCATCTTCCAGTCACAATGATGCGAGAATCAGACTTGATCATGTCCGAACGGCGATTCCTGACAGCTCTGGTGGCGAGTGTGCTGGTGTGCGGGCTCGCGATGCCCGCGCAGGCGCAGAGTGCAGCGTCGAAAGGCGCTGCCAAGCCGGCGCCTGCAAAACCTGACGCGGCAAAACCGGAAGCCAAGCCCACCGCGGCCGTCGCCGGCAGCGCCGAGCCGACGTTGATCGGCCAGTTCGGCACCTGGGGCGCTTATACCGCGACGCCAAACGGCAAGAAGGTGTGCTTCGCGCTCGCCAAGCCCTCGGCGTCGAAAACCAACCCGCCGAATCGTCCGCGCGACCCGGCCTATGCCTTCGTCTCCACGCGTCCGGCCGAAAAGGTCACCAACGAAGTCTCGATCATGATCGGCTATGCGCTGAAGCCGGGCTCCGAATCGACCCTGGAGGTCGGCGGCGCTGCCTATGCGATGTACACCCAGGGCGACGGCCTCTGGATCAAGAACGCCGCCGAAGAAGAGCGGATGGTGGATGCCATGCGCAAGGCCGCCGATGCGGTGGTCAAGGGCGTGTCGGCGAAGGGCACCGAGACCATGGACACCTTCTCGCTGAAGGGGCTTTCCCAGGCGCTCGACAAATTAGCCCAGGATTGCAGACGTTAGGCGTCTTTCAGCGTTAATACCGCTGCATTTGGTGGCTTTCCAGCCGACCCTGGAAGGCCTATCTGGTGTTCCATGACCGAGACAATCACCAGCCATTCGATCGAAGCCGGTTCCGGCGCAAACGCGCCCTTGGAAAAGATCGCGCTTGAAACCTACGTGCCGCCGGCAAAGCCCTCGCTGGTCGGACTACCCCGCGCCGAGATAGCGGAACATCTCGGCGCCATCGGCGTGGCGCCGGCGCAGCGCAAGATGCGCGTGCAGCAATTGTGGCACTGGATCTATGTCCGCGGCGCCGGGAATTTCGACGAGATGACCAGCATTTCCAGGGAAATGCGGGTGCATCTCGATCAGCATTTCACGGTGGCGCGGCCCGAGGTGGTCGCCGAGCAGATTTCCAACGACGGCACCCGCAAGTGGCTGCTGCGGTTGCCGAGCGGCGATTCGTTCGAGAAGGCGCATGAAGTCGAGTGCGTTTACATCCCGGAAACCGACCGCGGCACGCTGTGCGTTTCCTCGCAGGTCGGCTGCACGCTGAATTGCTCGTTCTGCCATACCGGCACGCAGCGGCTGGTGCGTAACCTGACCGCGGGTGAAATCGTCGGCCAGATCATGGTGGCACGCGATCGCCTCAATGACTGGGCCGACCGCGTCACCCCGACCGGCAGCCGTCTCGTCACCAATGTAGTGATGATGGGCATGGGCGAACCCTTGTATAATTTCGAGGCGGTGCGCGATGCGCTGCTGATCGTCGCCGACAATGAAGGCATCGGTATTTCCCGTCGCCGCATCACGCTGTCGACGTCGGGCGTGGTGCCGAACATCATCCGGACCGGCGATGAAATCGGGGTCATGCTGGCGATCTCGCTGCACGCGGTGCGCGATGAATTGCGCAACGAATTGGTGCCGCTGAACCGGAAATATCCTATTGCCGAATTGCTGCAGGCCTGCCGCGATTATCCCGGCTCGTCCAACGCGCGGCGCATCACCTTTGAATATGTGATGCTGAAAGGCGTCAACGATTCGCTGGATGATGCCAAGCTGCTGGTGAAAATGCTGAAGGGCATTCCGGCCAAGATCAATCTCATTCCGTTCAATCCATGGCCGGGCACGCGCTACGAGTGCTCGGACTGGGACCAGATCGAGAAGTTTTCCGAATATATCTTCAATGCCGGCTACTCCTCACCGGTGCGCACGCCGCGCGGCCGCGATATCCTCGCCGCCTGTGGTCAGCTTAAATCCGAAACCGAGAAATTGTCGGTGCGCGAGCGGCAGGCGCTGCGCGCCATGGCGATGACGGATTGATATGTGCCGTTCGTATCACTGACGGTCCTCATGGTGAGAAGGCGCTCTTGCGCCGTCTCGAACCATGAGAATGCCGCCATCCTTCGAGACGCGGCCAATCGGCCGCTCCTCGGGATGAGGAAGTTGAGTGTCTGCTACGCCCAGGGAATGGATCTGCACTTTATGGCATTGATCGGCCGGCTGTTCGTGATTCTGTTCGGGTTTCTCGCCGCGTGTCTGGTGGCAGGGATGATCGTGGTCGGCGCGGTGCTGTTTCCGGAATTCAGCGACCTTGGCCCGATCGATCAGAGCGCGGCGAACATCGTGCTCGGGTTTGGTTTCATCTTTATCAGCGGCTTCGCGCTGCTGCCGGCGATGATCGTGGTCGCGATCACCGAAGCCTTTTATGTCAGGGGGGTGCTGACCTATGCGGTCGGCGGCGGCCTGGTCGGTCTGGCGTGCTATCTCGGCCTGATTCCGTTCGATCCTGCGACACTTTCCTTCGATGGCATTGTCCGGCGTCATCTCGAAATCATGACCGGCGCCGGGATCGTCGCGGGCCTGGTCTACTGGATGATCGCGGGCCGCAACGCCGGCGCATGGCGCGAACCGCCGCGCCCGTTGCCGCCTTTGCCGCCTTTGCCGTCACATTCACCGCCGCCGTCGTAAAGAAGCACAGCGACGCCTTTTCATACCGAACCTCGTCGGCTAAACCCCGCGCCATGAACCGGACCGGACTTCTCATTGCGCTTGGGCTCGCGCTTGTCGTCGGATTGCTGTTCGGGCTTTATCCCGAACTCGATCTCAAACTCGCCGCGCTGTTCTACGACGCGGCAACCAGATCTTTTCCGCTGAAGCTCAATGCGATGGCTGCGTTGGCGCGCGACGGCGCGATGTGGATCGCGTGGGGCCTCGCGCTGCCGGCGATTGTCGCGCTGGCGGTGAAGCTGGTGCGGCCGGATCGGCCGCTCTTGATATCAGGCCGCGCGATCATCTTCCTGCTGGTTACGCTCACTCTTGCCGCGGGCATTCTCACCAATCTCACCTTCAAGAGCTATTGGGGCCGGCCGCGCCCGGTGGTCGTGACGCAGTTCAACGGCGATCTGCCGTTCGTGCCGTGGTGGGACCCGCGCGGCGGCTGCGGCCGCAACTGTTCGTTCTTCTCCGGCGAGGGCGCCACCGCATTCTGGTCCTATGCGCCCGCGGCGCTGACGCCGCCGGCGTGGCGGCCGCTGGCTTATGTCGCGGCCACCCTGTTTGGCGTCACGACCAGCGCGCTGCGGATGGCGTTTGGCGGGCATTTCTTTACCGACGTCGCAGCCGCGGGGCTGGTGACGTTCCTGGTGATCTGGCTGGCGCACGGCTACATTTACCGCTGGCCTCGGACCCGGCTGTCTGACGAGAGCATCGACGCCGCGCTGACGCGGCTTGGCTGGCCGGGGTACCGCCTCTTTCAGAAATGGCGCGGCCGCGATGTGGGACCCGCTCCGTCGGTGTGAACGCTTGCGCAAGAGACCTTTCTGCCTGTAATCATCTGCGCGTATCCGGCAAATTCGGTATCTAATTCAACGGGATTTTCATGAGCAAGGACGTCAAGAAGGTGGTGCTCGCCTATTCGGGCGGCCTCGACACCTCGATCATCCTGAAGTGGCTGCAGACCACCTACGGCTGCGAGGTCGTGACCTTCACCGCCGATCTCGGCCAGGGCGAGGAGCTTGAGCCGGCGCGCCAGAAAGCCCTGCTGCTCGGCATCAAGCCGGAAAATATCTTCATCGAGGATGTACGCGAGGAATTCGTCCGCGATTACGTGTTTCCGATGTTCCGCGCCAACGCGGTGTATGAGGGGCAGTATCTGCTCGGCACTTCGATCGCGCGTCCGCTGATCGCGAAGAAGCAGATCGAGCTCGCCGAGAAGCTCGGCGCCGACGCGGTGTCCCATGGCGCGACCGGCAAGGGCAACGACCAGGTTCGCTACGAGCTCGCCTATTATGCGCTGAAGCCCGACATCACCATCATCGCGCCGTGGCGCGAATGGGACCTGCGTTCGCGCGAACAACTGATCGCATTTGCCGAAGCGCATCAGATTCCGATCGCCAAGGACAAGCGCGGCGAGGCGCCGTTCTCGGTCGACGCCAATCTCTTGCACGCCTCGAGCGAAGGCAAGGTACTCGAGGATCCCGCCCTGGAAGTGCCCGACTATGTCTATTCGCGCACCATCGATCCGGAAAAGGCGCCGGATAAGGCGACCATTATCACTGTCGATTTCGAGAAGGGCGATGCGACCGCGATCGACGGCAAGAAATTGTCGCCCGCGACGCTGCTGGCGAAGCTGAACGAACTCGGCCACGCCAACGGCATCGGGCGCCTCGATCTCGTCGAAAATCGTTTCGTCGGCATGAAGTCGCGGGGCATGTACGAAACGCCGGGCGGCACCATTCTGCTGGCAGCCCATCGCGGTATCGAATCGATCACGCTCGATCGAGGCGCGGCGCATCTCAAGGACGAGCTGATGCCGAAATATGCCGAGCTCGTCTACAACGGCTTCTGGTTCGCGCCGGAGCGCGAGATGCTGCAGGCGGCGATCGATCACAGCCAGGCCTATGTCACCGGCCGCGTGCGCCTCAAACTCTACAAGGGCAACGTCATCGTGATCGGGCGCGAGAGCAAGTATTCGCTGTACGATCAGGATCTCGTCACCTTCGAGGAAGGTGCGGTCGCCTACGATCATCGTGACGCCGCGGGCTTCATCAAGCTCAACGCCTTGCGGCTGCGCACGCTCGGCCAGCGCAAGAAGAAACTGGGGCTGTAGCGATACGCCGCAACGTGGTTTCTCTTTGCGTCGTGCCGGCGTTTGCCGGGACGACTCGTGGAGCTGTCTCCATTCCAACAAAATGGCCGGGATGTCTCCCGGCCATTTTATTTAGAGCATGATCCGGAAAAGCATGCCCTCGGGCCACGACCCGATGGGTGGGTACCGGTTTTCCGAAAAGATCATGCT
>Ga0137409_10005612_pt1 | contig 13060 bp, 11 predicted proteins | sample CZODoug1_16funga_FD_122059 | JGI IMG/M metagenome (GOLD analysis project Ga0137409, IMG submission 122059) | Vadose zone soil fungal communities from Angelo Coast Range Reserve, California, USA - CZODoug1_16fungal (Hybrid Assembly) | ecosystem: Environmental > Terrestrial > Soil > Vadose zone...
TCGTCGCGCCCGAAGACGGGATCAGCGAGGCGGCGGCCGTCCTCTCGATCGCTCTCGGAGGCAGTTGACACTGCAAAGCCTTTCCTATACGTTCCGTGGAACGTTCCAACGTATTCAAGCAGCGGGGTGGTGATGACCAGGCGACTGAGGGTGGGGGTCATCGGGTGCGGCCTGGTCGCACAGGTCATGCACCTTCACTACCTGCGCGAGCTGGCGGATCGATTCGAGATCGCCGCGATCTGCGACCTCTCCGACGAAGTCCGCACCGCGATGGCCCGGGAATACGCCGTCCCGGAGCAGTTCGCCACCTGGCAGGAGCTCGTGGTCAGGCCGCTCGACGCGGTGCTCGTCTTGACCTCCGGCAGCCACGCGCCGATCGCCATCGCCGCGGCCAGGGCCGGGATGCATGTGCTGGTGGAAAAACCGATGTGCTTCTCAGTCGCCGAGGGCCGCGCGATGATCGAGGCTGCCGATGCGGCCGGCGTCACGCTGATGGTGGCCTATAACAAGCGCTACGACCCCGCCTTTCTGCGTCTGGTCGATGAGTCGCGCACGCTGCTCGACCTGAGGCTGATCCAGATCACGACACTCGAGTCGCCTCTCGAGCCTTACGTCCAGCATTACAACCTGCAGCGCGGCGCTCCGCTCCCCGCCGATCTCGCGCAATCACTCAAACACGACGACGAGGCGCGCATCAACGCCGCGGTCCCTGACGCGGATCCCCTTTCGCGGTGGGCGTACCGCATGGTGCTCCTGGACAGCCTGGTCCACGAGCTCAACGCGATGCGCGGAGTCATGGGAGAGCCGGAACGCCTGGAGTTCGCCGACATCCGCGAGACGGGGCTCACCGCGATCTTCAAGTACGGCCGCACCCAGTGCATCCTCGCGTGGGTCGACCTGCCCGGCATCGCTCGCTACTCGATGGAGTTCGCGTTCCACTCCCCCACCCGGCGCCTGACGCTTTCTTTTCCATCGCCTTTTCTGCGCAGCATGCCGACGCTGCTCGTTTCCGAGGACGGGGTGGCGAAGTCTCCGCGCTCCTGGCGAACCGAGGAGGTCACGTCCTATCGGGAGAGCTTCAAAGAAGAGCTCATCCATTTCCACGACTGCATCACCTCCGGTCGCGCCCCCGTCACGTCCGGGCGGGATTCGCTCCATGACATCGCGTTGTGCGAAGCCGTGGTCGCCGTCCATCGCAGCCGCGCGCCTCGAGACCATCCTTCAGAGCCCGCGATGGCCCCCGCGACGACTTGATGAAGCGGGCCGGAAAGATTGTCGTCGCCAACGCACCTGTCAGCTACGGCGCCTTCGAGCTGACCGTCGGGATCCTGCCCGACGTGCCCGAGGGCGCCGCGGTCCTCGACGAGGTCGCGGCTGCCGGGTACGCAGGCATCGACCTGGGCCCCCTCGGTTACTTCGGATACGGCGAGGAGCTGGCGGAGAACCTTGCCCGGCGGCGCCTGGCGCTGGCGGGCGGCTTCTTCGAGCTCCCGTTCAGCGACCCGACGAAGATGCCCGCGGTCGTGGGTGAGCTCGACGCCCTGCTGGACGTTTTCGACGCGGTCAGCGTCAACGGCGACGGGTTGAAGCCGCGACCGACCCTGGCCGACGCCGGCAGCGATCTCCGCCGGTCGCGGCCGGGCCAGGCCGCCCGAGACCGGTCGCTAGGTTTCGACACCGAGGGGTGGAAGCATTTCGGGCACGGCGTCGAGATGGCGGTGGCGCGCTGCCGCGACCGCGGCTACGAACCGACCTTTCACCACGAGACCGGGACGCATGTCGAGGCTCCGTGGGAGATCGAGAAGGTCCTGGAGCTGACCTCGATCGGCCTCTGCCTCGACACCGGCCACCTCCTCCTTGGCGGCGGCGACCCCGTCAAGGCGATGGAGGACTGGGGCGAGCGGATCAACCACGTCCACCTCAAAGACGCTCGCAAGGCGGTCGTCGAGCAGATCGTCAAAGAGGCCGCGCCGGTCGCGGAGATATGGCGGCGCAAGGCCTTTTGCCGGCTGGGCGAGGGTGACCTCGACGTCGACGGCGTGCTCGAGCGCCTCGGGCGATATTCAGGATGGCTCGTGGTCGAGCAGGACGTGCTTCCGGATTCCGGCGGCAAGCCCGCCGCCGACCAGCGGGCCAACCGCGAATACCTGGCCGCCCGGGGGTTCTAGAGAAAACCTTTGGCAGTCTTCAACCTCGGCCTTGCCGGCGCCGGCCGGATGGGCAGGAACCACCTGCGCGCGCTGGCCGATTCCGCCACGGTGCGCGTCACCGCGATCACCGAACCCATGGAACCGGCGCGAGCTTCGCTTCCACGGATGGACGCTGCGGTCTACGCCAACCTCGATTCGATGCTCGCGGCGGGTGGGCTCGATGCGGTGCTCGTGTGCGTGCCGAGCGACTTCCACCTCGAAACCATCAAGCGCCTGGTCTCGGCCGGGATGCCCATCCTGTGCGAGAAGCCGGTCGGCGTCACTGCGGTCGAAGCTCGCGAGGCGGCCGACCTGACGACCCGCGCCGGCCTGCCGTTCCAGATCGGCTTCTGGCGGAGGTTCGTGCCCTCACTCAAGCGGCTTCGCGACCGCATCACGACGGGCGAACTCGGCGAGATCTACCTCGTCGCCTGCTACCAGTGGGACGAGAAACCGCCGACGGCGTATTTCCGCACGCACAGCGGCGGCATCTTCGTCGACATGGGGGTCCACGAGTTCGATCAGACGCGCTGGCTCACCGGTCAGGAGTTCGGCAAGATCAGCTCGCTTTTTTGCGGAGTCGCGGCCGAGCCTTGGCCCGGCGACTCCGAAAGCGCGCAGGCCATCGCCGAGCTCTCGGGAGGCACCACCGCTCTTGTCTCGCTCGGCCGGCGGTTTCCTCTCGGTGACGTGTGCAAGGTGGAGGTGTTCGGCACCAGGGACGCGGACGAGTCCAGGTTCCTCTGGCCGCCGACCCAGGATGAAAGTTTTTTCGGTGCCCTGCGGCTCCAGGCCGAAAGCTTTGCCCGGCACGTGGGCGGCGCACCGCGGGAAGGTGCGGGCGGAGACGACGCAGCCGCCGCACTCGAGGCCGCCGAGCGCGCGGCCGCCGCCGGGCGCGCGCAGGGCGCTCCTACGAGGTGACCGAGTAGATGGGGACACCCGAGGTTGGGATCGGCATGGCCGGCTACGGGATGATGGGCAAGGCTCACTCTTACGCGTACACCGTCGCACCCGTGATGCGCTCGCTGCCCTACCGGCCCAGGTTGCGTGCGATCAGCGGAAGAGACAAGGAGAAGGTGTCGCAGGCCGCCGCTGCATACGGCTTTGAAAGCTGGACCGACGACTGGCAGGAGCTGGTCGGGCGGCCCGACGTCGACATCGTCGACATCTGCACCCCGCCCGGCACGCACGCGGAGATTGCGGCCGCAGCGGCCGCGGCCGGCAAGGCGGTGATCTGCGAGAAGCCGCTGGCGGCGACGTACACGCAGGCGGCGTCGGCTCTCGGCGCTGTGCGCAAGGCCGGGGTGCTGAATGCGGTCGGCTTCAACTACCGGCGGCTGCCTGCCGTCTCGCTGATGAAGCGGATGGTGGAGGAGGGCGCGGTCGGCACGGTGCGCCTGGTGCGGGCGACCTGGCTTTCGGACGAGTTCGTCGACCCGTCAATACCTTTTGACTGGCGCTTCGACCGCTCTATGGGCGGAACCACGATCGCGGATCTCGGCAGCCACCTCATCGACATGGCGACCTGGATGGCCGGCGGCATCGCTGAAGTTTCAGGCCAGTCGGAAACGTTCGTCCGCGAAAGATCACAGCGGCCTGTGACGGTCGACGACGCCTCGTCGGCCCTCGTGCGCTTTGAGACGGGTGCGCGCGGAGTGTTCGAGATGGCCCGAACCGCAGTGCGCCGTCCGTGTGACTTCACGATCGAGATCAACGGGTCGAGCGGCACGCTCGTCTTCGAGTACGCCCGGCTCAACGAGCTGCTCTACGGCGAAGGCGGCGACGACCCCGCGCTTTACGGCATGAGACGGATCCGGGCCGAGCACGAGACGCACCCTTACGCCCGAAACTGGTGGCCTATCGGTCAGGGCGTGGGTTACGGCGCCAGCTTCGTCAACCACCTCGGGGACCTGCTCGACCGGTGGCCGGATGGACCCTGGGAGCCAGACTTTGCGCAGGGCGCCATGGTCCAGGCGGTGTGTGACGCGATCGAACGCTCGGCCGCGGAGCGACGCTGGGTCGAGGTTGTAGAGGTGACAGCGTCGGACGCCGCAGCTACGAAATGAGATTCGACATCCCCGCATCGCCATACTTCCGACCACTTTCGCTCGTGACAGTCTTCAATCGCCGGCGCTCTGATCTGCCCGCAGCGCTGCGACCGCCCACCGGCGACGGCGCTTTCGGTGAGAGGACGCTCCGTGGGATCCCGTTCTCGTTCGGCCCCGCCGGCGACATGAATGTTCTCGTTCTCGATTCCGATACCGTGCGCGTCAATCTTCCAGAGCTAACCGCGACGTACTGCATCTTCGTGCACGCGGTAGCGGACACTCCCACCGACTATCTGAACGAGTTTGCCGACTCTGCGGTCGACGGAAATACGATCGGCGGGCTGGTGTCCGAGTACTCATTTCAGTACACCGACGGATCAAGCGCCGTATTGCCGATAATTCGGCGATTTGCGACCCAACAAAGCCGGATTGGCGTGGGGGCCAGTCCCTTCGCAGCGGTTCCGGCAAGGGATGATCAAGTGGTCCGCTCCATCTCGGAGGACCTTGCGGTCACCGGCTTCTCGACTCACGGATACTTCGACGGACTGGTCCGTCATGAGTCCGGCCGCGACGCCGCCATGAGAGTTGCGTTTCCCGCCGAGATGCTCTGGATTTACGCCCTCCCAAACCCGCATCCCGACCGACTCCTGGCGGCTCTGGAGCTAAGGCCTTGTGATGAAATCTCCGCCGTTTACGCGGCAACGCTGACCACTGTCAGTGAGCATCCGCTTCGCGCGGGAACCAGGCGCAAGGTCCTGCTGCAGCTTCCGACCAGGGGGCGACTCAATGCAGCCGGAGAGCTTGACGACGTGGCGATCGACCTAGGAGTGGTCATCTCTGCGCGTGCAGCCCGCAAGTACGACATCCGTCAGTGGTTGGGTTCAGAGCCATTTGTCAAGCCGCAGCGCTCTGAGACGTCTGTGGTGGTTGAGTTTGCCGCTCATCCCGTAGCAAAACTCTTCGTGGCAGACGGAGACAATCCGACGCTGGTCTACGACCCGAGCGGACCGGGCGACGACATCGAACTACTTCCAGCCTCAGACCGGCCGGTGCGAGTGCGGATAATCGAAATGAAGACGGGCGCCCCCGCGCCTGTCCGATTGCATTTTCACGGCCCAGCCGGCGAGTACCTTCCGCCGCGGGGGCATCAGCGCAAGGTGAATTCGGCTTTGTTCGAAGACAGCTTTGCTGACTTCACCATCGACGATCACCAGTTCGCGTATGTGGACGGTGATTGCATCGTCGACCTGCCGCTTGGCACCGTATACGTCGAGATCGCGCGGGGCTACGAGACCGCTCCAGTACGTCGAGCGGTGACCATCGACCCCAACACGAAAGACCTGACGTTCGAGGTCTCAAAAGCGTTGAAGTGGCGCGAGAAAGGCTGGGTGACGGCCGACACCCATGTTCACTTCTTGAGCCCCCAAACAGCCCTGCTCGAAGGCAAGGCCGAGGGAATCAACGTCGTGAACCTGCTCGCAACCCAACTTGGCGAGATGTTCTCGAACGTTGGCGACTTCGACGGTAGAACGACGTTCGGTGCCCGTGACTTCGGCGGTGATGGTGAGTTCCTGGTGCGAGTGGGTTCTGAAAACAGGATGCAGGTGCTCGGGCATATTTCGCTTCTCGGGTATTCCGGCAGCATCATCCATCCGCTCGCCACCGGCGGGCCATCCGAATCGAGCATCGGCGACCCGCTCGAAGTGACGATGGCTGACTGGGCTCGCCGCTGCCTTGACCAGCGGGGCCTTGTGATCATGCCGCATTCGCCCAACCCACAACTCGAGCGTGCGGCCGATATCGTGCTGAACTTGATCGATGCCATCGAGCTGATGACCCAAAACCCGTTGGCATCGACCTGGCATGAGACCTCAGAGGCTTTTGTCGATCCCTATGGGATCGCGGATTGGTATCGCTACCTGAATCTGGGATACCACCTTCCAATCGTCGGCGGATCCGACAAGATGGCGGCCGCCCACCTGCTGGGTGGAATGCGAACCTACACGCATCTCGGTGAGAAGGAATTCACCTACGACAACTGGATGAGCGCGATTCGATCTGGCAACACGTTCGCCACGATCGGCCCGCTGGCGTCGATTCGGGTCGCGGGAGTGGCGCCGGGGAGTCGGGTTGAGCTCCCGAGCTCGGGCGGCACTCTCGACATCGAGTGGGAGGTGGAATCGGTGGCCACTCCAATCGCCAAGGTCGAGGTCGTGGTTGGCGGGTTGGTCGCAGATCAGGTCAATCCGGGCGGAGTCCTCAATGCGCGGGGAACCCTATCGCTACCGGTGAAGTCCTCGACGTGGGTGGCACTTCGCGTACGCGGCAGCTATCACGGGCGACCCGATGAGGTGGCGGCTCACACGAGCGCTGTGGAGGTGCTGGTCGGGGGCTCAGCACTCTTCTCGGACGCCGACGCGAGTGTGATCCTCGACCAGATTGGGGGCGCCCTCGCCTATGTCGATACGCTCGCCCCACGGGTTGATCCGAGTCAACTTCGCCGGTTGCGTGCGACTCTGGAAGCGAGTATTGGCCGCCTCAACAAAGATAGGCTTCTTCGCTCTGGCGGCCGTCATCACATCGAACTTCATCGAGCGGATCATCCGCACGAACACTGAGCGAAGGCGCGTCACCAACCAGCACGATCTCGTGCGGCGACAATGCCGCCGCTTGGCGGTTTTCCAGGGCCGAGGAAGGCTCCAGATGGCGCCGACAGACGCCCAGGGCGCGTGAGAGTCCCCGCCCGAAAGGCGCGCCTTGACGGCCTCCGATGCTTCGGATATGGTTCTGGAACCTTCCAAGTGGAACCTTCCAATTTTGAGTTTTTGGGTTCCGTTGGCTAGGGGATCGTGGGCCGAGCGCCCCAGGGGAGAAGGACATGGCTAAGGCATCGGTGATGGGAAGCGCCTCTGCCCGGGAGGGCCTGTTCACGCGACAGTCATCGGGCCTCGTGCGGGAGCTTGGCATCCCAGCGGCGACCGCGATCTCGCTCGCGTCGGTCGCGTTGTGCAACACGTTCATCAACTTCACCAACGGGCTCGTTGCGTTCAGCCAGGTGGACATGGTCGTTCCGCTGCTGCTTGGGGCAGCGGTCTGGTTGGTCGCGATGTTCGCCTACAAGTACCTCCTTGAAGCGATTCCTCGGGCAGGCGGCGAGTACGTGTACCTGTCCAGGATCATCTCCCCAGCCATCGGCGCCATGGCCGGCATCAGCATCTGTATCGCCTTCACCTACATCCTGGCCGCGAACGCCAACTTCACCGCGACTTACATACCGCTGCTGTTGACAGCTCTGGGTGCAGCCTTCAACAGTTCCGGCATCAGCGACGCCGCGTCGCAGGTGTCGGGCCAGGGCGCGATCGCGATCATCAGCGTCGCCATGCTGCTCGTGGTCGGCGCGTGCTCGTTCTTCTCGCTGCGCCGCCTGGCGCAGATCATCATGGCCCTGGTCATCTTTCAGCTGGTCGCTTTCCTCGTGCTTGGCTGGCTCCTGGTCACCCACTCTCACCAGGACTTCGTGAATGCGTTAGGGCAGTTCAGCGGCCACCCGAACGCCTACAACGACATCCTTGCGGCGGCGGCAAAGGACAACATCCCAATCGGGGTGTCGCTCTCGGCGTCGCTCCTGGTGGTGCCGTTCATGGTTCTGAACTACAACGGCGTCCTGTACTCCTACTACGTCGGTGGCGAGCTAAGGCGGCCCAGCCGGACCTACATCTGGGCGTCCGTCCTCAGCATCGGGGTGCTCGTTGTGGTTTGGGTGGGCATCTGGTTGCTGATGCTGAACACCGTCGGCCTTGACTTCATGCAGGCTCAGGCCAAGCTCGGCGCCACCGACGCGCCTGCGTACGGAGCCATCACGAGCCTCCAGTCATCCGCGGGAGGCCTCGGCTACGGGCTTGTACTTTCGGGCGACCCGATATCGAAGATCGTGATCGGGCTCGCGATACCGAGCACCGAGCTGGCGGTCAATCTGGCGTTCGTCGCAGTTGTCACCCGCGTCCTGTTCGCACTCGCCTTCGACCGCCTTCTGCCGATCGGGCTGGCCAAGATCAGCGAGCGCAACGCGGTGCCGAGCTACGCCATCATCGTGGCCCTGGCGGCTGGGATCGTGTTCGCTCTTCTCGCCTCGTTCTTGAACCTGGCCAACATCATTGCCAACCTGGCCCTCTTCGTGGCGTTGATCATCGTCGCCGGCTCAGTCGCCGCGACCGCCTTGCCGTTCCGCCGGCCAGATCTTCTGCTCAAGCCCGGCACCACGGAGCTGCCGAAGATGGCCGGGATCCCGGTCCCGGCGCTTTGGGGAGGCGCCTCGACGATCCTCTCGCTGACGGTGGTCGCGCTGATCATCACCCACCCGGAGGTATTCGGCGCGTTTAGCGTGTCTTCGGTGGTGACGCTGGTCCTCGTTCTGGGCGCCGGCCCGGTGATCTATCTGATTGCCCGGCAGATCCGGCTCCAAAGCTCGTCGATCGACCTGCGGCTCGCGATGCGGGAGCTACCGCCCGAGTAAGAGGTAGGCGGAGGGTCCATGTTCTTCGGGCGTCCCAGGAAGCGGGCCCTCCGCATCTACTTTGCGACCGACATCCATGGCTCGGACCGGTGCTTCCGAAAGTTTCTCGCGGCGGCCGAATCGTATGACGCCGACGCGCTTGTGCTCGGCGGGGACATCGCTGGCAAGGGCCTGGTTCCGATCCACTCGCAGAACGGGACGTTGAGCGCCAAGGTTCGCGGCGAGCTCGTGAGCGTCCCTCGCGACGAAGAACAAAGGTTGCGTGCAGAGATCAACCGGCTGGGCTTCTATTCGATCCTCACCGACCAGGAGGAGGTCGAGCGGATGGAGTCCGAACCTTCTTATCTCGTGCGCGCGTTCGAGCGCGCCATCACCGGGCAGATCGAAGGGTGGTGCAAGCTCGCTGAAGAGCGGCTCGCGCCAAAGGTCCGATGCATCATCACGCCCGGCAACGACGACCCGAAGGCGATCGACCCGGTGCTGAAGGCGGCGCCGCGGATCGAATCTCCCGAAGCGGAGATCTGCGACCTCGGACCGGTGGTGATGGCCAGCTGCGGCGACGTCACGCCGACACCGTGGAACACCGAGCGCGAGTACCCCGAGGAGGAGCTCGCACGCCGGCTCGAAGCGATCCTGGACAGCGCGCCGGCCGGCAGCAAGGTGGTGGTCAACTTCCACTGCCCTCCGTACGGTTCGGGGCTCGACTTTGCGGCGGAGCTCGACCCCCAGCTGCGCCCGGTGATACGCGGCGGCCGGCCCAGCATCATCCCCGTCGGCAGCAAGGCCGTACGGGACGTGATCAAGCGGTACCAGCCGCTTGTCGGCCTCCACGGCCACATCCACGAGTCCAAAGGCGCCCAGAAGATTGGGTCCACGATGTGCCTCAACCCGGGGAGTGACTACTCCGCCGACGTGCTGCGCGGCGCTATCGTGGACTTCGCTCAAGATGGCAGCTACATCGACTTCCTCTTCACCACTGGATAGCACGCCGCTGCAAGATCCGGTCGGCGAGGCCCGGCGGCTGGTCGAGGCAGCGACTAAGCGAGGCGTCGTGGTCCGAGCCCTGGGCAGCGTGGCGGTCCACCTGCAGGCTCCGGCTTCCGGCCCCCTCCTGACCCGACCGATCAAGGATATCGACATCGCCACCAGGCGAGGCAGCCGCGCAGCGGTCACAGACCTGTTGATCGCCGCCGGCTACACCCCTGACGAGATGTTCAACACGCTCCACGGAGCGCGTCGGCTGCTCTTCTACGACACGAACGAGCGCAAGCTCGACGTCTTCATCGGAGAGTTCTCGATGTGCCACGTCATCCCGATCACGGATCGCCTCGAGCACGATCCCCTCACCATCCCGCTGGCCGAGCTGCTGCTGACGAAGCTGCAGATCGTCGAGCTCAACGAGACCGACCAGCGCGACATCTACAACCTTGTTTACCACCACGACGTGAGCAGCGGAAACGGGTACGCGATCGAAGGCGACTTCATCGCCAACCTGTGCGCGAAGGACTGGGGCCTGTGGCGGACCTCCAAAGCCACCATCGAGCGATGCAGGAGCAACCTCGCCGGATACGACCTCGGCACCGAAGCTTCCGGCTCGATCAACGAGCGGCTCGGCCTGCTCTGGACGGCGATCGAAAACACGCCGAAGACCGCCAGGTGGCGGCTGCGCAGCCGCCTGGGCGATCGCATGCGTTGGTACGACGAGCCTGAAGAGAGCGGCACCACGAAATGAGGCTCCTGATGTTCAAAGCTGACGGCGGTGGCAGGCTCGGCGCGTTGCGACCCGGTACGGACGACGAAGTCGTGGAGCTCTCCGAGTTTGCCGACCTGGTCGCCCTGATCGACGCCGGTGAGACGGGGCTGGTCCAGGCGCGCTCGACGCTGTCGTCTGCCCGCGCGACCTCGCGGCGGCTCGCGGACCTGGAGCTGCTCGCGCCCCTTGACCCGCCGCGAGGAAACGTGATCGCCATCGGGCGCAACTATCAGAAGCACGCTGAAGAGACCGCGCACATGCAGGGAGGAAACGAGCCAGGCCCACCGACCATCTTCACCAAGGCCATCACCTCGCTCACCGACCCTTTCGCGGATATCGCCATCGACCCATCGGTGAGCGACAGGATCGATTGGGAAGTTGAGCTCGCGGTCGTCATCGGGAATCGAGGGGCCAACATCAAGCGCCAGCGGGCGCTCGACCACGTCTTCGGGTTCACCGTGATCAACGACGTCACCGCGCGCGACATCCAGAGCGACTGGGGCGGTCAATGGTTCAAGGGCAAGAGCGTCGACCGGACCAGCCCGACCGGCCCGTGGATCGTGACGCGCGACGAGGTCGAAGACCCGCAAGCGCTCAGCCTGTGGCTCCGCGTCAACGGTGTCGTGAAGCAGGAAGGCAACACCAGCGAGATGATCCACCCGGTTGACGCGATCATCGAGTGGGCATCTAAAGGAATGACGCTGTTGCCGGGCGCGATGATCGCCACCGGCACCCCCGACGGTGTGGGATTCGCCCGGACTCCGCCCGAGTTCCTCAAGCCGGGAGACGTGATGGAAACGGAGATTCAGAGCATCGGGCGCATGCGCAACCGGATCGTCTCCGCGAGCTGACCGCCTCAGTGGAGCGGCGGCTGAGTACCTTTACGTGATGGCTGCACTCAAAGACCTCGCCGGCGTGCTGCCGGCTCTGATCTCACCTCTGCAGGCGGATGGCGCGGTGGACGAGCCGGCTGTGAAGCGCCTGGTGGAGCACGTGATCACCGGCGGCGTCACGGGACTGCTGGCCCTGGGATCGACCGGGGAGACCGCTTCGCTCGATGAGAAGGCGCGCCGGACGATGCTTTCCAGCGTGGTTGAAGCGGCGGGGGGTCGCGTACCTGTCATCTGCGGTGTGGCGCAGAGTCACCTGGCGGCGGCTCGCGTCGAGGTAGAGGCTGCGGCGCGCCTTGGCGCGGCGGCTGCGCTGGTCGCTCCTCCTTCTTATTACCCGATGGACCAGGCGACGCTGCTCGCCTTCTACCGGCAGCTCGCCAAGGGCAGCCCCATGCCCATCCTCCTGTACAACATCCCGCAGTTCACCAAGGTCGTGGCCGAGCCGGCCTCTGTCGCTTCGTTGGCGGCCGAGGGAACGATCGCCGGCATCAAGGATTCGAGCCGCGACTTCGAGTATTTCGAGGGAGTCTGCATCGCCACTCGAGGACAGCGCCAGTTCCGCATCTTCACGGGCAGCGACAGCATGCTGCTGGCGTCACTGGTGATGGGCGCCGCGGGCACCATCTGCGGCACAGCCAACGTGGCGCCGCAATGGGTTGTGCGGATCTATGAGGCGTTCGCGCGCGGTGACCTGGTCGCGGCCCGTGCGGACCAGGATGCGGTCCACCAGCTGGTAATGGCGCTGCGGGGAGGTGTTTTCCCGGCTGGGTACAAGGCCGCGTGCCACCTGCTGGGCATCTGCGAATCGTGGTGCGCGGCGCCGGTCCAAGCTCTGGACGACCAGTTGGAAGCCGCGCTCCGAGACCGCCTGGAGGCCTGGGGACTGCTCACGGCATCCGCACCAGAGCCTGCACCAAATTAGGCGTAGCATCGGGTCGTGGCGCGAGCGATGCCCAAGCGCGACCGCCTACTGGAAGGTGAAGACCCCGCGTCCATGCGGCCTCAGGACACAAGGCACTGGATCAGCGTCTACCGGGAGATGATCGCCTTCAAAGACGACCTCCTGAAGCGCGTCACAGGTAACCTCGAGCACGTCTCGCCGGCCGCGAAGGTGGACCTGACCGACGATGTCAATTTGATCCAGTCACAGCTCGATCGCTACTCGAGGCGCATGAACTTCTGGGTGGAGCGTCAGCTGGAGCTCGAAGATCTCGTGGTCGACGTGGACAGCCGGACCATCACCTACCAGGACAACTCGATCACGTTGACCAGGCGCGAGTTTCAGCTCCTGGCTGTGCTGATGAGCCGGCCCGACAAATACTTCTCGGCCGAGACCCTTCTGGTCGAAGCGTGGCACGACGGCCGGCTCCCCGAGGAATCGATGCGGACCTACATCAGCCGCGTCCGCAAAAAGCTGAAGACGCTGGGCAACGGCGCCGAGGTGGTGAACAAGTCGCGCAAGGGATACGCGCTGGTCTTCGACAACCGCGTGAAGAAGCGGGCTAGGTGAACTTCAGCTAGGCCGCCCAGCGCATCCCCGGTCCGCGCACCCGTTTCATCACGATCCGCTCCGGCGGCAGGAAGCGAAACTCACGACCCGACTTGATCACCTGCCATCCACCTTCGTGAACGAGCCGATGGTGGTAGTGGCAGAGCAACAT
>Ga0137409_10005613_pt1 | contig 13059 bp, 13 predicted proteins | sample CZODoug1_16funga_FD_122059 | JGI IMG/M metagenome (GOLD analysis project Ga0137409, IMG submission 122059) | Vadose zone soil fungal communities from Angelo Coast Range Reserve, California, USA - CZODoug1_16fungal (Hybrid Assembly) | ecosystem: Environmental > Terrestrial > Soil > Vadose zone...
AATTCATCCGCGAGGGCAAGGCAGGCTACGTCGTTGCATATGGTGAGATGGTGTACCGGGCACTGGATGCAGTTGACCGTCTCCGTAGCGAAGGCGTCGATGTCGGTTTGGTCAACAAGTCCACACTCAACGTGGTTGATGAGGACGCCATGCGAAAATTTGGTTCTTCTCCATTTGTCCTGGTTGTTGAGAGTTTGAACCAGAAGACTGGTCTGGGAAGCAAGATGGGCTCGTGGCTTCTAGAGCGGGGCTTGGCGCCAAAATATAAGTATATTGGCACCAGCAAGGAGGGATGCGGTGGCTTGAGCGAGCAGATCTTCCATCAAGGCCTTGATCCCCAGAGTGTGATTAAGGCGGTTCGAGCTTTGCAATAGGTGTTCGTTCCTTTCACCTTCGCACATCGAGAATGTAAGTCGTCACGATTAATGCTAGTTGTACCCAGATTCGTGCTAGATTTTGTCACGATTAGTGCTAAGCAAATTTTGCGAAATGTCCTCCCCTGAGTGAGCAGGATCGCACTGGAATTTCGTTATCATAGTTCTCGTTGTCGTCTCCTGCATGTTGTAGAGCGGGCGGCTTCGGCTCTCGAAGTTCTGCGAGCTAATGGAACGGCGCTCCCCCAAGTCGATGCAAACCTACATGCTCGACACGACCGTCTTCAACGCTGGTGCCAAGCCAGACGTTCGGCAGAATTTCGAAGGATGCCGAAGCCAGAACTTCGAACATCCGCTCGGGACGCTTCGTGAGGATTTGATATGTGTGCCGCGGCGTTGCGCTCATCACCGCCCATACCCGCAAAATAAACTCTACCGGAACGTCATCGTGGAAAAGGTCGGACATCGAGTTGACGAAAACTTTGCGCGGCTTTGACCACGTCTTCGGGGTATCGAGAGAGGCTTGATCCAAACGAATCTTACCCGTCCAGACACTCCTACCGCCGCTTTTCCGGGTGAGGCCGCGGTACTTCTCGGTGCCCATCGCCTCTAGCCTGGCCGCCATCCGCATGGCGTAGCAATTCGTGCAGCCTGCGGTAAGAACGGTGCACCCGGCTACAGGATTCCAAGTTGCGTCGGTCCATTCGATTGATGTTTCCGCCATGGAATCCTCTCGATACCCATAGAATTTCAAGAAAGTGGTTAGATTCGGTTACTTGAGTGTGTGGTCTCCTCGTCGTGAGAACCTTCTTCGTGCTTCTCGATCTCAAGGTGTCTCAGTTTGTATGCATGGGATCGGACTAGAAGCGAAGCTAGCTTTGCTGTGCGAGTTTTCTGTCGCGAACCGGTCTGGAATGAGCTATAGAACAAAATAGGAACAATCCCAAGCCGGCACCCCCTCATGGCCAAATCCACCCTTTCCTTCGTCTGCCAGAACTGCGGCGCGGCGTATAACCGCTGGCAGGGCAAGTGCGAATCCTGCGGCGAGTGGAACACGCTGGCCGAGGAAGACACCACCGGCTCGACCTCGATGCCGGTCTCGATCCGCAGCAAGCGCAAGGGCCGGCTGTTCGCGCTGGAAACGCTCACCGGCAAGAGCGTTGAGGCCCCTCGCCTGCCTTCGGGGATGGCCGAGCTCGATCGCGTCACCGGCGGCGGTTTTGTGCGCGGCTCGGTGCTCCTGGTCGGTGGCGATCCCGGCATCGGCAAATCGACACTGCTGACGCAGGCAACCTCCCTGATGGCGCGGGCCGGCCATCGTGCGGTTTACATATCAGGCGAGGAAGCGGTGGCGCAGGTGCGGCTGCGCGCCGAGCGGCTTGGCCTTGCCGATGCGCCGGTGCAGCTCGCCGCGGAGACTTCCGTCGAGGACATAGTCTCGACGCTGTCGCAAGGACCGGTGCCGCGCCTGATCGTGATCGATTCGATCCAGACCATGTGGACCGACACGGTGGAATCAGCACCCGGCACGGTGACTCAGGTCCGCGCCTCCGCGCAGGCATTGATCCGGTTCGCGAAGAAATCCGGCGCGGCGATCATCCTGGTCGGTCACGTGACAAAAGACGGCCAGATCGCGGGACCGCGCGTGGTCGAACACATGGTCGACGCGGTGCTGTCGTTCGAGGGCGAAGGCTCGCAGCAATTCCGGATTCTGCGCGCGGTCAAGAACCGCTTCGGCCCCACCGACGAAATCGGCGTGTTCGAGATGACGGGCCTGGGATTGCGCGAAGTCTCCAATCCGTCCGAGCTGTTTTTGTCCGAGCGCGATCTCGGCAGTCCGGGCACGGCGGTGTTCGCAGGTATCGAAGGCACCCGCCCGGTGCTGGTGGAATTGCAGGCGCTGGTGGCGCCGACCACGCTCGGCACCCCGCGCCGCGCGGTGGTGGGCTGGGATCCGAGCCGGCTTTCCATGGTGCTGGCGGTGCTGGAAGCCCACTGCGGCGTCAAGCTGTCGGGTCATGACGTCTATTTGAACGTGGCGGGCGGCCTGCGGATCCAGGAGCCCGCGGCCGATCTCGCCGCTGCCGCTGCCCTGGTGTCGTCATTGGTCAATGCGCCGCTGCCGACCGATGCGGTGTATTTCGGCGAGATTTCGCTGTCGGGCGCGGTCCGGCCGGTGGCGCAAACCTCGGCCCGCCTCAAGGAAGCGGCAAAACTCGGATTCGGCCGCGCCGTGCTGCCCGAATCGGCGCGCGGTGACGTCGGCGGCGATGCAGGTCTCGTCCTCAATACCGTGGGTGGATTAACCAGCCTGGTGGCGGATATCGCTGCGCGCGGCACCCCGCGAGGAAACCGGCCGGAAAACACGGACGGCGCGGCGGTGGAGAAAAATGCCACACCTGCGAGATTCCGGCGTCAGGAGGGCTAGCCGGGCGTGACCTTGCCCGCCCTCGCCGCTATACAACCCGCGCGCAAGGCGGAGATGACACACGGTTCCCGATCTTGCGGGACATGCCATATCACCGTCACTTGGGACGGCACCGACACGCCGATTCGCGGTTTTGGGCTTACGAGCGGACCTGACTAGCCGATGCCGATAACGATACTCGATCTCGTCCTGCTCGCCGTGATGCTGATTTCCGGCTTGCTCGCGATGGTGCGCGGCTTCATGCGCGAGATCCTGTCGATCGCGGCATGGGGTGCTGCGGCGGTGGTCACGCTTTATGCATTTTCGAAGCTGCTGCCGACCGCCAAGACCTATTTCAACAACGACACCGTCGCCGCCGTGGTGGTGGTCGCCGGCGTGTTCATCGGCACCCTGATCGTGGTTTCCATCGTTACCGTGCGGATTTCCGACATGATCCTGGATTCCCGGATCGGGGCGCTCGACCGCACCCTCGGGTTCCTGTTCGGACTGGCGCGCGGCCTGCTGATCGTGGTGGTCGCGTTCCTGTTCTTCAGCTGGCTGGTTCCGGACAAGCAACGGCCCGATTGGGTGACCGGGGCGAAGTCCCGGGTGGTGCTGCAGGGAACTGGGGATTGGCTGATGTCGCTCTTGCCGGATGACCCCGAGAACACCATCTTGAAGAGATTCAAGAAGAATAAACCAGATGATGAACAAACTGACGCCGAACCGGCGACGCCGGCCACCGGCGATGGCTATACCAAGCCTGCCCGGGACAGCCTCAAAAAGCTGATAGAGAAACCCGCGGCACGTTGATATCAGGCCAAAAAGAGAGGCGCGATGGACGAGATACAGAGCCCTTCCGATGAAGCCGCAGAAAGCGACCTGAACCTCGGCGACCTGAACCTCGACCCAACCAATCTGAACCTGCGAGATTCCGACTTCCAAGATTCCGACTTCCAAGATTCCGACTCGCAAGATTCCGGCTTGCAAGATTCCGGCTTGCAAGATTCCGATTTGGAAGGCGACACGCTGCGCGAGGAATGCGGCGTGTTCGGCATCTTCGGCCACCCCGATGCCGCCGCGATCACCGCACTCGGATTGCACGCTCTGCAGCATCGCGGCCAGGAGGCCGCGGGCATCGTTTCCTTCGAACGAGGCCGATTTCACTCCGAGAGGCGGCTCGGCCTCGTCGGCGACACCTTCTCCCGCCGCGAGGTGATCGACCGGCTGCCGGGCACCTCGGCGATCGGCCACGTCCGCTACTCCACCACCGGCGAGACCATCCTGCGCAACGTCCAGCCGCTGTTCGCCGAACTCAATGCCGGCGGATTCGCGGTCGGCCATAACGGCAATCTCACCAACGGGCTGACCTTGCGCCGCGAACTGGTGCGCAACGGCGCCATGATGCAATCCACCACCGACACCGAGGTCATCCTGCACCTGGTGGCGCAGTCCAAGCGCAACCGCTTCATCGACCGCTTCATCGAGGCCCTGCGCGCGATCGAGGGCGCCTACTCGCTGGTGTCGCTGACCAACAAGAAGCTGATCGGCGCGCGCGATCCGCTCGGCATTCGCCCGCTGGTGCTGGGCGAACTCGACGGCTGCCCGATCCTGGCGTCGGAGACCTGCGCGCTCGACATCATCGGCGCGAAATATGTCCGCGACGTCGAGCCCGGCGAAGTCATCGTGTTCGACGAGCAGGGCGCGCAAAGCCATAAACCGTTTCCGCCAAAGCCGCCGCGGCCCTGCATCTTCGAGTACATCTACTTTTCGCGGCCGGATTCCATCGTTGGCGGGCGATCCGTGTATGAAGTCCGCAAGGCGTTTGGCGCGCAGCTCGCGCGTGAAAGCCATGTCGAGGTCGATGTCGTGGTGCCGGTGCCGGATTCCGGCGTGCCTGCCGCCGTCGGCTACAGTCAGCATTCCGGGGTGCCGTTCGAGCTTGGCATCATCCGCAATCATTATGTCGGCCGTACCTTCATTCAGCCGACTCAGAGCGTGCGCGAACTCGGCGTGCGCATGAAGCATAATGCGAACCGCGCCGCGATCGAAGGCAAGCGCATCATCCTGATCGACGATTCGCTGGTGCGCGGCACCACCTCGAAAAAGATCGTCCGCATGATGCGCGATGCCGGAGCCAGGGAAGTCCACTTCCGCCTCGCCTCGCCGCCGATCATTCATCCCGACTATTACGGCATCGATCTGCCCGACCGTGGCGGATTGCTGGCAGCGACGCATAACCTCGAAGAGATGCGCGACATCATCGGCGCCGATTCGCTGGCGTTCCTGTCGATCGACGGCATGTATCGCGCCATGGGCGAGCCCGGCCGCGATCCGTTAAATCCGAAATTCGCGGACCATTGCTTCACCGGCGTCTATCCCACCCACCTCACCGATCACACCCAGCACGAGCCGCAGCCGCGGCAATTGTCGCTGCTGGCGGAGGCGAGCTGAGGCCAAGCGTTCTATTCCTAATTCGTCATGGCCGGGCTTGTCCCGGCCATCCACGTCTGTAAAACCCGCAGCGCAAGCAAGACGTGGATGCCCGGCATCGCAGACAAGTTTACGCAGTCTGCGCAAAGCAGACTGCTATGGCCGGGCATGACGGAGAAGTCTACTTCGATGACAACACCCCTCGCCTCCCGCATCGCTCTCGTCACCGGCGCCTCGCGCGGCATCGGCTATGCCACCGCGCGCGCGCTGGCCAAAGCCGGCGCGCACGTCGTTGCCGTGGCGCGAACCCAAGGCGGCCTCGAAGAACTCGACGACGAGATCCGCAAGGGTGGCGGAGCTGCGACCCTGGTGCCGCTCAATCTGACCGACTTCGACGGCATCGCACGCTTGGGCGCGGCGCTGCATGAGCGCCACGGCAAGCTCGACATTCTCGTCGGCAATGCCGGCGTCGCCGGCCCCTCCTCGCCGCTCGGACATATCGAATTGAAGCCGTGGAACGACGTGATGGCGGTCAACGTGACAGCTAATTTCCAATTGATCCGCTGCATGGAGCCGCTGCTCAAGCAATCCGACGCGGGACGCGCGGTGTTCGTCACCTCGGGCGCCGCCAACAAGGCGACCGCCTATGTCGGCCCCTACGCCGCCTCGAAGGCCGCGCTGGAAACCTTGGTGCGGGTCTGGGCGCAGGAGACCGCGAGCACAAGGCTTCGCGTCAACCTGTTCAATCCCGGTCCGATCCGCACCCGCATGCGCGCCACGGTGTTTCCGGGCGAAGACCCGATGACGCTCGATACGCCGGCGCAGGCCGCGGAATTCATCGTGCCGATGTGCGCGCCTGACTGGGACGAGACCGGCAAGTTCTACGACTACAAGACCCGCACGCTGATGAGCTTTCGCTCGCCGGCTTGAGTCCGTCACACCGTTGACTCCCAGACCTCCCCACGATTGACTACCGGCACAAGCGGGAGACCCGCCAAGAAAATCGAAGGGAGCCAATCATGACGCCGATGCTCACTGGTGCTCGCTCGAGTCTCTCCAAAACCATTTCAGCCTGTATCGCCGCCACCGCTCTTTTCGGGATGCCGGCGCTTTCGCAAGCCGGCGACATTCCGACCTTTGCGGTGGACGCGTCCTGGCCGAAACCGCTGCCGAACAACTGGATCCTCGGCCAGGTCGGCGGCATCACCGTTGATTCCAAGGACCACATCTGGGTCATCCATCGCCCGCGTTCGCTGACCGACGACGAAAAGGGGGCGACGCTGAACCCGCCTCGCTCGAAATGCTGCGTCTCGGCGCCGCCGGTGCTCGAGTTCGACGCCGACGGCAATCTGCTGCGTTCCTGGGGGGGGCCCGGCGAAGGCTATGAATGGGTCGGACGCGAGCACGGCATCGAGGTCGACGAGAAGGGTTTTGTGTGGGTCGGCGGCAATGCCGACAACGACAACGCGATCCTGAAATTCAACCTCGACGGCAAGTTCGTGATGCAGATCGGCAAGATCGCGCCGAGCAAGGGCAGCAATGATACGACGCAACTCGGCAAGCCCGCCGAGACGGCGATCGACAAGGACGCCAATGAAATCTACGTCGCCGATGGTTACGGTAATCGCCGCGTCATCGTGTTCGACGCCACCACCGGCGCCTACAAGCGGCACTGGGGCGCCTATGGCAATCCGCCTGATGATAACAAGCAGCCGCCTTACGATCCCAAGGCGCCGGTGTCGCAGCAATTCGCCAATCCCGTGCATTGCGTGAAAATCGCCAATGACGGGCTGGTCTATGTCTGCGACCGCATCAATAACCGCATCCAGGTGTTCAAGAAGGACGGCACCTTCGTGAAGGAGTGGTTCTACGAGAAGAACACGCTCGGCAATGGCGCGGTATGGGATATCGCGATCTGGCCCGATCCGAAGCAGAGCTATCTCTTGAGCGCCGACGGCGAGAACAATGAAATCCGGGTGCTGAAGCGCGACGACGGCACCGTGGTCGGCAGCTTCGGGCGCAACGGCCGCAACGCCGGGCAATTCCACTGGATTCACGCCATGGCGGTCGACGCCAAAGGCAACGTCTATACCGCAGAAGTCGACACCGGAAAGCGCATCCAGAAGTTCAAACTGACCTCGGACGCGCTACGATAGGCGGATTGCCGGGACCGCCCGGACCAACTAACACGATCACAGTTCAGCCGGACCAAGCCTCAGCAAGAAGGCCGCCCGGCGACCACAGATGGAGGGAATACATGACCACACTCGCTGCGCGGCGCCTCGCCGCGCTGATCGCGGTTGCCGGCGTTGGCCTTGCCGCGCCCGCATTCGCCCAGGACAAGACGGTGAAGATCGGCGTGTTGAACGACATGTCGAGCCTCTATGCCGATATCGGCGGCCCCAATTCGGTGGCCGCGATCAAGATGGCGGTCGAGGATTCCGGCCTGACCAAGAAGGGCTGGAAGATCGACGTGCTAAGCGGCGATCACCAGAACAAGCCGGATGTCGGCGTCAACATCGCGCGGCAATGGCTGGACAGCGACAAGGTCGATGCCATCGCGGACACCCCGAATTCCGGCGTCGCACTGGCGGTGAGCAACCTCGCGCGCGACAAGAACGCCGTGCTGCTCAATTCCGGCGCCGCCACCGCCGATCTCACCGGCAAGGCGTGCACGCCGAACACGGTCTCCTTCACCTACGACACCTACATGCTCGCCAACGGTACCGGCAAGGCGCTGACCAAGGCCGGCGGCGATAGCTGGTTCTTCCTGACTGCCGATTACGCCTTCGGCCACGCACTGGAGCGCGACACCAGCGCGGTGGTCACCGCCAATGGCGGCAAGGTGCTGGGCAGCGTCAAGCATCCGATCAATTCGTCGGACTTCTCCTCGTTCCTGCTGCAGGCTCAGGCCTCGAAGGCCAAGGTGGTCGGCCTTGCCAATGCCGGCGGCGACACCACCAATGCGATCAAGCAGGCCTCCGAATTCGGCATCGTCTCCGGCGGCCAGAAGCTCGCCGCGCTTCTTCTGTTCGTCACCGACGTGCACTCGCTTGGCCTGAAGACCGCGCAAGGCCTCACCTTCACGGAGTCGTTCTACTGGGACCTGAACGACCAGACCCGGGCCTGGTCCAAGCGCTTCATGGCGGTGTCGCCAAAGGGCATGATGCCCTCGATGACGGTCGCGGGAAACTACGCCGCCGTCCTGCACTACCTCAAGGCCATGGACGCGCTGGGCGGCAATCCGCATGACGGCGCCAAGGTCGTCGCCAAGATGAAGGAAATCCCGACCGACGATCCTCTGTTCGGCAAGGGCCCGCTCCGGATCGATGGCCGCAGGATCATTCCGGCCTATCTGTTCGAGGTGAAGAAACCCGAAGAATCGAAATATGCCTGGGATTATTACAAGACCATCGCCACCATCGCGCCGGAAGACGCCGCCAAGCCGCTCGAAGCGAGCGAGTGTCCGCTGGTGAAGAAATAACAAACCGGCAGCCGGCCGGATTCTTTAAAATCCGGTCGGCGGCAAACTGAAGCGTGTCGCCTGACCGCCCGCTCACGCAACATCGGCCTGGGCGCTTTGCTTCTCCTCTGCGGAGAGCGCATCGAGATCGACCAGTTGCGGATCGTCCGGCTGGGGTTCGCTATGGAACTGTCCGCTGCCATGAACGTGCATCAGGGTCTGCACACGTCGGGCATTTAGATAGTCCACATGCTGATGCCGCAGCGCGACCGGCAGCAACATCTTTGGCAGCCCGACCAGCGCGAACGCCGGAACCCTGCGCACCTCGCTGCCTTCCCGCCAAAGCAGCGGATTGAGCGTGTAGATCAATTGCCGCTCGATCTCCGGAGGTGGCGGTTGCTCTGGCTCGGGTAGCGCGCGGAATACGATGTTCGCGTTGCCGGCGCGCGTGCGCACCGCGGTGGATCGTAGCTCCCAGCAAATCAAGTCCGCGGCCGAAAGAACCTCGCGACGCATCGCATCCACGCTGGTTGAGAACCTGGTCGCTTCCGGTATCGAAGCCGCGCTTTTTGTGACGGCCTCCACGAGCGCAGCGGCGCCCGCACCAAATCCCGGGGCAGCCTGCTCGATTGCCGCAGCCATCGCCTCGATCGCATCCGCCGCCATGTCGCGGTCACGCTGCGCCTTGGCGTCAGCCAATGCGCGCTCGGTTGAGACGACCTGCTCGTCGAATTCCACCAATGCGGCGCGCAGTGTCTTGGCGTGGTCATCGACGGCGCGCATCTTGGCCTCTGCTCGATCAAGCTGGCCATTGGTGGCACCGGCGACCGCCAGCCGCTCCGCCGCGACGCGTTTTTCTAGAAGTACCGTTTCGGCAGCGCTCAACCGGTCGGCCAGCTTCTGCCGCGCCGCCTGCTTCTCCTTCAGCGCGCTCTCGAAGCGCTCGACCGGGCTAAGCTCACGCTTGAAAAATGCCATGGCAATACCCCCGTGAATCGGGATCACGCCCCGAATCAGCATTTAATACGCTCAGAATGTGGCCGGAAACTTGGATAACATTGCGGCCTAAATCGGCGCATAATTTTGCTCAATTCTTTTCAGCGCGAATGCATCCCGCTCTTCGCAATAGCTGACCCTGAGCGTCCCGCCGTCTCCCGCCCGCGAAAGACCGGAGACGGACCCCAGCCGCAAGCAGAGCTAGGGACTGGATTTCGCGGCTGGGGGCCGTGTTTCACCCCGGGTTCCTGAGAGTTCTCGAATTTTCATGTATGAGGTTGCCATCGTGAGCAAATGAACTGCCGCAGTTCCTAATTGCTGCATCTCGCTATCCCTCGCATAGACCCCTGCTGCACGATGATAGGCGACAGCCACGGTCGCATAGGCATCCGTGACGAAGGTGGCAACGCGATCGTCTTCGGTCAGGACGCTTTGCCGTTCGCGGGCCAGGACGATCTTCATCGCCGCATCGGACGTGGCTTCCGCGATTTGGGCATCTGCCAGTTCAGAGGACTGCGGCGCGGCCTCCGCAGGGGGCTGGCATGCCTTGGAAGCCTCTTCGACGGCCCGGTAGAATTGAGGCTTTCGCGTTTCATTTGCAGTTAGATAACCGCTCAAAAACCGCCGCGTCCTGGCTTCAAGGTGCTTACGATCCAGCCTGACTTTCCGGCGGTCACGACGTTGTTCCGAACTAAACCAACCAATCACAATTCCCCTCCTGCTGCCTGAGGGCGTGGAAAGTATTTTCAGATCTGCAAATGCCAAACGAGCAGGATCGTGGCTAACGCCATCAATCCACTGACTGCCCATCCGCCAAAGTATTCAACATCGCGGCCTTCCGCGTCGGCATCTGGTCTGCCCATCGCACGTCTCCAATCATGGGACATGGCTGCCTCCTCCAATATTTACTGGAGAAACAATCGCGCTGTGGGCTGGTGGCTCCATTGCCGCTTTCGCGCTTCTCAAGCAACGAACCCAGACGGCTCCACGAAGATAATTGCTACTGAAAAATAAAGCTGACGAAACGATCGCTAACAATCGCACCGAGAGGGGTCAGGCTGGACCATGCCTTACTGATGAGGCCCCATAGACCCTTCCCGGGACGATGTTCGTGTTTGAGCCGCTACGCTGTCGCCCGAACTGTTGCGGCAGCGGTCACTGCGGCAAACTTCGCAGGTGGAGTCATCATGCCTCCCCTTTTGCGTTAGCCAACGGAATATTGCTGGCCCTGAAAAGGTGTGTCGGACCGCCAATCCTGTCAAGTACATGCGCCGCAGTTATCCAGCCATCATGTGGCATCATCCAAGGTGCGGTGCGGGAGCCGGCGGCTTGGCGGAGACCGCCCGGAGGACAGAAGAATTCGCAATTTCTCTCCGCTGGCGGAACCAACAGCATCCAGTCAACGTTTTCGCAATCACCGTGGATAGAGTGCCCGTCCATGCCGGGCGGGATTTGCTATCTCAATAAGGGGAGCAAGATCTCATGTGTGACTACAGCCTGAGCGCCGTTGCATCCCGTCCTGCCAAAGTCGGCGAGACCCTCGTATCGACCTACTTTCGCGGTACGCCATCGTATGGTTTTGCCGCGCCGCACGAAGAAAGTGTTGCCGTCTGCCTTCTTCCCGGGACCGAATTGGTCTTCGAAGCAAACGTCAAATACCGAGGCGGCTGGTTTAGAAACAAAACTGTCGGCTACAGCGTCGCCAAGTTTTGCAAAATTGATCCGGAGATTCCGAACAGGCATCACGATGCCCTGGAATTTCCAGATGGAAACACGGTTCTCGTTCAATCACTCGTGCAAGGACAACGGGTGAAGGTGCTGCAAATGCCCATCACGAACAAAGGACACAAGTCGGTCGGGCAACAAGACGAAGCCGCCTTCCGGATAGGCCGGGAGCTGATCTGATCGTCGAACCCGTTTTTGGCTAATGACGAGCGGAAAGCCGTTGCTATGCTAAAGCAGCGGCGGCGTTCCAATCGTTTCCTTTGAAGCAGCTTAAGCCGCAATCGGCAGCGCTTCAGCCACGATAGATTGCGGTTATTCGGAATTCATTGCTGCAAGCAACTTCCAAATGAAGTGCATTCGGTGGCGACTTTCTACCCGGTGCCGACAGCGTCCCGCCTGGGTCAAAAGGCGGCATCACGCCGTATCCGCTCGGACCTCGAAAGGGGACATTCGACGGACCGGTCGGCATGTCCCGGAAGTGCCATAGGCAGACCAAGGTCCGGCCCCGAAGCTACTTCGGATTGCGCGGGAACGGGATGAACCCGTCCCGGTTCGGCATTCTCACGTTGGGCAGCGACTGCGCATCGATCACATCGTTCGATCCGACGATCCCGTTGAGATTGAGGATATAGGCCGACACCGCGTAGACTTCGTCCGCGGTGAGCGATTTCGACTCCTGGAATGGCATTGCGCGACGGACATAATCGAACAGTGTTGTTGCATAGGGCCAGAAACTTCCCACAGTCTTTATCGGTATTTTGTCCGGTGCCAGTGTGCCCATGCCGCCGACCAACGCGCCAGCAAGCGCGACATCGGGCCTGGTTCCTGATTTAACAATCGTGCTTGACATAGCGCCTGAGATCGGCCTTGCGAGGCAGGCTGATCATAACCGTATGGAAGCAGAATCCATGCAATTTCACCAGAAGGTCCGAGACGGTTATCTCGCGGAGTCGAAGCGCGAGCCCGAACGTATCAAAGTGATCGACGCCTCGCGTCCTGTCGCTGAGGTTGCTCGGGAGATCGGCGTACACGAGGGCACGCTCGGCAATTGGGTCAACAAGTACCGTGTGGAACATGCTGGCGATGAGCCGCCGTTGACCATCTCGGAGCGGGCGCGTCTACGTGAACTTGAGCGCGAAAATCGTGAGCTTCGTATGAGAACAGAGTTCCTGGGAAAGGCGGCGGCCTTCTTCGCGACCGTGATGCGGCGGTGTTTGCGTTTCGGAGGCGTACCACTAAAGGCAACACTCGCCACTAGATGGAGGGTAATAACGAAAGCAAAACCTCGTATTGCCGATGAGCCCAAAGTTCGGATCATAAAAACTAACAGGAGGTATGGCCAGAGCAGTGGCGAACATTCGACCGGAGCAGCCGAATACTCTATTCTGTACAGCCTGACGCTACTCCGTCAAGGTGAATCTAATTTATTCTATCGGTCAGGTGATGTTTTGCTTGAAGTTCTCCAACAACAAATCGTAAAGTGCGAGCTTTGTCCTCGATTGCGCGAGCATTCGGCACAAATCGCGGAACTTAAACGGCGGGCGTACCGCAACCAGGAGTATTGGGGACGTCCCGTACCCAGCTTCGGCGATCCCCGGGCGCGCGTCGTGATTCTCGGCCTTGCGCCGGGTGCCCACGGGTCCAACCGGACCGGCCGCATG
>Ga0137409_10005614_pt1 | contig 13059 bp, 12 predicted proteins | sample CZODoug1_16funga_FD_122059 | JGI IMG/M metagenome (GOLD analysis project Ga0137409, IMG submission 122059) | Vadose zone soil fungal communities from Angelo Coast Range Reserve, California, USA - CZODoug1_16fungal (Hybrid Assembly) | ecosystem: Environmental > Terrestrial > Soil > Vadose zone...
TCCGCGTTTTCGCGACGACCCTCACTTTCCGAACCCGATCTGGGGTGTGCAGGTCCGCAGTCCGGACGCATCCGTGCGCATGCGTATCGACATAGGGAAGGCGCTTGCCGTGAAGTTGTCCCGGCTTTAAGCTATCGGGAAAACGTGATCTATTTCCGTGGGTTTACTTCGTTTTATTGAGACATGGGTGCATTAATTCACATGCTTGGTTGTTATGGCTGGGCTAACCTGCAGAAGGAGCGGTGTGTCGTTCGCCGCCAGTTGTCGCCATCCGTAAACAATGCTGGCGCGGCAGCGGCAAGGTTACGCTGGGACGGGCCATCGTCTCCGGGGGAACGCGAATCTTGAGATCAAGGCCCGGCGCGCGAACATCCATGGATACCTGATGATCACCCAACCGCTCGCCTCTCCCTTGCCGCCTTTGCAGTTCACCGACAGTGGCAGTTGCAAGCGCTGGATCGAGCAGCTCACGCTCACCAACGTCCAGCTGACCCAGCGCGCCCTCACCGCGCAACTCGCCAGCCTCGAGGCCGCGCCGATGCCGCCGCTCGAGCGCCTGAAGATACTGGAAACGCTGCGCGAGCCGGTACATTTCGTGCAGGGCGAATCGGCGAAGCGCTACGCCGGCAAGCCGCTGCCCCTGGAGCCCGGTGAAGCGATGGTATGGAGCAACGTCATCGAGTTGTGGCAGGCGATGAGCCGCAACTACCAGCACTGCCTCAAAGCCTACCGCGAGGGCGAGCTCGCCATCGCGCCGCACGCGGCGTTGGTCACCATGCGCTGCCTGCGCCTGCTCGGCTCCATCCTGCTCGATTACTACCGCGTCTACCGGCAACCGCCGGGCGTGCTCTGGCACGCACTGCACGAACTCTATGCATTTGGCGATAGCCACGGCTTTGCCCGCATCCGCGTCCAGGACAATTTCTCCAGGCGCGACCCCGATTCGAGTTGCGCCGAGAGCTACGCCCAGGTGCTGCTTGCCCACCTCGCCAACCCCTTCGCGCTGTCGGTGCGGCAAATGTCCTTCGTCGAGCGCTGGCTCGAGCGCTGGGCTACGCTGGTCGGGCTCGCCGCGCAGCCGCTGCCGACCGGACCCATTCCGTCTCTTGCCGTCGACCTCACCGGTGCTGGCGGCGTGGTGTTCGGAGCCGGGCTGGAGCCGCAGCCGCACCTGCGCTATCTCGACCTCGAGCAACTGTCGAAGTCGCTGCGACAGACCATCAACCTGCTCAAGCAGGGCCAGACGCCGGGCCAGCTGGGCTTGGGCGAAGATGCGCGCCAGCCCGGCTGCGAAAACCTGCTGATGCTGCTGTACGTGCAGTGGTGCCGTGCCGGCACCGCGCGCGGTGAAGAACGCTCGAAAAACGACGAGCCCGCCGATGTTTGCTTCGGGCTATCGCCCGCGCACCTGCACGTGGGCAGCGGCCGCGGTTTCCGCCAGCCGGGCGAGCTCACGTCGCGCGAGAAACAGGACGCGGACATCTACGGGCACATCACCCATGCCGGGCAGGAGGAAAGCACGGACGGCGCGCTCGAACCATGGCAGATCCTGAACCAGAGCGCTTCCGGCTTCATGTGCATACAGCGCGAGCCCGACGGCAAGGGTCGCGTGAGTCACAACCAGCTGCTTGCGGTTCGCCGCACGGGCGGCCACCATTTCCATCTGGGCATGGTGCAATGGCTGAGGATGGAGGAAGACGGAGAACTCTATTGCGGCGTGCGCCTGTTTCCCGGGACGCCGCAGGCGATTTCGGTGCGGCCGTCCAACTTTGCGACGACCGGCACCGTCCGCTACGAGCGCGCGCTGTTGCTGCCGGAAGTCCCGACGCCGGCCACACCGGCGACCCTGATCCTTCCCGCTGGCTGGTTCCAGAGTGGCCGCTTTGTGGAAGTATTCTCCGACCGCAAGCAGGTCGCGAAGCTTCTCAATCTCCTGGAAAAGGGCGGCGACTTCGACCGCGGCACGATCGTTGTCGTCTAGAAGCGTGGGTTGTGGATTGTGAGTCTTAGTTTGCCGGCATCGCAGCACTCCGCTTCCCGCCCCTTAACGACCCACAACCCACGGACTTTCAGGCGCTGCGCGCAATCAGCTCTTTGCCGGCTGGCGCCAGCAGACGGTCCCGAGAAAACACAGCGCTGAAAGTGCTGCCGCGCCCCGGTTCACTGGCGACTTCCAGCCGCGCCTGATGGCGATTCAACACATGCTTGACGATGGCCAGCCCGAGCCCGGTGCCGCCGGTCTCGCGCGAGCGGCTACGGTCCACACGATAAAAGCGCTCGGTCAGCCGCGGCAGATGCTGGGAGGCGATGCCGATACCGGTGTCGCGCACGACGAACACCGCCTCCTCGCCCCGCCGCTGCCAGGCGACCGCCACTTCGCCCCCCTCCGGCGTATAGCGCACCGCGTTGCTGATCAGATTGCTGAACGCGCTTCTCAGCTCCTCCTCGCTCGCCGTGAGCCAGTCGCCCGCCGACAGGTCGAGCAAAATCCGGTGCCGGCCGCCTGAAAGCGCGAGGGCGTCGTGATACAGCGCGCGCGCCAGGTCCGGAACATTCACCGGTTCTTCGCGCGGTGGGTTGTGCGAGCTCTCCAGACGGGAAAGCGTGAGCAGGTCCTCCACTAGCCGCTGCATGCGCTGCGACTGATCCATCATCAGCGGCAGCGAGCGGCGCAGCAGCTCGCCGTCGGCGGCTTTCGTGTCCGCGATGGTTTCCAGGAAGCCGCCCAGGACGGTGAGCGGCGTGCGCAACTCGTGAGAAACGTTGGCGATGAAATCGCGGCGCATCGTTTCAACGCGCTCGAGATCGGTAATGTCGCGGCTGATCACGAGCTTTTGCCGGTCTCCATACGGCACCAGCTGCACCGAGAGGATGAAATCCGTCCCGCGTGATAGCCGCAGGACCAGTGGATCGCCGTAGTTCTGCGCCTGCAGGTATTCGATGAACTGCGGCTGACGCACGAGGTTGGTGATGCTCTGGCCCGTATCGCGCTGGCGGTCGAGTCCGAAATGGCTTTCGGCCACCGGATTGCACCACTCGATGCGGTCCTGCGCGCCCAGAATCAACATGCCGTCCGGCATCGCGGCTCCCGCCTGCCGGAAATCCTCCAGGGAGGCGGTGAGCCGTGATTCACTCTGGCGCTGCAGGCGCAGCAGGCGATAGAGGTCGGCGTACACCTCGTCCCATATTCCCGACCCGTGGGGTGCCTGCTCGGGCAACGGGTTCTGCAGCCAGCGGCGCAACAGCGCGATGTGGCGGTAATGCAGCAGAAGAACCGTAATCAGACCGACTGCGAATACCGCCACAGCGGCGGTCGCTCCGGCGACAGGCCACGTCACCAGGCTGGCAAGCGCCAACACGAACAGCATCGAGAACAATCTTCCCCAGAGGTTCACGGGCGGTTCCCCGGCGAAAGGGTCGCCATTATCTCACGCCCCCGTCTGGCAGGAAGCGTTCAGACGGCGGAAAAGCGGTACCCGGCGCTGCGCACCGTCTGGATCAGCCGGTCGTGGCTGGTGGGTTCAAGCGCCTTGCGCAGCCGACGGATATGCACATCCACCGTGCGCTCCTCCACGAACACGTGATCGCCCCACACGTGGTCGAGCAGTTGCGTGCGCGAATAGACGCGCTCGGCATGGGTCATCAGGAAATGCAGCAGGCGAAACTCGGTGGGGCCGAGTGCGAGCGGCGTTTCGTTGCCAGTCACGCGGTGGCTGGTAGGGTCGAGCTTGAGGCCCGAAATTTCCACCGCATCGTCGGTCACCTGCGGCGCGCGTCGTCGCAGCACCGCCTTGACGCGCGCGTTGAGCTCGCGCGGCGAAAAAGGCTTGGTCAGATAATCGTCGGCGCCGGTCTCGAGCCCCTGCAGCTTGTCCCGTTCCTCGGCCCGCGCCGTGAGCAGGATCACCGGCACGCCCTGGGTGCGCTTGTCGGAACGGAGGCGCCGCGCCAGCTCGATGCCGCTCATGCCCGGCAGCATCCAGTCGAGCACCACCAGGTCGGGCAGCTCGGTACGCACCATCTCCAACGCCTGCTCGGCATTCTGTGCCTTCAGGGCGTTGTGACCGGCAAGCTCCAGGTTGTAGGAAATGAGCTCCTGGATTGCCGGCTCGTCCTCGACCACCAATATGGTTGCTGCCATTCAAACTCTCTTGGTATGTGGGCCGTGGCGATATTATGAAATTCACGTTACAGGCTTGTGACAGCCGCGACAATGGCGAGAAAACCCGTTACGGATCAGTGTTTTCGTTGGCGGACCGCTCTCGGTTATGATGAATGTTACCGGAGAATCGCATGGCAGGACTCAACAAGGGCGTACCGCAGCCCACCGAAATCAAGCTGCACCAGAAATCCCGCATCCTCGAGATCGCCTTCGCCAACGGGGTCGGTTTCAGGCTACCCTTTGAATTCCTGCGCGTCTATTCGCCTTCTGCGGAAGTCCGCGGTCACGGTCCCGGCCAGGAAGTGCTGCAGGTCGGCAAGCAAGAAGTGGAAGTCACCCGCATCGAACCGGTTGGCAGTTACGCTGTGCAACTGACGTTCTCGGATGGCCACGACACCGGCATCTACTCGTGGGACCTGCTCTACGACTACGGGGTGCGCCAGGACGAGATGTGGCGGCACTACCTCAAGCGCATGCAAGAAGCGGGCGCAAGCCGCGACCCGAAAGCAGGTAAATAAGGAACAGGAAACAGAAAATAGAAAGAATAGAAGCGCGTCAGGTTACGCCATTTCCTATTCCCTATTTCCCATTCACTCATGAAAACTACCGACTTCGGCTACCAGAAGATTCCCGAGGACGAGAAGTCGCAGCGGGTTGCGGGCGTCTTCGACTCCGTCTCGTCGCGCTACGACCTCATGAACGACCTCATGTCGGGCGGTCTGCACCGGCTGTGGAAACGCTTCGCAGTTGAAGCCAGCGGCGTGCGCCCGGGCGAGCGCGTGCTCGATATCGCTGGTGGCACCGGCGACCTCGCGCGGCTATTTGCCCGGCGCGTCGGGACTGGGGGCGAGGTGGTGCTCACCGACATCAATCCGGCGATGCTCAAGCTCGGCCGCGACCGCCTGCTCGACGCCGGGGCGGTAGTTCCGGTTGCGCAATGCAATGCGGAAGCGCTGCCGTTCGCCCATGACCGCTTCGACTGCGTGAGCGTCGCTTTCGGTTTGCGCAACATGACCCACAAGGAAATCGCGCTCGCGGAAATGAGGCGTGTGCTCAGACCCGGCGGCAGACTCCTGATACTCGAGTTCTCCAGAATATGGGAGCCGCTCAAGCCGCTCTACGACGCGTACTCGTTCAAGGTGCTGCCGTGGCTCGGCAAGCAGGTGGTGAACGACGCCGATGCTTATCGCTACCTTGCCGAATCCATCCGCATGCATCCCGACCAGGAAGACCTCAAGCGGATGATGGAACATGCCGGGTTCGAGCGGGTCGAATACTTCAACCTGGCCGCCGGCGCGGTCGCCCTGCACCGGGGATACCGGTTCTGATCCATGCGCTGTCGGCTCTGGCGGGGGCGTATAATTTGCTCTGGACGCTTGCAACCATAAGCAGAAAAACCAGGAGGAAGCATGAAACAACTACTTTCGTTCATCATCGGCATCGCCGGTTTGTTCCTGACCGCGGTAGACACCGAAGCAGCGCGTCGACTTGGCGGCGGTGGCAACCTTGGCATGCAGCGCAGCGCGCCCGCTCCGCAGAAAGCGACGCCCAACACGCCTGCACAACAACCGCAACAACAGGCGACTCCGGCAACGCCCGCCCAGCAGCCGCAGCCTTCGGGGATGTCGAAATGGCTCGGGCCGCTCGCCGGGCTCGCGCTCGGCGCCGGGTTGGCCGCTCTGTTCCTCAATAACGGCATGGCCGGTCTGCTGTCTGGCCTGCTGGTGATCGGGCTCATCATTGCCGCCCTGGTATTCGCCGCGCGCTTGTTTATGCGCGGGAGAGTCGCGCAGCAACCGCTGCAGTACGCGGGCGTGCCGGGAACGGAACAGCCCATGGCCGTGCTGCCGGGCAGCGCCGGGACCCATTCGGTTGCGGCCACCACCGGACGCTGGCCGGCCGATTTCGATGCAGGCGAGTTCGTGCGGCACGCCAAGCTCAACTTCGTGCGGCTGCAGGAAGCGCACGACCGAAAGGACCTGTCGACGATGCGCGATTTTCTCACGCCCGATCTGCATCGCGAGATCGAAGCCGACATCCACGCCGCGGGCAATGCGCCGCAGAAGACCGAGGTGCTGACGCTCGAAGCCGAGGTGCTCGACGTCGTCGAGGAAGCGGGGTCTTACATCGTCAGCGTGCGCTTCTCCGGGCTGATCCGGGAAGCGAACAACGCCCAGGCCGATTCGTTCAGCGAACTCTGGCATCTCGTGAAACCAACCCAGGGCCGCTCGGGATGGCTGGTAGCGGGCATCCAGCAGGCGTAATCGCCGACGCCGTCAAGAACTCCCGGACCCGCGTCCGGGAGTTTTCTTTTCTACCCTCATGCTAGATCCGGCGGCCACCGCGTTCATCAATCACCTGCTGCGCGGCGCCAGCTGGGCACGCGAGGAGCTCCAACGCTTCGCGGGCCGGACAGCGCGCATCGAGGCGCTCCCGTTCGGGATTTCACTCACCGTTCTGGAGAGCGGCGAGGTCACGACGGCGGCGGCCGGCGCTGCGCCCGCAGTCACGGTCAGGCTCACGCCCGGACTGATGCTGCGCCTTGCCGCGCGCGACGAGACGGTATGGCGGGAAATCGAGGTTGCGGGCGACACGGATTTCGGGGCTGCCATTCATCATCTCGCGCGCAACCTGCGCTGGGACGTCGAGGAAGACCTGAGCCGGGTATTCGGCGATATCGCGGCCCACCGCATGGCTGAAACCGGCCGGACTTTCCGGCGCTGGGGCGAGCAGGCCCTCGACAATACCGGGCGCTCGTTTGCGGAATACTGGACCGAGGAACAGCCGCTGATCGCGGGTGGACGCGATCTCGATCAATTCAACCGCGCAGTGGATCAGCTGCGCGACGATGTCGCCCGACTCGAGAAGCGGATCGAAAATCTCTCCGGCCATCAGGATCGGCGTTAAATAATCAAGCAGGCACGAGCCGCGTGTTGAACGGCGCGTATTCCGCCCGTTCGAACACGCGGAAGCTAAACCGGTGCTGCGCACCCGGGATTAGCGCAATTTGGCGCGCTTGGCGCCTTGACGGCTAGAATGCCGGTATGCATCTGTTCCGACTTCTGAAAATTTTCTCCGTCAGCATCCGCTACGGACTCGATGAATTCTTTCTCGGACACGAGCGGGTAAGCGGCTTGCGCGCGCTGCTGGGCGCGGCGCTGTTCTGGCGGACACTCGCGGAGCCGCGCGCGGTGCGGCTGCGCCAGGCGCTGGAAGCGCTGGGACCGATCTTCGTCAAGTTCGGCCAAGTGCTCTCCACTCGCCGCGACCTGCTGCCGACCGACATCGCGGACGAGCTAGCGAAGCTCCAGGACCGTGTGCCGCCCTTCCCCGCCGCGGAAGTCACGGCGATACTTCACCGTGTCTACGGCAAGTCCGCCGCAGCGGTATTCAGTGAATTCGGCGCCGAGCCAATCGCGAGCGCCTCCGTCGCCCAGGTGCATCTTGCGTGCCTGCCGGATGGCACCGAGGTCGCCGTCAAGGTGCTGCGGCCCGGCATCGCGGCGGTGATCGCCGGGGACCTGGCGCTGCTGCACACGGGAGCCACTCTGATCGAATGGCTGTGGTCCGACGGCAGGCGGCTACGCCCGCACGAAGTGGTGGACGAATTCGCCAAGCACCTCGAAGTCGAGCTCGATCTCCTGCGCGAGGCCTCCAACGCGAGTCAGTTGCGTCGCAACTTCCGCGAATCACCCCTGCTGCTCGTGCCGCAGATCTACTGGGATTATTGTTCCAGCGAAGTCATGGTGATGGAACGCATGCACGGCACGCCGGTCTCGCAGGTGGCCGCCCTGCGCGCGCAGGGCGTCGACATCCCGCGGCTTGCGCGTGCCGGCGTGGAAATCTTCTTCACGCAGGTGTTCCGCGACGGTTTCTTCCACGCCGACATGCATCCCGGCAACATCCTGGTCATGTCCGACGGCCGCTACGTCGCGCTCGACTTCGGTATCATGGGCACACTCACCGAAATCGACAAGAACTACCTCGCGCAGAATTTTCTCGCTTTTTTCCGCCGCGATTACCGCCGCGTCGCGGAGGCGCACATCGAGTCGGGCTGGGCGCCGAAGGACACGCGGGTGGATGATTTCGAATCCGCGATCCGCGCGGTATGCGAGCCGATCTTCGCCAAGCCCCTCAAGGAGATTTCGTTCGGGCGCGTGCTGCTGCGCCTGTTCCAGACTTCGCGCCGCTTCAGTATCCAGGTCCAGCCGCAGCTCGTGCTGCTGCAGAAGACGCTGCTCAATATCGAGGGCCTCGGGCGCGATCTCGATCCCGATCTTGACCTGTGGGAGACCGCCAAGCCCTTTCTCGAGCGCTGGATGGCCGAGCAGGTCGGCTGGCGCGGGTTCATCGAGCGCCTCCGGGAGGAAGCGCCTTACTGGAGCACGATCCTGCCCCAGCTTCCCCGCCTGGTGCACCAGGCGCTGGAGCGCCACGCCCGCGCAGGAGCGAACGAGGGGGTTGCCGAGTTGCTGCGTGAGGTACGCCATCGCAACCGCCTGCTGGGCGTGATTGCCTTGCTGCTCGCACTGCTTGCCGGCTGGCTCATTTTCAAATCGTGACCTTTGCGTTGATCCGGCACCGGCACGGCGCGCATGTCGTCGTCGTATAATCGTCGCGGCAGGAACTCGCGGAAAACAAGATGCTGCTCTGGTTCGTGATCATCTACTGGATCCTATCGGTCGGCATCGGCATCTGGGCCGCGCTGCGCGTGAAGAATACCGGTGACTACGCGCTGGCGGGGCGCAGTCTCCCGCTGCATATCGTCACCGCCACGGTTTTCGCGACCTGGTTCGGCTCGGAAACCGTACTCGGGATTCCGGCAGCTTTCCTGCGCGAGGGTTTCGGCGGAATCCTGGCCGACCCATTCGGCTCCTCGATGTGCCTGATCCTCGTCGGCCTGTTCTTCGCGCGGCCCCTCTACCGCATGAACCTGCTGACCATCGGAGATTTCTACCGCAACAAGTACGGCCGCGCGGTGGAAGCATTGACCACGCTCTGCATCGTGCTCTCTTACCTGGGGTGGGTCGCGGCCCAGATCTCGGCACTCGGGCTGGTATTCAACGTCGTCTCCGACGGCGCGATGTCGCAATCGACCGGCATGATCGTCGGCGCCTCCACGGTGCTGATTTACACGTTGTGGGGCGGCATGTGGTCGGTTGCCATCACCGACTTCGTCCAGATGATCGTCATCGTCATCGGCATGCTCTATATCGGATGGGATATCAGCCAGATGACCGGCGGCGTGGGCGTGGTGGTGGAGCATGCGGCAAACGCCGGCAAGTTCGCCTCGTTCTGGCCCGAACTGTCGCTGGCCGGCGTGCTGGGATTCACCGCCGCGCTGGTCACGATGATGCTGGGCTCGATCCCGCAGCAGGACGTGTTCCAGCGCGTCGCATCCTCCAAGGACGAGAAGACGGCCGGCCGCGCGTCGGTACTGGGGGGGTTCCTTTATTTCGGCTTCGCTTTCATCCCGATGTTCCTCGCCTATTCGGCGACGCTGATCGACCCCGTCCTGGTGGAGAAGCTGATCAACGGCGACAAGCAATCGCAGCTGATCCTGCCCAACCTGATCCTCCAGCACGCGCCGGTATTCGCCCAGGTCATGTTCTTCGGCGCGCTGCTCTCTGCCATCAAGAGCTGCGCGAGCGCAACGCTGCTCGCGCCGTCGGTCACCTTCACGGAGAACATCCTGCGCCCCGCGTTCAGGCACATGAGCGACCGGCAGCTGCTGCGGACGATGCGCATCGTCGTGCTGTGCTTCACCGTGATGGTGACGGTGTTCGCGCTCTATTCACACCTCTCCATCTACAAGATGGTGGAGAATGCCTACAAGATCACGCTGGTATCCGCCTTTGTGCCCCTCGCGTTCGGTCTCTACTGGAAACCGGCCAATTCGCAGGGCGCGCTCATCTCGATCACGCTCGGACTCGCAACCTGGATCGGGCTGGAGTTCAACGCCCCGGATGCGGTATGCCCCCCGCAGCTTGCGGGGCTGTTCGCATCTCTCGCGGGCATGATTTTCGGTTCGCTGGCGACACGGCGGTATGCACGCGGCCGGCAGCACACCCGTACCGCCTGAGCGCCAGCCACACGCTGCCGTGCCTGCCTTCCGCCCGACCGCGATGGGATACTCGTGGTTCAAAGCGGTGGTATTCGCATTGCTCGCCTGGAATACCGCGACCTACCTCTACTCCGGCACGACGAGCGAGGCCCTCGATTCGGCCGCATGGCTCGTCCTGCTGATTTCGTTCGAGCTGGAAACGCGACCGGATAGGCGCTGGAACGAGGGGCTGGGCAACGCCGTGATGCGCGGCAGCCGCCTTGTGGCCGCGATCGCGCTCATCGCGGCGACGATGGGCTACGTGCGGGAAATGGAGTGGCTCGATGCCATCAACATCGGATTGTGGGTCGCCGTGGTAGCGCTCCTGGAATTCGAGGTTCGCCGCCCTGATATCGTGATGCAGCATCGATCCTCTTTTGCGGCCACCGCCATCGTGCTTTACTCTGGGTTGGTTGCGCTGGTGGCCGCCTGGCTGTGGCGCGGCGACTGGTTCGACGCCTACGACGCGGCGTTGTGGCTGGTCGCGTTTGCCGCACTGGAGATGGACGTGCTCGGTTTCATCGGAAAACGTCGCTCCACGACATGATGGACACGCTACTGGTTTCTCTGGCGGTGACGGCAGGCGTGGTTGCGCTGGCCGGCGTCCCGCCGCTGTGCCGGCAATTCGCTACTGGGTAGTTCCCTTCCCAGGCTGGTAAGGAGTAGTAGCCACCGCCGGTCAGCCCGGATACGCTTTGCTGAATTCGGCGGCGAAGCGCGAAAAATCCGCCTCAGGCAGGCGATTGATCCCCGCCGCCGCCTGGCGGCCGCCGCCGGTGTCGAATTTCATGCACAGCGTATCCGCCCCGCCGGGGCTCGCGATCGGCGCGCGCACGCTCACCGTATAACCGCCCTCCTGGCACACCAGCAGCGCGTGCGCACGCTGCGGGTGCTGGCGCGCGAGCTGGTTGGCGAAAAACCCGTGGATGCGACGGCTCCAGGCCGCATCCGGCAGCACGTAGAGCGCCGTGCCGCCGCTCACCGCCTGCGGCGTAACCGTCGCGGCGCGCTCGGTATCATCGGCGAGAGCAGCTCTCAGCACCTCGTACACCGGTTCGCCGCTGATGAAATCGAGGGGGTCGCTGTAATGGCTCACCGTCTCGAACAAATCGGCGGGGTGGTAGTGCAAATCGTCCACGGTTTCGCCGTAGGCGTTGTAGTTGATGTACTCGCCGAGCTCGCGCAGGCGCTCGACCTCGCCTTCTTCAAGGTCGAGCCCGGCTGCCGCGCGCCGCGCGGGACCGGAAAGGTTGTCGCCGAAAGCCGCCACCACTGCCCACAGGCGCCGGCGGCCGCCAAGATAGCGGTCCACGATCAGACTGGTGCAGGTGTCCGGCGCGGTGTCGATGAACGCACTGAGGTTGACGTGCCGCGGCATCTCGCCCGCCGCGTGATGATCGAAATAGCGCAGCCGCGCGCCCGCCTCGAGCAACCGCTGCACGCCGGCTGCGTTGGACTTGAGGGAGATGTCGAGCACGGTGAGCTCGTCGCCCGCCGCGGCGGTGACGCCGTCGAGCAGCCGCACGTCGCGCTTCGTGCCGGTGACGAGGACGCTCGCGCGCGGCTCTTCGAGCCGCAGCTGCTGCAGCGCGCAGATGCCGTCGGCATCACCGTTGAAGATATCGTAATATGTTGCCAATGCAGTTCGTGCCGGAAGCGCGGGACGGGGGCTTCCCGCCGCACAGCGTGCGGCTGGCGTGGATACTCGCGGTAGCTTACCTTCTCGTCATCGTGTATGCCAGCCTGCAGCCGTTCCGGGGCTGGCGCATGCCGCCGGAAGAAATCCTGCATTTCCTTACGGCGGCATGGCCGCGCTTCATCACGCTGCAGGACGTGACGATCAACATCGCCGCTTACGTCCCGCTCGGCCTGCTGCTTTCAATCGGCCTCGGCGCGCGCCTCGGGCCGGCACACGGGGTGATTGCCGCCACGTTCGCCGCGTCGACTTTGAGCCTGGCAATGGAGGCAGTGCAGATGTTCCTGCCCCCCCGCATCGCCTCCAACGTGGACCTGCTCGCCAACGGCCTCGGCGCATTGCTGGGCGCGATGACCGCACCCCTGCTGGCGCCTACCCGTATCCTCGGCGGCAAGCTTCACGCCGCGCGCAACCGGCTGTTTCTCGATGATGCAGCGGCAGACGTCGGGCTGGTGGTCGTGTTCCTGTGGCTCGTCACGCAATTCCATCCCAACGCGCAGTTGTTCGGTACCGGGAATCTGCGCGCCACGCTCGACCTGCCTGCGCAGTTCGCCCACACGCCGTGGCTGGTGCTTTCCTGCGAGGCCGCGGTCGTTGCGCTCAACCTGCTGGGCGTGGGCCTCATGCTGTCCGCGCTCATGCGCGACAGCAAGCGGCTCATGCGGGTGACCGCCTTCGTGATTGCCGCGGCGCTGGCCATCAAGATGAGCTACGCCGATGGGACGTCGACGATGACGACGTTCACGCTGCCCGACTGGGGCACGGGCAAGGCGCTGCCGACGAACCCACCGATCTTCTTCAACCTGATCTCCGGGCTGCACAAGTGGAACAAGGCCGGCATGAGCCTGGACACGCCCTCGCACTCGATCACGGGCGTGACGCTGACGCCGGCGGGCGATCGGGCGCTGACCTCGATCGAGGTCAACAAGACGACGGCCGCGCCGTGGCTGACCTTCTGGGGCGCGACGGGGATCGCGACCAGCGTCGTGGGCGGCGACGCCGGCGCCGACGCGTCGATGGACGCGGGCGAGGAGCGGTCAGACACGCGCGCCGCGGCGGAGGACGTCGTCACGCATGAGGTCGCGCCCACGCCCGACG
>Ga0137409_10005616_pt1 | contig 13058 bp, 14 predicted proteins | sample CZODoug1_16funga_FD_122059 | JGI IMG/M metagenome (GOLD analysis project Ga0137409, IMG submission 122059) | Vadose zone soil fungal communities from Angelo Coast Range Reserve, California, USA - CZODoug1_16fungal (Hybrid Assembly) | ecosystem: Environmental > Terrestrial > Soil > Vadose zone...
GTGCCGGTAGCTGAAGCGGAACAGATCGTGCACACGGTTTCCGCCAACGGCGTACCGGTGTGGAGCATGATCGCCGACAACGAGGGCCACGGCTTTGCGAAGAAAGAAAACGCCGACTACGCCTTTTTTGCGCGCGCCATGATTCTGCGGCGCTATATGCTTGGCGGAGCCTGACTCTTGCTGCGGCGCCAGTTCGCGCGCAACGCGCATCTCCAGGAACTGGACGCGGCGTGCGTGCTGGGCGCGGTGTGCTTTGGCGGCGCAACCGAGCGCAGCCATCGAGATCCGCGGATCGAGCTCGCGATTCCGCTCGACCTGCTCGAGCACGAACGCGCATGCGTCGATGTCTGGTTGAGCGCGGCGCCGGCACGCGTCGAGCGGATCGCCGGTGTCGACGTCGCAACCGACGACGAACTGCTGTTTGGCTGCGTCTTGACCGACGAACGAGCGGCCGGTGGACTGCGCGCTGCGGCGCGCCAAGCGTATGCCGCGATCTTCGGCGCGCTCGATGGCACCCAATGTATCCATCCGTTGCGTTTCTGGAACTATGTCCCGCGCATCAACCAGCCACTGGATGGGCTAGAGCGCTATCGCCACTTCAACATCGGGCGCCAGGAGGCATTCCTGGCGGCGCGGCGCGCCGCCTTCGCGGGCGCGCCTGCCGCCTCGGCGATCGGCACCGAGGCGGACCAATTGGCGATCTATTTTCTGGCTGCAAAAGAAGCCCCGACCTCGATCGAAAATCCGCGTCAGATAAGCGCGTATCACTATCCGAGCGAATACGGCCCGCGCAGTCCGACCTTCTCCCGCGCAACGCTTGCCCGCAACGGCCGTCCGACCCTGTTCATCTCGGGCACTGCGAGCATCGTCGGCCATCGGTCCATGCATCCCGGTGACCCGACCGCACAAACGGCGGAAACGTTTGTCAATCTGCGCGCCTTGGTACAAAGCGCGAACACCAAACTCGCTCGATCCGCGCTTGCGCTCGAGCACCTTGTCTACACCGTCTACGTGCGCCACGCCGCGGATCTCGCCCTCATTCGCCGGCAGTTTGTGGTCGAGGTAGGCGAGCACAGCGCAGCCGCACTCAACGCCACCTTCCTGCGCGGCGACATCTGTCGCGCCGAGCTGCTGGTCGAGATCGAAGCCACCGGCACGGCGGCCTGATCAATCCGCCGCGTCGCGGCCAAGCGCGCTTTCTTACACCGCCAGGGCGCGCCGCTTCACGTGCGGCGCGCACCGTTGTCACGCCATCGCGTGCAAAAAAGCCGGCACGAACCGGTAATGCTCCTCCGGCTGCGTCGACCAATTCGCGTGACCTGAATCAAGCAGGCGCGACATCCGAATGTGCATCTCGAACGTATCTCGGATGTGAGTGATCCACACCATCCGTATCCGGTAACCCCAACCAAGGAGCAGACCATGAACGTGAAGCAGATCCTGATCGCAACCGCCGTCGCCGCTCTGGCGCCGATCGCCGTTCAAGCCGGCACCTACCAGCAGAAGTTCGGCGAGGCGTATCCCGTCGAGACGATTGAAGCGCCGAGCATGCTGACGCGCGCTGAAGTGCGCGATGAATTCCTGTCGCTCGACCGCCACGGCCAGAACTTTGGCGAAGCCTTCCCTTATCAAGCGAAAGACCCGATGACGATGCGCCTGCGCGCCGAAGTACGTCACGAAGCACGCAACGCGCCGCGCATGTTCGGTGAAATCTCCGGCGAAACCAGCCACAACTAAGAGTTACCGATCTGCGCGACACGCGCAGCCACCGACTTCCCCTTGCTCCACGAGCCTTCGGGCGCGGTTATCCGCGCCCGTTTTTTTGGAACAAGTAGCCGGGGCGCAGCCCCGCCGTTTACCTAGTTTCTACTTATCCCTCCGAATCGACCCGACTGGAAGTCGGTGAAGGCCTCGTAAATCTCTTCGCGCGTGTTCATCACGAACGGGCCGTAACGTGCCACAGGCTCGCGCAGCGGCTGGCCCGCAATGACCAGCGCGCGGGTTGCGTCCTTGGTCGCGCGCAGCTTCAGTTCGTCACCGTGCGAGAGCAGCGCCATGTCGCCATCGACCGCCGCGCGCGCCTGCGAACCGATTTGCAGCGCGCCGCCGAACACGTACACGAACGCGGTCTGGTTGTCCGGCACCTCGAGCTTCAGCTCCGCGTCGTTATCCAGTGCAACGTCGAGATACGTGATGGGGATCCGTGTCTGCGCGGCGCCGGCAACACCCAGCGCATTGCCGGCGATGACCTTCACCGTGGCGCGTCCATCCTCGCTGCGCCAGGTCGGCATCGTCGCCGCACGTACGTCCTGGTAACGCGGTGCGATTCGTTTGTCGCGCGCCGGCAGATTGACCCAGAGCTGGAATCCGTGCACGCGCCCGCCGCGCTCCTTGATCCAGCTGGCGGGCATTTCGGAGTGGATCACGCCATCGCCCGCGGTCATCCACTGCACATCGCCGGCGGCGATCGTGCCGCGGTTGCCGGCGCTGTCCTCGTGCTCGAACTCGCCGTCCAGCATGTAGGTGACGGTCTCGAAACCGCGATGGGGATGATCAGGTGCGCCGACCGCTTCGCCCGGTGCATAGTCGACCGGACCCATTTCATCGAGAAGCAGGAAGGGATCGATGTGATCGAGCCCTGCGGTCGGGAACGGGCGCCGGACGACGAAGCCGCCGCCCTCACGCAAACGCGGGGAATGGACGATTCGCTGGACTTCACGCGCAGCCATGGCGACGGCACCTCCCGATACGAAAAACGAGAGGTGCGGTCAGGCCGCGCGAAATCAACCCTGGGGCTACCTAACGCTTGCCGGCGTCGTAGTCGCTGATGGCCTTGGCAAGATCGCGATACTCCTCGCTGCTCTTTGCGCCCAGGCTCTCCAGCTTGCTCAGCTGCTCGTTCGCCTTTGTCGGCTCGCCCGCCTTCAGATAGGCAATGCCGGAATATTCAAGTGCCCCGCGGTGCTTGGGATTGAGCTTCAACGCGCGGTCGTAGGCCGCGAACGCTTCGTCCATTTGCCCCATCCACCGCAGCGAAAAACCGAGCATGTTGTAACCGTCCGCGTTCTCGGGTTCGGCCGCCACCACTTTGCGGAAGCTCGCCACAGCACCGGCCCAGTCTTTGCGATCTGCCGCCTTCTTGCCGGCTGCGTAGTCGCGGTTCACCGCATTGGCAACCGGGGTGGTTTCAGTTTCTGCGGCATAGGCTGCCGGACCGACCAGGGCCAGCGCCAGCATGCCTGCCATCACGAGCTTTTTCATTCGATTCTCCTTGTCGGGGTGAGTTGCGCCAGCACTGGCGCACTGCCAACACCTACGTCCGTGCCCGCCGATCGGATGCAACCTGGTCCCGCCGGCGCGCCAACTGGGCTATCGTGCCAGCGACATTTTCCAGGACCGGCCCCATGTCAACACCAGCCAACCCGCCGCCCGATGCCGACAGTGCCGCCTACGAACGCGCCCGCCGCAAGGTGCATCAGATCAAGGGGCTTTATGTGCACGCAAGCGCGTACTGCATTGTCATCGCGGGGCTGTTCCTGATCAATTTCTTCACCGGTCGACCCTGGTGGTTCTTTTGGCCTGCCGTCGGCTGGGGTATCGGCCTGGCGTTCCACGCTTTCGGCGTGTACGGAACCGAGGCTCTGTTCGGCGCCGACTGGGAGGAGCGCAAGCTGCGCGAGTTGATGGAGCGGGAACGCCGCCGGACTGGCTAGGCCGCAGCGTTCGGATGAGGCGCCTCGCACGCTTTACCCGAGCGTCATCTCCGGCCTCGAGGGCGCAAGCGCCCCCAGCAAACGTGGCAGTTGGGCGTTGGACGACGACGGTTGCGCGGCCGAATGACCATCGAGCGATACCATGGTCATGCCGCTGCGTGCCTCCCAAACAACAAGCTTGATCGGCTCGCCGCCCGCGACCCCATCGATCAGCAGCGATTGCGTCGGCCGCAGCCGATAGCCGTCGCGCTCGGCAACCCCGCTGTGATCCGTGCACGCGACCACGTTCAGGCCATGCGCGCGCGCGTCCGACGCGATGCGCTCGACGGTCTCTGCGACGCCGAAGCGGCTGACAGAAGGCGCGCGCGCAGGATTGGCGACCAACGCCGCATTCGCACTCCACCAGATAAACAGCCCCACTGTGGCTCTTTCGAAAGCAGCCATCTCTTCTCCTGGTTATGGTCCGCAAGACCCGGTTAGTCCGCGAGCCGCACGGATCGTTCACGTCCCGAACCAGGATTTACCCTGCTGCGCCGCTACAATCGGATGACGCAGGCGTTACACCGACGCGCTGCAAAACTGCCGGGCGCATCGATGGTCGAGAAGGTCGTCAAGAAGGGCGATCCAGCTAGCCAATCCAGGGGTCCCAAGGCCGAGGGTCATGAGCGGTCGGGGCACGCGACCAATTTTCTTCGCAACATTATTGCGGCCGACCTGGTACGCGGGACCTACGAGGCGCGCAACTGGGCCGGCCGACCCGGACCGTACGAGTTGCACGAGCACGCGCCGCCGGATCCGGCGCGCATCCGCACCCGGTTTCCGCCCGAACCGAATGGTTATCTGCATATTGGCCATGCCAAGAGCATTTGCCTGAACTTCGGCCTCGCGCGCGATTTCGGCGGGCGTTGCCACATGCGTTTCGACGATACGAACCCGGTCAAGGAGGACCAGGAGTACGTCGATTCGATCCTCGATGCCGTGCGCTGGCTCGGATTCGACTGGGAACACGTGGGCCCGCACGGCGTCGAGTGCAATCTTTATCACGCCAGCGATTATTTCGAGCCGATGTATCGCTTCGCCGAGTATCTGGTCAGCACTGGTTACGCGTACGTCGACGAACAAAGCGCCGATCAGATGCGCGAGACGCGCGGCACCCTGACGGAACCGGGAAAAAATTCGCCGTTTCGCGACCGGCCCATCGACGAAAACCTGCGTCTGTTCCGCGAGATGCGTGCCGGCAAACATGCCGAAGGCAGCATGATCCTGCGCGCGAAGATCGACATGACCTCGCCGAACATCAACATGCGCGATCCGGCCATCTATCGCATCCGCTTCGCCGAGCATCACATGACCGGCGATCAGTGGGTGATTTATCCGATGTATTCGTATGCGCATCCGGTCGAGGATGCGCTGGAAAACATCACCCACTCCATCTGCACGCTCGAGTTCGAGGATCAGCGCCCGTTTTACGATTGGACGCTCGAGCGCATCGTGCCCCTGCTGCGGCGGCCGCAATTCCTGGCGGCGCAGGACCTGGTGCAGACGATCCACGAAGAGGGTGTCGAGGCCCGGCGCGAATTCGCCCTGCATTGCCGCAACTTCGCGGACAAGCTCGGCGCCACGCGCTGGGAACGACGCGCGGAAGCGATGTTTGCGTCCTGGACCCGCAACTCCGACCTTGCAGTCAACGACTCGGACGAATTCTTCAAGCTGTTGCGCGACCATCCCGAGAATTTCACGCCGTTGCTGCAGCAGGCGCTCGACGAGCGCAAACCGAATCCGTACCTTCTCCCGCATCAGCATGAGTTCAATCGCCTCAATCTCACCTACGTGGTGATGAGCAAGCGCAAGCTGATCCAGCTGGTGGAGGAAAAACGCGTCGATGGCTGGGACGATCCGCGCATGCCGACGCTGGTGGGATTGCGCCGGCGTGGCTACAGCCCGCAGTCGATCCAGCTGTTCAATGATCGCATCGGCGTCAGCAAGAGCCTGCAGTGGATCGACTACGCGGTGCTGGAGCAGGCGCTGCGCGACGATCTCGACAGACGCGCGCCACGCGCCACCGCGGTCCTGCGGCCGATCCGGCTGATCATCGACAACTATCCCGCAGACCAGCGCGACGACTGCATTTTTCCCGTTCACCCGCAGCGACCGGAACTCGGAACCCGCACGATCAGGTTCGCGCGCGAGTTGTGGATCGAAGCAGACGACTTCATGGAAGCCGCGCCCGCCGATTTTTTTCGGCTGGCGCTGGGCAAGGATGGCGCACCGGGCCAGCCGGTGCGCCTGCGTCACGCTTACGTCGTGCGCGCAACGTCGATCGAGAAGGACGCCGCCGGTCGTGTCGTTACCGTGCACGCCGAGTACCTGCCCGAAACCCGCAGCGGCACACCCGGTGCGAACAGCGTCAAGACCCGCAGCGCGATTCACTGGCTGCCGGTGAGCGACAGCGTGCCGGCAGAAGTGCGCCTCTACGAACGGCTCTTCACCGATCCGCAACCCGACGCCGGCGGCAAGGACTTCCGCACCCTGCTGAACGCCAACTCGAAGCAGATCCTGCGCGCGCAGATCGAACCCTTGCTCGCCGGTGCGCAGCCGGACGACAAGTTCCAGTTCGAACGCAATGGCTACTTCGTCGCAGACCGCAAGGACCACAAGCCGGAGTTGCCGGTCTTCAACCTTGCGGTTTCCCTCAAGGACTCCTGGGCGAAGTGATAAAACCGCGGTAGTACACCGGCGCTTGCGTCGGGCGCCGTTTTCTTTGGCGCTCTTCCAGTTGCGCCGCCGTCGATTCACACCGGATTTCTGCTGTTCGTCGCCAGCCCGTCGACGCTGGGCGTTCCGGTGCCGATGATCTTCCTGCCTAAGAAAACGGAGGAGCGGCTGTATGTTGAGCGTGAGCGGTCTGAACAAGTCGTACGGGGGCCGAGCGGTTGTGGCCGGCGCCGGTTTCGATGTCGGTCGCGGAGAGATCGTTGGCCTGCTGGGACCGAACGGCGCCGGCAAGACCACGACGGTCGCGATGATCTGCGGGCTGGTAGCCGCCGAGGCCGGCCAGGTGCTCATCGACGGCCGCGCCATCCAGGGCGATGCTGACCCGGCCAAACGCCGCATCGGCCTGGCGCCGCAGGAGCTCGCGCTCTACGAAGAGTTGTCGGCACGCGCCAACCTGTCGTTGTTCGCCTCGCTGTATGGACTCGACCGCGAAACACGCAGGCAGAAGATCGACGCAGCACTTCGACTCGTCGGCCTTGCCGAACGAGCGGGCGAGCGCGTGTCGGCTTACAGCGGCGGCATGAAACGCCGGCTGAACATCGCATGCGCGCTGGTGCACGACCCGGACATCGTGATCCTGGACGAACCCACCGTGGGCGTGGATCCGCAGAGCCGTAACGCCATTTTCGACAATCTTGTGGAACTGCGCGCGCGCGGCAAGGCGATCCTCTACACGACCCACTACATGGAAGAGGCGGAACGCCTGTGCGATCGCATCGTCATCATCGATGCAGGTCGCGTCATTGCGAACGACTCGGTCGCCGCACTGCTGGCTCGACTCCCGGTTGCGAGCGTGATCGAGATCGATCTCGATGGATCGGTCGATACAGATGCGGTACGCGCGTTGCCCGGGGTGCAGGAGGTGACGTTGGCCAACGGCCGGCTGACCGTTGGCGCGACGAGCATCACCGCAACTGCACCGGCCTTGCTCGACTGGCTGGGTCGCCGGGGATGCAACATCCGCCACGTTTCGACCGGACGCGCCAGCCTGGAGCAGCTTTTCCTTTCGCTGACCGGCCGCACGTTGCGCGATTGAGCGCGAGGAGTATCGATGACTGCCCTCTTCGCTCTCGTCAAGACCCAGGTGAGGCTTTATCTCTCCAACCGGCGCGCGCTGCTGGTCAACCTGGTGGCGCCGATCGCGATCGCCGGTTTTTTTGGTGCGGTTTTCGGCAGCGGCGAAACCAAGCCGGTGCACGTGCCGGTTGCAGTCGTCGATCTCGACCAGAGCACGGTGTCGAAAGCGGTGACTACGGGCTTGCAAGGCGATCCTGCGCTCGACGTGCAGACAATCGACGAGGCCGCCGCGCTCGAAGCGGTTCGGCGCGGCCGGGTTCGGGTGGCCGTGATCCTTCCCAGGGGATTCGGCGAACAGGCTTCGCGCGCCTTGTTCTCGCGTAGCACCAAACCGGAAGTGCGGATCGAGTTCGACCCCTCGCAATCGATGGCGCTGAGCCTCGTGCGCGGACTGCTCGCGCAACATTCGATGCAGGCGGTGTTCAGCGGCTCCTTCATGGGTGCGGACGGCGCACGCAATCTCGACCAGACGCTGCGTGCGATCGATCAAGGCAACAGTGGAATCGAAGAGGACGAGCGCAAGGTGCTCAAGGACCTCCTCGGGAGTGTGCGGGCGTTGCAGGACCGGCGCCAGAGCGATGGTTCGAGCCGCGGCTCGCTCGGCGGCGGTGCGGGATTCGCGATGCCCTACTCCCTGCAGGAACGCGCTGCCACCTCCACGCTCGATCGCAAGTACAACGGATTCGCCCACGCGTTCGCGGGCATGGGCGTGCAGTTCGTGCTGTTCGCGGGCATCGAACTCGGCATCGGCATCCTGGTCGCGCGGCGGCTCGGTCTCTGGGCGCGGCTGCGCGCCGCGCCGCTCACGCGCAGCACGGTGCTCGGCAGTTACGTCGTGAGCGGGACGCTGATCGCCAGCTGCCTGATGGGGCTTATCTTCACCGCCGCGATCCTTGGATTCGGCGTGCGCGTGGACGGCAGCGGCGTCGGGTTTGTCGGCGTCACGCTTGCGTTCAGCCTTTTGACGGCTACGTTCGGGCTGTTGCTGGCGGCACTTGGAAAAACGCCCGAAGCGACCCGCGGGCTGGCGATCCTCGCCACGTTGTTGCTGGTGATGCTTGGCGGCGCCTGGGTGCCAACCTTCGTTTTTCCGCAATGGCTGCAACAGGCAACCGTCGTGGTGCCGGTACGCTGGGCAGTCGATGGTTTCGATGCGATGACATGGCGTGGACTCGGCCTGGAAGCCGCCATCGCGCCGATCGGCGTCATGCTCGGGTTCAGTTTGTTGTTCGCCGCGGTGGCAATCTGGCGGTTTCGCTGGCGCGAATGAGACGCGCCCGCAAATAAAAAGCCCGGCCAAGGCCGGGCTTTTTGTGCCGCTGCGCGCGGCGCAGCAGGACCGAGCGCTGCGCCGTGCCGGCGCAGCCGCTTAGTTCACTGCCGGGGCGGTGATGACCACTCGCTCGAGGGCAACAACCTGCGAACTCATGCGCTGACCGCTGGATTGCATCGACACCACGGTGGTGCCAAGTACTGCGGCGCTCATCAGGATCGAGAAGAAGAAGCCGGCGATGCGCGTTTGCTTGGAGATCGTGTACATGGTTCGGTCCTTAGGTTGCGGGGTGTCGTGTTGCGATGGAGCGAACTGTATGCACCGGTGATGCGACCTGCGAGCGACTTGCGACAGAGTGCGCGTTCGGCGGCGTGAACTGCGAGTGCAAATTCGTCGCGTTATGGCTTGTTTTTCCCGTTCATCCGGGGTTTTTGGCGTTTCATCACGACCGGCGGCATTCCAGCCGCGGTTTCGCGCGCCTGATCCGGCTGGCGCCAGGATTGGTGGAATTGCGCCTTTTGATGGACGAAATGCGCCGGCGGACCCAGCCGGTCAGGACATCGGAGCGCGCGGCGGGCATTTCCGCGACCCCGGTGACCGCAGTCGCCAGTCACGTGCGGAAGGTCGAGATCAGTCCAAACGCGACTGCGTCAAACGAAGCGAAACACCAGCAGCGCGAACACCACGGACGCGATCGTTGCACCCCAAAGTGGCGTGCCGAAAAGCGCCAACCAGCCCAGGTGGATGTAGGCCGCCGAAAGCAGCGAAATGAACAGGCGGTCGCCACGCGTGGTGTCGATACGCAGCACGCCGCGCCGTGGTGAACCACCGGGCACGCGCCATTCCCAGATCATCATCGCCACCATGATCAGCGCGATCGCGCCGAAGAACAGCGCGGTCTCCAGCGTCCATGCCATCCAGCCGAGCCCGGTAGCGGTCGATGATGCGGTGGCGGCGGCGTTCACGCGGCTCTCCTCAGACGCGCCCGAGCGCGAAACCCTTGGCGATGTAGTTGCGCACGAAGTAGATCACGATCGCGCCCGGGATGATGGTCAACGCGCCCGCCGCGGCGAGCAGGCCGAGCTCATAACCGGACGTGCTCGCGGTGCGCGTCATGGTCGCCGCAATCGGCTTGGCGGCGACCGATGTGAGTGTCTTGGCGAGCAGCAGCTCGACCCACGAGAACATGAAACAGAAGAACGCGGCGACACCGATGCCGGCAGCAATGGTCGGGATGAAGATGCGCAGGAAAAAACGCCAGAACGAATAACCATCGACGAATGCGGTTTCGTCCAGCTCTTTCGGCACACCCGACATGAACCCTTCGAGGATCCACACCGCCAGCGGGATGTTGAACAGGCAGTGCGCCAGCGCCACCGCGATGTGGGTGTCGAACAGGCCGATCGCCGAATAGAGCTGAAAAAAAGGCAGCGCGAACACCGCCGGCGGCGCCATGCGGTTGGTGAGCAACCAGAAGAACAGGTGCTTGTCGCCGAGGAAACGGTAGCGCGAGAACGCATAGGCCGCCGGCAACGCGACGGTGACCGAGATCACCGTGTTGATCAGCACGTACGTGATCGAGTTCAGGTACCCGTTGTACCAGGTCGGGTCGGTGAAGATCTTGCGGTAGTTGTCGAACGTGAAGTCGTGCGGCCACAACGTGAAGGTGCCGAGGATCTCGTTGGTCGTCTTGAACGACATGTTGAGCAGCCAATAGATCGGCGCCAGCACGAACAGGATGTAGAACAGCGGCAGCAGCCAGCTCGCGCGTCGCATGTCAGTTCGCCTCGTCGCGCGTCATCACGGTGTAGAACACCCACGACAGCAGCAGGATGATCAGGAAGTAGATCAGCGACATCGCTGCGGCCGGGCCGAGGTCGAACTGGCCGAGCGCGATCTTCACCAGGTCGATCGACAGCAGCGTGGTGGAGTTGCCGGGCCCGCCGCCGGTCACCACGATCGCCTCGGTGTAGATCATGAAGCTGTCCATGAAGCGCAGCAGGATGGCGATCGTCAGGACGCGTTTCATCTTCGGCAGCTGGATGAAACGGAACACCGCCCAGCGCGACGCGCCGTCGATCTTGGCCGCCTGGTAATACGCGTCGGGAATCGCCGAAAGGCCGGCGTAGGCGAGCAGCACCACCAGCGATGTCCAATGCCACACGTCCATCGCAATCAGCGTGGCCCAGGCCGCGAACGGCTGGCGCGTGAAGTTGTACTCGATGCCCATCGCGTTGAGCGAGCGGCCGAGCAGGCCGATGTCCGGCAACGCGATGATGTTCCACATCGCCCCGACCACGTTCCACGGAATCAGCAGCGGCATCGCCATGAGCACAAGGCAGACCGACACCCAGGGCCCACGGCGCGGCATGGCGAGCGCGATCGCCACGCCCAGCGGCACTTCCAGCACCAGCACGATCGCGGTGTACAGCAACTGGCGCTGCAGGGACTCGTGGAAGCGTTTCGAGTGCAGGATCTGCTCGAACCATTTCACGCCTTCGAAGAAAAAGACGTTTTCGCCGAACGTCTCCTGCACCGAGTAGTTGACCACGGTCATCAGCGGCACGACCGCGTTGAAGGCGACCAGCAGCACGACCGGCAGGACCAGCAGCCAGGCTTTTTGGTTCGGGATCTTGGTGCTTGCCATCGACGCTCCGGCCTCAGCTCGCAATCCAGCCGTCGGCGTAAAGCTGGGTGAACTTCGGATCGAAGCGCAGGAACGCGCTGCCGCTCGGCAGCGTTTCGCCTTCGGCGATCAGCAGGCGGATCGTGACCGCGTCGCGTTCGGTTTCGACAATGCGGTACCGGCCGCTGTCGCGTACGCGCGCTACCCGAACCGCAACGCCGCTGCGGTCGAAATGCACGAACTCGGGCCGCACGCCGATTTCCAGACGCGTGGCCGCCGTGGGCGGCTTCGGAGTGGTTGCCAGCTCGACCGGTTGTCCATCGAACCGCACTACGCCATCGGCGAAAGTGGCTGGCAGCAGGTTCATGCCGGGCGAACCGATGAAGTGCCCGACGAACGTATGGCGTGGGCGCTCGAACAGTTCTACCGGCGTGCCTGCCTGCACGACCATGCCGTCGTTCATCACGATCACCTGGTCGGCAAAGGTCAGTGCCTCGGTCTGGTCGTGGGTGACGTAGATCATCGTGGTTCCGACCCGCTGGTGCAGTTCCTTGAGCTTGCCGCGCAGCCGCCACTTCAGGTGCGGATCGATCACCGTCAGCGGTTCGTCGAACATGATCACGTTGACATCGTCGCGCACCAGGCCGCGCCCGAGCGAGATCTTCTGCTTGCCGTCGGCGGTCAGGCCGGCGGCGCGTTGTCCGAGCATCGGCTCCAGGTCGAGCAGTGCGGCGATCTCACGCACGCGTTTGTCGACCGCGGTCGCGGCAAGGTGGCGATTGCGCAGCGGGAACGCGAGGTTGTCGTAGACCGTCATGGTGTCGTACACGACCGGGAACTGGAACACCTGCGCGATGTTGCGGGCATCGGGCGGAAGTGGCGTGACGTCGCGCTGGTCGAAATACACCGCGCCTTCGGTCGGTTGCAGCAGTCCCGAGATGATGTTGAGCAGCGTGGTCTTGCCGCAGCCGGATGGGCCGAGCAGCGCATTTGCGCTGCCGTTCGCCCACTCGATGTCGAGCCGCTTGACGGCCCAGTCCGACTCCGCCTGCGGCTGCAGGCGATAACTGTGGCGGAGCTGGTTCAGGCGGATGCGCGCCATGTCGGATCGATCGGTTGGATCTAGGAGGCGTCTGCGCTGACGCAACGTCCGTCGGCAGCGAAATAAAGACTGCGCCCGACATCGAGCCGGAACGCGGCGACCGTGCCGACCTTGAAGCCGCGCACGCCGTGCGACTGCGACACCCACGTCCGCCCCGGCATGTCGAAGTGCACGACGCTCTCCGATCCGCTCAGTTCGGCGATGGATACGCGACCTTCGACGATCACGCCATTGCCCGAGATCGCCGCACCGTTGGCGGGCTGGACGTGATGCGGCCGCAGTCCCAGCGTGTACGGCCCATCGGGCAGCGCAGCCACCGTGCCATCGGCGCTCCATTGCACGGCCTCGCCGAGCCGCACGATGCTGCCGCTCTTGACCACCTGCGCGGTGTTGATTGGCGGATCGGAGAAAACACCTGCCGTGACCAGATCGACAGGGTGTCGGTACACGGCTGCGGTCGGGCCGAACTGCGTCACGCGCCCTTCGTGCAGG
>Ga0137409_10005618_pt1 | contig 13057 bp, 13 predicted proteins | sample CZODoug1_16funga_FD_122059 | JGI IMG/M metagenome (GOLD analysis project Ga0137409, IMG submission 122059) | Vadose zone soil fungal communities from Angelo Coast Range Reserve, California, USA - CZODoug1_16fungal (Hybrid Assembly) | ecosystem: Environmental > Terrestrial > Soil > Vadose zone...
CCGGGCGCGCTGGATACGCGAATGAAGCCGCCGTGCTGCTCGACGATGCCATATACGGCAGAGAGTCCGAGGCCGGTTCTCTCACGCTGCCCTTTGGTTGTGAAGAACGGCTCGAACAGGTGGCTGCGAGTCTCGCTGTCGATCCCCTCTCCGGTATCGGCGACGCTCATCAGCGCATAGAACCCGGCTGGATGGCCGGCCGCTCCCTGTACGGTGAACTCCATTTCAGAGGTTTCAATAGTGACCGTTCCGCCCTGGGGCATGGCGTCGCGCGCGTTGAGCGCCAGGTTCAGCAGAATCTGTTCGACCTGGTCCGCGTCGGCCTTCACGGGCCGCAGATCGCGCGGCGTGCACGTGATGAGCTCGATCTGATCGCCGATGACGCGCTGCACCAGGCGCCGCGCGCGATCGACGACGTCGCTCAAATTGAGGACCGTCGGCTGAAGCACCTGTTGCCGGCTGATGGCCAGCAGCTGCTGCGTGAGGGTCGTGGCGCGCTCCGCGGCGTGGCGGATGCCGTTCACGTCGGCGGCACGCGGATCTCCTGGCGCCAGATCGCCGGACAGCATCTCGACGTGCCCGAGGATGGCGGCCAGCAGGTCGTTGAAATCGTGCGCGATGCCGCCGGCCATCTGACCGACGGTCTCGAGCAGCCGCGTCGTATCGTCCATGTGCATGATGCAGACGCCGGTTACGAGGTGAGCTCCTTCGGCACCTCGAAGTGGCCGAAGAGCAGCAGCGACACCGCCTGCAGCAGCCCTTTCACGCTGCACGGCTTGTCGAGATACGCCTCGTCCTCCCACAGCGTCACCTTCTCTTTGAACAAATGGTCGCTGAACCCGGTGAGATAGAGGACCTTCAGTCCGGGCTCGTTCTGACGCAGCCGTCTGGCGAGCTCGTCGCCGGTCATCTCCGGCATCATCAGGTCGGTGACGAGGATGTCGAACGGGCCGTGCTCGGCGGCCATCTTGATCGCTTCCACGCCGTCGGCCGCGAGCGTCGTCCGGTAATTCGCTTCGCTGAGGACGCGAGCGACGAATCGTCGAACCGGCTCCTCGTCGTCGACGACCAGCGCCGTCTGCGGCCCGCGGTTCACTTGACGGGCCTTCTGCGTCCGTCCCTTGATGAACGAGAAGAGTGACGATCGGCCGTCCGGTTGTTCCGCCATAGGGGTTCCCTACTATTCTCTGGTCCGGCGCGGCGCCTCGTCTTCGAGTTGATGACGTTCGAGGCGCCGATAGAGGGCGCGCCGGCTGATGCCGAGCACTTTCGCGGCCGCCATGCGGTTGCCGTTCATCTGCCGGAGTACGTCGAGGATGTGCCCGCGCTCCATCTCGTCGAGCGGCGCGGTCGTCTCGCCAGCCGTCGCCCTCGCGGCGCGGGGACTCGGTGACGTGGAGCCAGGCCGGAACGACTGCGCCGCGTCCGGACCGAACGCGCCGGCCAGCTCGCGCTCCGAGAGCAGCGTGCCGTCGGCCAGCATGCACGCGCGCTCGACGACGTTCTTCAGCTCGCGGACGTTGCCTTCCCACCGCGCGCCGAGCAGCAGCCGTTCGGCCGGCGCCGTGAGGCCGTGGATCGGCTTCCCCATCCGCGCCGCGCAGTCGCGCATGAACGCCGCGGTCAGGTACGGGATGTCCTCGCGGCGATCGCGCAGCGCCGGCAGGATCACTTCCACGACGTTCAGGCGGTAGAACAGGTCGCCGCGGAAGCGGCCGGCGGCCACCTCGGCGCGCAGATCGCGGTTCGTCGCGGCGATCACCGTGACGTCGACGCGCTTCGGCTGCGGCGACCCGACGCGCTGCACTTCGCCGTTTTCGAGCGCGCGCAGCAGCTTCGCCTGCACCGACAGCGGCAGCTCCCCGATTTCATCGAGGAACAACGTGCCGCCATGCGCGGCTTCGAACATGCCCGGCTTCGAGTCGACGGCGCCGGTGAACGCCCCGCGCACATGTCCGAACAGCTCGCTCTCGAACAACGTGTCGACGACGGCCGAGCAGTTGATCGTCACAAATGGCCGGTTCCTGCGGCTGCCGGCATAGTGAAACGCGCGCGCCGCCAGCTCCTTCCCCGTCCCGGTCTCGCCGCCGACCAGCACGACCTTCGCATGCGGCGCCAGGCGCTGAATGAGGCTGAAGACTTCCTGCATCGCCGCGCTGCGGCCGAGCATCCCGCAGAACTCGAGCTGGCGCGCCATCTGGCTTTCGAGCGCGATGACCTGCGCGCGGCGATCCAGCTCCGTCCGGATGTCCTCGAGCACCTGCTTCAGACGATCGAAGTCGAACGGCTTGGTCAGGTACTCGCGCGCACCCAGCTTGATCGCTTCGACGGCGCTGTCCACTGCGGCGTACGCGGTCATGAGGATGACTTCGCAGCCAGGCACCGTCGTCCGAATCTGCCGCAGCAGATCCAGGCCGTTCACATCGGGCATCCGGAGATCGATCATCGCGAGGTCGGCGGGCTTGCGAAGCAGCGTGCGCATCGCATCCTCGCCGCTCGCGCAGGCAACCACATCGAACCCGGCCTTCGCTGCGAGGCGTTCGACGACTTTCAGCACCTGCGGCTCGTCGTCGACGACGAGCAGCAACGGGCGCGACAGAGCGGGTTTAGCTACCGCGATGACCATCGGTTTCGCCCCGCAATTGGGGCACGGCGCCTGGAACGTCTCCGGCGTCACATCCGCGATCGTCCGTGTCGGCTGGCGCATCTGAGTGGGCTCTTCGACCGCAAGGTCCAAGAAACATGCCCACCGGCGCGACCCGCACGCGCCTGAATCCGCCCCTCGAAGCGACCCGTGTGTGCGGTTTCGGCTGAGACAGTGTGCGAGTCTGTGCGTTATAGCACACATCGCACACGCCGGTCGCGGGGACTTGCTTTCGGATCATGGCGCTTCGTCTGGCAGCTCTTTTGCCTGTGCTCGCCACGGCCAACCCCATGACGAAGACAACGACGTCACTCACCTCTGTTCTCATTGTCGACGACGAGCCCGCAGTGCGCGACCTGATGTCGCGTTGGGTCTCTGCGCTCGGTCTTCATCCGGAAACCGCCGCGAACGCGAACGAGGCGCTCGCGACCCTGCGCACCCACCACTACGATCTCGCCGTCATCGACGTGATGATGCCGGGACACGACGGCCTCTGGCTGGCCAACGAGGTCCGGCGTGATCACCCGCACACGGCGGTGGTCATCTCCACAGCCTATACCGAGCTCCTCGACGGCGAGGATCAGCCGCGTCCAGTCGCCGACTATCTAATCAAGCCGTTTCAGCGGGAGCGGTTCGCGCTGGCCGTCGACCGCGGGCGGCAGTGGCGGAAGCAGGCGCTCGAAGAGGTGCAGTGGCACGCGGTGCTGTCGGTCGAGCTGCATGATCGCGCTGCGCACGTCTCCGCCATGGTGCGGGACCGGTCCGAGGCGGGCGAGGACGAGTCCGATGTGCTGATGAGCCTGGCCGAGCAGCGACTGCCCGACACGGTGTCTCACGGCGAGCGCGTCGCCCGGTACGCGCAGTCGGTGGCCCGGGAGCTCGAGGTCGACGGCGAGCTCGGGCGCGGCCTCGAGATCGCCGCGCGCCTGCACGACATCGGCAAAATCGCGATGCCCGACGCGCTGCTCACGAAGCCGTCGCCGCTGACACCGGGCGAGATGGCGATCACCCGCCAGCATGTCGATGTTGGCGCCGACATCCTCGAGGGGACGAAGACCCTCGCGGACGCCGCGCCGATTGTGCGCACCTCGCACGAGTGGTTCGGCGGCGGCGGGTATCCGTGCAAGATCGGCGGCGCCGAAATCCCGGTCGCCAGCCGGATCATCGCCGTAGTCGACGCGTACGATGCGATGACACAGGACCGCGCCTACGGAATCCGGTTCGACTCGTCGGACGCGGTCGCTGAGCTCCTCCGCTGCAGCCCTTCCCAGTTCGACCCGGAGGTTCTCTCCGCATTTCTCGCCGTGCTCGGCAGGCACTAAGGTTCGTCGTTCGCCGCTCGTCCTTGCCGTTCGGGCGTCCGCCTGTTCCTCGTTCGTGGGATTCGCTCGTCCCACAAACGGACACTTTTTACGCGAAGAAGCGATCTTTTGTCACCACCTAAGTGTCTACAATATAATCACTTACACGTACATCCCCATCTGGCGTCGCATTTGCGTTGCGACGAAGCGATCGTTTTCACGACAGTTTCCGTCTAAGCTCACGAAAAACAACCATGGATATAGCTCGTCCGTCCAATGCGAGGAAGAAGCGGATCCGCCAGGCGATTTACGGCGCCGTGCTGTTGCTGGCCGTCGTCCTCGTCAGCTTCGGCCTGTCACGGCTGAAGCCTGCGGCTCCCACTGTTGAACGCGCAGTGGTGTGGCCGGCGAAGGTGGAACGCGGGCCGATGGTCCGCCAGGTTCGGGGTCTGGGCACGCTGACGCCGGAAGACATCCGGTGGATTCCGGCGACGACGCAGGGACGCGTGGAAAAGATTATCCTGCGCCCGGGCACGTCGGTGAAATCGAACGACGTGATTCTCGAGCTGACCAACCCGACGCTCGAACAGCAGCTGCTGGACGCGACGCTCAAAGTGCAGGCATCGGAGGCCGCGCTCGCAAACACCAAGGTGCAGGTGAACAACGACTTCCTGCAGTCGCGCGCGGCGGCGGCCCAGGTCGAAGCGGACTACAACAAGGCCAAGATGCAGGCGCAGATGAACGAGGAGCTCGCCAAAGATCAACTCGTGTCGGCGCTGGTGCTCCGGCAGTCGCAGGTCGACGCCGAGCAGCTCGGCGTCCGCAATCAGATTGCCAAGGACCAGCTCGCCAGCAAAGCCGAGTCGATGCGCGCGCAGCTCGCCGTGCAGCAGTCGGCGGTCGACCAGGCGCGCGCGCTGCTGCGCCTGACGCAGCAGCAGCGCGACGAGCTGAAGGTGCGCGCCGGCCTCGACGGCATGCTGCAGCTCGTGCCGGTGGAAGTCGGCCAGCAGGTCGCGCCAGGGACGAACCTCGCGCGCGTCGCGAACCCGAGCCGGCTCAAGGCAGAAATCAAGATCGCGGAGACGCAGGCCAAGGACATTCAGCTGGGTCAAAAGGCTGAAGTCGACACGCGCAACGGCGTCGTGCAGGGCCGCGTCGCCCGCATCGACCCGTCGGTCCAGAACGGCACGCGCACGGTGGACGTCACCCTCATCGGCGAGCTGCCGAGGGGCGCAGTGCCGGACCTGAGCGTCGACGGCACGATCGAGCTGGAGCGGCTGAACGACGTGCTCTTCATGGGGCGCCCCGCCTTCGGTCAGGACCAGAGCGTCGTGGGCCTGTTCAAGATCGGGGAGGACGGCGTCAACGCCGAGCGCGTGCAGGTGAAGCTCGGTCGCAGCTCGGTGAACACCATCGAGGTCCTGTCGGGTCTCAAAGTCGGCGATCAGGTGATTCTGTCCGACATGTCGGCATACGACGCATACGACCGTATCAGGCTTAAGTAGGGCGGCGCTTCAGGGGTCGCCTCATGGGAGAGAATGATGGCTGAAAACGGACAGGCGCTGATCAAGCTGGATGGTGTGACGAAGGTCTTCTTCACAGACGAAGTCGAGACGCACGCACTGTCAGGGATCCACCTCTTGATCGAAAAGGGCGAGTACGTGTCGATTGCCGGACCGTCGGGCTGCGGCAAGTCGACGCTGCTCTCGATCCTCGGCCTGCTCGATTCGCCCACTGAGGGGCAGTACCTGTTGAACGGCCGGCCGGTCGCCGAGCTGCCGGCCTCCGAGCGCGCGCGCGTGCGCAATCGCGAGATCGGGTTCATCTTCCAGAGCTTCAACCTGATTGGCGACCTGACGGTCTTCGAGAACGTCGAGCTGCCGCTCACCTATCGCGGGATGAAAGCGGCCGAGCGCAAGCAGCGGGTCGAAGCGGCGCTCGAGCGCGTCGGGATGGCGCATCGCGCCAAGCACCTCCCCAGTCAGCTGTCGGGCGGCCAGCAGCAGCGCGTCGCCGTCGCGCGCGCCGTCGCCGGCGAGCCGTTGATCCTTCTCGCGGACGAGCCCACGGGCAACCTCGACTCGCGCAGCGGCGAAGCGGTGATGGATCTGCTGCGCGAGCTGCATCGCGCCGGCGCGACCATCTGCATGGTCACGCACGACCCGCGCTACGCGCGCCACGCCGATCGCAGCATCCACGTCTTCGACGGCCGCGTCGTCGAGGAGCAGACAGAAATGGCTGTGACCGAGTAGAACGCCGCCATGGCTGAGGGCTGAGGGCATACGACGGATGGACACGTCATCGACGGTCCATCAGCCATCCGCTGTCAGCCATCTCGCTCCCAGGACTCACATGCTGATTTCGTTACGCAACGTCGAAAAGTCCTATCCGCACGGTGTCGGGCGAACCTACGTCCTCCGGCGGGTGAACGTCGACATCAAGGAAGGCGAGTTCGTCTCGATCATGGGACCGTCCGGCGCCGGCAAGTCGACCCTGCTGCATATCCTCGGGATGCATGACAGCGCGTGGTCCGGCGAGTACTACTTCATGGATCAGCCGGTCCATCGTCTCAGTCCGAAACAGCGTTCGGAACTGCACAAGAAGCACATCGGCTTCGTCTTTCAGAGCTATCACCTGCTGGACAACCTGACCGTGTACGAGAACCTGGAGATCCCGCTCTCGTATCGCAACGTCAGCCGCAAGGATCGTCAGAGCATGGTGGCCGACATCCTCGATCGCTTTCAGATCGTCGGGAAAAAGGACCTTTACCCGAATCAGCTGTCCGGCGGCCAGCAGCAATTGGTGGGCGTGGCGCGCGCGGTGATTGCGAATCCGCAGGTGGTTCTGGCCGACGAGCCGACCGGCAACCTTCATTCGGCGCAAGGCAAAGAAATCATGGAGCTGTTCCGCACGCTGAACGAGAGCGGCGCGACGATCATCCAGGTCACGCATTCGGAAGTGAACGCGTCTTATGGGACACGCATCATCCAGCTGCGCGACGGCTGGGTGGTCGAGGAAGAGCCGTCCAACCAAAGGCCCGCCGTCAACGTCTAAACGGCGGCCATTTTCAGATTGCGGATTGCGGATTGCGGATTGCGGATCGCAACCTGCGAGCTGACTCGTGGAGAGACCTGTGGCACTTGCCCAACGATGGCCGGTTGAAGACCAGACGCCGATGCGATCCGAGACTGCGAACCCGCGTGTGCTCATCGCGGACGACCAGCCCGACGTGCTCGAAGCGCTTCGCCTGCTGCTCAAGGGCGAAGGCTACAAGATCGAGTCGGCCGGATCGCCGGCGGCGATTCTCGAAGCGATCGACGCCGACGAGTTCGACGCCGTCTTGATGGACCTCAACTATGCGCGCGACACGACGTCGGGCCAGGAAGGGCTCGACCTGCTCTCGCAGCTGCGGTCGCACGACGCGACGCTCCCGGTCGTCGTCATGACCGCGTGGGGCAGCGTCGAGGTCGCCGTCGAAGCGATGCGTCGCGGCGCGCGCGATTTCGTGCAGAAGCCGTGGGAGAACGCGCGGCTGTTGACGATCGTCCGCACGCAGGTGGAGCTCGCCCGCGCGCTGCGCCGCCAGCAGAAGCTCGAGGCGGAGAACCGCTGGCTCAAGCCGGATACGCGGCCGCTGCTCATCGCCGAGGCCGTGTCGATGCGGCCGGTGCTCGAGCTGATCTCCCGTGTCGGGCCGTCGGAGGCCAATGTCCTGGTCACCGGCGAGAACGGCACCGGGAAGGGAACCGTCGCCCAGGCGCTTCACGCCGTGTCGGGGCGCGCGGGCAAAGGGCTCGTCACGGTGAACGCGGGCGGCCTCTCGGAAGGTGTATTCGAGAGCGAGCTGTTCGGCCACGTGAAGGGTGCGTTCACCGACGCCAAGACCGATCGCGTGGGCCGCTTCGAGCTCGCGGACGGCGGCACGCTGTTTCTCGACGAGATCGCCAACGTCCCGATCAACCTGCAGCCGAAGCTGCTGCGGGTGCTCGAGACTGGCGACTTCGAGCGCGTCGGATCGTCGCGCACACGCAACGTCAACGTGCGGATCGTCTCCGCCACCAACTCCAATCTCGGCGAAGAGGTCGCCGGCGGACGCTTCCGCCAGGATCTCCTGTTCCGCCTCAACACGATCGAGATCCAGCTGCCGCCGCTCCGCGAGCGGCGCGAGGACATTCCGGCGCTGGCGATGCACTTCCTGCGCCAGCACACGCAGCGGTACCGCAAGAACCTCACCGGCTTCGACGCCGCCGCGCTCCAGGCGCTGCTCGATCACCCGTGGCCCGGCAACATCCGCGAGCTCGATCACGCCGTCGAGCGCGGCGTGCTGATGGCGCAAGGCGCATCCATCCGCCTCGGCGAGCTGGGGCTCCGCATCGATCGCGACGCGACCTCGCGCGTCGAGGACATGAGCCTCGAGGACGTCGAAGGGTTCCTGATCAAGAAAGCGATGGCGCGGTTCGACGGCAACGTCAGCCAGGCCGCCAAGGCGCTCGGGCTCAGCCGTAGCGCGTTGTACAGACGTTTGCAGCGCTACGGCCTGTAGAATTGGGAATTAGGAATTTAGAATTTGGAATGCATACACGAATTCCAAATTCTGAATTCTGAATTCTTCATTACTATGGCCATGTGAGACCACCCGCCGACCTGTCCGCGGAGGCCATGCTCGAGGCTTCCACGCTCGACGCTGCCTCGAGCCGTTCGGATTCCCGTCTCCGATTCGATCAGCGGATCCTGCTGCTGGCGCTCGCCGCCGGCCTGCCCGCCGCCCTCGTCGCGCTCGTCCTGCTCTGGACGGGGCCCTACACCCCGAAAGTGCAATGGACGCTGACCGTCTTCATCGTCGGCGTCTGGACCGGCTGCTCCTTCAGCGTGCGGCATCGGGTGGTGCTGCCGCTGCAGACGCTGTCGAACCTGCTCGCCGCGCTGCGGGAAAGCGACTTCTCGATCCGTGCGCGCGGCGCAAGCGGCGACGACCCGCTCGGCGCGGTGATGCTCGAGGTGAACGTGCTCGCCTCGACGCTGCACGATCAGCGGCTCGGCGCACTCGAGGCGGGCGCGCTGCTGCGAACGGTCATGGTGGAGATCGATGTCGCCGTGTTCACCTTCGACGGCGCACAGACGCTTCGCCTGGTCAACCGCGCTGGCGAGCGGCTGCTCGCGCAGCGGGCCGAGCAGCTGCTCGGGCGCACGGCCGCCGAGCTCGGGCTGCGGTCGTGCCTCGCCGGTCACTCGCCGCGCATCGAGGACGGCACCTTCGCGGGCGGATCGGGGCGCTACGAGGTGCGCCGCACAACCTTCCGTCAGGACGGTCGGCCGCACCAGCTCCTCGTGCTCGCCGACGTGAGCCGCCCGCTCCGTGACGAAGAGCGACAGGCCTGGCAGCGGCTCATTCGCGTCATCGGCCACGAGATCAACAATTCGCTCGCGCCGATCAAGTCGATTGCCGGCAGCCTCGAGTCGATGCTCGCGCGCGACTATGCGGGGTCGGACCCGAAGTTCGGGTCTGACCCCGAGACGATCGAGGACATGAAGCGCGGCCTCGCCGTGATCGCCGCCAGGTCCGATTCGCTCAGCCGCTTCACCACGGCCTACGCGCAACTGGCGAAGCTGCCCGCGCCGCGGCTCGACGCGGTGAACGTGCTCGCTCTCGTCAGGCGCATCGCCGGCGTCGAGACCCGGCTGCCGATTCGCCTCGCCGAGTCCCCCGACCTCCACATCCGCGCGGATCCGGATCAGCTCGAGCAGCTGCTCATCAACCTCGTGCACAACGCCGCGGACGCCGCGCTGCAGACGGCCGGCGGGGTCACGGTCGCGTGGAGGCGCGAGGGCCGGAGCTTCGAGCTGTGGATCGACGACGAAGGCTCTGGCCTGACGAATGCGTCGAACCTGTTCGTGCCGTTCTTCACGACCAAACCGGGAGGATCGGGCATCGGCCTGGTGCTCAGCCGCCAGATTGCAGAAGCGCACGGCGGATCCCTGACGCTCGAGAACCGCAGCGATTGCCGGGGCTGCCGCGCCTATCTGCGGCTGCCGGTCTGAGGGCTCTCAAGACGGGATTAGGGATTAGGGATTGGGGATTCGCCGAACGCGAATCCCTCTGCGCTTCTCTCTGTCAAATCCCAAATCCCAAATCCCAAATCACGATGGTCGGCGCGCTCGAAGTGGACACCCGCATGTTCTTCGTCACGCTGGCGGCGTGCCGTCTGCTGCGCTTCGGCCTCGAAGCCGCGCTCGCGATCGTCTACGGCCGCGGCATTCTCCGCTGGCTCGACTCCGATCTGTTCCACGACCTCGTCTCACTGTTCATCGTGGTTGCGGTCGTGGGGACGACGCTGTCGATGGTGAAACTGGTGCGCGCGACAGGGCGAAAGAACCGAGTCATGGCGAATGGCTGATGGCCATCTTCCATTAGCCATCAGCCATTAGCCATCAGCCATGGACAAGCATCAAAACATGCGCCCACCAAGAGGGACATCCCGCTCCGGCGAGAGCAGCACGACGTCGCCGTCTCCGTCCGGGACGCCGAGCGTCAATACCTCAGAAATGTAAGGCCCGATCTGTTTCGGCGGGAAGTTCACCACCGCCACGACCAGCCGGTTCAACAGCTGCTCTTTCGTGTAGTACTTCGTCGCCTGCGCTGACGATTTCTTCACGCCAATGTCGCTTCCGAAATCGATTCGCAGTTTGTAGGCCGGTTTGCGAGCTGCCGGAAAATCCTCGACGCCGATCACCCGTCCGACCCGGACGTCCACCCGCTGGAATTCGGCGTAGGAAAGGGGTGCAGGATCAACACTCATCGCGTGAAAACATGACACGACCCGGCGTCGACGCGGCAGTTTGCATATGGATTTGCCATACGGCCGAGGCGGCACGGGACTTGATTGTTGCCACGACGGATGGCGATCCCGGCAGGCAACGTGTTGATCGTGGAGGACGACCCGGACGTCCGGGCCATGCTGTCGGCTTTGCTCGCCACACAGGGGTTCAACACGGTCACCGCCGAAGACGGCCTGGAGGCGCTCCATCTGCTGCGCGCCGTGCGCCATCGCTCTCCCGAGACCCCCTGCCTCGTCCTGCTCGATTTGAAGATGCCGCGCCTGGGCGGCAGCGAGTTCCGGCGCGCGCAGCTCGGCGATCCCACCGTGGCCAGCGTGCCGGTCGCCGTCATGTCCGGCGCGAGGGATCTCGAGCAGCGGGCCGCCGCGCTCGGCGCCGTCGCGACTCTCCCGAAACCGATCGATTGCAATGTGCTGTTGGCAGTAGTCCGCCGCTACTGTGCGTAGCCCGGAGACGGGCTACGGTCTGCCGTTGACCGCTTGTCGGACGGCGGATGCGAGCACCGCCCCTAACGCAGCTGAAGCCAGCACCAGCGCGGGGACGGGGTGCTCTTCGATGGCATAGCTGAGGATGACGCCGATCCCCCCGCCCACTCCGACCGTCGACAGGGCTTCGGTGACGCGGCTCAATCGGCCGCGCGGGCATTTGTGGTTTTCAGTGAGGGCCCCGAAGCACTTCGGGCATGTTGCCATCCGCGCCTATTTTAGCACGTGGCCGTAACCCCCCCCTCGACCTCGTTCCCCGGTTTCCTAGGCTCGAGCCCCCTTCATGGCACCGAACACCGCAATGTGGCTGTCGACCACGCGCTTGCGTTCCTCCTCGTCAGGCTCCAGCGTCCAGACGCCGCGCTGCGACGTCCCGCCGAGGACGATGCCGTCGCTGCGTGCCATCATGTGAATGCCGAGACTGGCGCCAGGCACGGGGGGCACGCCGCCGTTGGTGTGGTAGTTCACCTCGGGCTGCGGCGCCATCACCGTCAACTGCCCTTTCAGCGGCAGAAGCTCCTGGTCGCCGAAGAGATCGCGGGCGCCGAGACCGGTGCAGTTGATCACGACCGGCTCTCCGAGCGCCGCGAGCTCGCGAGGCGTATCGAATTTTCGGATGACGATGCGGCCGCCGAACAGCACGAAGTCACGCATCAGGTTCTCGAGATAGATCGACGGCTCGATGCGGATCTGCGGCGAGCGAATCGCGTACTTCGTTCCAAACGGATGCTCCCCCGGCCCGAATAGCTCCCCGCCGACCGTGAGGCCGGCGTTCAGGTTCGGCCGCGCGGGGGTCGACGGCTGCTCTGCCGGCGGTTCGTCGACCAGCGCGTAGTTGTCGAGCCACGACACGCCGAAATGCGGCCCGGCGAGGAGCTGGAGCTGGCGATACGAGATGTCCGCGGCGCGGCGGTACTGCGCATCCCACTCCGGCGTGCGCCGATCGTTTTCAACGAGGCCCGACGCCGGCGTGAAGCCGGCGAGCGACATGTTCGAGGTGACGTTCGGCGGCACCGCCAGCGCATAGATGGTGACGTCGAAGCCGCGGCGCTGCAGCTGACGCGCGCAGGTGAGCCCGACCGAACCGCAGCCGATGACCGCTGCCCGCCGCGACTGATGCTGGGTGGCGAACTCGGCGGCCATCAGGCCGGTGCCCCAGGCCAGAGACATCCCCGCGCCGCCGTGCCCATAGTTGTGCACGAGCAGCTTGTCATCCAGCTTGTCCGGCTTGAGCACGAAGCCGGCGTCGCGATGCGGGCGGAGGCCGACCGTGGTCCGGATGATCCGGTCCCAGGAGGCTTTCACCGGCGGAAGGTTGAAGGGCGCGCGGCGTGGGACCAGGTTCGGCCGGGAGCTCGAGGTCGTCGCGCAGCCGCTCAGCCCGAAGCCGAGCGCGGCCATGCTGCCGGTGGTGAGAAACGTGCGTCTGCGCATGTGCGTCCGGCGTCTCCGCGCCTCACGCGGCCGTGCTGCCCTGCGGTGTCAACGATGCGCGCATTCTAACGCGCGGCGGTCGAGGACGCGCGAACTTTCATGTTCGCCAGCGCGAAGGCCCATTCGTCGGCGAGCTCCGCGATGCGTTTATCCGTCGGCCGGTAGCCGTGCGATCCCTGGGTCTCGACGCGAATCAGGATCGGCTTGTCGCACGCCTGCGCCGCCTGCATCGCCGCCGCGAACTTGAAGGAGTGGCTCGGGACGACGCGATCGTCGTGGTCCGCGGTCGTGACGAGCGTCGCGGGATAACACGCGCCAGGCTTCACGTTGTGCAGCGGCGAGTACTTCGAGAG
>Ga0137409_10005619_pt1 | contig 13056 bp, 13 predicted proteins | sample CZODoug1_16funga_FD_122059 | JGI IMG/M metagenome (GOLD analysis project Ga0137409, IMG submission 122059) | Vadose zone soil fungal communities from Angelo Coast Range Reserve, California, USA - CZODoug1_16fungal (Hybrid Assembly) | ecosystem: Environmental > Terrestrial > Soil > Vadose zone...
CAGTGCGCGCCGAACATCGCGCCGAACTGCGCGAAGCCGGGAACGTGGGAGACGGTTCCGCCATCGACCACCAAGTTATGCCCGGTCACATAACGCGCATCGCTCGACGCCAGAAACGCAACCGCGTCGGCGATGTCCTCGGGAATCCCAAGATACGGCGTGAGGGTTTCGCCCGCGACGATCTGGTGCAGTTGCGGCGGGAGATTGTCGCGTGCGGCCGGTGTCATGACGAGGCCGGGCGACACCGTGTTGCAACGAATGCCGCGTCTACCGCCGGCACCGGTCACGATCGCGATTTTGTCTTCTAGTTGGCGCATCTCGCTCTTTTTGTAAACAACCGCCCGGCGCTCCCGTTCCAGCGCCAAACCAGCGTGGTCCCGAAGCTACCGGGCCGCCGCTCCCATGGGAAATTGTATGTTCTGATTGACGGCATCGTAGCCCACGATTCAGCGGATCAATTGAGCGGCCGGCCGCCGTCGACCGAGAGCACGCAGCCGGTCGTGAACGTGAGGTCCCGTACGGCGGCGACGACAGCGGCCGCCACCTCGTCGGGGGCCGTCAAACGGCCCAGGGGAGTGCGCGCAGCCTGGGCGTCGCGCCAGACGGGATCCAAGGATTTGACGAATTCGGTGTCCACCAATCCCGGCGACACCGAAACCACGCGCACTGCGGGCGCGAGCGCGCGCGCCAGCGATTGTGTCATGTTGTCGAGGGCGGCTTTCGAGGCGCAGTACATGACATTGCTGCCCATGGCGGTACGCGCCGCAATCGACGAGATATTGATCACCACGGCGCCTCCCGGCCAGGAACTCGCACGCAACAGCGGCACGAGTGAGCGCACGGCAGCGAAGCTGCCGCGCACATTGGTCGCCAGGATTTCGTCGATCAGCGCATCATCGAGACCCTCGAGATCGGCATGCGGCACGAACCGCGTCGTTCCGGCGCAGTTCACCAGCACGTCGCAGCGCTCATAACGCTCCCGAACCGCCGCCGCCATGGACCGCAATGCGGCGCTGTCGGTTACGGGCGCGCTGATGGCACAGTGTTCGGCGCCGGAAAGCGCGGCAACCAGGTTTTCAGCGGCGCTCGCCGAACGCCGGAAACCCACGACCACCGCGAATCCCGCGGCGGCCAGCGCTCTGCAAATCGCCGCGCCGATGCCGCCGGTGCCGCCCGTAACGACGGCGACCGGACTATCCGACCGCATCGCTCAATGCTTTGCCCTTGCCATAGCGGCGCACGCGCAAATCCGCCTGCTCCTTGTGGCCGGCAAATCCTTCCAATTCGCAGAGGCGGGAGCCATAGCTGCCGATCAACGCGCTGGCCTCATCGGTGGTCACTCGTTGATAGGTGCAGGTCTTGATGAACTTGCCCACCCACAGGCCGCCCGTGTACCGCGCCGCGCGCATGGTGGGCAGGGTGTGATTGGTGCCGATGACCTTGTCGCCGAACGAGACATTGGTGCGCGGTCCGAGGAACAAGGCGCCGTAGTTGCTCATGTGCTCGAGGAAATAATCCGGATCGCGCGTCAGCACTTGCACGTGTTCGGACGCGATGCGGTCGGCCTCCTGCACCAGTTCGTCCAGCGTCTCGACGAGGATGATCTCACCGCAATTCTCCCAGGCCCGGCGCGCCACATCGGCGGTGGGCAACCAGGCGAGAAGACTTTCGATGGCTCGCGGCACTTCGTGTGCCAGCTGCACCGAGTTCGTCAGCAGCACCGCCGGACTCCCCGGGCCGTGTTCGGCTTGACCGATCAAATCCACGGCCGCCATTTCGGCGTCGCAGGTATCGTCGGCAATGATCAGCGTCTCGGTGGGCCCGGCCAAAAGGTCGATGCCGACGCGGCCGAACAGTTGGCGCTTGGCTTCGGCGACGTAGGCATTCCCCGGCCCCACGATCATGTCAACCGCGGCGACCTCGTCCGTGCCCAACGCCATGGCGCCGATGGCTTGCACTCCGCCGAAGGCGTAGATCTCATCCGCACCACCGAGATGCATGGCGGTGACGATGGCCGGATGCGGCCTCCCGCCGAACGGCGGAGCGCAGGAGATGATGCGTTTGACGCCGGCCGCCTTGGCGGTGACGACGCTCATGTGCGCGGAGGCCACCATCGGATAGCGGCCACCCGGGATATAACATCCGACGCTGTTGACGGGTATGTTGCGATGGCCCAGAACCACGCCCGGCAGGGTCTCGATCTCGAGGTCTTCGAGACAGCCGCGCTGCGCGAGCGCGAAATTGCGAATCTGAGTCTGGGCGAACTTGATGTCGTCGATAGTGGAGGATGGCATGCTGCGCACGCAATCCGCGATCTCATCCGGCGTCAACCGAAATTGCGGCGGCGACCATTGATCGAATTTTGCCGAGAACTCGCGTACTGCCGCAGCGCCGCGCACCGCAATATCGCCGAGGATTCCCTCGACGGTATTGCGCACTTGAACGCTGTTTTCGGCTTTGGTCTCGGCGCTGAGGCCGGTCTTGATACGACGAATCATGGTGAATTCCTTCTGGCGGCGTCAGCCCGCGCCGGCGACCGCTTCGAAATGTTCGACCACCGGCGGCGACTCGAGAAATGGCCCGATGTGTCCGCGCCACTGGGTGAATGCCGGTGATCCGCGAAAGCCCACGGTGTGATCCTCGAGGGTTTGCCAATGCACGATCAGCGCGTAGCGGTTGGGCGTTTCCATCGAGCGCTTGAGCTCGTGCGCCAAATACCCCTTGCTGCCGCCCAGCACCTTGATCGCGGCGGGAAACACCGCCTCGAATTGCCGCTCACTTCCTGGACGAATGGTCAACTGCGCGATTTCAACGATCATGCCGGAACTCCGTGCTTCACATACCGCTGATCGATGGCGCCGAAAATCGAGCGGCTCGCGGCGTCGAACATTTCGATGCGCACGCGCTCGCCGAAGCGCAAAAACGGCGTCTTCGCGCCGCCCTGATCGAGCGTCTCGATGGCGCGCCGCTCCGCGATGCAGGCGGACCCTACGCTGCGCGACGCATTGGACACGGTGCCGGAACCGATGATGGTACCGGCGCGCAGGCGGCGCGAATACGCCGCATGCTCGATCAGCCGGAAAAAATTGAAGGTCATCTCCTTGCCGTTCGGATGCCCGAACCACTCGCCGCCGCGCTGAATCTGCAAGGGCAACTGCACGCGCCCGTCCGCCCACGCATCGCCCAATTCGTCCGGAGTCACTGCCACGGGCGAGAAGCTGGTGGACGGTTTGGCCTGAACCCAACCGAAACCGGTCTTCATTTCGCGCGCGGCGAGCGCGCGCAGGCTCACGTCGTTGACCAGCATGATGAGCTTGATGTGCGGCGCGACCCCCGCTTTGGGAGTCCCCATGGGAATCTCATCGACGACCACGGCCACTTCACCCTCGAAATCCATGTTGTCCGATTCGCTGGTCAATTCGACGTCATCGCACGGTCCGAGAAAATCGTCCGACGCGCCCTGATACACCAACGGGTATTTTTCATATTCGTTGGTTATCCCGAGGTCGAAGGCGCGCTCCATCAACGCACCGTGATTCGCGAAGGTAGAGCCGTCCAGCCATTGATAGCAGCGGGGCAGCGGCGCCATCGCCTGGGTGGGTTCAAACGCAAACGCGCCGCCCGCTGCGCCGGCGTTGAGCTGGTCCGACCGCGCGCGCAATGCGCTCTCGACCGATGGCCAGCGCTCCATGGCATGAAGCAGGGTGGGTGCGGCGTCGTCTGCGAACACCGCGGCGGCGAGGTCCCTGGAGACGATTGCCAAGCGGCCGTCCCGAGTACCGTTTTTTATCGTTGCAAGCTTCATGCTGTATCCGTTGATTCGACCGGTGGCAAGTCTACTCAATCCTCGCTCAGTTGCGTTGCCAATGCGCCAAGGGTAGACCCGCGACCGGTGCCCGGAAATAGGGAATGGTGGTACCCCTGAGACTGCCCAAATACACCGTTCGCAGGTCAGAGCCTCCGAAGGTGAGGCTGGCCATCCAGGGCGCGATGGTACCCTGCGTGGCGGCCATGATCTCGGGGGTCATGGTGCCGGCGTAGAAATGCCGGTCGTACACTTCCTGCTGTTGCGCATCGCAATCATTGAGCAGGGTCAGCAGCTCGCCTTCCGGGGTGAGCGCGATCAGCCGGTCGGTTTGCACGATGGTGATCCAAAGATTGCCGTGCTCGTCGAAGGCGAAGCCGTCCGGCGTGCCGCCCAAGTCAGGGGGCCCGAAGGTTTCGCGGTCGCCCAGCCTGCCGTCCGGACGCACCCGCAAGCGGGAGATGCGGCGCGCGTTCGACTCGACCACGTAAAGCCATTCTTCTTTCGCGTCGAATCGAATTTCGTTGGTACCGACGAAGCCCTCCGCGACGATGCGAATCCCGCGTTCATCGATGAGGCCGACATAGCCGTCCGGCGTCTTTTCGTTGATCGATCGGGTCCACGGCACCAAACGAGTGGTCACCGTGAACCAGATGCGATCTTGCGAGTCGCTCAATACGAAATTGGTCTTGCCCAGCGGTTGTCCGTCGATATGGGTGTACAGAGTGCGCGACGTGCCGTCGCGATGCATGAGTTCGATGGCGTCGGTACCGAAGTTCGCGATGAGGAAATCACCCATGCGATTCATGGCAATCCCGTTCGGCAACGTGGCGCCTCCCAATATCAACGACGTAGGATCGTTGGCATCGACCCCCCGATGTCCGGTCTGCGCGACCAGCCGCTGCGTGCCGTCGGGACGGATGCACATCACGCCGCCGCGGGCATCGGCGCTCCAGAGAGTGCCGTCGCGCTCCGCGAGGATGCACTCGGGGCGCTGCAAATCCGTGCCAATCGTTCGAATGACGGAACGATCCACGGTCCAGCCGATGAGCGGATTGCGTCTCATATCACTCGATCGGCAAAAGCGCGCGCCGCACAAGCGTGGCCAGGTCGCCATCATGCGCGAACCCGACCGCCTCGGCCGCCGGTGTCGCGAGCTGCGGATAGCGGCCGAAATTCGCCTCGAGCGCGGGGTTGGAACCGTAACTCACCCGCCTCAGCACATCGGCGCCGTGAACCTCGGCGATCGCGGCGACGAGCTGCGACATCGAGGCACGCAACGCGGGCAGAGTCCAGACGCGGATCTCGCGGCACGCATCCGGCGACAGAGTCGCAGCACGCAATAGATTATCGACCACGCAATGAATCGACATCAGCCAGGTGGTCGAATCCGCGGACACGGGACAGGCGTATGGACGGCCTGCGCCCAGTTCGCGGAAGATGTCGCTCAAGAACGCCGACATTTGGCCGGTCCGCTGCGGCGGCCGAGCCACGACTCCCGAAAGCCGTATGGAGCGGGCGTTGATCCAGCCGCGGCGATTGAAATCTTCCATCAGGATTTCACCGATCAGTTTGTGGGCGCCATAGGTCAGCTTCGGACGCAGCGGCGTCGCGTCATCGACCAGCGCCGGCAACGGCGCGCCCAACACGGCGATGGAACTGGCAAAGACCACGGTGGCCGGTTTGGATGAGGCGATCGCCTGCGCGCGCGCCGCCTCGAGCAAGTTCATCGTCGCATCCAAATTGACTTGGCGGGCCAATTCAGGGTGTTGCTCCGCCATGCCGCCCGGAATGCTGGCGAGGTGGAACAAGACGTCCACGGGTGTATCGAAGGCGCGCGCCAAGACGGCCGGATCGCCGATGCTGCCGTGGAGCCTGCGAACCCGCGGGACTTCGGGACCCTCGAATCCGAGGTCTATCAGCGTGAGCCGTCCAATGGAACCCAAGCCCGCGAGCGGTGCCGTGCCGCTGCTCAGCAGGCGGCTGGTCAACGCCTTGCCGACGAAACCGTTGGCACCTGTGATCAGCAGATTCATATTCCCCACTCGGCCAGTGCGTATTGAAACATCATGGAGAGATTGGAATCGCCGCGGAAATCGAACCTTTCGATGCCCGCCATCACGTTCAGCCATGCGCAGCACACCCGACGACCCATGGCGTACAATTCTCAGGCATGCGCTACCACAAACTCGATCTCAATTTATTGACGGCCCTCAAGGCGCTGCTCACTGAGAAAAATGTCACTCGCGCGGGAGAGGCCGTGCACGTCACTCAGTCGGCGATGAGCGGCATCCTCGCGAGACTGCGCGACTACTTCGGCGATCCTCTGATCGTTCAAGTGGGCCGCAAGATGGAGCTGACCTCGCTCGCCGAGAGCCTGGTCGAGCCCGTCAATGACGTGCTGCTGCGCATCGACGCGACCATCGCGACGCGGCCTGAATTCGATCCCTTGATCACGCGCCGGCATTTTTCGGTGGTCGCCTCGGATTATTCGATCAGCGTGCTGCTGCTCGACGTACTGCGCCGTGTCCATCGAGACGCGCCCGGCATGTCGCTGGAGTTTCGCAACCCCAGCGAGAGCGCCCCCGCCGAACTCGAAGCGGGTGAGGTCGATTTCATCGTCAATCCGGAAAGCCAGAATTCACCTCTGCAATCCGGCGCGATCCTGTTCGAAGATACCTATGTGATCGTGGTCGATGCGGGCAATTCGGAGGTGGGCGATTCGATCGCGATCGAGCAGTATCTTGCGCTGCGCCACGTCGCCTTCAAAAGCGGCAGGCACGGTCTGCCGCATTTCGAAACCTGGATGGCTAACCGGTATGGCGACGAGCGGCGCGTTGAAGTCGTGGCGCACAGCTTCTATCTTCTGCCCCGTCTGGTCGTCGGAACCGCCCGTATCGCGACCATGCACACCCGGCTCGCGAAGCAGCTCGCGGGCAGTCTGCCGATCCGGTTGGTCAGGCCGACTTTCGATATCCCTCGGCTCGTCGAAGTACTGCAATCGCACAAGTATCGCGACCTGGATCCCGGCAGCATGTGGCTCCGCGACGTGATCATCGAGGGCGCCCGCGCCTTGCCGCCTCTGGAAAACTAAAGCTTACTTGAGCCGGTTCTTGATCTTGTCGATGCCGACCAGCCCGCATTCCTCGTCCTTCGCGCTCGGCTCAGCGCCGCTGACGCCGATCGCTCCGACGATCCGATCGCCTGCCTCGAGCAACATCCCGCCGGCAAAGGTGAGCAGGTTGGTATCCGCCTTCACCTTGGCAGCAACGCTGGGATCGGTCTTCGTCAAGGGACCCACCTGCGATGTGGGCATCTTGAAGGTCAGCGCCGTATAGGCCTTGCGAAATCCCGTGTAGGCGTGGGAACCGTCGGTGCCGTCGGGGACGTAATACAGCTTGGGTGTACCCGCTGAGTCAATGATGCTGACGCTCACATGATAACCCTTGCACGCCTCAACTATCGCTTTGGCCGCTTCCACGGCCAAATCGATCGAAGGACCGCTTGGGATTGGACGCTGCGGCGGCCGGGGCGGCAGAGGCCCCGGCGGTAGTGGCAGACCATCGAAGGGTCTGCCCATATCCCCGGGAAACCCAGAACCGCCGGGAGGGGCCGCGATTGCGCAGGCAGCGATCAAAGCAGAAGCGAGGACAAGATTTCTCATATGCGCATCCGTGAAGGAATGTGGCTCGAAACTCTAAAAACTCGCAGTCAATTTTAATCCGGCATAGCGCACAGAGTCGCGCGCTGGTTGGCCAATCACGGCGTTGCCGTTCCAGGGGCCGCTCCAGAAGTCCTCTACGTCGGTGAAGTAGTGACGATTGGTGACGTTATTGACGAAAAACCGGGCGGAGTATTTGCCGTCACTGCTCTGTAGCGCTGCGCTCAGGTTGAGCAGCCCAAAGCCAGACTGAATCGCGAAAGGATTCTGATCCGGCAGCATCTGCGCCGAGGTCCGATAGGAGTAAGTGCCGCCAAACACCAGTTCGTAGCGGTGACTGCCCAACGGTATGCGCTGCTCCACTCCGAGCGTGGCCTTGAACTTCGGGGAATTGGGCATGGTATCGCCCGATACATCCTGGCTCGGGCTTCCATTCGCCGGAGTGACGCAGCCTTGGGCTGCAGTTTGCAGGCCATAGCAGGGCGCACCCCTGTAGTCCACAAACTTGGCATCGATATAGGCAGCGCTCAAGTTTAGTCTCGTTGTACTGGTCGCCAACCACTCAGTGCTCAGCTCCGCTCCACGAGTTTCGGCTTTGCCAACCGAGCTCAGATCGAGCGGCGGCGTGATCACCCCGGGCGCGTTCGCGTAACTCTGAATCTGATAATCGGTGTACCGCGTATCGAAGATGTCGGCATTGAACGTAAGCGTGCGATTGAAGTAAGTGCCCTTGGTGCCGATCTCGACGCTGTCGATCGACTCTTTGCCGACAGGATCCAATGCGGCATTACTGTAGAGCACCGCCGAAGTGTTGTAGGCGGCCGGTGAATAGCCGCGCGAGTACGTCACGTAGCCCATGACGTTGTCCGCGAACTGCTGCTTCAGACCAACATCACCGACAACAGTATTAGCGGAACTACTGCCTGAGCTGAAAAATGGACCCTCAATTATGTCCGGCAGCCCGGGCACGCCGAACCTCACCACGTTGGTGCGCTCATCGTAGGTGTAGCTGATCGCGTCGTGGTTAAAACGCAGACCCGTTACCAACGATGTCGCGGGCGCGAATTTCCAGGTCGAACGCGCGTAGAGATCGTAGGTTTTTGTGTCGGGTACGACATGGACATCGAGTCCCGCGGGCGGCAAACTGCGAATGTAGGTTTCATCCACGGTGGTGTCGGAATAGAACGCACCCGCCAGCCAGCTAAACGGCAGATCCGTCGGCGATACGAGCTTGAGTTCCTCACTCAACTGCTTGACGGTGCTCACTTGCGACTGGGTGTTGAAGAAAGGGGCCAACGGGTGTCCCGGAATGTGGACGTTATTGCCGGTGAGGGAGTTCCAGAAGAAGTTGTCAACGGCAAACAGGTCCTGGGTCTGAGCCTGCTTCTCCTGCTGAAAGGCGGTCGTGGAAGCGAGCGTATAGCCACCCCCCAGTCGATCCTCGATCGTGAGGCTGAAGTCGGCATCCCGGTGCGAAGCGCCCGCGGACGTCACCGGACTCGCGTAGTCCAGGTTGTTCGACGACGGCGTGATACCGGGCAGCAGGACCGCCGGCGTCAGAAACGGCGGCTCGAATGCCGGTGGTGCCGTGAACAGCAGATCGTGGCCCGGAGTAATGTAGCTGTAAACGAAATTGAAGCCATGACCCTGCGTCAGCTCACTATGCGCCATCAGCGTGACATCCAGATCGTCGGTGACCTTGAACAGCAGCTTCCCACGGCCGCCCGCCACGTCCTGGGTCGTCTTGTCTCCCGTCGCCAGATTGGTGATCGGGTAGCGAGTGGTGGACTTGTAGGCCGAGAGGCTGCCCTCGACCCGATCCGAAAGCGGTCCGGACAGGAAGATTTCAAAACGATGCTCGTCGTCTCTGGTGAGCGTCGTGGTCGCAAAGCCCTGGAGCGTATCGCTCGGCCCCCGGGTCGTCAGATTAATGAGCCCCGACGCGGCGGTCCGCCCGCCCAAAGTCGATTGCGGACCCAACAGGACCTCGATGTTCTGAATGCCGGCGACGTTATTGGCGGCGAATGAATCCGAGGGAACCGGCACGCCGTCGATGTTGATGGCGACGCCGGACGAGATTCCCACCGTCTGTTCGTTCGAGACACTTGGAATGCCGCGAATGCCCGTAGGTACCCGGCCGTTGATGGTGCCGTTGAGCTGGACCGAGGGCACCAGATTGTTCAGATCCGAGAGGTCCGCGACATTGGCATTGGCGAGGGCCTGCGCCGACACCACCATGGCGGACACGGGCACATCCTGCAGCTTTTCCGTACGCTTTTGCGCCGTGATCACGATCTCCTCGAGTTCGGCGACATTCTCGGCCGAGGCCTCGGCCAACGCGTGTGACCACCTCAACGTGCCCGCCAGCACCAACAGCGCGCTGGTCGCAAAAATGTATCTGTTATGCATTCCAACTCCCCCTTGTGGCCAGCTCTTGCCGTATCAGTCGCCTGTTATGTTTTGCGGATGGCCGCTGCTACGAGCCAAAACGACTGATGCGTCGCAGCCTACGAGCAGTGGAGTGCGCTTGTACAAGCGATTGTGACGATTCCCGCCATCGTCAACTGCGATAGGTGCGGATGAGACATTTATCGTGGTCCGCGCGCTACACTGGCGGCACGTCTGGCGAAACAACGAGAGTCGCATGGCACGGGTTATCGGCGGTATCGGTACATCGCATGCGAACTGGATCACGCGCTTCTGATCGCCCTTGCTCTCCGATGAGCCCGCCTCGCGTACGTCGCCAATCGCCAATCGCGATGCCTTCAATTACAACAAACGATTCCCCAGGTTGACCGAGAGCAACTAAGTTAGAGTCCGGCAGTTACAGAATCGGGGAGTTGCGTGGCCACAGTCGGCAAGATTCTCATCGTGGGCGGCGGCGTGGCGGGCATGTCCTGCGCGATCCAGATGCGCAAGGCCGGCATCGCGGTGGACCTCGTCGAAATCGATCCGAGCTGGCGAATTTACGGCGCGGGCATCACCATTACCGGACCCACCCTGCGCGCCTTACGAGCCATCGGGGTATCGGACGAAGTACTCGCCCAGGGCGCGACCTGGAACGGCGCGAAAGTCCACGACAAGTCCGGGAAGCTGCTGGAAAGCGTCACCTTCCCGCTGCTGACGGAGGATCTGCCGGCCAGCGGCGGTGTCATGCGGCCGGTGCTTCATAAAATTCTGTCGACCAAGACCCTTGCGGCAGGAGTCAACGTTCGCCTTGGAGTATCCGTTGCCGATCTTCGTGACCGCGGCGCACGGATTGAAGTGACTTTCAGTAGCGGCGCTCGGGCCGATTACGATCTGGTCGTCGGCGCCGACGGCATCTTCTCGAATATACGTGATCGAGTCTTCCCTGAAGCGGCGAAGCCGGCATTCACTGGGCAGGTCGTCTATCGCCTGGTCGCAGAGCGTCCTCCCGGCGTCGACCGCAGTCACTTTTTCATGGGCGAGGATTGCAAGGTGGGGTTCAGCCCCGTCTCGGCTACGCACATGTACATGTTTCTATTACACCCCGCCACGGCCAATCCCTGGATCGAACCGCAGGATCAGCCGCAGAAACTGTATGAAGCCATGGCGGGCTTCGGCGGATTCGTGGCGCAAATCCGTGAAACGGTGCTCACCACCAATGCACACAGCGTCAACTATCGGCCCTTGGAAGTGCTGCTACACCCGAGCCCGTGGTATCGCGAGCGCGTGGTGCTAATCGGCGACGCGGCACACGCCACGACACCGCATCTAGCGTCAGGCGCCGGCATGGCCATCGAGGACGGAATCGTACTGGCCGAGGAGATTCAGTCGCAGCCCACATTGGAGAGAGCTTTGCGGAATTTCATGTCGCGCCGTTTTGAGCGTTGCCGCCTGGTCATTGACAATTCGGTGAAGCTCGGTCAGATCGAAATGAGCCACGGTTCGCCCATCGAACACTCCCGACTCATGTCAGAAGCCCTGGGTGCGCTGCGTCAACCGATTTGATCGCCCGCGCTGCGCGTCGTAGTGGCCGTAAGGTCTACTTGGTAACCCAAGGTGAAGTTGATCCCGGCGCTCCGAGATTTACCTGATGGTGGCAATCAGAAAGACCTGCGCAGAAAAGGTCAAGTCTATACGCGGATCGATGGCCCAGTCAGAATGGTCAGATAAGATCCGCAAGCGGCTGGATCAACATCGAAGCGGCAAGCACGATTCTTAGCGGCGCTCTAGCCTTGTGCAATATCTTCGAATGAAGAACACTTCTACGGCCGTCGTTACCGGCAGCCGCAGGCGTCCTGAGAGAGGTCCACATGTTCCGTCCGTTCGCTGATTGGCTTGCCGACACGCCACTGAGTAAAACCTTGCAGGATCAAGCTTGGGTGGTGCCGACATCGCAGTCGATTCATATCCTCGCCGTGTCGATCGTCTTCGGCTCCGCCTGCATGATCAATCTGCGACTGTTGGGTGTGGGTCAGTCCGGGCGCAGTGTCTCGCAACTGAGCAAAACCCTGGTGCCCTGGATGTGGCGCGCCCTCGCTGTGTTGCTGTTCACCGGCCTTATCCAGACCGTCGCGGAGCCGGTGCGGCAATTTGTCACACCAATGTTCTGGGCCAAGATGTTGATGATCATCATTGTGGCATCGATGACAGCCCTCTATGCGAAAGCCGTGCGCCGCAACGCAGCGGCGTGGGATGCCGTCTCGTCCCGGCCATGGCGTGCGAAGGCCTTCGCCATACTATCCACGCTGCTGTGGCTTGCGATCATCGTCTGTGGCAGGTTCATCGGCTACACCTGGTCGTTCTACGCATGAGCGTCGAGGCGCTGCTCGCCATCATAGAGGCGTGGCCGATTTCCGTCGCAATGCGCGGCGAGATACCCGGCACCGAGTGGCTGTTTCCCATCATTGAAACCTTGCACGTCATGGCACTGACTATCGTGGTCGGCTCGATTGCGATGTTGGACTTGCGCTTGCTCGGTCTCGCCTCGCGCAACACTGCTGTCTCCCGTCTGACGGCCGAAGTGCTACCCTGGACCTGGACCGCGTGGAGCGTGGCAGCCGTGTTCGGTACGCTCATGTTCATGGCCAAGGCCGGGACTTATGCGGGAAATTTACAGTTTCGGCTGAAATTTGTATGCATGGGGCTGGCGGCGGTGAATATGTTCGTCTTCCATTTCGGAGCCTATCGACAGGTCGCGCGCTGGGACGGAGGCGAGCCCCCAATGAGCGCAAAGTTGGCCGGCGCACTGTCGCTATCGTTGTGGATCGGCGTGGTGTTCTTCGGTCGCTGGGTGGGCTTTACGACTTGAGCGCACGGAGTAGTCGCTTAGTGGTGATAATCCGGATACGCCGGCCTCGCCGGCGGAGCAATGGGATGCGCCGCCAGATCGCGCAGCGCAATCGCGACCGCCGATTCCAATTGCGGATCATGTCCACCGCTCACCGCCTTCGGATCCTGCTCGACCGTTACATCCGGATCGACCCCGTGATTTTCGACGTCCCACTCGCCCTTGGGGGAGAAGAAGGCGACGCTGGGTGCGGTGACGTGTCCGCCATCCATCAGCACCGGAATGTCGCTGATGCCGACCAGGCCGCCCCACGTTCGCTTACCGACCAGTGTGCCA
>Ga0137409_10005620_pt1 | contig 13055 bp, 10 predicted proteins | sample CZODoug1_16funga_FD_122059 | JGI IMG/M metagenome (GOLD analysis project Ga0137409, IMG submission 122059) | Vadose zone soil fungal communities from Angelo Coast Range Reserve, California, USA - CZODoug1_16fungal (Hybrid Assembly) | ecosystem: Environmental > Terrestrial > Soil > Vadose zone...
CACTTCCTGCGCCAGGCGGCCGGGATCGAGTTCGATTGTCTGGCCACTGCGGCTTACCAGCTCGGCGATCTTTTTCTGCAGTCGGGCGCGGTAGAATTCAATCAAGCTACTCGCTGCTGCCTCAATAGTAGGAATCAGGGCTTCGATCTTTTCCAGGCGTTCGAGCATCTCCGTGCGCAGGTTGGCGCCTTCCTGTTCACGCATCTTTTCCAGTTCATCCAGCGCCAGAGTTATTGCGCGTTCGACGCCGGTCACCATCTGGTCATTCAATCCTTCGCGTCCCGGCTGCAGCGCGCCGGGCAGGCGAGCGATGATATTGATGTCCGGTTCTCCGGAAAGGGCAAAGTCTTTTTGAATTGTGCGCAAGGCATCCTGCCGACCCGTGAGAATGCGGCCATCTGCCGAATCGATCCCGAAAAATTGCCAAATTACATCATGAAGCGTTGCTTCTAGCTTCGACACCAAGCGATGACAACTCGCCCCACAAGTTTTTCATGCGTGAGGCTGACGTAGGGTTTAATTCGGCCAGCCTCATGGGGCAGCTTTGGGACGCGCTCTTGTGCAGATCGTTGTTTCGACTTCCTGGACATAGGATTGATCCCCCAGACGCTATAAGCCGCCTAGCAATGTTGGCTAACTCTAGATTGTGCTCCGCTCGCGGCATGTGCGAGCAGCTTGGTGGTGTCGAACTCCTCGACCGACATGCGCCGGAAATCGTTGGGCTGCAGCTCCATAGAAGTCATTCCTGTTGCAAAACCCCGTTCGTCCCCGCGGAAGCGGGGACCCAGACTTGGAGACGTTCGAGTGCTTGGCCCCTGGGTTCCCGCTTTCGCGGGAACGAACGGGATATGTTGGTCGAGCCGAACATCGTTAGCCGGTGACGACATAGAGATCGGCGCCGCGTCGCACGACCTGATAGGATTTCAGGCGCAGAGAACGGTTGCCCGCGCATTCGCCGGTCTTGATGTCGTACTCGTAGCCGTCCCAGGGGCAGACGAAGTGCGCCTCGTCGGCGGAGAATTTCTGGCCGAGCCAGATCTTGTCCGGCCCGAGCACGTCCTCGACCTTGTGCATGATCACGCCTTCGCAACAGGGGCCGCCCTGGTGGACGCAGAGATTTTCATAAGCGTAGAACTCGCCCTGCCAGTGGAACACCCCGATCTCGCTGCCGTCGTGAAAGACGATGCGGCGGTCGCCTTCGGCAAAGTCCTTGATCTTCTCGACGAACACTTCCGGCATATGTGTGTCATCCTCCCTGCGTTCCGCGCGCCCTTAGCGCGCCACGCTGGCCAGGCGCGACGTCGCGGGCGCGTCCGCCTTTGTGCTTGGCACGAGCTTGCCGAGCGAGAAAGCCAATACGACGTTGTTTGCCCCATCCTTGAATTCCTTACCCACCGTCGCGCGCACCTCGTCGGCGAGCTCGCGTAATGGTTTGGTTTCGGGGATGGCGGGAAAGATGATGGTGACCGAGGTCAGCTTTCCATTCTGCCAGTTGAAGCCGACATTCGGCTTGACGCCGGTCGAGGTCTCGAGCGCGCTCTCGACCGCACGCGCCTGCTTGGAACCTTCCGTCAGCGTGCTGGTCACGTCGCAAGCTGTAAGACTGATCGCGAACATCCCTAGCGCGAATATTCTGAGCCGCATGTGAGCCTCCTTAACCTCGCGCCCCGTCGGTAAAATAGAACCACTTATCCAGACCAGGCGCCAGACTACGTGCCATTTGCATCGGCCACCATAGCGCGTCGCAGCCATCTCATTCGAATGCGAGGCAAGCGGGCAAGAGTGCCGAAACCATTGCTCGCTAATGCGCTTCGGAGCGACTGCGCATTCAGGCATTGTTGGTGTGGGGATCATAAGTCAACGCCGCAGCGCGTTTCTTGTTTCATTGATGAACGGTTGTGCGATGAATCTTGACGTCAACACGCTTTTTTTCATCACGATCTATGTCGAGGCAATTCTCGGATTACTTCTGTTGTTTGCGTGGATCCAGAATGCCAGCATCCGGGCGGTGGCCTGGTGGGGCTGCGCGCATCTCGTGCGCGCGACCTCGGTCGTGCTGTTCGGCGTGTCCGGCTTCACGATTGGCGACACGTCGGCCGACCTTACGTGCTGCCTGCTGTTCCTGGCGTTTGCCATCACCTGGACCGGGGCGCGTGTGTTTGACGGGCGCAAAGCTCTGCCGCTGTGGATCGCAGCCGGTCCGGCACTGTGGCTTGTGCTGAACTACATCCCGGCGGTGATCGGGTCTGCGGATCAGCGCATCGTGCTTTCGTCCGGCATCATCATCGCCTACACTTGGCTCACCGCCTTCGAGTTCTGGCGCGGACGCAGCGAGCCTTTGGTGTCGCGCTGGCCTGCAATTTTCATGCTGGTCGCACAGGGGACGCTTTTCCTGCTGCGCACGCCGCTGGCGGCGCTGCTGCCGTGGCCGCCGCTGAGCGAAGTGGTCGACAATATCTGGCTCGCTGTACTGAGCTTCGAGGCGCTGCTGTTCACGATCGCAGTCGCGTTCATTCTGCTCGCGATGGCAAAAGAGCGGACCGAGTATCGTCACCGCACCGCCGCCATGGTCGATCCGCTCACCGGCATCGCCAACCGGCGCGCCTTTCTCATCGATGCCGGCGAGCTGGTGCGCAAAGTCGTGGCGGGGTCGCCTCCGGTCGCTGTGCTTGTGATCGACCTCGACCATTTCAAGTCGATCAACGACCGCTTCGGCCACGCCATCGGCGACCGCGTGCTGCAGATCTTTGCCACCACCACGAAGGGGGTGATGCGGCCGGCCGATCTCCTGGGTCGGCTCGGGGGCGAGGAGTTTGCCGCCGTGCTCTGCAATCTCAGTCCCGAGAAGGTGGCGGCGGTGGGCGAGCACATCCGGCGCGCCTTCGCCGAGGAGACGCGCGACGTTGACGGCTGCCCGGTTGCCGCGACGCTTTCGATCGGCATCGTGCTGCACCAGGGCACGCCAGTCGATGTGCTCGATCTCCTGATGCAGGCCGATCACGAGCTCTACCGCGCCAAGGAACGCGGGCGGAACCGCGTGGAGGTCGCGACCTATGACCGCACGCGCCAGCAACGCGACGCTGCGTCGCCCTTGGAGATGGCGCCAGCCTAAGCGTCGCGCTATCGCGCCGATGCGGTCTGGCCGAACTCGGCCTGCCACTTGGCCGCCATGGCGGTGCGCGGCAGCTCCTGCCCGCGCAGATAGACCCTGGCGATCTTCCTTGTGTTGGTGATGTCGACGAGCGGATTGGCGTCGAGCACGACGAAGTCAGCGCTCTTGCCAGGCGCCACCAACCCAAGCTCGTCGAGGTTGACGATGCCGGCCGAAGTGCGCGTCGCCGCCTCCAGCACCTGGCCGGGGGTCATGCCGGCCGCCACCATGTTCTCGAGCTCGGCATGCATGGTCCAGCCGATGAACTGGTCGCCCTGCTGGCCGCCGCCATCGGTGCCGACGCCGATCCGCACGCCGGCCGCCGCGAGCCGCTTGACGCCGGCGGAGAGCCGCTCCCAGCTCCGCTGCGCATTCGCCGGCGGGCCTTTGGCCATCCGATCCTGCAGCCGCTTGATCTGCTCGGGTGCCACCGTTTCGCTGATCAGGTGATGCGGCGGGTTGAGCCAGGGCGCATAGAGCTGGCGGCGCAAGCCGCCGAGCGCCAGCGTGAAGTAGACATTCGGATGGCTCTTCAGAAGGTCGATGAGCTCGTCATCGACATCGCCGACCATATGGGCGAGCCCGTCGACGCCGGCCCGCACCAGCGCCTTGACGTCGGCTAGGTCGGTGGCGTGCACGGTGACGCGCAGATTGTTCTTGTGCGCCTCGTCGATGATCGCCGTGTAGAGCGCCGGTTCAAGCTTCGGGATGGTGCCGCCGCGGCTGTCGACCCAGGTCTTCACAATCGTGGCCTTGCGCGCCGCAAGCTCGCGCACCGCCGCGCGCGCTTCTTCCTCGTTCGTGATCCGGTGGGCGGAGTGGCGCATCTCGCGAATTTCCTGCGGCGGAGCAATGCCGCGGCCGGCGGTTACGAAGCGGGCGGCGGTCGGATGCTTGCCGGCGGTGATCTCGTCGCGCAGCTCGAACGGCAGCTCGCCGAAGTCGGAGCCGAGCGCCATGCTGGCGGCAACGCCGAAATAGGCGAACTTCTGCATTTGATCGAGAATGTTCTCGCGCGTGTAGTTCTGCGGCCCGCTGGTCAGGTTGCGCATATAGCCGATATGCGAATGGGCATCGACCAGCGCCGGAATGACGGTCTTGCCGGTGAGATCGACCCGCGCCGGGCCGGCGGGTACGCGCACCTCGCCACGACGGCCGACCGCAGTGATGCGGCCGGCCTCGACCACGAAGGCTGAATCCTCGATTGGCAAGCCAGCGGCACCGAAGATCAGCCGGGCGCCTTCGAACACGGTGGCGGTCTGAGCCTTTGTCCCGGAGGCGCCGACCGCCAGCGCCAGCACGGCCGCGACGAGGAGAGTGGACAAGCGCTTTGCCTGCTGCACGTCAGCCTCCCTTTAAGTTCTCAGATCGACCACGGAACGCGATGGCAGTCGCGCGCTACTTCGCTTCCTCGACCCGGGTGTTGGTCGCCGGCCCGTTGCCGATGAGCAGGATGGTTGTGTCCTCGTCGGCCTTGGCGCCGTCCCAGTGCACGCCCTTGGCAAAGTGCGTCACATAGGTGCCCGCCTTCATCGGAACGGTGAGATTGTCCGGATCGAACTTGTTGCCGGTGCCAACCCACCAGGTGCCTTCGAGCACATAGATGTAGCGGTCGTTGGGATGAAAGTGCGGGCGGCTGAAGTTGCCCTTCTTCCAGGTGAGCATCTGCACATAGAGACCCTCTTTCTCCGGGTCACCTGCCAGCGTCACGGTCTTGTTGTTTCCGTTGTCCTTCCAGACGATCTGGTCCGGCTGCTTGATGGTTACCGCCGACGGATCGCCACCCGCCCAGGGGCCGGCAACTTTCGGGGTCTCGATATTGGTGGCCGGGCCGATGCCGGTGATCAGATAGGCGCCGGTCTCCTCCTTGGTGCCGTCCCAGTGCGGCTTGGTGGCGTGGTCGACCATGAACGTGCCTTTCGGCACGCGGGTGGCATGGGCGGGATCGACCACCGTGCCGGTGCCTCGCCAGCCGGCGCCCGCGACCACCATGATGAAGCGCTCGTTCGGGTGATAGTGTGCGTTGCCAAAGCGGTTCGCCTTGAACTTGTTGATTTGGATGTAAAGGCTGCCGGCCTGGTTGGGGTCGCCCTGCAGGATCACCTGATTGGTGGCGGCCTGATCGGTCGGGTCACGCCATTTGAACTGGTCCGGGGTCTTGAACGCGACTGCCGCAGGGTTGAGCTCGACGGCCTGGGCTATCGACGAGAGACTCAGAACCAGAGCGACCGCAGTGAGGGTGGCGCCAATGGTCATGCGACGTGTCATGGTTTCCTCCTCGGTTTGATCCCCGGCTGGCGTCGAAGCCGACGCCGCCATTTGCCCGCATGGTAGTGAAGCGGCGCGCCGGGTGGAAGGGTTGTTGCGCCCATTTGCCCCGCCGGCTTTTTTGCCGCGGATCCTCATCGACTCCCATCGCCCGGGCATTGGGCCTGTGCTATTGCTTATTGCCAATAAGAGTAGGTCCCGGGAGAAAACGGCGAGGAGCAAGGGTGATGAGCAGAACAAAAGGTTTGTTTTCAAGCGTTGCAGCGATTGCCATCGCAGCATTTCTGGCCGGCGCGCCGGCACGACTGGATGCACAACAAGCAGCTCCCGTCAGCATCGGCGCGACCGACCTCGGCGGCGTCGTGAGCGGGCCGAATGGACCTGAGGCTGGCGTGTGGGTGATCGCGGAGACGACCGACCTTCCCACCAGGATGGCCAAGATCGTGGTCACCGACGACCAGGGCCGCTACGTGTTGCCCGAGCTGCCGAAGGCTAAATACAGCGTGTGGGTGCGCGGCTACGGGCTTGTCGACTCCCCCAAGATCGAGACCGAGCCCGGCAAGATTGTGAACCTCACCGCGGTGCCGGCACCGAATGAAGCGGCCGCCGCCGAGTTCTATCCGCCCATCTATTGGCTTTCGATGGCCAAGATGCCCGAGAAGAGCGAGTTCCCCGGTACCGGTCACAGCGGCAACGGCATCAACGAGAAGCTCTCCACTCAGCCGCAGTTCCTGCGCGAGTTCAAGACCGATGGCTGCTTCCACTGCCACTCCGTCGGCAACAAGGCGACGCGCACGATCCCGGAGGCGCTGGGCAAGTTCAGCAACGGATATGAGGCGTGGACGCGGCGTATCCAGTCCGGTCAGGCCAGCAAGGACATGGTCGAGACCATCGAGCGCTTCGGCACCGAGCGTGGCCTGAAGATCTTGGGCGACTGGACCGACCGCATCGCCAAGGGTGAGCTGCCGGCCTCCAAGCCGACGCGCCCGCAGGGCGCGGAGCGCAATGTCGTGGTCACGGTCTGGGACTGGTCGGGCCCCAAGACCTACCTGCATGACGAGGTCGCGACCGACAAGCGTAACCCGACGGTCAACGCTCACGGTCCGCTCTACGGCGCGACCGAGAACAGCACCGACTTCATTCCGATTCTTGATCCGGTGAAGAACGTCGCCAGCACGGTCAAGCTTCCGGTGCGCGACCCCAAGACGCCGTCGGCGATCAACAACGTGATGCTGGCACCGTCGGCCTATTGGGGCGAGGAGAAGCTCTGGGACGCGCAGACCATTCCGCACAGCCTGATGCTTGATGAGAAAGCCCGCGTGTGGTTCGCGGCGAGAATTCGTCCCGCGGCTAACCCCGACGTCTGCAAGAAGGGGTCGGACCATCCGTCGGCGAAGATGTTCCCGATCAACGCATCGAACCGGCATGTGATCATGCTTGATCCCGCCACCAACAAGTTCACGCAGGTGAGCACCTGCTTCCCGACCCACCATGTGCAGTTTGGCTTCGATGCCAATCGCACGCTGTGGGCAAGCTCGGGCGGCGCGGGGGCGGAGGTCCTCGGCTGGGTCAATACCAAGGCGCTGGACGAGAGCGGCGACGAGCTGAAGTCTCAGGGTTGGACGCCGTTCGTCCTCGACACCAACGGCAATGGGAAGCGCGACGAAGGCTATGTCGAGCCCAACCAGCCGGTCGACCCGAGCAAGGACAAGCGTATCCGCGTCGGCTTCTATTCGATCTCGCCGTCACCGGCCGATGGCTCGATCTGGGGCACCGTGACCGGCTATCCGGGCTCGGTGGTGCGGGTCAATCCCGGCTCGAACCCGTCCGAGACCGCGCTCGCGGAGATCTACGAAGTGCCGCTGCCGGGCTACTCGCCGCGCGGTGGCGATATCGACAGCCAGGGCGTCGCCTGGTCGGCCCTCGCGAGCGGGCATCTCGGCGCCTTCGACCGGCGCAAGTGCAAGGGCCCGCTCAATGGCCCGAACGCGACCGGCAAGCACTGCCCCGAGGGCTGGACGCTGTATCGTCTGCCCGGCCCGCAGCTCGGCGGCGTGACCGACGACGGCAGCGGCGAGACGCCGTACTACGCCTGGGTCGATCAGCATGACACGCTCGGGCTCGGCAAGGACGTGCCGATCGCGACCGGCAACCAGAACGACTCGCTGATCGCGCTCAAGGACGGCAAGATGGTCAACATGGTCGTCCCCTATCCGATGGGCTTCTGGGCCAAAGGCCTCGATGGCCGTATTGACGATCCCAACGCGGGCTGGAAGGGCCGCGGCGTTTGGTCGAACACCGGCAATCGCACGCCGTTCCACATGGAAGGCGGCAAGGGCACGACCCCCAAGGTCGTGAAGTTCCAGATGCGGCCTGACCCGCTGGCGCGCTAGCGCTCGTCGTCACGCTCAACGCTTTGGTCGCCGCAGGCCGGTATCCCGGCTTGCGGCGATCTGCGTTTGTGCGGTTACATTCGTTGTGGCGCCGCCTGGAAGGAGCTGGTCATGACGGTCGTAAGGGTTCTTCTGCTGTTGATGTTCACTGTGATCGCGCAGGCGGCGCAGGCGATCACGCCCGAGAAGGCCGAGTTCAAGAAGATCGCGGACGACGTCTACGCGTTCGTCGGCAAGCTCAACGATGCCAATGCGCTCGTGGTCGTGACCACGCAGGGCGTGGTCGTGGTCGACACCGGCAACAACCCGCCGGAGACGCGCCTGTTGCAGAACTTCATCAAGTCTGTAACCAGCCAACCGGTCCGCTACGTCATCATCACGCAGAACCATGGCGACCATGCCGGCGGCACGCCGGCCTTTGCGCCGCCCGCGCATGTGATCGTGCAGGAGCGCGTCGCCAAGGATTGGGCCTCCTACAAGCCCCACCAGGTCAAGGCCTGGCGCAAGCGCTTCCGCGAGCGCAGCGAGGCGCTCAAGGACGTGAGCCCGATCGACACTGTCCTGAGCTTCAAGGAGAGCATGACGCTTCACCTCGGCGGCAAGACCATCGAGCTGATCTATGTGGACGATCGCTACAATCCGGGCGACATCGCGGTGTGGCTGCCGCAAAGCGGCGTGCTGCATGCTGGCTTCGTCGGCTACATCGACCGCCATCCCGACATCCGTCCGGACTACAGCCACGGCACCACCTGGGGCATGCTGAAGCAGCTCGAAGTCGTGAGCGTGCTGCGGCCCAAAGTGATGATCCCGGCGCATGGTCCGCTCGGCGACGTGAAGGATCTGCATGCGCTGACGGATTATCTGCTGCTCGCGCGCCAGAAGGTGCGCACCATGATGGCGAAGGGCATGCCGCTCGAGACGATCGTCAAAGACTTCCACATGAACGAATACAAAGGCTGGGACCGCGAGAACCATTTCGAGTGGCTGGCCGAGACGCTCCATCGCGAGCTCCAAAGCATGGGCCCGCTCCTGCCCAACATCGTCGAGCAGAAGGTGACAGGCACCATTGCGCGGCTCGAGGAGGAAGGCCGACGACTCCTGGTCAAGCAGGCCGCCGGTCCGGACGTGCGGCTGCGCATCGCCTCCGACACCGACATCGACGGCGCCGCCAACGACCGTTCGCAGCTCAAGGTCGGCCAGAAGGTCTCGGCCACCTATCAGGTGCCGCAGGGCTTCAATGCGGCGCTCGGCTATGATGTGATCGAGATGATCGTCGAGTAGGCGCTCGTTGTCGGGCGTCGTGGCGACTCAAGTCGTGGTACGACGGGCTTTCCATTCCGTAAGCGGTGTGACAATCCTTCCAGCACATAGGGGAGAGGCCACCCATGATCGCTCATCGCTTCAGCCGCCGCGGCATTCTGCGCGGCACCGCGTCGCTCGCTGCGCTCGCCGTATCGGGTCAATCGCTGGCGGCGCCCGCTCAGCGCCTGGCGCAGCGCGGGCACTTCGTCATCCGCAACGCCTTCGTCATGACGATGGAGCGCGACACTGGCGACATCGCGGGCTGCGACGTGCAGGTGCGCTACGGTGCGATCGTCGCGGTTGGACCAAAGCTCAATGTGCAGGGAGCCACGACCATCAACGGCGAGGGCATGATCGTGCTGCCGGGGCTGGTCGAGACCCACTGGCACATGTGGAACACGCTCCTGCGCAGCATGTCGGGCGACAAGCAGGAAACCGGCTACTTCCGCACCACAGCCATGCTTGGCCAGAAATGCGAGCCTGCCGACATGTACCAGGGCACGCGGCTGGCCGCGGCCGAGGCGATCAATTCCGGCATCACTTTCGTGCACGACTGGTGCCACAACATCCGCGGCTTCGACTATGCGGAGGCGGATCTGCGGGCGCTGCGCGAGACCGGCATCCGGGCGCGCTTCTCCTATGGCGGCGCGCAGGGCATGGCGAACTCGGCGTCGATCAATGTTGGCGACTTCGAGCGCTTGCACCGCGAGTGGGCGAGCTACGGCAACGACGGCCTGATCACGCTCGGTCTCGCCTGGCGCGGCATGGGTGGCAACAACCCGGCGACTGCGATCCCGCCCGAGATCTACCGGCGCGAGATCGAAGCCGCGCGCAATCTCGGCCTGCCGGTCTCGGTGCATGCCTCGGGATCGCGGCCGGCGGCGGGGCAGGTCAACACGATCTACAAGGCCAATCTCTTGCGTCAGGACATGCAGATTATCCATGCGATTGTGATCACCAAGGATGAGATCGCGGCGGTCAAGGCCGCCGGCGCCTCGGTCAGCATCTCCCCGTTCAGCGAGCTGCGCATTGGCTTCGGCTTGCCCCAGACGGGCGAGCTGATTGCCGCCGGCATTCCGGTCGGGCTCTCGGTCGACACTGTCGAGCTCACCGGCAACGCTGACATGTTCGGGATCATGAAGCTCGTACAGAATGTCGAGAACGGCAAAGCCGAGAACGAGTTCAAGCTCGCGGCGCGGCGCGTGCTCGAGCTGGGCACCATCGAGGGCGCGCGCTCGATGGGGATCGCCGACAAGGTCGGCTCGCTCAAGGCGGGCAAGCGCGCCGACCTGATCATGGTGTCGACGCGCGATGTCAATCTTGGCATTTTCACCGATCCGGCACACATGCTCGTGACCGCGGCGCAGCCAGGAAACGTCGATACCGTGGTGATCGATGGCCGTATCCTCAAGCGCGGCGGCAAGCTCACGGCGCTGAACGTTCCGCAGATCGTCGGCGAGGCGAGCGTCGCCAACGCGGCGCTGCGCAAGCGCGCGGAATGGTGGTGAGCTAGGAGGCTTTACCGTCCTGTGATATCAAACTAATCGTCGCCAAATCACATTAGTTGGCTGAGAAAACGGGTCGAGGGGCCGTCTTGTCGATCGCCGTGCCACGCCTAGGTATTATTGCGCCCTATCGAGACCGCGAGCATAGGCCACCTGGTCACTGATGATCGAAACGCCGGAAGCTGTGTACAATCGCGGCCTGTCGCTGCTCGGGTCCCACCGCGGCGACGAGGCGCTCGCTTGCTTCGACCAGCTTCTGGCGCAATATCCCAACGTGGTTGAGATCATCAGCGCCCGTGCTATTGCGCTGGCCGATCTCGGCCGCTTCAGCGACGCTCTTTCGTCCTATGACAGAGCGATCGCGATCCGCCCTGACTACGTCGACGCTCACTACAACCGCGCTCTCGTCCTTGAAAGGCTCGGCCGGCCCGAGGAAGCGCTGCAGGGATGCGAGCGCGCGATCGCGCTCTCACCTTCCCATCTCAATGCCCTCACCAACCGCAGCGCGTTGCTATCGGCGCTGGGAAGGTATGGGGAAGCGATGGCAAGCGCCGATGCCGCGCTGATCATCAAGCCTGACCACGCGGAAGCCCTCAACAATCGCGGCAGTGCGCTCCACCGGCTCGGGCGCACCGAGGAAGCGCTGACCAGCTATACCCACGCGCTGGCCATCCGGCCGGACCTTGCCGAGGCGGCCAACAACCTTGGCCTTGCACTGGACGCCGTCGGGCGCAGCGAGGGTGCCCTTGACAGCTATGGGAAGGCACTCGCGATACGGCCTGACTATGTAGATGCGCTGATGAACCGCGGCAATTGCCTGCTGGCGATGAACCGTTATGAAGAGGCACAGGACAGTTATCGCAAGGCTTGTGCGCTCGATCCCCGGAATGCCAAAGCGAGATTTGCGATCTGCACGGCTCAGCTGCCCGTGCTCTACACGAGCGACGAGGAGATTGACCGGCAGCGCGCGCTTTTCGAGCAGCATTTGAAGACGCTCTGCGACGACTTCGAACGCGGCGCCGTGCCTAACCTGGTTGACGGATTTGGATGCCATCCGCCCTATTATTTGGCGCATCAAGGCAGGAACGACCGGCGCCTGCAGACGATCTATGGCTCGCTTGGATGCCGGCTGGTCTCGCAACGCTATCCAAGCGCGCTGATGCCAAAACCGCCCGCACCCGACGAGCCTGTCCGTGTCGGCATTGTGTGCGGGTTCTTCTGGCGACATTCAGTTTGGAAGATTCCACTCAAGGGATGGATGACGGAGCTCGACCGCCGGCGGTTTCGCTTGTTTGGCTATCACACCTGGCCGGTGACCGACTCCGAGACAAAGATCGCGATCGAGCGCTGCGAGCGCTTTGTTCAAGGACCATTGTCCATCGAGCAGTGGCGGCAAGCCATTCTCGCTGATGCGCCGCACATTTTGATTTATCCCGAGATCGGCATGGATGTCGATGCCATGGTGCTGGCGGCCCAGCGTCTCGCGCCGGTGCAATGCACGTCGTGGGGGCACCCCCAGACGACCGGCTACCCGACAATGGATTTCTTCCTCAGCAGCGATCTGATGGAGCCCCCGGATGCTGATGATCATTATTCCGAGAAGCTGATTCGCCTGCCCAATTTGTCGTACTACTATGAGCCGTTCGACGACAAGGTGCCACCGCTGCGCCGGGAAGATATCGGCTTACGGCCGGACGCGATTGTATTTTGGTGCGGACGCTCGCTTTACACATACTTGCCAGAGTTCGATCAGGTGTTCGCGCGCATCGCGCAGGCCGTGCCCAACTCTCAGTTCGCCTTCATCGAGTATCCGAAGGGCACGCGTGTTACGAAACAGTTCTCTGAGCGTCTTGATCGCGCCTTCGCCAAACTTGAGCTGAATTACAAGGAATATTGCCTCTTCCTGCGCCGGCTCAGCCAACCGGAATTTTCCGCGGCGGCGCGTCTGTGCGACATTGTCTTGGACAGCATCGGCTGGTCGGGCGCCAATTCGACCATGGAAAGCCTGCCGCACGGCCTTCCGGTCGTAACCATGCCCGGCCCCATGATGCGAGGTCGCCACGCGCCGGCAATTCTCACCATGATCGGCGTGACCGAGACAATCGCCACCACGCTTGACGAGTATGTCCAGATCCCGACCCGCTTGGCATTCGAGCATGATTGGCGGGCCGCTATCCGGAAAAAAATGCGCGACAACAGCCATCGAGCCTATCGCGATTTGGATTGCATCCGGGCGCTTGAGGAGTTCATGGATCGGGTGGCGAGGTCTGCCTATTGATGCATTGCCCCGCTTCCGGACGCGGCAGGACTGAAGTAGCCTCTTGGCGAAGACGGCGGAAATTCACCGCCGCGTGACGTCGCTAGAACGAAATCGGGAGGCTGTCATGAAGCGACTATGTCTGCTCGCCGTGTTACTTTTCATCGCGGGACCGGTAT
>Ga0137409_10005621_pt1 | contig 13054 bp, 10 predicted proteins | sample CZODoug1_16funga_FD_122059 | JGI IMG/M metagenome (GOLD analysis project Ga0137409, IMG submission 122059) | Vadose zone soil fungal communities from Angelo Coast Range Reserve, California, USA - CZODoug1_16fungal (Hybrid Assembly) | ecosystem: Environmental > Terrestrial > Soil > Vadose zone...
CGAAAGAAGGATTTTCACGAGATCTAACAGCCTGCCCCAAGCTGGCGGGTGTCGCCGTGCGGACTATACTGTAACGCTGGAAACCCCGATAGCCGATCGAGTCCACTATTCATGGTCAAACAACGGTCCACAGATGCTGAAACATTTCGCGCGGCGGTGCGTGATGTCACCCCTTTGGCGCAAACGCCATCCGTGGCAGGCCTCGCCGCACCAAAGCCGCGTGCGCGGCCGCGCATCAACCCCGCGCCCGTGCCCGGCGACCTGCCGCTGGTCGGCGACCTGCCGCTCGTCGAGGGACTGCCGGCGTACGAATCGGCTCCGGCGGCGGATGCCGTGTCCGGCGACGAGGCGCTCTCCTTTCAGCGCGCCGGCGTGCGCATTCAGGTCATGCGCCGGCTGCGCCGCGGCTTCTACCCGATCGATGATGAACTGGACCTTCACGGGCTCAGTCAAATGGCGGCGCGCGGCCAGCTCGCCGAATTCATCGCGCGCTGCCGCGACCGCGGCTGCCGCTGCGTGAGAATCATCCATGGCAAGGGCAATCGCTCGGGCGCGCGCGGCCCAGTTCTCAAAGCCGCCGTGAACCTTTGGCTGCGCCGGCTCCCGGACGTCATGGCATTCGTGTCTGCGCGCGCCATGGACGGCGGTGCCGGCGCCGTGTACGTACTTCTCCGAGCCTAGTGTCCTGTCCCATAAATAACTTGCTCGATCCGCCCGCGGATTTTCGTGCCGGGCAAGGCGCGCCGACGAGTTAAGATAGTTCAAAGGGTACGGGCGAGGAGGCGCAACGCCGCCCGGCGCGAAAAGACGCGGCGCAGCGAGTGAGTTATTCATGGGACAGGACACTAAGCTGAGGTAAACGATGAATCCGATCAGAGCATGGGCCGCCCGGCTGATTCTTGCTGCAAGCGTGACCACCCCGTCATTGGCTGCCGACACTTTCGATCTAGTCAGCGAGAGCGAGGCCGCCACATGGAACGCCGTGCAACCCAGGGAGTCGAAGGATTTCAGCACGCGAGACCTGCGCGATGACAACTCAGCGCCCACTTGTCATTCCACTCCCGACAATGACGCGGACAATCCGCAGATACGGATTGTCGCGCCGCCTCTGGGACGGCCCTTGACGGCGCCGCTCGATATAGACATTCAGTTCGTGCCGACCAGCAGCGCACCCATCCGTCCCGATACCTTCCTCGTGTGCTACGTCGGGCTGGTCACCATGGACCTCACCAAGCGGATCACCGATCGGGTTACGGTGTCTGAAAAAGGGTTGCACGTGACCGGGGCCAAGCTGCCGCGCGGCCGCCACCACCTTCTGCTGCTCATCGCGGATCAGCGCGGCCGACTAGGCCGGCGTGAGGCGGTGCTCGATATCTACTGATCCATGACGAATGCCGCAACCCTACCCGCCCTAGTCCTGCTGCCGGGGCTTGACGGTCATGCATCGACTGGTATCTCGGCATAGTGAATTTTGACCGGTCGGCATTGCCTCATTCGCGCCCGTGGTGCGGCAAAACCGCGCGTCCAACACCTGCCCGTAGCGTCGGCACCGTGCGCCGACCAATTCCAGTATTCGTGCGGCGGGGTCAGGAGAGCCTGCTGGCAACTGCGTTCTTCGTTGCCGGCAGGCTCTCCTGACCCCGCAGCGCGACCGCTACCACAATCCGAATGCTGACCCGGTCACTCCTCGTCCGCGTCGAGTTCCGGGACGCCTTGAAATTCGCATATTTCGCGCAGCACCGCGGTGGCGAACTGGCCCCGCCTAAGCGAGAAACTCAAGGTCAGAGTACTGGCGTCGCGCTCCACGGATAGCTCGCGAATCGCGCAGCGCAGTGCGCGCCGCTCCTGCGTCAACCCTTCGGCGGCCAGCAAATCGGCGACCGCCGCCAATTCGCGCGACACCTCGAGTTCATGCTGCAGCGCCTGACCCTCGCTCGCCGGCCGCCCGCGGCCCCAGAGAGGACCCGAAGGGTGAACGTCGAACACGCTGAGGCGGCGGCGCAATTCATCATCGACGGAGGTGACGTGGAAATGGCTGCCGCTGCCGTCGAGACTGGCCACATCTCCCGGAGCGAGCTGCGACCAATCGCCCGCCTCCACGCGCCGCGCGAGCAGCGCATTGAACAGGAGTGATCGCGCCGCCGACAGCGCAAAGCTGCGCTCCGCGCGGCCGCGCGGAGCAACTCCGCTTTGCACCCATGCCGCGACCCGGTCGAGATTGTAGCCGTCGCGCCCGAAGCGTTGCGGTCCGAAATAATTGGGCGCTCCGTGCGACCGCAGGGCGTCGAGTTTCGAATCCAATTGTTCGCGCGTCCACGTCACATTGCGCAGGCGGATGCGGAAACGATTGCCGGACAGCGCGCCGCGCCGGAGCTTGCGCAGGTTGGCGCGCGCTTCGAGCACCTTGAATTCAGCCGTACGCACATCGGTCCAAGACTCGGCCGACGTGCCGAGATTCGGCACGCTGAACCACTGCACGGCAACGGCGTGACGATCCTTCAGGCCCGCGTAGCCCACGTCGCCGCCCGGCACGCCGGCCAGGCGGGCAATCTCGGCCGCCACCCAGCGGGTATTGGCGGTGCGTTTCTCGACGCGCAACAGCCAGTGCGGCCCTGTCCCCGACGGCTCGAAAGACAATTGCTCCTCGACATGAAAATCTTCAGGGGCGGCTTTGAGCTCAGCCGGCGGCAGCGGCGCGCCATGCGCCCTCGGCGGGTGCAATGCGGCGCGCGTCCACGCGTTCACGGCCCGAGCAGCACTGATGCGAGCGCGGCCAGCCCTTCGCCGCGGCCGATGAATCCCAGGCGCTCCGTGGTCGTGGCCTTGATATTGATGAGCTGCGCCGGGACACCGAGATCAGCGGAGAGATTCGCCGCCATGGCGGCACGATGCGCGGCGACGCGCGGCGCTTCGGCGAGCACCGTGACGTCCGCATTGATCAATTTCAACCCCGCGGCCTGCATGCGCTTTGCTACCACCCGCAGGAACACGCGGCTGTCGGCGCCGCGGTAGCGCGGATCGCTGTCGGGAAAGTGCTGACCGATGTCGCCGTCGCCCATCGCGCCGAGCACGGCATCGCACAGGGCATGAATGACCACGTCGCCGTCCGAATGCGCCACCACACCCTTGGGATGCGCGATTCGCACGCCGCCCAGAACGACGTGGTCGCCTGCGCCGAACGCGTGCACATCGAAGCCTTGTCCGACTCGCATCGGCGTATCCTCCGTCATTTTCAATACCCTCGCAGCGACGATCAAATCTTCAGGACGCGTCACCTTGACGTTGAACGGCGAGCCCTGAACCAGCGTCGGCCGCAACCCTAAGCGCTCGACCGCCTGCGCCTCATCGGTCACCGCGATGCCGGCGAGCGTGGCTTCCTTCAGCGCATGGCGCAACTCCGCGAACGCAAACACCTGGGGCGTGAGCGCGCGCCACAACCCCTGGCGATCCACGGTCGCAACGTGATCTCCCAATTCGCGTTTGACGGTGTCGACGACGGGCGCTGCGAGGACCGCACCCGCGCTGGCCGCGGCGCCCGCAGGCCGCGCGCGGCCTGCGCCGACTGCGTCCAGCAAGGCGCCGAGGTCGGCTGCATTCAAACACGGCCGCGCCGCATCGTGCACCAGCACCCAATCAGCCGCGGCGGCTTCCAGAGCCAGCGCATCCAGGCCGTTCGCCACGGTGTCCTGCCGATTGACGCCGCCGATGGTGGTTCTGAGCTTCGGACTTTGAAGCTTCGCGGCGACGCGCGGCCACTCTGCATCGTCGGCGGCGAGCGCGACCACCACCGCATGCACGCGCGGCTCGGCCAGGAGCGCGCGCAGCGACCATTCCAGCACGGTGGCGCCGAGCAGCGGCGCATATTGCTTCGCGCCTGAGCCCGGAGCCGAAGCCGTAAAGCGTTCACCGCGGCCCGCCGCGGGAACTATCGCCCAGACGCGCGGCGCCGCGAGAACCGGCATCACTGCGCGCGAGCGGTGACGGCGGCAGCAGGCGCGGCGGGGGCTTGGGTGGTCGCGGTCACGACTTGGTAGAAGGTTTCGCTGTTGCCGACCATGCCCAGCTCGCTGCGGGCTCGCTCTTCGAGCGCGGTCAGACCCACTTTAAGATCAGTCACCTCCGCAGCCAATTGCCGGTTGCGTTCACGCTGCTCGCGATTGGCCGCGGCCTGCGTGTCCACGGCAGCCTGAAGGCGCGACACCTCGCGCAATCCCTGATCGGAGATCCAGAGGCGGTATTGCAGCAAAACCAGCGCCAGAGCCAGTACGGCGGAAAAAATCCTCATGGGGTCAGGAGCTTAGCATGAACTCTTAAGAAATTGGTACCGACAATGCACGCGCGCCGGCAAAAGCGGCCTTATCCTTGAGCTCACCCTCGATCCGCAGCAGCTGGTTGTATTTGGCGATGCGGTCCGAGCGCGACATCGAACCGGTCTTGATTTGGGTGGCCGTGGTTGCGGCGGCGATATCGGCGATGGTCGAGTCCTCGGTTTCACCCGAGCGGTGCGAGACCACGGCGGCATACTTGGCCTGGTGCGCCATCTCGATGGCGGCCAGCGTTTCTGTCAATGTGCCGATCTGATTCGGCTTGATGAGAATCGCATTCGCGATTTTCTTGGCAATGCCTTCGGCGAAAATCTTGGTGTTGGTGACGAACAAATCGTCGCCCACGAGTTGCACCTTGGATCCCAGTTTCCGGGTGAGAATGGCCCAGCCGTCCCAGTCGCCTTCGCTCATGCCGTCCTCGATGGTCACGATCGGGTACTTGGCCGCCAGATTCGCCAGATAATCGGCAAACTCGGATGACGTGAAGTGCCGGTCCTCGGATTCGAGGGTATACACGCCGTTCTTGAAGAACTCGGTGCTCGCAACATCAAGGCCCAGATAGATGTCCTTGCCCGCCCGATACCCCGCTCTGTCAATGGCTTCCAATATCGTCGTGAGAGCCGCCTCATTCGACGGCAGATCGGGCGCGAAGCCGCCTTCATCGCCGACCGCGGTGTTCAGCCCGTTGGCATGCAATACCTTCTTGAGCATGTGGAACACTTCGGCACCGTAGCGCACGGCTTCCGAGAAGGACGGCGCGCCGATCGGGAGAATCATGAATTCTTGAATGTCGACGCTGTTGTCGGCGTGTGCACCGCCGTTGATGATGTTCATCATCGGTACGGGCAGAGTCAGATCGCCGGGCCCGCTCAAGTGCCGGTACAACGGCAGGCCATTATCGCGCGCGGCCGCGTGCGCCGCCGCCAACGACACGGCCAGAATGGCATTCGCGCCCAGGTTGGATTTGAAATCCGTGCCGTCCGCTTTCAGCATCCTGGCGTCGAGCCCGCGTTGATCCTGGGCGTTGAAGCCGATCAGAAGATCGCGCAGCGGCCCGTTGATATGTGCGACCGCTTTGAGCACGCCCTTGCCGGCATACCGCTTCGCGTCCCCGTCGCGCAATTCCACGGCCTCGCGCGAGCCGGTGGAAGCGCCGGAAGGAACCGCGGCCCGGCCGACCACGGCGGAATGCAATATCACATCCGCTTCGACTGTGGGATTTCCACGCGAATCGATGATTTCGCGGCCGCGGATATCGACGATACGACTCATCGGAATTCTCCGTGCCGGATACGCCGGCATTGATTATTCATGACGTGGGAGGATGTCAAAGCAGGGTTTCCTCGAAAGGTTGCTTTTTCACCGCCCTGTCCAATTCCTTGAGCGTGGCCAGGAGCGAGGCCATGCGATTCAGGGGCCATGCATTCGGGCCGTCCGACAAGGCTTTCGCCGGGTCGGGATGCGTCTCCATGAATATTCCGGCGACTCCCGCGGCCACCGCGGCGCGCGCCAGTACCGGCACGAATTCGCGCTGCCCGCCGGAAACATCGCCCTTGCCTCCGGGCAGCTGCACCGAGTGCGTGGCATCGAACACCACGGGACATCCTGTGCCGCGCATGATGGCGAGGGAGCGCATGTCCGACACCAGATTGTTGTACCCGAAGGAGAACCCACGCTCGCAGACCATGATGCCGGCATTGCCGGTGGAACGCGCCTTGTCCACCACGTTCTGCATTTCCCAGGGCGACAGGAACTGTCCCTTCTTGATGTTCACGGGCTTACCCTGCGACGACACAGCGACGATGAAGTTGGTCTGACGGCACAGGAATGCCGGCGTCTGCAGGACATCGACGACGGCGGCCACGTCGGCGAGCGGCGTATCTTCATGCACGTCCGTCAGCACCGGCACCCCGATCTCCGCGCGCACGCGGGACAGCGCTTTCAGGCCCGCATCGATGCCGGGTCCGCGAAAGCTGGTGCGAGAGGAGCGATTGGCCTTGTCGAATGAGGCTTTGAAGATGAACGGGACACCGAGCTTGGCCGTAATTTCCTTCAGGCGTCCCGCGACATCGAGCACCAGTCCCTCGCTTTCGATGACGCAGGGACCCGCAATCAGGAAAAACGGACGCTCGGACCCGACCTCGAAAGAGGCCAATTTCATGCGGTCGCGCGCCCGGGCTGCAGCGCGGCGCGATACTGGCGGGCCGCTCGGACGAATCCCGCAAAGAGAGGATGGCCGTCGCGGGGCGTCGAGGTGAATTCCGGGTGAAATTGACTTGCCACGAACCAGGGATGCGAGCGCAGCTCGATGAATTCCACCAGGCCGTCGTCCGAGAATCCCGAGAAGCTCAAGCCGGCCGCGGTCAATTCCTCGAGATAGTGATTGTTGAATTCGTAGCGATGGCGATGGCGCTCGAATATCGATCCCTTGCCGTATAACGAGTGCGCCAGGGAGCCGGGCACCAGCTTCGCCTCCTGTGCACCGAGGCGCATGCTGCCCCCTAGGTCGGATTTCTCATCGCGTACTTGTTGACCGCGCTCCAGGTCCTGCCACTCCGTGATCAGGGCGATCACCGGGTGATTGGTGGCGCGGTCGAACTCGGTGCTGTTCGCTCCCTTCAACCCCAGCACATTGCGCGCGTATTCGATGATCGCAAGCTGCATCCCGAGGCATATGCCGAGATAGGGAATACGGTTCTCGCGCGCAAAGCGTATGGCTTGAATCTTGCCCTCGATGCCGCGGTCGCCGAAGCCGCCCGGAACCAGGATGGCGTCCATGTTTTGCAGCGCCGCGGGACCCAGGCGCTCGATATCCTGCGATTCGAAATAATGAATGTTGACGCGGGTGCGCGTCTTGATGCCGCCGTGCATCAGCGCCTCGTTCAGCGAAATGTACGAGTCGCGGATCTGGACGTACTTGCCCACCATGCCGATGTCGACCACCGCTTCGGGGTTCTGCTTGGCGGCGACGACCGCCCGCCATTCGGGCAGATCCGTGGGCGGCGCGTCCAGGCGCAGCTTGTCCACCACGATGTCGTCCAGGCCCTCGTCGTGCAGCAGCATCGGAATCTTGTAGATGTCGTCGGCATCGACCCCGGAAATCACGGCGCGCTCCTCGACATTGGTGAACAAGGCGATCTTGCGGCGCTGCTCGTCCGGCAGCGAGTGCGCGCAGCGGCACAGCAGAATGTCCGGTTGGATGCCGATGCCGCGCAGTTCCTTGACCGAATGCTGAGTCGGCTTGGTCTTGATCTCGCCGGATCCTCCGACGATGGGCACCAGCGTCAGATGCATGTACAGCACTTGATTGCGTCCGAGCTCCACCCCCATCTGGCGAATCGCCTCGAGAAACGGCAATGATTCGATGTCGCCGACCGTGCCGCCGATTTCCACCATGCACACATCGGCGTCGGCGGCGCCCATGCGGATTCGGTACTTGATTTCGTCGGTAATGTGCGGGATCACCTGCACCGTCGCGCCCAGATAATCGCCGCGCCGCTCCTTGGCGATGACACGCTCGTAAATGCGTCCGGTCGTGAAATTGCTGTTGCGCCCGGCGGTCATGCGCACGAAGCGCTCGTAATGACCGAGATCCAGGTCGGCCTCGGTACCATCGGCGGTCACGAAAACCTCGCCATGCTGGAACGGGCTCATGGTGCCGGGATCCACATTGATGTAGGGATCCAGCTTCACCATGCTGATCTTGAGCCCGCGTGCCTCCAGAATGGCTGCCAGGGAGGCGGACGCAATACCCTTGCCCAGCGAGGAAACGACGCCGCCGGTGACGAATACGAATCGAGTCATGTAGTCACCGCCGATAAGAGCGAATCTTCACGCATTAAATATCGCGTGCAACGACGCTCGAGCCAAATGAACAATGGGAATTCGACGGGAGTTCAGGTTAGCAGAACATGAGGCCTGCGACAATCCACTTAGACAATAATCGGTGCACCCTCCCAGACGAGCGCGAAACCCGGCTCGAGCGGAGCCGCGCACCAGCGCGCGTCCACCCAAAGGTCGGCGACCGCAACCAGGGCGTCGCCCGCGAACACCAGCGGCAGCGCGTCGCGCATCCACGGCAGCACGCCTTGCGACTGACACAGGTGCTGCACGCTCCGGCTCCTGGCTTTCACGGCGGGCTTCAGGACCTCACCTCCGTCGCGCCGGCGTACGATCACGGTCTCCGGCAAGCGTTGCGGGTCGATGCCGCCGATTTCCGGTTCCCAGCGCAGTGTTCCCAAATTCGGCCCCAGATCGATTCGCGAATCGAGTGCCGCGCGCCAGTGCCGCGTCCCTTCGAGGCGCGGCGGTTCTGCCTCCGTCAGGAACACTCTCTGGCGATAGCGCCGCAACGCATGATCGCCCCACACGATCGACGGCAAATGATCGGCTTTCGCTTCGAAGATTTGCCTCAGGGCCTCGTTCAAGCGTGCAGCGGCCGGCGGCTCGACATTGGCATCGCAGAGCCAGAACCGAAGCGCATTGATCCGTTCGGGCGCACTCATCACCCGCAGGCCCGGCACCGACAGGGCGTCGCCGTCGCGCAATCGGCCCACATCGGCCGCGGCCGCACGATCCAGCAAATCCTGCGCATCGGCCGCATGCCCGGCGGTGCGCGCAAGCGTCGCCGCCGCGCCGGGCCAACGCGACTCGATCAAGGGCCAGACTCGCCGGCGCAGGTAGCCGCGGTCAAAACGCAGATTCTCGTTCATGGGATCCATGACGGAAGCGCCGGCCGCGCGCGCGCCGAAGGCAAGCAGCTCGCTCTGCGGTACATCGAGGAGCGGCCGCAGATGCCAACCGCGTCCCAGCGGCCGGCAGAGGGGCATGGCCGACATGCCCTTGAGACCCGCGCCCCTCAAGGCCTGCAGCAGCAGCGTTTCCGCCTGGTCTTCGCGGTGGTGTGCCGTCAACAGACACTCGCCGGGCTTGAGCTCCTCCTCGAGCGCGGCGTAGCGCGCATCGCGCGCCGCGGCCTCGATCGATGCGCCGGGCGGCGTCTCGACGACGACGCGGATCACGGTCAGGGGAATCTGGAGGCGCCGGCACAATGCCGCGCAGGACTCGCCGAAAGCGGCGGCGGCAGTCTGCAAGCCATGATCGACATGTACTGCGCGCACCCGCAGGCCGCGAAAGCTCGAGTCCAGGGCAGAAGCGGCCGCCAATAAGCCCGCCGAATCCGCGCCGCCGCTCAAGGCCACCACCAGCCCCGTGGCGCCGGCGGGGGTATGGGCGTCAAGGACCGCGCGCAGGGAAGCCGCGGAAAAGATAGTGTCCTGTCTCACAAATACCTTGCTCGATCCGCCCGCGGATTGTCGTGCCGGGCAAGGCGCGCCGACGAGGGAATATTTAAAGTGCACGGGCGAGGAGGCGCAACGCCGCCCGGCGCGACAAGACGCGGCGCAGCGAGTAAGGTATTTGTGAGACAGGACACTAAGCTTCGCGGAACACACCGAATCCGCGCAGGCGCGCTTGCCGCGCATCGAGCAATTGCGTCACCGGTTGATTGCGGAGTTCAGCCAGATTCTTGATCACGCTCTGCTTGACGGCCTCCGCCATGCCCTGCGGGTCGCGATGCGCGCCGCCGTGGGGCTCCTTCAGTACTTCGTCGACCAGGCCGAGCTTCTTGAGCCGCTCGGCCGTGCCGCCCATGGCGTCGGCCGCGATTTCCTTCTTTTCCGTGCTCTTCCACAAGATGGAGGCACAGCTTTCGGGGGAGATGACCGAATACACACTGAACTGCAGCATGATCAGCCGATCGCAAACGCCGATGGCGAGCGCCCCGCCCGATCCGCCCTCACCGATGACCACGCTGAGCACGGGCGCCGCCAAATTCGACATCTCGAACAAGTTGCGCGCAATGGCTTCGCTCTGACCGCGCTCTTCGGAACCTATGCCGGGATAGGCTCCCGGCGTGTCGATCAGCGTGACGACCGGAATGCGGAACCGCTCGGCCATCATCATCAGGCGCAGCGCCTTGCGATAGCCCTCGGGCTTGGGCATGCCATAGTTGCGCCGCACCCGCTCCTTGGTATCGCGGCCCTTCTGATGTCCGATCAACATCACCGGCGTCCCCTCGAGCCGCGCCAATCCGCCGACGATGGCAAGATCGTCGCTGTACATGCGATCGCCGTGCAATTCATGCCAGTCGGTGAAAATCATGGATACATAGTCGAGCGTATAGGGACGCTGAGGATGGCGCGCCAACTGCGTTATTTGCCACGGTGTCAGGTTTGCAAAAATGCTGCTGGTCAGCGCCCGGCTCTTCGATTGCAGCCGTTTGATCTCGTCCGAGATATTGACGCTCTGGTCCTTCCCTAAGAATTTCAGCTCCTCGATCTTCGCCTCGAGCTCCGCAATCGGCTGTTCAAATTCTAGAAAATTCATCGCCATGAAGACGTTTCCTCGCCACGAACATCATTACGTGGACCATACGTTAAGTACCAGCCGTCGCGGCCCACCAGGGCGGTAAGCTTATCGAGTAATTCGCGCGACGCACGCACCGACCAAGTGTCCGCCAAATTGAGCCTTCCTAAGTAATCGGATCGGTTGACCGCCACGCTCACGCCGCAGGGACCGCGGAGGTATGGCCGGAGCATCTGTTCAAACCGATTCAGGCCCTGCGGCCCGTCGAATTCTTCCGGCCACCGCAACCAGAGACGGCGCGCGAAACGCTCTCGCGCCCGGTCGATATCCATCAGCGACTTTGCCTGCAGTCGCCAGCCTTCTATGAAATCGTCGAAGCGCAGGGTGCCGTCCACGATCAGGATCGCGTCCTTGACGATGATGTCGCGATGCTGCTGAAAGATCTCCTCGTACAAGCTGACCTCGAGCCGGGCACTGCGGTCGTCCAAGATCAGTGTCACCCGATTCGGCCGGCGGCGAATCTCGAGCACCAGGCCGGCAACGGTGACGGCCTTGCCGGCCGACCAGCTTCGCGTGCCGTCGGCGGCCGCCGCGGGCTTGGGACCGCTGACGACGTCCGCCAGGCGCGCGCATCCCAAGAGCTTCAAATCCGGCTCATAGGGGGTGATCGGGTGTCCGCTCAGGAAGAGACCCAAAGTCTCGCGCTCGCCCGCCAGCCGCTGCGCCTCGCTCCAATCCGTCACCACGCTGTCCGGGGCGGCGCTCAAGCCGAACAGGTCCACTTGACCCACGCTCATGGCACGAGAATTCTGCTCGCCCAGATGCATCGCGCGATCGAGCTCAGCGGTCAGCGTGGCGCGATTCGGCCCGATCCGATCCAAGCTGCCCGAACGAATCAACGCGTCGAACACGCGCCGGTTCACCCGCTGCAGATCGATGCGCCGGCAGAGGTCCGGGAGGCTCGTATACGGTCCGTTCGCGGTGCGCTCCTCGATGATGGCTTCCACGGCAGAGGCGCCGACGCCTTTGATGGCTCCCAGCCCAAAACGGATACTCATGGCACCCGAGACGTGGAAGGCATACACCGATTCATTCACGTCGGGCGGCTGGACGGCGAGGCCCATGCTGGCGCATTCGTCGATCAGCGTGACCACCTTGTCGGTCTTGTCCATGTCCGAGGACAGAACCGCCGCCATGAATGCGGCCGGATAGTGTGCCTTGAGCCAGGCCGTCTGGTAGGACAGGAGAGCGTAGGCCGCCGAGTGCGACTTGTTGAAGCCGTAGCCGGCGAATTTCTCCATCAAATCGAAAATATGCGTGGCCTGCGCGTCGCGCACACCGCGCGCCACCGCACCGCTGACGAATACCGAGCGCTGCTTGGCCATTTCCTCGGCCTTCTTCTTGCCCATGGCGCGCCGCAGAAGATCCGCTCCGCCCAAGGTGTAGCCCGCCAAGATCTGCGCGATCTGCATGACCTGTTCCTGATACAGGATCACGCCGTAGGTTGCCTCGAGCACCGGCTTCAGATCCGGATGCAGGTAATCGATGGTGGCGCCGGTGGTGTCATGCTTGCGCGCAATGAAATCGTCGACCATGCCGGATTGCAGCGGCCCGGGGCGGAACAAGGCCACCAACGCCACGATGTCGCCGAACCGGTCGGGCTGCAGGCGGCGGATCAAATCCTTCATGCCGCGCGATTCGAGCTGGAACACCGCCGTGGTCCGGCAGCTCTTGAGCAGCTGGTAGGTGGCGGAATCGTCCATGGGCAGAGCGCTCATCACCAGCGGCGCCTCGCCCATACTCGAGCGCTTGGCATTGATGTCGCGCACCGCCCAGTCGATGATGGTCAGCGTGCGCAGTCCCAGGAAATCGAATTTCACCAGCCCGGCGGCCTCGACATCGTCCTTGTCGAACTGCGTCACCGGCGTCGTGCTGCCCTCTTCGCAGTACAGCGGCGTGAAATCGGTCAATACCGACGGCGCGATGACCACACCGCCCGCATGGGTGCCGGCGTTGCGCGCCAGGCCCTCGAGGATTCGCGCCAGGTCGATGAGTTCCCGGACCTCGGAGTCGCCCTCGTACAGGCGTCTGAGCTCCTCTTCTTGCTCGAGCGCCTTGTCGAGCGTGATGCCGATCTCGAACGGAATCAGCTTGGCGATCTTGTCCACATAGCCGTAGTTGTGTCCGAGCACCCGGCCCACGTCGCGCACGACGGCTTTCGCCGCCAAGGTGCCGTAGGTGATGATCTGCGACACCCGCTCGCGGCCGTACTTGTTGGCGACGTATTCGATGACTCGGTCGCGGCCTTCCATGCAGAAGTCGACGTCGAAATCCGGCATGGACACGCGTTCGGGATTCAAGAA
>Ga0137409_10005622_pt1 | contig 13053 bp, 7 predicted proteins | sample CZODoug1_16funga_FD_122059 | JGI IMG/M metagenome (GOLD analysis project Ga0137409, IMG submission 122059) | Vadose zone soil fungal communities from Angelo Coast Range Reserve, California, USA - CZODoug1_16fungal (Hybrid Assembly) | ecosystem: Environmental > Terrestrial > Soil > Vadose zone...
GGCGTTGTACCGGAGAAAATACAACGGCAGAGAGCCTCGAACTCTGATACGAGTGGTGAGCAATAGATCTACCAAGACTCATCTCCTGGGACCCCCACTCCGCTGTGTCCAAGAAACAGGAATTCCCCTGCGTCGATAGAATGACCGACTGTCGCGTCCAGTTCCTGGGGCGACCAATGCACTCCAGTCGCCATCATTGACAGATCCTCTTCTTATACGCCCTCCACCATCTGATGTTGTTGCGGCATCGTCATCCCCTAACGGCCACTACGGCCTCGTAGGCATACAAGAGCGCGCGAAAAGGATTGGGGGAATCCTCGTTTTGAAGAGCCGGTCCGGCGCCGGAACAGAGTTGACCCTGCTTGTTCCCCGCAAACCTGCGACGGTGGGGAACGGGATCCCGGATATGAAGATATGAATATGAGTAATCCCGACAAGATCAGAGTAATGGTTGTGGATGACCATCCGCTCATGCGGGTGGGCGTCGCTTCGATTGTGAATGCGCGCACCGACATGACAGTGGTGGCGCAGACCGGTTCCGGAGAAGAGGCTGTCACGCTGTTTTTCAAACACAGACCGGATGTCACCCTCATGGATTTGCGGCTTCCGGGAATCAGCGGAGTGGATTCCATTCGCTCGATTCGTGAAACTTACCCCCAGGCGCGGTTTGTCGTGCTGACCACCTACGAGGGGGATGCCGATATCCACCGGGCTTTGGAGGCTGGAGCGCAGGGCTACGTCATCAAAGGCATGCCTTATCAAACTCTGGTGGAGGCGCTCCAGCGAGTGCACAAGGGTGGGCGTTTCTTGCCGCCTCCGGTTGCGCGCGCCCTAGCATCGCGTATGCCAGACTCGGAACTGAGCGCCCGAGAACAAGAAGTGCTGGCTCTGCTCGCCAGCGGGAAAAGTAACAAAGACATTGCGTCCAAGCTGGCCATCACGGAGGCAACCGTGAAGTGCCACGTCAGTGCGATTCTTCTGCGTCTGAACGTCAGCGACCGGACCGAGGCCGTCGTGACCGCCCTCCAGCGCGGCCTGGTACATCTGGAGTGATCCCTTCACAGGCCGCACCCGGCCTTACCCTGTTGTCAAGGTAAATACTTTTTTCCCTCAGTCCTACTTTTGGTGGATTCGCGGATCGTCGCGTCAGCATAGGATTCCCAGTCGGTGGGGTGTTTGTTTTTTTTAGGCGAGTGCTCGGAACCGTTGTTGTGCCCGAAGATCCAAGATGATTTGGGCGCTGATTCCCCGATTCCGAGCGGGAATTTAATTCAGGAGGCTCCGCGATGAGACTGGGGATAGTTCGCCACTGTGGGCGTATCTGTGTGTTGTTGGCCGGATGCTTAACCGCTACGTTTGCCTTTGGACAAAATGCGAACACGGGAGAAATCAAAGGGACGGTTCAGGACTCCACCGGCGCAGTGGTCAGTGGGGTCACAGTCACGATCACGAATGTGGATACGGGAATCAACGTTATCAGCGGTACGAATTCGGCCGGCATCTATGACGCGCCTTCCGTCCCGATTGGCTCCTATACCATCTCCTTCACGAAGACCGGATTCAAGGAGTTTGTCCGCAAAGGCGTCACGCTGCAAATCCAGACCATCGCCGTCGACGCCACGCTGCAAGTGGGCAACACCACCGAGCAAGTAACAGTCACCGCTGAGGTTCCCCTGCTCCAGACGGAAACCTCCGATCAATACGTCAACCTTTCCACCAAGGAAGTTCTGGACGCTCCCATAGTCGGCGGGCGGTGGTATGACGAATTGACTAAGGTGCTCCCTGGCGTCGGCGGAGGTAGAAATGTTTCTGGAGGAAGAGATGCATCCGGCGGCGAAGGTGTCGCGGTCAATGGAACGCAAGCGAATACTGCAAACTTCTTGATCGACGGCACCACTGCCACCGACCCGCGCGATGTGAACGCGAGTAACAACTACCCGCCGATCGATTCCATTGGCGAAGTGAGTGTCAACACTGCCAACGGCGGCGCACAGACCGGAAACAGCTTACTGGCTTTGAACGTTACTCTCAAGAGCGGGACCAACCGCTTCCATGGTTCGGTCTACGAATTTGTCCAGAACGATGTGTTCAATTCGCGAAACTTCTTTCAGACCACTGGCAAGAAAGCTCCGGAGCGGTGGAACCAATATGGCGCGAGCATCGGCGGGCCCATTGTAAAGAACAAGCTGTTCTTCTTCTTCAACTATCAGCGTAACCCCGTCAGTGCGTCATCCCTTCAATTGACGACTGTTCCTACCGATGCGATGCGCAACGGCGATTTTACCGATCCCCGTTTCCATGCGACGATTTACGATAAGAATTCCTGCGCCGGTAACTGTACGCGGACCCCGCTCGATCTCGGAGCTGGGCAAAACATGATTCCGGTGGCAGATTTTGATCCAGTAGCTGCGAACATCCTCGCCTTCTTCCCGCACCCAACCGATCCGACGGCGTTAACGAACAATTTTCAGACTATTGTTTCCACGCCCACCCTGTCGCAGTGGTATGTCGCAAAAGTGGACTACCAGATCTCCAAGAGCCATATGCTTTCGGTCTCCACTTTTCAATACCCTCAGAATCTAACGTTCGACGCCAATGCATTGTGCAACTTAGGTTTCGGCTGCACGAGGTCTACGCCCAACAATCGCAACCAGTCACATCGGATTACGGAAACATGGACGGTCAGTCCGACGATCATTAATGAATTTCGCATCGGTGCGATGCGCGAACATGACCAGTATCAGCCGGCGACTTTTGGCAAAGACTTTCTCACGAAGATTGGCCTTCAGCCGACCTATGGCACCAACGCTCCCATCAACATTTTCCCTAACATCACGATGTCGGGGTCCTCAAGCGGCGTGACGGCAGACACTAAGATCGCGAACGGCGTAGTTGCTAACTTGGTTGAAAATATCTACACCGCATCCGATGTTGTCACGCTGATTCGCGGCCGTCACACACTGAAGATCGGTGGCGAACTGGATCGCCAGTTCCAGCACGATCAGGGATGGGGGAACTATTCTTCTGGTGATTTCACATTTAGTGGAATAGGGACTAGAAGTGGAACTTCACCCGATCCTCGCAATGGAGGGAATCCCGGGTCAGGCGTTCCGTTCGCGGATTTCCTGTTGGGAGATGTCGGAAGCTGGAGCATATTCAACAACGTTCCGACTAATATCGCTTCATGGATCACGAGTGCTTATGTGAACGATGATTTCAAGGTTACCCCCCGCCTCACCGTGAATGTAGGGCTGCGCTGGCAGCACCAAACAGGATGGGCCGTCGCGGGCAACAATTTTGGTAATCTCGACCTCACGCTGCCGAACCCCGGCTCATTTCCTCCCGGCGCTTTGGGCGCCATTCGGTTTGGCGGAATTGATGGCCACAACACCATTGAACCGAGTGTCAACTCCTGGTCGCCAAGACTGGGTTTTGCCTGGTCGCCGACCGATAAGTGGTCGCTGCGGGCGAGTTACGGTGTCTTCCAAGTGCAGCGAGGTACGGAGACCTATGCCCACAACAACTTCCCTCCGACTCTGGGACTGGGATTGAATCCCAACGGTTTCATCGGGGGCGGCAATGCGACTGAGCCGTCCGGCGTCGCGTTCCAGTTGCAGACTGGCCCGCCGCCAGATTCTGTCACATTTCCCACGATTGAAACACTGTCGCCTGCCTTCAATACCTTTAAACAGGTTCCTTACTATCCGAAAGAACTCCCTCTTCAATATTTCCAGAATTACCTATTGAGCGTGCAGCGTGCGTTGCCGGCAAATCATTTGTTGGATGTGAGCTACGTTCACACCAAGGGTACGCATCTGAACTTCATCCGGGACATGAATCAGGTTCCGGAGGCTGATTTGGCGGATCCCTCGAATTCCGGCAGATTCAGTCCTTTCCGGCCCATCACGCACTACACCAGCATCTATGCCCATCTTTTTGACGGATGGTCCAACTACGACGCGCTGCAATTCCGTGTCGTTAAGAGAGCGTCCTTCGGTCTCTCCTATCAGTTCAACTATGCGTGGTCAAAGCTGATGGACACCGGCACAAGCGGAGGACACGACCAAAATACAGATACTTGGCAGAATGCGCATGCCCCTCGAGCAAATTATGGCCTGTCTACGACCGACGCCACTCACAACTTCACCGGGTCGATCAGTTATGAGCTTCCCTTCGGCACCGGACGCATGTATTCGACTCATGGCGTTCTGGATCGCATTGTTGGCGGCTGGCGAGTGAACGCCATCATTCAAGCCCGCTCCGGAGCCCCTTTTACTCCCATCGTCGCGGATAGCGCTGCTAACTTCGACGACGGCGTTGGTGGCGATCTGGCTCGCTCAGGTTCGGTGGACTGTTTCTGCAATTACAACGTACGCCCCAATCGGTCCGGCAGCGGCAGGCTGTCCAATCCCACGATCGCCCAATGGTTCGACGTATCGGCATTCTCGGATCCGACCGGTGATGGCAGCGTCCACGCCTTCGGCGATTCCGGAAGGAACATCCTGCGGGGCCCGAGATTTGTGAATGTCGATGTCGGCATCGGGAAACACTTCCGTATCACGGAGAGCACGGGTCTGGAAGTGCGGGCGGACTCCTATAATTTCTTTAACCATCCGCAATTCAACACACCGGATAACAACATACTTTCAAGCACCGTCGGCCAGATTACGAGTACGACCAACTTTGGCGGGCCGGGCCGAACCTTCCAGATGGGAGCTAGATTTAGCTTCTGAACGTGTAGTGCTCGCGTGCCCTCGGGTTGGCTGAAATCGGGGGTGCCGAGGGCACGTCTACAAGCTCTTGCTTTCATCAGGAGCCGAGGAGAATTGCTGGCGCCTCACAGACATGAAAGAGAGAGAAGGAGCCATGGATCGGTCTATCAAGATGTGCTTAGGAATAGCGGCGCTCGTGTTTGTGTTTTCGCCGTTAGCGCGCGCCCAGTCTTTCACGTTCAACTTTGGCGCCGTGCCGGCTGGGTCTAGCGTTACACAGTGCCAGACTCAGAACCTTGGTTTGAACCAAGGGTATACACTTTTCGCCTCAAACCAAAATGGGTCGGGTGCGGGCTTCACGGCCAATTGGCCGTCTTCGGTTAGTTTTGGAAATGTTACTCTCTGCGCAACTTTCTCTCTTGCACCTAATGCGGTACCTGGGCAGGGTCGCGGCGGAAGTGCCACAGCCAGCTACACGAATTCCGGCCATACTGGCGGCATAAATCTGACAGCCAACTTTTCCGGATCCGTTGCCTATCCGGGTGTTACCGGTTTCGTAAACCCCAAGTACGTCATCGTCGGAGTGACCTATGCGCCACCTGGACCTAGCAGCAATGTTACCTACGCCGACAGTACGTTCGTTGGCAACACTATAACGATCGGCAGTTCATTCAGCAATGACGTTACTAAGAGCATCTCGGTTACGAAGGACATAAGTGCTTGGAAAGTGTTGGGAGGGGCGGGCGTCAAAATCATCAACACTGCCTCAACCGAATACATTCAGGGGTCAAGCACGTCTACAACGAACACCATCAGCAAGCAAACGTCGGTATCGTACATGACGAACGGTACCGGGGACGCTTTTAACCCCGTGAATCATGATTATGACACCATCTGGCTGTGGCTCAACCCGCTGATGATTTTCACGGTTCAACCGAACAATCCCGTCAAAACCGTCCAATGGACTGGATATGGCTATGACAACCATGACGTGAATGGTCCAGACGTCTTCGGTGTCCAAGTGGGTTGGCTGAACGGCCACTTCGGGCCTAACCCCAGCATTGCGGCGGTGCTGTCGCGCAATTGGGTGACTCAGAATGAACCGGGAATGGTTTGGTCCAGTGGCGAGGGGCCAGGGCTCACGAGCAACGACATTGCGAACATACTCAAAGCAGATTTCTTTACAAGCGGTACGTATAGCCTGCCTTCACCTTTGCCGTCCACATCTGCCGACGGGCGTTTCACGCAAATTGCGTACCCCCCGAATCCCGTGAACTACACTCAAGCAGGATTGGGAAATGGGGGAGGAACAACGACTGTGTATGATGCGGCGTATACGAATACCAAAAGCGTCGCCCAAGGCACCTCTTATACCTTCAAGGAGGCGTTTGGTACATCCGTGCAGTTCAGCGGCGGCAGCTTTTTGGGCACTCTCAGTGTCACTTTGGCTCAGTCCCAGACCTTGACGTGGACGCACACCTGGGAGAACACACTTACGACTTCCCAAGTCCTGAGCAAGGCGCTATCGGTAACCGGACCGGGTTGTCCGCAGATCTCGCCTCCCTGCGTGCCTACATATGCAGGGCCAGGTGAGTTTATCGTCTTTCAAGACAACCAGTATGGGACGTTTATGTTTTATCCGAAGAACTGATAGAAGGTGTTGGTGTTTCTCTCGCCCATCTTGGACCAGCGTTCTTGTTTTTCAATCAAGGTCGGCTGTAAAATCTGAGGCCCGCCTACGTAGAATGGGGAATGCCAACCTTTGTGCAGGTTCATGCTAAAGCGCACTTTGCGTGTAAAGCCAGAAGACAGGCGATCCTTCTCTTTCTGCTCGTAGCTTTGTGGCTTGGAGCGTCCACGGCGCAAAATCCGGCACGCAGAAACGCTGGGGCCGCTGCTCACTTTCAGCGGGGTCAAGCCGCACTCAAGGCGAATGACCCGGAGACCGCCGCGAAAGAGTTTCAGGCGGTCCTCGCTTTGGATCGGCGAAATGTGGGGGCTCACGTCAACCTGGGTGTCATCGCGTTGTCGCAGGGGGATTACCAGGCAGCCTCTCGCTACTTTCACCAAGCCCTCGAAATCGAGCCGTCTTTGACTCAAGCGCAAGCACTGTTGGGTATCGCTGAGAAGAGGCTGGGGAACGGTTCCGCCAAAGCTCTGCTGGAGACTTCGTTTGCCAAGATCACGGATGCGAAACTCCGTACCCAGGTAGGGATGGAACTCATCCGGCTCTATCACCAGGAAGGCGATTCCGAACGTGCTATTCCCGTGATTCAGAAGCTCGTCGACCTCAATCCCGACAACGTCGACATCCTGTACATGGCGCAGCGGCTTTATGGAGAACTGGCGGAGGACACACTGAACAAGCTCGCTGTTCTGGCCCCTGGCTCAGCTCGCATGCAACAGGTGATCGCGGAGCGGCTGATCAATGCCGGTGACCTGAGCGGTGCTAGCGAGCATTACAGGAAAGCACTGGAAATCGATCCCAAGATCCCTGGTGTGCACTACGAATTGGCGCAGGCGATTTTGGAATCAGCTCCGAGCGACTCCGGAGTACAGGCTGAGGCCGAGAGAGAACTAGAAGCTTCGCTCACGATGGAGGGCAACAGCGCGAGAGTGCAGTGTGAGCTCGGCAGGATCGCGTTGCTAAAGTCTGACACGGAAAAAGCCCACGAACACTACCTCAGCGCCTTCAAGCTGGCCCCCGGAGACACAGAAGCGCAACTCGGCTTGGGGCGCGTGCTGATGACCATGGAGAAACCGCAAGAGGCGAAGAAGTACCTGGAGATGGCAGTCCAGTCCGATCCGCTCAATGGCACTGCCCATTACCGGCTCGCGATGGCCTACAAGCGTCTGCAAATGACAGAAGAGACACAAAGGGAAATGCACCTGTTTCAGGAGATCAAGAAGACGAAAGAGCAAGTAAGAGCGCTCTACCGGCAGATGAATCGGCGACTCTCCGCACAAACCGATGAGACGCCGGAGAGCGACCAGTAGAAGAGGACGCAAGCATGGCTAGGCAATGCTGGGTAACGTTGTGCCGCAGGGCGCTTGTTCTTTGCACGGTTCTCGGAATTCTCGCGGACGTCGGCTGTGGCGGTGGTTCGTCTTCCAGTCCTCCTCCTCCGACGAAGTTGCCACCGACCTTTGCGAAAAAGTTCGGCGCGATAAGCGTGCCGTTGAATGGCACTACATCGCTGACGTTCAACCTAGCAAACCCCAACTCAAATTTGTCCCTTAGCGGGATCGGCTTCACCGACACTCTGCCGGCTGGCCTTACGGTATCGACACCCAACGGACTAACAGGTACTTGCGGAGGCGGTACGATTACCGCAGCGGCCGGTTCGAACAGTGTCAGCCTGTCGGGAGCCAGCCTGACATCCGGTGTTTCTTGCACTTTTACGGTAAATGTTGCGGGCGCAATCGTTGGCGCTCAAAACAATGTCACGAGCGCAGTGACCTCGACCGAAGCTGGAAACGGCGGTACGGCATCGGCAAAGATCACCGTGGTCGGACCGAGCCAACAACCGCCGGAACCGACCGACATCACTCCTATCAACGGCGAGGTTTATTACGTTGTGAATCAGTTGAGCGGGCTGCAAGCGGACCTCAATGGCAATTCGAGTACGCCCGGCGATCACATCGTCCAGCAGCCGCGAACTTTCACCAACACGAGCCAAAGATGGGCCTTCACCAAACTTCCAGGCGGATTCTTGCAGATCAGTAATATCCGCAACGGCCTCTGCTTTGATAGTGCCTCTATCTCGGGCGTGATGTACGTAGTGCAGAATCCCTGCGCAGGTAATTCCGCACAGCAATGGACTCTCACTCCGGCAAGCAATGGTTATTACACGATCTCCAACAAGAGCACCGGCCTTGTGATCGATGTGCCGTCGGTCTCAGGAGGCGCATTTCTGGACCAAACCGCGTTCTCCGGCGCCCAGAGTCAGCAGTGGCTGCTTCGACCTGCCTTCTTCCGCGGCGTCGATAATGCGTTGTTGGAAAAGCAGGAAGCTGCGCGCGCCTCGACAGGCTTGACGTGGTGGAAAGATGCTGGACAGCCGCTGGACATGCTTGCCATGCTGAAGAACCACGGCGTCAATATGGTCCGACTGAGGCCCAGCTCGGCGCCGCCATATTCCAATCCTTCACAGACCGGCTGCAGTGGCAACGCCTGTTACGCGGAAACCGATGCCCAGGATTTAGACCTTGCCCAGCGCTCGAAGAATCTCGGCTTGAGTTTGCAGCTGACGCTGCTCTTTGATGGCGGACACTCTGCCAGCGTGCCACCGGCATGGACGAACCACACACTCGCTCAACTGCAAACGGATGTCTACGACTATGTCAAAGCTGAAATCATGACATATCGCCAGGCGGGAGTGATGCCCGACTTGGTCGCGATCGGCAACGAAGTCGATACCGGCTTCCTGGGATCGATCGGCAGTCCGACAGGAGCTAACTTCAGCGCTTTCGCCTCCTTACAGATCCAAGCCATGCAAGCCGTGAGCGACGCCGCATCCGACACGTCCATTGGCCCGGCAATCCCGCCTCCGCTTACCTGCATCCATATCACGCCGGCCTGGGATCTAACTCAATTCTTCACACTCGCCAATCAGAATGGGATTCCGTACGACGCGATCTGCCAGAGTTACTATCCCATTTTTCATGGCCCTTTGTTCGCTACCCAGCCGAATCCCAACGGCCAACCGGTAGAGCAGGACGTTCTCAACGTCGCCACCAGCCTTGGGAAACCAATTTTCATCATCGAGACGGGAGAACACTACGAGAACGGTTTTCAGTCGAATGATCCTTGGTATACACCGCCGAGCCTCACGGAACAGCAACAGTTCCTGATCGATCTAGAAGGGGTACAGGAAGGGTTGCCTAACAATCTTGGAATGGGCTTTCAGTATTGGGACCCTGCGGGTGTGAACATACCGAGCTTGAGCGGTGGATTTATCAACGGAGACAATCAGGCTGACGCGATCTACATCTGGAATGGCCTGGAGCTGTTTAATAACGCCGACAGCTCAGGAACAACCAATGTCAACGACCCTAATTATTCAGAGTTACTCCCAGGTGTCGACGCGCTCGGCGGTAGGCTCAGTCCCACATCGAGCTACAAGTTTGTTAATCGCAGTAGCGGGAAGCTTCTGTCAGTCTTCCAAGGCTCGAATGCGGCGGGCGCTTTGTTGGGCGCGGAGGCCGATATCGGAAATCCAAGCCTCAGCCAGCGGTGGCAGATAACGCGCAACAAAGACGGGCACTTTCAGGTTGCTAGCCTTAGTCCAGGCGCGGGGAACACCACCAATGTGCTAGATAACTCCGGCGGCTCCACGAGCGGTACGGCCATTGTTCAATCGCCGAGCAACGGCTCGACGGAGCAGGAGTGGGCGATTGTTTCAGCCGGAAACGGGTACTTCACCCTTGTCAATCGTTTGAGCGGTATGGCCTTGGACACGAGCGGTGGATCCGGTGCGCTAGAAGGATTTGTAGTACTGGAACCGCAGTCTGTCAGCGCCCAGACTCAACAATGGCAGATTGTTCCCGTGCACTAAGATTATTCATGCGGAAGTGAAATTCTAGCAGCTGAAGTGTCCGAACTTTCCGAGCAGACTGTCCAGCAATTTTCCGGTCAGTTGGCTTGACGGCCCTACCGACAGGCACCGGGATGCTCGCTAGCGCATGTAGCGAAACAGGGCAAAGGCGAGATCCTCGAAGACCAGCATCAGCAGCGTCCAGACGAATCCCAGACAAACATTGCGCATGCAGTTCCAGCGCAGACCGCGAATCCCTCTACGCTCTAGTTCCTGTCAAAGGACGCACGGGAGCTAAGTAAGCTCGCCCTCCGCACTAAAGGACAGGGCTGCGTCATATCGGGAAATACTCAATCGAAACTCTGCACGCTGTTAAAGGATTCTTGGGTGCGTCCGATGTTCAGTTCATGACACTACGTTGAGACCGTCAGTAGCCCTTCGGAGACAAGCTTTGCGTATCGCTGATATCAACTGGTCAACCAAACTGCTGGCCGTGTCCGGCCTGTACATACTCGGACTGCTCGCGGTGGGCATAGTAGGTGGTTACAACATCTACACCCAGAATAAGACCACGGAGTCGGTTCTCAAGGCATCGCAAGGACGTGCGGATGCAGCTGGAAAGGCACAAGTGGCGATTCTGATTGTGGCTCGATCCGAGGCACAACTGCTGAGCGCCTCCGATGCTCAGGAGAAACGGGCGGCCGCGATTGCCGCGATCGGAGCCGCTTCGTCCCTCGACGAGAGTATCCAGCGACTCCAGCAGGCCTTGGCGGGTAGCGCGAAGGTTGCGGAATTGTCCCGTCTTCTGCAAGAGATTGGGCCTGCAAAAATGCAGGTAATCAAGGCCGTCCGCGCCAACGACGATGCCACGGCGCGGGCCGACGTCGGCAGCATGCAGGACGCGATGGATCAGATAGAAACTCTCTCGGCGGAACTGGTGCAGGAGGAACAAGACCATTTAGCGCTGGCAGTGGGCGATCAGAAGAAACGGGGTAAGTCGAGCATTGGCATGCTTGCCAGTCTGGTTGGATGTGGCATCGTTGTTAGCGTGCTCGCGAGTTGGTTCTTGGGCCGGGGCATGTCCAGCCCTCTCGCTGCTTTGGAACAATCCGCGCACGCACTGGCTACGGGCGACCTCACGATCGAAGTCCCAAACTTCGGAGGCGATGAAATCGGTCGCACAGCAACCGCGATGGGAAGTATGGTGCACGATCTCCACGCGATGGTCACGAACATCCAAAACAACGGCAAATCGGTGGCCGCCCACTCAGAAAGCGTCGCAATAGCCGCCGATAAGCTCCAGGATATGTTCGGAAAACTCCACGATGCGGTGCGGCACATCAAGGAGGATGCCACGATGGTGTTGTCTTCAACTACTACAACGCTCGAACAGTTACAGGCTGCGGCGAGTTCTGCCAAGATCACCTCCCTGGCAGCGGCAAAAAATTGCTCCGACATCAAAGAAACAGCGGGCGGTTTCCAGAGTTTTCAGGAGCGCATGGAAACCACGCTGGTCGCCAGTCGCGAATTGATGACCAAGGTGAAATCCATTGGCTCGATAGCGCATGCCATCGACGACATTTCCTCTCAGGCACATCTTTTGGCGGTAAATGCCACCATCGAAGCTGCCCACGCCGGGGAGCACGGGAGAGGCTTCGCGGTGGTCGCCGATGAAGTGCAAAAGCTTGCCAAGGACAGCAAGAATGCCACCGCCAAGATCTCGTCACTGACAGAAGCGGTCGGGGCGAGCATTGTGGAGACCGTGAACTTGCTGGAACTGGCGATGTCCCAAGCGCATGAAAACATCGCCCGCTTGCTGGAAGTGGCGGCAGAGGCAGCTACCAGCAGCGAGCAAACACAGCAGATGCGCAACGCCATGCACGGTATGGTGCAACTCATCAACGAACAAGAGCACGCGGTAACCGGCATCAACGGCACCGTCAGTGGCCTCTATGAGATCAGCGAAGGCAGCAAGCAGCAAACCGAATGGCTGCATGGCTTGTCCAGCGAACTCAACGTCGCGGCCACTGGCCTTAACAGCGTAGTCGCGCGATTCCGGTTGGAGCCGTCAACGTCAGTCCAGTAAACCAAGGAGGGTCTTGTGATCTGTAGCCTTCGTCACGTTACTATCCCGTCGCTAAAACTTATCGTCGTGGCTCTGTTGTGGTGTGCGGCTTCTCAGGCCCAGGCGAAGGTCGACAAGAAAGCGTTCCAGTTCCCAGCCAGCGTGCCTGCTCCCAGAAATAACAAAGTGACACCGGCTCGAGTGGCATTAGGGGAAATGCTTTTCTTCGATCCCAGGATATCGGGTTCTAACTGGATCAGCTGTGCGACTTGTCATAATCCAGCCCTCGGGTGGTCGGACGGTCTCCCCACCGCGATCGGGAATGGCATGAGTGTTCTGAAGCGCTCGACTCCACCCATCGTCAACACCGCTTATAACAAGCTCCAGATGTGGGACGGACGCTTCAACTCGCTCGAGGAGCAGGCCGTCGGTCCAATGCAAGCCCCCGGAGAAATGAACGGAAGCATGGACGAGATATTAACCAAGCTGAAATCGATGCCGGGCTATGTTCAAGCTTTTGAAAAAGCTTACCCCGGGGAAGGAATCACTAAGGCCACATTAGCGAAGGCAGTGGCCAGTTACGAGCGCACGATTATTTCCAAAAACTCCGCTTTCGACGCGTGGATACACGGAAACCAAACGGCGATCAATCCTTCCGCTAAACGAGGTTTCGACATCTTTGTCGGCAAGGCTCAGTGTGTCGTTTGCCACGGTGGCCCCAACTTCACCGACGAGGGCT
>Ga0137409_10005623_pt1 | contig 13053 bp, 9 predicted proteins | sample CZODoug1_16funga_FD_122059 | JGI IMG/M metagenome (GOLD analysis project Ga0137409, IMG submission 122059) | Vadose zone soil fungal communities from Angelo Coast Range Reserve, California, USA - CZODoug1_16fungal (Hybrid Assembly) | ecosystem: Environmental > Terrestrial > Soil > Vadose zone...
CATTGTTCACCAGGACATCCAGCCGACCGAACCGGTCGACCGCCAGATCGATCGTCGCTTTCGCAATGCTTTCCGACGATAGATCACCGGCATGACTGACCACCTCGGCTCCGAACTCCTTGCCAAGATGCTTCGCCGCCTTGTCGAGCTCGGTGCCATCCATGTCCGCAACGACCAGTTTAGCGCCGTCGCGCGCCAGCCGCTCCGCGATCGCAAGGCCGATGCCCCGCGCGGCGCCGGTGACGATGGCGACGTTGTTTTTCAATTTCTGATCCATTGCCTGCCCTGCTTTCACAGAATGATGCTGACGCGGCCCTGGGCGCGAAGACCTTCGCTGTCCAGCAGACAGCGCTTCTCCTTGATCCGGAAGGTGCCGTCGCCCGGCACCAGGCGATACCTGTTGCTGCCGAAATACGTATCGGTCACGCCGTCCTTGGTGCGGTAGGTGATAAACGCCGAGCTGACTTCGAGATCGTCGCCGATACGTTTCCTGATCCGGACGTTGCTGACCAGATGCCGCGTCCGCGAATGCGGGAATTCGGCGTGCGCGGTTCGCTTCATCAAGCGCTTGACCCGTTCGCTGAGCCGGAAGCGGTCGTCGGCCACGTAGAACAGGTTATTGTCGGGCGAGGCATCGACCGCCAGATCCGTTGCCGGGACGTAATAGATCGCATCGTCCGTAAACAGTTCGAGCCATTCCGGCAGTCGCCATTCGTCGAGCAGTTCGGCCTCCGCGAACAGGAAGTCCTCGACGTCGGTGCGAGCTATGGTTTGCATCGCTGGCCCTCCGTCGCTCATGCCGGCACCTGGAAGATATGTTCGTTCCAGTTCGACCAGAAGGCGCGCATCTGGGCCTCGTCATCATAGGACGGATCTTCCTTGCCCATGCCCTTTGAAATATCGTTCCATTGCGCCTCGCTGGAATTGCGAAAACCTCGCTGGCACTGTTCCAGCGCTTCGACGTCGTCGGGGGTCGCAAAACCGCCGGGACCGAGAAACTCGAGGAAGTTGAAGAGCCGGTATTTCCGCGCCCACTCGGTTTCCTCCTTGGGGGCCAGCGCCCAGGCGCTGATGTTCATGAAATCGGGCGCCGCGGGATAATAGGTCCGCACCGTCACCGCCATGATGTCGTTGATCACGAGATTCGGGAAAATGAACAGGTTGCGGTTGAACGTAGCGATGCGATCCGCCCGCTCCTGGCCGAACCGAGTTATCAGCCCATCATAGAGCCTCGACAATTCGCGCTTGCCCTCCTCGCCCCACGAGGGAATCCACTGCGCCACCGGACGGCCCCATGGCGCCTTGTATTCGAGAACCGCGTGTCCTTTGCCGAGATCGCGCGCCGAACCTGCGAATCCGACCTGGGCCAGACCGCCGGTCGTCGCCTTGAGATAGTCCAGGTAAGTCGCGTGCGTCGTCAGCGCGTGATAGCCGTCGATGCTGTTCTCCGTGAGAAGCTTCCAGTTGGCGCGCATCGAATATTCCTGCGTGCCGCCGACGATCGTCATCTCGGTTTCCGCCTGGTCGCAAATCAGGTCGAGATATTCCTTCACCGGGCCGAGATAGTCGGAGAGGCTTTCGACGTTCTTGTCGAAGCAGATGAAGTTAAGATCGCGGTAGCTGTCGAACCGCGGCACCTGCTGCATGCTGGAGCTGCTGCGCTCCTTGAAGTCCTCGGCGTAAGAGGCTTCGCCGGGCTGGCTACGCAGCGTCCCGTCCAGGCCGAACACCCAACCGTGATAGAAACACTGGAATGATTTGGCGCTGCCATGCTTCTCGCGGCAGACCTGCGCGCCGCGATGCGGGCAGGTGTTGAGCATCGCCTTGAGATTGCCCTTGCCATCACGGGCGAACAGGATGTTGCGGCCTCCGACCGAACGGGTGACGAAGTCGCCGGGTTTGGCGAGTTCCGAGCTGTGGCCGAGATAGAGCCAGCATTTGTCGAATATCTGGGTGCGCTCCAGCTCCAGAATGGCGGGATCGACAAAGGCCTGCCGGGAAACCTTGAAAATCTTCCTCGATTCATCGATCAGAAGCGCTGTCTTCATCGGCCCAATCGCATTCATCGGAGTGCCTCCCTTGATCAATTGATTTTAAGTGCCTGCCGCAGATCGTACGCCGTCGATTCAACGTCGGACCGGTCGAGCCGTGATTGCCTGGCAACCAGCCGCCGGAACATTGCCATGTCCTTGGCGGCGTTGATCGAGATCGCGCCCACGATCTCGCTGCCGCGCATTGCGGCCACCGAGAAGCGGTCGCCCTTGATGTCGCCGCGCACAATGTGGTCGGCATTGATCATGTCGCCGACGACCTGGATGTTGAGATCGTATTGATCGGACCAGAACCACGGCGGATCGCTGTATTCGCGATTTGCCCCTGCCATGTTGCCGGCGACGCAGATCGCCTGGTTCTGCGCATTGGCCCAGGTCTCGACGCGGATGGCGCGGTCGTGGCATTTGCTCCATTGCAGCGCCACGTCGCCGGCGCTGAAAACATTGGGTGCTGCCGTCCGCCCGCAGGCGTCGACCTCGATACCGGCATCGGCGGAAAGCCCCAGATCGCGCGCGATCGCGTTGCTGGGATCGACGCCGATTCCGACCAGGATGATGTCCGCCTTCAGCTCGGTTCCGTTGGTCAGACGGACGCCGTCCAAAGTCGCTGCCGCGACCGTGACGCCAAACTCGAAGCGGACGCCATGGTTGCGATGCCTCGCCTCGACAACGTCACTCACCAATCCGGGGAACGCCCGGGCCAGCAATCGCGGCTGGCTCTCGACCACGGTGACATCGCAGCCATGCTTGGCCGCGGCGCAGGCGGCCTCCAGCCCGATGACGCCGCCGCCGATAATGACGACGCGGTCCTTACGATGGAACGACTGGCGCAGATGCAGGGCGTCTTCGATGTTTCGGAGATAATGAACGCGCGCATCGGTCGGCTCGAATGTCCCGATCCGCCTCGGCCGGGTGCCGGTGGCGAGCAGCAGCCGGTCATAGCCAAAGACCTTGCCGTCGCCGGTTGCAACGGTCTGCCGCTCGGCATCGCACCCGACCACGGCTGCTCCGGTGACCATGGTGACGTCGAGCAGGCAGGCCCAGTCGCCGGCAGGTTTGAGATACGCCACCGGCGCATCCGGCGTTGCCAGCAGTTCCTTCGATAGTTGCGGGCGCTCGTAGGGCGGATGCTTTTCCTCGCCAATGACCGTGATCGAGCCGCGAAAGCCGGCGGATCGCAGCGCCTCGGCCGCGCGTCCCCCTGCCTGGCCGGCGCCTGCGATCACGATTTTTTCGACTGCTAGCACCGGCTCTTCACTCCCAAGCTCTTCACTCCCAAGAAAGTTGCTCTTTTCCCGTTTTGCCAGATGCGGGAAGTGGCCCGAATTATTCTTTGATTGCGCGGACATTAAAAACAGTCCAACCTGCTTGTAAAGTGATAATGTCGATCCACGCGGCTATCGCAGTGCATCACAAGGGGAGAAAGCGGTGGCCAGGGCGATCGACGTGCATACCCACTTTGTTCCCGAAACAATGCCGTCGGCCGCAGGACGCAATCCGCTCTGGCCTTCCATCGAGCACCGCGGCGGCAACAGCACTGCGGTGATGGTCGGCGGAAAGGTATTCCGCCTGATCGATTCCCGAAGCTGGGATGCCGGCCGCCGTCTTGAGGACATGCAGTCTGACGACGTCGACGTTCAGGTCGTCTCGCCAATGCCCGAACTGCTGTCGCACTGGTTTCCCGCCGATGATGCCGACGCGTTATCCGATCATATCAACCGCGCCATCGCCAAACTGTGCGCAGCGCATCCGCAAAGTTTTGTCGGTATCGGCATGGCGCCTGTTCAGGACCCTGCCCTTGCAGCGCGCCGTCTGGCCGGCATCCGCGCGCTCGGGCTGTGCGGCGTCGAAATCGGCACGCACATCAATGGCGTGGCGCTGGGCGATCCGCGCATGCATGAGTTTTATGCTGCCGCCGAGGAAGCTGATCTCGCGATCATGATCCATCCGCTGCATCCGTCAGGCCTGGAGCGAATGGCCGGCCGCCCGGAGCTCGCCGCCGTGGCCGCCTTCCCGCTTGAAACCGCGCTCGCCGCAACGTCGCTGCTGACTCACGGGATCACCGAGCGCTTTCCAAAATTGCGGATATTGCTGAGCCACGGCGGCGGCGCGCTGCCGTGGATTCTTCCGCGGCTGAAGCATGCGCACAGCCTCGGACCGCCGCTGCAGGAGCTGTTTGCGCGCGATCCGGCCGAGATGGCGCGGGCGTTCTACTACGACACCATCCTCTACGACCGGCCGGCGCTGCGATTCCTCGCCGACTCCGTTGGCTCGGATCATATCGTGGTCGGATCGGACTATCCGTTTTCAATCAAACAGGACCGCCCCGCGCAATTCGCCGAACAGGCGCTCGAGGCGAGCCGGGAGACATTGGCGGCCAATGCCGCACGCTTCCTGAACCGGACGCCTTGAGAGGCGAAACAAACAACCGGTATGGCAAGATCAGGGAGAAACGCGTGGGAGAGTGCTATTCGTACCGACAGTTCTGTTCGCTCGGGCCCCTGCCCCCGCGAACGCCGGCCCGGCCCGATCCGCAAGTGCCGCGGGACCGCAAGCTCGGCTCGTGTGTGCATGGCAAGATCGGCGCGTTCTACTTTTACGAGAAGGGCTCGAACGACGATCCCGCGTTCGGCTTTATCGACGTCGAGCTGTCGGTTCAGGACATTTCGACGGGCAAGGTCCGCGTCGAGCTCTATTGCGTCGCAGATGGATACCAGACCTCCCGCGGCGTCGGCGCCAATCACCCGATCAGGCTTGCGATCATGGCCGGGGCTAAGACGGTGGGACTAGCCGATTGGCATTTCGCAGACGTGATCTGCGGGCACGCCGATCCGATGAATTTCTTCACCGATATTGACATTGGCGACACATCGTTTTCACTGATCGACCGGATTGATCTGCTTGCGGTCGATGGCCTGTCAGCGCCCTGCCTGTAGCCGCCAATAGCAAAACAATAAGGCTTCCGCCCGACGTCCCAGCCCACCATGAAATTTAACGGAGCACCAAGATGACGCTGATGCAGGTCGGGTTGGAGGACAAATACCGGCTCGATACCAAGCGAATCTACCTTTCCGGAATTCAGGCGCTGGTGCGATTGCCAATGTTGCAGCGCGAACGGGATCGCGCACACAACCTCAATACCGCCGGATTTATTTCCGGTTACCGCGGCTCTCCGCTCGGCATGTACGACAACGCCTTGTGGCGCGCAAAGTCGGTGCTGCAATCGCAGGATATCGCCTTCGTCCCCGGGCTGAACGAAGATCTGGCGGCGACCGCGGTGTGGGGCAGCCAGCAGGTTGGGCTGTTTCCGGGCGCCAAGGTCGATGGCGTGTTCGGGATCTGGTATGGCAAGGGTCCAGGCGTCGACCGCTCGGTCGACGCGCTCAAGCATGCCAACTCGGCCGGCACATCGCGCAACGGCGGCGTGCTTGCCTTGGCCGGCGACGATCATGGTTGCCAATCCTCCACGCTGGCGCACCAGAGCGAACAGGTGTTCGCCGCGGCGCTGATGCCGGTCTTCAATCCGGCAACGCTGCAGGATTATCTCGATCTCGGCCTTTATGGCTTCGCGCTTTCGCGATTTTCCGGCTGCTGGGTCGGCTTCAAGGCGATCTCTGAGACGGTCGAGAGTTCCGCGTCGATCTATAGCGATCCGTCGCGCGTGCAGGTGGTGCTGCCAACGGATTTTGAAATGCCGCCGGGCGGGTTGAATATCAGATGGCCCGATCCGCCGCTCGACCAGGAGCGACGGCTGCACGGCCCGAAGATGGATGCCGTTGCCGCCTTCGCGCGTGCCAACCAGCTCGACCGCGTCGTGCTCGACAGCAAGCCGGCGCGGCTTGGCATCGCCGCCACCGGCAAGGCCTATCTCGATCTGCGGCAGGCGCTGGCAGACCTCGGGATCACCGACCGGGATGCGCAGGAACTCGGCTTGCGGATCTATAAAATCGCCATGACCTGGCCGCTGGAAGAGAGCGGCGCGAAACGCTTTGCCGAAGGGCTGCAGGACGTGCTCGTGGTCGAGGAAAAGCGCGGCTTCATCGAAGACCAGCTGGTGCGGATTCTCTACAACATGGATGCCTCAAAGCGTCCTTCCGTGGTCGGCAAGCGTGACGAACGCGGTGCAATCCTGTTACCGAGCGAGGGCGAACTCACGCCGACCATCGTCGCCGCGGCGGTTGTTTCGCGGCTGCGCCGACTTGGTCACCAGAGCCCGTTGCTGGAACAGCGACTGGCGCGGCTGGAAGCCTTTGAGTATCCGGCGACGACGCGCGCGCCGATCGCTCTGCAGCGGACGCCGTATTTCTGTTCGGGGTGTCCGCACAACACCTCGACCAAGGTGCCGGAAGGCAGCCGTGCGATGGCCGGCATCGGCTGTCACGGCATGGCGCTATCTATTCCAAGCCGGCGCACCGCGACGATCTCGCATATGGGCGCCGAGGGCGTGAGCTGGATCGGCCAGGCACCCTTCACCAGCGAAGCCCATATCTTTCAGAACCTCGGCGACGGCACCTACACCCATTCAGGATTGCTGGCGCTGCGGGCCGCAGCCGCCGCCGGCGTCAACATCACCTACAAGATTCTCTACAATGACGCGGTCGCGATGACGGGCGGTCAACCGGCCGAGGGCGGCCTGACCGTCTCGCAAATTGCCCATCAGGTGTGGGCCGAAGGCGCCAAGCGCGTTGCCATCGTCTCGGATGATCCCGGCAAATACCCGAAGGGATATTTCCCCGCGGGTGCGACCGTCCACCATCGCCGCGAGATGGACGAGGTTCAGCGCGAACTGCGCGAGATCAAGGGTCTTTCCGTTCTGGTCTACGACCAGATCTGCGCGGCCGAGAAGCGCCGCCGCCGCAAGCGCGGCCTGTATCCGGATCCGCCCAAGCGCGTCTTCATCAACGATCTCGTGTGCGAAGGCTGCGGCGATTGCTCGCAAACCTCGAACTGCGTTTCGGTTCAGCCGCTCGACACCGAATTCGGCCGCAAGCGCCAGATCGACCAGTCGAACTGCAACAAGGACTATTCCTGCGTCGAGGGATTTTGCCCGAGTTTTGTCACTGTCCATGGCGGCACCCTGAAGAAGGCGGAGACTTCCTCGATCGATTCAGGCCAGCTGTTCGCCGATCTTCCGTTGCCGCCCCGGCGCGAACTGGATGCGCCCTTCAATATCCTGGTCACCGGGATCGGCGGCACCGGGGTCATCACGATCGGCGCCCTCCTCGGCATGGCCGCCCATCTCGATGGCAGAGGTTGCTCGGCGCTGGACTTCACGGGTCTTGCGCAAAAAAATGGCGCGGTCATGAGCCATGTCCGGATCGCCCCGGCCCCGGAAGACATCGCGACCGTCCGCATCGCTTCCGGCGGCGCCGATCTCATCCTCGGTTGCGATATTGTGGTTTCCGCAAGTGCCACGGCTTTAAGCCGCGTCGAACGCGGCGCCACCCTTGCCATCGTCAACGCCGACCTGCAGCCCACCGCCAGCTTCGTGATGAATCCCGATATCGATTTCGAAATGAAGGCGATGCAGGACACGCTTCGCGATGCCATTGGCGACAAAAACCTCGACATCATCGACGCCACGGGCATCGCGTCGGCCTTGATGGGCGACAGCATCGCGACCAACGCCTTCATGCTCGGCCTCGCTTTCCAGAAAGGGGCCATTCCGCTTTCGCTGGAAGCGATCATGCGCGCCATCGAAATCAACGGCGCCGCGATCGAGATGAACAAGCAGGCCTTTTCGTGGGGACGGCTGGCCGCGTACGACCTCGCGCGCGTCCGCAGCGTCACCCAGTTCCGGGCACGCGCCACGACGACGACCCGGACCCTCGACGAACAGATCGCCTACCGCGCCAAATTCCTGACCGACTATCAGAACCAGACCTACTCCGATCTCTACCTCTCGACAGTGACAAAAGTTCGAAATGCCGAAACCAAGGCCTCCCCTGGCTCCAGTGAACTCGCGGAAGCGGTGGCAAAAAACCTGTTCAAGCTGATGGCCTACAAGGACGAATACGAGGTGGCGCGGCTCTATGCCGATGGCGCCTTTGCCGCCAAGCTGGGCGAAAAATTCGAAGGTGATGTCCGCCTCAAATTCCACCTTGCCGCGCCGCTGCTGGCACGCCGCGACAAGGTGACGGGCCATCTGCAGAAGAAAGAGTATGGCGGCTGGATCATCCATGCCTTCCGGCTGCTGGCACGGCTGAAATTCCTGCGCGGCACGGCATTCGATCCGTTCGGCTACAGGGCGGAACGCAAAGCCGAGCGAAGGCTGATCGAGGATTATCTGGCGATGATCGAGCAGCATGCCGCAGGCCTGAGACGCGAACAGATTCCGATCCTCGCCAGATTGGCCCGATTGCCGGAAATGATCCGCGGCTATGGCCACATAAAAGAGCAGAGCATCGGCAAATCTCTAGCCGAGAAAGCCAGGCTAGAGGCGGATCTCGAAAACAATCGCTTCGCGGTCGCAGCAGAGTAAGCCCTTAAATCAATGGTCCCGGCCCCCGAGGTCGGGCGGCCGAATATAAAACAGGCTAGACTGCTTGTAAATTCGGTTCGCGGCTGTTAGCATTTTTTCCTGACACGCCAACAGACCCATCAAACGGGCGGGCGTTCGGAGGAACCAGGGAGGACATCCGTCATGCTCGGCCTGATGATGGATACACCGTTGCTGACGACGGATATTCTTCGCTACGCCGCGACCGCGCATGGTGAAACGGAAATCGTTTCGCGCAATGTCGACGGCAGCATCCACCGCACCTGCTATTCCGCCGCGAAGGAGCGCTGCCTGCGGCTTTCCGCCGCGCTGCAATCCTTCGGACTGTCCAAAGGCGATCGCCTGGGATCGCTGGCGTGGAATACCCATCATCATTTCGAACTGTTTTACGGCGTGACCGGCCAGGGGCTGGTGCTTCACACCATCAATCCCCGGCTGTACGAGGAAACACTGGTCAGGATCATCAACCACGCCGAGGACCAGTGGATCTTCATCGATGCCGCGACGCTGAAGCTTGCGGAATCGCTTGCGCCTCATTTGACGTCGGTCAAAGGCTGGCTGTTCATGGATGCGAGCGAGGACCTGCCGGACAGCTCGCTGGCGAACGTCATTTGCTACGAGGGCCTGCTGGAGGCGCAAAGCGCCGACCATCAATGGCCGTCCTTCGACGAACGCTCGGCGAGCATCATCTGTTACACCTCCGGCACCACAGGCGATCCCAAGGGGATCGTCTACTCGCATCGCTCCATCGTGCTGGCGTCGCTGTTCATGAGCACGGCCGACATGGTCGGCGTGTTCCGGCCCGGCGAGCTTGAGGCGGTGATGCCGATTGCGCCGCTGTTCCATGCCAATGGCTGGATGATGCCGTTCACCGCGCCGATGAACGGTCAGAAGCTGGTGCTCCCCGGCCGCAATTTCGAGCCATCGATGCTGTGCGAGTTGATCGCGGCCGAGCGCGTGACCGCGTGCGCGGCGGTACCGACCGTCTGGCTCGGTATCGTTCAATACCTCAAGGAGACCGGCTTCAAGATTCCCTCGCTGCGCGCGGCGCTCGTCGCCGGTACCAAGGCGCCAAAATCGCTGATCGAGGATCTGGAGAGCCGCGGAATTTCGGTAGGTCAGGTGTGGGGCATGACGGAAGCCGCCGGCGGCGTGCGTTCCACGCCCGCGCCCGGCTATTGCGAACTGACAAAGGACCAACAGCTTGAGCGCAAGCTGCGGCAGGGCCGCATGGGTTTCGGTACCGAGCTGCGCATCGTCGGCGACGACGGCGTGCTGCTGCCGCATGACGGCAAGACCCAGGGCCATCTGGAAGCGCGCGGCCCCTGCATTGCGTCGGGTTATTACCGCCACGAGGCGAAGACTTCCACCGGCTGGCTGAGCACCGGCGACGTTGCGCGCATCCATCGCGACGGGACTATCGAAATCGTCGACCGCTCGAAGGATGTCATCAAGTCCGGCGGCGAGTGGATCAGCAGCATCACCGTGGAGTCGGCGGCGATGGAGCATCCGGCGCTGGCGCTGGCGGCGGTCGTTGGCGTCTCGCACCCGCGATGGCAGGAACGCCCATTGCTGTTCGCCACCTTGAAGTCCGGCTGTTCGGCCTCCCGCGATCAGGTGATCGACCATCTCGCGGCGCGCCTGCCGAAATGGTGGCTGCCGGATGACGTCATTTTCGTCAACGCGCTGCCCATGACGGCCACCGGCAAGATCCGCAAGGCCGATTTGCGCGACGCGATCTCGGCCGGCGCCTATGGCCCGATCGGACTGCCCGAGGTCGCGATCGGTGCAACGGGAACGTGAGGTCGTGGCCACAATCACAATTGATTTCAGGGAAGATTGAGAGGGAAGAATGACCCGGACATTTGGACTGACGGCGGCAATCGCTGCGATCGTGCTTTCGACCATCGGCAGCGTTTCGGCCGCCGAGAAGAAATATGGACCGGGAGTCACCGACACCGAGATCAAGATCGGCCAAACCGTGCCCTATAGCGGCCCGGCGTCAGCCTTTTCGAGTTACGGCCGGCTGATGGCCGGCTATTTCGAGATGGTCAACGCATCAGGCGGAATCAACGGCCGCAAGGTCACGCTGATCTCGCTCGACAACGCCTTCAGTCCTCCCAAGGCGATCGAGCAGACGCGCAAGCTGGTCGAAGATGACGGGGTGCTGGCCGATGTCGGCACCGTCGGCACCACGCCCAACGTCGCGATCCAGAAATATCTCAACGGCGCCAAGGTGCCGCACATCTTCATTTCCGCGGGCGGGCGTCGCTTTGCCGACCGGCAGGGTTTCCCCTGGAGCGTACCGATGTATCCGGGCTTCGAAATGGAAGGGAAAACCTTCGGCCAATATATCCTGAAGAACAAGCCTGACGCCAAGGTCGGCGTGCTCTACCAGAATGATGATTATGGCAAGGATTTCCTGGTCGGGCTGAAGGCCGCTCTCGGAGACAAGGTCAAGATCGTGGCCGAAGTCGCCTACGAAATAACGGAGCCGACCATCGATTCCCAGATCGTTCGCCTGAAGGACTCGGGCGCCGACAGCCTGCTGTATTTCTCAACGCCGAAATTCACCGCGCAAGGGCTGCGCAAGGTGAAGGAGATGGGTTGGACGCCGCTACAATTCCTCGCAAGTCCGACCAACTCCGTCAAAACGGTATTGGAGCCGGCCGGTTTCGCGAATGCGCAAGGCATCATCACGACGCAGTTCACCAAACAGGCCGGCGATCCTGCCTGGGCCGACGACGCCGAGGTGAAGGAATATGTCGAGTTCATGAAGAAGTGGGTGCCGAACGATAATCCCGGCGATTTCGTCGCCCTCTCCGGCTACATCATTGCGCAAGGGATCGCCGACGCACTGAGGCAGTGCGGAGACGATCTGACGCGGGAGAACCTGCTGAAGCAGGCGACGAACATGAAGGGAAAACATTTCAAAATGATGTTGCCCGGAATTGCGCTCAATACGTCGCCTGAGGACTACACACCCTATCAGTCGCTTCGCATGGCGAAGTTCGACGGCTCGTCCTGGAAGCTCACCGACGAGCCTGCGACTTCAGCGTCCGCAAAATAACGAACCCCTCGCGCAACAGACTGATGGACACCGGACATGCAGTTCACCGAAGACCAGATCGCATTTCGTGACACCTTGAAGCGTTTCATCGACAAGGAGGTCGTCCCCATTGCGGATGAGGTCGATCGCAACGACCGCTTCCCGGCCGAACTGGTCCCGAAATTCGGCGACATGGGACTGCTTCAGCTTCGCTTGCCCGAATCCTATGGCGGACCGGGCGCGAACCTGACCACGGTCTGCATCGCGGCGGAAGAATTCGCCAAGGTATCGGAATCGATCGCCCTGATCAGCGGACAGAACGGCATCGCCATGATCGTGCCGCTGATGCAGTTCGGCAACGAGGAACAGCGCCAACGCTTCTTCCCTGAGGTCGCCAAGGGACGGATGATGACGGCGGTAGCCATCACCGAACCGCAATCCGGTTCCGACGTCGGCAGCATGAAGACGCGCGCCGCTCGCGACGGTAACGGTTCCTACGTGCTGAACGGCGAGAAGTGCTTCATCACCTTCGCGCCGGTCGCCGACTATATTCTGGTGTTTGCGCGTATCGGCGACGTCAGCGGCGGCACGCGCAATATCAGCGCATTCATCGTGGACGCCAAAACGCCGGGCGTTACCATCGGCAAGAACGAGCGCAAGCTCGGCCTGAACGGCATCCCGAATGCGCCCATCTATCTGGAGAATGTAAAGGTGCCGGTTGAAAACCTGGTCGGCGAGGAAGGCGATGGCTTCAAGATATCGATGCGCATTCTTGACATGAACCGGCCAACCATCGGCGCGGTTTCGGTCGGCCTTGCGCAAGGTGCGCTCGACGCCGCCGTCAAATACGCCAAGGAAAGGCGGCAGTTCGGCAAGGCGATCGCCGAATTCCAGGGATTGCAGTTCATGCTGGCGGACATGGCAATGAACATCGAAGCCGCCCGTTCGCTGGTTTACGACTGCGCCGGCATCGCGGATGCCGGATTCGAATCCGACGCCGCGTTCAGGTCGTTCTCGGCCAAGGCCTCAATGGCGAAATGCTTTGCCAGCGACATGGCGATGAAGGTCACGACCGACGCGGTGCAGATCTTCGGCGGCGCCGGATACATGAAGGACTTTCCGGTCGAACGCTTCATGCGCGACGCGAAAATCAACCAGATCTTCGAGGGCACCAATCAGATTCACCGGCTGATCGTGGCGCGGCAATTATTGTCGTGAGCTTTGAGGCGCGGCCAAGGTCCTGCGCGCTCTCGTGAAAAAAACATCCTCGCGCCTGAGGCCGGGAGACGTTGGCTGTCTGCAGTCGATCTTCCACGCAATCGCGACTTGCACCGACTACGGTCTAACCCGCGCTAACTGCGTCTCGGCCGTCCCCTGAGATCAGCCGAAACGATTCTCGTATCTGGCCAGTGCGAGTTTCGCCGTGTCGATGTCGGGCTTGCGGCCCGACAGCA
>Ga0137409_10005624_pt1 | contig 13050 bp, 14 predicted proteins | sample CZODoug1_16funga_FD_122059 | JGI IMG/M metagenome (GOLD analysis project Ga0137409, IMG submission 122059) | Vadose zone soil fungal communities from Angelo Coast Range Reserve, California, USA - CZODoug1_16fungal (Hybrid Assembly) | ecosystem: Environmental > Terrestrial > Soil > Vadose zone...
CGCAAGCCGCGAAATGCCGATGCCCTATGGCTGGGGCACTGGCGGCGTGCAGGTGACCGCGGCGATCCTCGGACCCGATGATGTGCTGAAGGTGATCGACCAGGGCTCGGACGACACCACCAACGCGATCTCGATCCGCAAGTTTTTTGCCAAGACCGCCGGTGTCGCGACCACGACATCGACGGCGGACGCGACCGTGATCCAGACCAGGCACCGCATTCCCGAGGCGCCGCTGCATGCGGGGCAGGTGCTGGTCTATCAGGTGCCGATCCCCGAGCCTTTACGCTTCCTCGAGCCGCGCGAGACTGAAACCCGGCGCATGCATGCGCTTGCGGAATACGGGCTGATGCATGTCAAGCTCTACGAGGACATTGCGCGTTTCGGCCATATCGCGACCTCCTACGCTTATCCAGTCAAAGTGAACGCGCGCTACGTGATGGACCCGTCGCCGACACCGAAATTCGACAATCCCAAGATGGACGATTGCCCGGCGCTGCAATTGTTCGGCGCCGGCCGCGAGAAACGAATCTACGCGATTCCGCCGCATACGAAGGTGGTGTCGCTCGACTTCGAGGATCATCCGTTCACGCGCTACCGCTTCGACGCGCCATGCGCGCTGTGTGGCGCCGAGGATGCCTATCTCGACGAGATCGTCACCGACGACAGGGGCAGCCGGATGTTCATCTGTTCCGACACCGATTATTGCGAAGGCCGGCAGGCGGCCGGTCATCGCGGCAGCGAAAGCGCGGCGCCGCACAAGGAGAGGGCGCATGGCTGACATGCGAAGCGCCGCGCAGAACGACCAGCCGCTATTGGTTGCCGAGGGGCTCGGCAAGAATTACGGCCGGATCGCCGCATGCCGCGATATCTCGTTTGTGCTTTATCCGGGCGAGGTGCTGGCGATCGTCGGTGAATCCGGCTCGGGCAAATCGACATTGCTGCAGCTGTTGTCGGCGCAGCTTGCGCCGAGCGCCGGGCATGTGTCCTACCGCATGCGCGACGGCGTGCTGCGCGATCTTGCGTCGCTCGGCGAGGCGGAGCGGCGCTTTCTGTTTCGCACCGACTGGGGTTTTGTGCACCAGGACCCCGCGCTGGGCCTGCGGATGGCGGTGTCGGCCGGCGCTAATGTCGGCGAACGGCTGATGGCGGTCGGCTGGAATCACTACGGACGGATCCGGCAGACCGCCTCATCCTGGCTGGAGCGGGTCGAGATCGACACCGCGCGCATCGACGACGCGCCGCGGACCTATTCCGGCGGCATGCGCCAGCGGTTGCAGATCGCACGCAATCTCGTCACCGAGCCGCGGCTGGTGTTCATGGATGAACCGACCGGCGGGCTCGACGTCTCCGTGCAGGCGCGGCTGCTCGACCTGATGCGCAATCTCGTCAGCGAATTGGGACTGGCGGCGGTCGTGGTGACCCACGATCTCGCGGTCGCGCGGCTGTTGTCGCATCGGGTCATGGTGATGAAGGGCGGGCAGGTGATCGAGACCGGCTTGACCGACCAGGTGCTTGACGACCCGCACGAACCCTATACCCAGTTGCTCGTCTCTTCGATCCTGCCACCATGAGCGCGCCGATGCCTGCGATGATCGAGATCACCAACGCGGAAAAATCCTTCACCATGCATCTGCAGGGCGGGATCAGGCTGCCCGTGGTGCGCGGCGTGTCCTTTGACGTCAACGCCGGCGAATGCGTGGTGCTGTCGGGGCCGTCGGGCGCCGGAAAATCGTCGATCCTGAAAATGATCTTCGGCAATTATCGCTGCGACGGTGGCCGCATCGGCATCCGTCATGCCGGCGTCGTGATCGATCTGGCCAAGGCCGAACCGCGGGAGGTCCTGAGCGTCCGCCGCGCGACGATCGGCTATGTCAGCCAGTTCCTGCGCGCTGTGCCGCGCGTTGCGACCATCGACGTGGTCGCCGAACCCCTGATCGCGACCGGCACCTCGCGGGACGAGGCACGCGGAAAGGCTGGTCAGCTGTTGCACCGTCTCAATATCCCGGAGCGGCTTTGGGCGCTGCCGCCCTCGACCTTCTCCGGCGGCGAGCAGCAGCGCGTCAATATCGCGCGCGGCTTCATTTCCGATCATCCGATCCTGCTGCTGGATGAGCCGACCGCATCGCTCGACGCCGCCAATCGCGAGGTGGTGGTCGGCCTGGTCGGCGAAAAGAAACGTGCGGGCGTTGCCATGGTCGCCATCGTTCACGACGACGTGGTCCGCCGCCTGATTGCCGACCGGGTCGTCGACGTGACGTCGTTTGCGGCTGTGGCATGAGAACCGCATGAAGAAAGACAGATGAGATGAACTCAAGCAGGTCCGATATCCTAATTAGCAACGCCCGGATCGTGCTGGCGGACAGGGTGATTGAACGCGGCTGGGTCGCCTGCGCCGATGGCTGCATCGCCGAAATCGGCGAGGGCGACGCGCCCGGGACAAGCGAGGACGCATGCGGCGACCTCGTGATGCCCGGCCTGATCGAGCTGCACACCGACCATCTCGAGGCGCATTATGTGCCGCGCCCAAAGGTATTCTGGGACCCGGTCGCGTCCGTCGTCTCCTATGACGGACAACTGGCGACGTCCGGAATCACCACTGTGCTGGACTCCTTGCGCGTCTGGCGCGATGACGGCGCGGATGACGTCGACGGCCGGGCGGGCGTGCTGGCGGCGGCGATCGCATCCGCGCGCGAAGAGAATCTCCTGCGCGCCGACCACTTCCTGCACCTGCGCTGCGAAGTCCCGATGCCAAGCGTCGTGGAGGAAGCCAATGAACTGGTCGGACGTCCGGATGTGCGGCTGATGTCGCTGATGGACCACACACCCGGGCAGCGGCAGTTCCGCGACGAAGTCAAGCTGCGCGACTATTATCGCGGCAAGGGCGGGGGCATGACCGACGCAGAGCTCGACGTGCTGTTCGAGAGGCGTTTCGCCTTTCAGAAGGCGTATGCGGCGACCAATCTGCGCGAGATCGTCGCGCTGGCGCACAGCCACGAGATCCCACTCGCCAGCCACGACGACACCACCGAGGAAAACGTCACCGACGCGATCCGGCACCGCGTGTCGGTCGGGGAGTTTCCGACCACGATCGAAGCCGCGCGCGGCCTGCACCAGGCCGGCATCTGCATTTTGATGGGCGCGCCGAACGTGGTGCGCGGCGGCTCGCATTCTGGCAACATTGCCGCAGTCGACCTTGCTCGCGAAGGGCTGCTCGATATCCTGTCGTCGGACTATATTCCCTCGAGCCTGTTGATGGCGGCATTGCAATTGCCGACGCACGTTCCCGCGATCGATCTCGCCTCTGCGGTTCGCACCGTCACCAAGACGCCCGCGGAAGCCGTCGGTCTCAACGATCGCGGCGAGATCGCGCCCGGCAAGCGCGCCGATCTGATCCGCGTCCATGTCGCGCGTGATGTCCCGGTGGTGCGCAGCGTCTGGCGCGAAGGGCGCCGCGTGGCGTGAGCGAGAGGCCGGCCATATCCGCCTCCGCGCCGGTCCGGATCGGTCCGGGTCGGCTTGTTGCGGTCGTTGGCCCGAGCGGCGCCGGCAAGGATACCCTGCTCAATCTCGCCCGTACGGCCCTCGCTGGAGACTCCAGCGTCGTGTTTGTCCGCCGCGTGGTGACGCGAGCGGCCTCGGAAACAGAAGACAATGCGCAGGTCAGTCCGGACGGCTTCCAGCGGGCGCTGGCACAGGGCGAGTTTGCGATGCATTGGGAGGCGCACGGCCATTGCTATGGGGTGCCGCGCGCGATCGACGACGATATCCGCGCCGGGCGAACGGTTGTCGTCAATGGATCGCGGACCTTGATCGCCGAGATGCGCCGCGCCTATGCCGACGCCGTGGTGGTTCTGGTCACCGCGCCACCGGACGTTCTCGCTGAGCGGCTGGCGATGCGGGCAAGGGGCAGCGACGGGCCGATTGAGCAGCGGCTGCGGCGCGCCGTCGACGACGCAGTTGCCGACGTCACGATCGTCAATGTCGGCGCCGCCGGGGATCACGCGCGGCGCCTGGTCGAGATCATCAAGGGCGGTTGAGGACGCGAGGCGGGCGCCTGTGAGGGTCGGATAGTGGGGGAGAGGTGACGATGTCGATCATCCGGACTGTGGAAGAACTGGAAGAAATCTATGGGCATCCGAACGACGCTTCGACCGTCAAAGTGGCCGACCGGGTCACGCCGCCCTATCGCATCCTGATCGAAAAATCGCCGTTCGCAGCGCTGGCGACGGCGGGGCCGGAAGGCCTGGACTGTTCGCCGCGCGGCGATCTCGCGGGCTTCGTCCGCATTTACGACGACAAGACCCTGATGATGCCGGATCGCCGCGGCAACAACCGGATCGACTCGCTGCGTAACATCGTCCGCGATCCGCGGATCGCGCTGCTGTTCCTGATTCCGGGCTGCGGCAACACGCTGCGCGTCAATGGCCGCGCCCATCTGTCGCGCGATGCCGAACTGCTGGCCTCGTTCAAGATGGACGGCAAGGCGCCGCGGTCGGTCATCGTCATGACCGTAGAGGATATCTACTTTCAATGCGCGCGCGCGATCGTACGCGCCGATCTGTGGAATCCCGACAAGCGGGTCGACCCCAAGACCTTACCCACACCCGGACAGATCCTTGCCGCGATGAGTAACAACACGGTCGGCGGCGAGGCATATGACCGGGAGTGGCCGGAGCGCGCGCGCCAGACAATGTGGTAGGCCCGCGAGGGCGTGCGCGACCTTCTTGGACGTCAGGCCGCGACGTCCAACAGACGCGGCGAGCCGCGCAAGAGCACGCTCCTGCCTTTTGCCGTGATGCACGCGCAACCATCGCTGATGACCGCAAGCTCAAGCACAACGAGATGATCGACAATTGACCTGTTCAAGCCGCGGCGTTCGGTCGCGGACATACGAAGCGCCTTCAGCGTTTCCCACTGATCTGGCGTCAGGTCGTAGTCAAGATCTGTGTCCATGGGGCAGCCTCGAAGGCTTCGAATCATCGATGCTTCGCGTGTTTCTTACAAACACTGCGTGAAAACGATGCGACTATATTGAGCCCGATTTTGGTTGTGCGTGTGTGCTGTCATTCACATTCGGTTGCGTGAATCGCCGGGCTGGTTACGCGGCTGTCACATCAACGTGTCAGAGCAATCGATTAATTACCTCGAATCGGCCGCTGTCCTGAGTTAATGGCGATAATCTGAACGGATACGAGCCCTGGCCCTGAATTTAGATTCGCTGCAAAAGAGGCTTGGCGGTATCGGCCGGCTGAAGGCCGTGGGTGGGACGCTTCTCAGCGTTGCAATCGGTAGCGGGGCGCTGTTTGCGCTGACCCACTCGCTCAAGAATATCGACTATCATCACGTGTTCGCGATCGTCCGTGAAACGGACTTTCGGGTGATCGTGCTGGCGTTGACGCTGGTGATGGCGTCCTACGGCAGTATCACGCTCTACGACTGGCTCGCGCTGCACACCATGGGACGCAAGGACGTCCCATACCGCATCGCGGCGCTGGCAAGCTTTACCAGTTATCCGATCGCTCACTGTATCGGCGCGGTCGCGCTGATCTCACCGGTCATCCGATATCGCATGTACGCCGGCAACGGCCTAGGCGCCATCGGCGTGGCTAATATCTGCTTCATCACCGGCCTGACGTTCTGGCTCGGCAATATGACGGCCCTGGGCCTCAGCCTGCTCTACGAGCCCGCAGCACTCAGCGTTCTCGATCATCTCTCGTCCGGCACCAATCGGCTGCTTGCGCTGGCGCTGTTGTGTTGCGTCGGCGCGTTCCTGATCTGGAGCTGGCTTCATCCGCGAAGCATCGGGACGAGCCGGTGGCTGGTCCGGCTTCCCTCCGGTCCGCTGGTTCTCGTGCAGATCCTGGTCGGGCTTCTCGATCTCACGGCCGCGGCGATCTCGATGTACGTCCTGCTGCCGGCGGGGCTGGACATCGGACTGTTTCGCCTGATCGCCGTTTTCATCGCCGCGACGCTCCTGGGCTTCGCGAGCCATGCGCCTGCGGGATTAGGGGTATTCGACGCCACCATCATGATCGGATTGGGCGGCGCAGACAGGGAGCCGCTGCTTGCGGCGCTCTTGATGTTCCGTTTTCTGTATCACCTGGTGCCGCTTTCGGTCGCGCTCGCCCTGTTCGGCGGGGTCGAGGCCTGGCGTGGCCTCCGCGCGAAAGTCTCGCTTTTGGCCGATGCGGACAGTTCAAACTGGAGAGTTGAGCTTGAGCCCGACCATTCCGGCAATGATCAGCGTCAGACAAATGATCCGGACCGGATCGGTCGGCTCGCTGTAGAGCAGCATGCCGACCAGGATGCTGCCGACGGCACCGATCCCCGTCCATACCGCATACGCCGTGCCAAACGGCAGCGACCGTAGCGCGAGCGCCATCAGTAGAAAGCTGAGTGCGATCGCGATCACGGTTGCAAGCGTTGGCCAGAACCGGGTCAGGCCATCGGAATATTTCAGCCCCAGCGCCCAGCCGACCTCAAGCAGGCCTGCGCCGAGAAGTGCGAGCCAAGCGCTCACGGCATTCCCTCTCTCATAAGAGTTCTCGAGTGGGTGTGTCGGACATCGCCACCAAACTTTTGCGTAATACGGCGCATTGCACCCATTCGGCCGCCGCGCGGCATGCCCGGCGGTTCGAAGGGATACGGCGTTCGTTGTCTCATCTCGTGGAGCGCAACCATGCTCAAGATCACTGTTTCAGCCTGATCTCTATCGGCGAACCGCCAGCCACCCCGTCGAGCCGTAGCCCGAGGGCATACGTTTTCCTGACAAGCGCAAGACGATCAGAGTCTTCCTTGCGATGTTCGCGCGACATGCATGTGACAGGGCTGCGCATCCCTCGGCGTCGCGCTGACGCGCTGTCGCAAAACTGAAGTGCGCGCCAGATATCCTGGTCGGATTCTGATTCGAGGCGCGGATGAATACGCAACTTATCGCGGACGAGGTGCGCAACAACAAGACATGGTATGAAGAGACCGTCTGGGACAGGATTTTCGCGTTCTGGTTCCGTCGCCTGGTCTACACGCAGATCTGGGAGGACCCGGAAGCCGATCTCGCCGCGCTGCAATTGCCGCTGGGGTCGACCATCATCACGATGTCGTCCGGCGGCTGCAACGCGCTGTCCTATCTGACGGCGAAACCGGCCCAGGTTTATGCGGTCGATCTCGACGAAGCCCATCTCTCGCTGCTCAAGCTCAAGCTGGCGGGGATCCGCGCCTTCTCCAGCTATTCGGAGTTCTGGCAGTTCTTCGGGGAGGGGGCATCGCTTTCCAACGCGCGGCTTTATCGCGATCGGCTATGGCCGCTGCTCGATGAGGAGGCGCGCGCCTATTGGGACAAGCGCAACATCGTCGGGCGTCCGCGGCACGCCTATTTCACGGATGGTTTCTACCGCCACGGCATGCTCGGCCGCTTTATCGGGCTCGCGCATCTCGTGGCAAAATTCGCCGGCATCGATCTTGCCGCCTTGTTGACGGGCAACGTCGACGCGCCGGAGCGCATCGAGGCGCTGAATCGTCTCAAGAGCCTGTTTCGCTCGCGGCTCGCATGTGCGCTGACGCGAACGCCGGCCTTGTTGTTCGGTCTCGGCATTCCACCGCAGCAGCGGGCTTTGCTCGGGAGAGACGCGCCGCTGAATGAGGTGCTGCTCGAGCGGCTGCTGCGCCTGATCGACGGGCATCCGAACGACAGCAACTACTTCGCCTGGCAGGCACTGCATCGCAGCTATCGCGGTCCGGGGGACCGCTGCCTTCCGCCGTATCTGCAGCAGCGCCAGTTTGCGCGCATGCGCAATGACGCTGGGTTGATCATCCCGGTCCATGCCGGCCTGCGGCAATTTCTTGAAAGCCTTCCGGCGCGCGAAGTCGACGCGATGGTCTTGCTGGATTCGCAGGACTGGATGGCGTTTGAAGAAATCCGCAGTCTCTGGAGCGCCATCGATCGCGCCGGCAGCGATCAAGTTCGCGTCATATTCCGCACCGCCGGCGCGGAGTCGCCGCTGGAAAGCAACGCGCTTGCGTCGGTTCGCAATATCTGGTGTCGCGACGAGGAGCGCAGCGCCATTGGCTTTGAACTCGACCGGTCGGGGATTTACGGCGGGTTCCACTGCTATGTGCGACGTTGATCGAAAGTTCGTGAAATCTGTTGGATAATTCGGCGGTCATGTTGCGTTGCGGTGTTCCCGACTTCGCGAACGCGAGATGACCAACTTTCGACATCGTCAGCCGAGACAACCGCACATCGATTCTGCTAAAGGCTGATTTCTGTTGGTTGGCTTCACACGAGGGAGTGGGGGTCATGAACAAGCTCGTCGAAATCCGCAGCCAGGAATTCATGTGCCGCGAACGCGCCGCGTTGGATTCCGAACGCAGGGTTTTCTGGCTGGCACAGGCCGAAGAGTGGGAGCAGCGCGCGCTGGATGAAATCGCGTATCACTTCAGAGAATGTAATCTCGGCAGTGGGGATGCGCGGGTCTCAACCACCCACCAGGGTTTGCTCGTTTCGAGCTTCGTTGTAACTTCAGAGTATCCGTAAATTCAGAGTATCCGTAAATTCAGAGTATCAATGTCGCTTCCGCGCGGATGGTTGCGCTCGCGCTCATCGCCACGATTGTTTTACAACCCTTCAAGATCTGGCGGGTGCTGTCGCGGTCGATGAACGATCGCGGATCAGTGTTGTGACTCCGGCTTCCTCACGGTGTGCCTGACCTCGGCGCCGCAGTCGGAGCATTCATAAATGAAGTCGATCTTCGCCATGCTCCAATGCGGCTCGACGTCCCGAACAAACATGGGCAGCATTCCGATGCAGCCGGGACAGATGACCGGAGCCGTCTCAGTGTCTTGGTCTTGGTGATGCATGTAGGCTGGCATATCGGCTCTCCTTCCAAGCGAAAGCAGCGAATCTCAACCCGGACAAAACCTATCCATGTCCGTGATATGAGTGTGATCAACTCTTGCGAACAGACGCGGAACGGCGGGGTTTTGTCCTTACGTGTGGCATTCCTGTAACATGTACTCACGCATCCGGGCACTCGAAGGCGTCGCCGCGAGGCCTTGGGAAAGCAAAGCCTTTTTCCTAGTCGTCCTGCTTTCTTAGTCGGTCCTGCGTGGGTTCGGTTCAGGCCGCTCAACGCTCTTCCATCATCGTGAAGACGAAGCCGGTCAATGTGGCGCCGACGCCAAAGGCCAGCGTGAAGAAACCGACGAGGATGATGGTCGTGGTTTTCGGGTCGCTGTTATGGGCGATCAGGACGGCGAGCGTGGACGTATCCATGAGGGCCAGCGTGAATGAAAATCCAAGGCCCAAGGCGATGCCCATTGCGGTGTGACCGGCCATCTCGAGCATGAACGACGCAGACCGGGCCAAGGGCTTCTTGTTGCGCATCGGCCGTTACCCTCCACGAACAAAACCCTCAACGAACAAGACTCAAGAGCAAGACGAGGACCACTGCGCCCGCGAGGCCTGCGATGAAGATCCCGCGCTTGAGCGGCGTATCGAGTATGATCTCGCCGCCGCGCGCCTTCTCCGCCGGATAGGGCTTGTGGGGCGGAGCGGGTTGTGCGTGGTCTTCTCTGACCATGATGGCGGTCTCGCGGTGCGTCTGTTGGTGCATCGGGGGAACGCTTCAAGGCTTCAGAGGTTCCTTGATGACTGCTGGCGGCTGAAAATTATCGGATGATCAATAGCTGGTGAGGGCAGCCGGCCGGCTCGGCAGCGGCCGGGGCTTGTGATAGGAGTTTTAGTATACCCGGTACGAACGCGGGACGAATGACAAGATCAGCCATCATCGGGGGCATTATCGCCGCGCTCGCCATCGGCGGAGTGGGGGCTGTATTTGCGGTCGCTTGGCGGCCGGCCATCGCTGCGATCGATCCGCCCGCGCCGCAATCATTTCCTCCGGACCTGATCAAGCGCGGCCGCGAGCTGGCCGCGATCGGCAATTGCAACGATTGCCACACCGTGCGCGGGGGCAGGAATTTCGCCGGCGGGCTGCCGGTGCCGACGCCGTTCGGCACGATCTACTCCTCCAATATCACGCCGGATGCGGAGACCGGGATCGGCCGGTGGTCGGAAGCAGCCTTTGTCCGTGCGATGCGCTCGGGCGTCGATCGCGAGGGCCGGCACCTCTATCCGACCTTTCCCTATGATCACTTCACCAATGTCAGCGATGAGGACGACCGCGCGCTTTACGCCTACCTGATGACCCGCGACGCCGTTCACGCGGCTGCACGCGAGAACCAGCTCTCCTTTCCGCTCAACCAACGGGTCGTGGTCGCCGGCTGGAAACTGCTGTTCCTTCATCGCGGCACCTACCAGCCGGACAACACCAAGAGCGCCGAATGGAATCGCGGCGCTTATCTGGTCGAGGGTCTCGCGCATTGTGGCGCCTGCCACACCCCGCGCAACGCGCTCGGGGCGGAGCGTGCCAGCGCGTCATTTGCCGGTGGCGATGTCGACAATTGGCATGCTTACGCGCTCAACGCGCAATCGCCGTCCCCGGTGCCGTGGGATGCGGCAGCGCTCTACGCCTATCTGCACCGCGGCTGGCATCCCGATCACGGCACGGCGCGCGGGCCGATGGCCGAGGTAGTGAGCAACCTCTCCCAGGTGCCGCCAAGCGATGTCCGCGCCATCGCGATCTATATGGCCGACGTGTTCGGCCCGCCGCCTCCGGACCGCAAGCGCGAGGGCGAAGCGGTATTGGCGCAAGCCAAATCTGCCTCTCCGGCGGCTGCACAAGCGGACCCGCAGGGCGCGGCGATCTATGCCGCCGCCTGCGCGACCTGTCATGAGAGCGGCAGGCCGCCGCCCTATGGCGGCATCAATCTCGGCCTGAGCAGCGCGATCAGCGGGCCCGATCCGCGCAATCTTGCCAATATCGTGCTGTCGGGCGTTCGGCCGGTCGAGGGCGAGCGCAGCCCGATCATGCCGGGCTTCGCCGGCAGCATGAGCGATGCGCAGATCGTGATGCTGTTGAACTATCTGCGGTCCCGCTTCGGCCGCCAGCCAGCGTGGACCCATCTTGAAAAAACGGTCGAGGACGCCAGGCGGACCCAGACCGCACTTCTCCAGACATCGGCCGGCGCACGCAATGCGTCCGCCGATCCAGCCCAGCGAGACAAGCCATGATGACATTGAAGGTCAATGGTCACGATCATCAGATCGACGCGGAGCCGGAGACGCCGTTGCTCTACGTGCTGCGCGACGATCTCAAGCTGAATGCCGCGAAATTCGGTTGCGGGCTCGGGCAATGCGGCGCCTGCACCGTGATCGTCGATGGCAAGGCGGTGCTGTCCTGCGTGACGCCGCTGGTGTTGCTGGAGGGCAAGCAGGTGACCACGCTGGAAGGACTCGGCACGGTTTCCGAACCGGCGCCGATCCAGCGCGCCTTCATGGAGGAGCAGGCCGCGCAATGCGGCTATTGCATCGCCGGGATGATGATGCGGGCGCAGGCGTTGCTGCAGCGAAACCCCAAGGCCAGCGACGAACAGATTCGCGGCGAGCTTGCGCCGCATCTGTGCCGGTGTGGGACGCATATGCGGATCCTGCGCGCGGTACGCCGCGCCGCACGGCTGATGGACACGGCCAAATTGTTGCCGGCCGAGCAAAGGAGCGCGCTATGAACGCCCCGGTCAACCCAGATCGGCGCCAGGTGCTCGCAGGCGGCGGCGCGCTGATCGTCAGCTTTTCGCTCACCGGCGCTTTCGCGCAGGATCAAGCCGCGCCGGCCGCAGCGCCGAGTCCACTGCCAAGTCCGCCGGGCAGCCTGAAGACCTCGCCCTATCTGGATTCCTGGATCAGGATCGATGCCGATGGTGCGGTCACGGTGTTCACCGGCAAGGACGAACTGGGTCAGGGTTTCAAGACGGCCTTCCAGCAGATCGCCGCCGAAGAACTCGACGTTCCCTTTGCGTCGCTGAAGGTCGTCACCGCCGACACCAAGCTGACCGCCAATGAAGGCTACACCTCCGGCAGCCATTCGATGCAGGACAGCGGCACGGCGATCCAGAACGCCGCAGCGCAAACCCGCGCGCTACTGGTCGCGGAAGCGGCCAAGCGCCTCGATTTGCCGGCCGAAGGTTTGAAGACCGAGAACGGCGCGGTGATCGCGCCCGACGGGCGGCGCTTATCTTACGGCGAGCTGGTCGTTTCCGACATGCTGCATGTGCAGGCGCAGGCTAAATCGACGCTGAAGGATCCCGCGACGTTCAAGGTGATGGGCCAGCCGGTGCCGCGCGTCGATATCCCTGCCAAGGTGACGGGTGGCGCGGCGTATGTGCAGGACATGCGGCTGCCGGGCATGGTGCATGCGCGCATCGTGCGGCCGCCGAGCTACGGCGCGGAGTTGATGGATTGCGACACATCCGCGGTCGAGAAAATGCCGGGAGTCGTGAAGGTGGTTCGCGACGGCAATTTTCTTGCGGTGGTCGGCAACAAGGAATTTGGGACCGTCCAGGCGATGATGGCGCTATCGGCTGCGGCGAAGTGGAAAGAGCACGCAGGCCTGCCCAAGCAGGACGACCTCGCTTCCGTGCTGGCCAGTCTGCCGGCGCAGACCTCAACGATCTTCGAGCACAGCGATCCGGCTGCGCGCGGTGAGAAGACGATCGAGGCCACCTACACGCGTCCCTATCAAGCTCACGGCTCGATCGGGCCATCCTGCGCGGTCGCGCAACTTGCCGACGGTACGATGACGGTCTGGACGCACACGCAAGGCGTCTATCCCGACCGTCAGGGCATCGCGGAAATGCTGCGGATGCCGCCGGCCAACGTCCGCTGCATCCATGTCGAAGGCTCCGGCTGCTATGGCCACAACGGCGCCGACGATGCCGCGGCGGACGCTGCGCTGATCGCGCGCGCGATGCCGGGCACACCAGTCCGCGTGCAATGGATGCGTGAGCAGGAACATGTCTGGGAGCCGTTTGGCCCGGCGATGATGACGAAACTGAAGGCCTCGCTCGACGGCGACGGCAAGATCGCCGACTGGAATTTCGAGGTCTGGAGCAACACGCATTCGATGCGGCCGGGCGGCGCGGGCTGCATGCTGGCGG
>Ga0137409_10005625_pt1 | contig 13049 bp, 7 predicted proteins | sample CZODoug1_16funga_FD_122059 | JGI IMG/M metagenome (GOLD analysis project Ga0137409, IMG submission 122059) | Vadose zone soil fungal communities from Angelo Coast Range Reserve, California, USA - CZODoug1_16fungal (Hybrid Assembly) | ecosystem: Environmental > Terrestrial > Soil > Vadose zone...
TCCCACTCGAGCAACGTCAGGCCGTAGGAAGCGAAGAGGCGGCGGATGCGAGCGGAGTCCCAGCGCAGAAGTTTTTCGAGCACGGGGACGAGAACGCTCATGGCGTTGTCGCTGATGACGGTACGCTTGGCCACGCGCGTGATGAACTTGGCTTCGGAGACGGCGATGGTAAGGCCGTCGTAATGATTGACGTGCATCATGACGGGCAGATCGGAGCTGCCGTCGCCCATGTAGATGATGTGGTCGTGGCTGATGCCTAGGCTCGCGCGGAGCTCCTCGAGCACGGTAATTTTACCCCAGCCTGCGGAGGCGCGAATGATGGAGTCGACTTCGCCGGTGACTTCATTGTAGCGGAAGCGCGTGCCGAAGATGTGGTCCGGCGGAACGATGCCTTCGAGCGCCGACTGGATGATTTCCTGCGGCGCGGCGGAGATCACGTTGAAATGAAATTTGTAGCCTTCGGAGAGATTGTCCAAGGCGCGCGCAAAGAGAGCGACGTCGTGCTTCAGACGTATGCGCTTGCCGGTTTCGACGAGGTGCTCGCGGCGGACCTTGCGGAAGTCCGGATCGTGGAGAATGAGATAGCTGAGCTCCGCGCCTTGCTGGACGAGGTTCATCTCGGCAAGACCTTTAACCTTGTCGTGAAAGCCGTGGAAGCCGATGAGCTCGCTAAGAACGACGCCCGAGTCGTTAAAGCTGAGCGTCTGGTCGAAATCGCTGGCCAGTAGAATTTGTTTAGTCATGTACTAGTACTCCCGTTGCTGCCTTTCTTGGTGAGCGTGCTCTGGGAAGCATCCTCACCCTCACTCGATACACCTTAACCGCGTTCCCCCGATACTGCCCCACGAATTATTTTAATGGGTGCTATGCGTTAAAGATGTGAACGATTCATTATACCTTTGTTAGATGCAAAGTGGCGATAAGAGGTTAAAAGGAAAGGAGATGAGTGTTCCAGATAGCAACAATATGGAGCAAATTCAGTGCGCTGAAGGGGATAGCGGAGGCGAAGAAAGAGAGAAAGAGGGCGAGGTAGGACTACGGGTAGGTGGCAGGGGAATCGGCAACGCGGTAGAGCTGGCCGCCGCGGAGATAAAGGGAGTGGGACTCAGTGCGGTTGAGCGGGCGGGCACCTCGGCGGCCGAAGACGGCGAGCTGGTTGCCGGACTCGTCGACGGCACGGTCACGATCGATGCCCTTCGAAATGGCGAGAGCGGGACCGCGGGTATGAGAGGTGGCGATAAGTTTGGGAGTGGGGCGCGGGCTAAAGCCGGAGAAATGGGAAGGGTCGTCCCAAGGGGAGAGGATTTGGAGAACGCGGAGGCCGTTCTTGCCGTCGGCGACGAAGGCGAATGCGCTGGCGGCGACCATGCCGATTTTTACATCGTTGACGTCATTGAGCTTGCCTTCAGCGGTGAAAATTTGATCGAGCTTGGGCGCGTCGGGCTTTTCGACATCAACGATCGCGAGTCCTTGCTTCCCTGCCGAGACGTAAGCGTAAGTGCGGGCAACATAGACGTTGCGGGCATCTTCGAGGGGGACGAGCGCGTTGGGGACGAACTTTGGCTGCGCGAGATCCGTAACCTCGAGAACTTTCAGGCCGTCGCGATCGACGACGAAGGCATATCGGAATTGTACGGCGATGCCGCGGGGATCACTGAGAGCGGGCGCGCCGATGTTGGCGGTAATGCGCGGGGCGAGCGGATTGTCGAGGTCGACCACGACGAGGGCTTTGTCCGTGAGGACATAAGCGAAGGTGCCGGCGATGGTGATGCGGCGCGCGCCCGTGAGTACGCCGTCCGGGTTGAACGCGAGAGCGCGCTTCAGGAAATTGTTGGCGGGGTTGCCGTCGAGGAGCGTGCCGACACCTGGATTTTTTGATTTGAGATTGGGATCGCCAATGATGACGAGGCCTTCCTCTTTGTCGGCGACGTAGAGGAAACCGTAGAGGAGATGAATGGGCTGCTCCTCGTTTTCCGGTAATTGCCGGCGCAGGGGATCGATCGCAAGTGTCGACGGTGAGGCAACGGCGAGAGCGTTTTTGGTGGGAACGTAGAAGCGTTGGCCGAGCGGCGAAACCGGCGCAGTAGTGACTCTCTCACTGAAACTTTTGTTGTCGATGTTGGCGATGTCAAAGACGTGTAGACCGCCGGGACCGAGGGCGGCGTAGGCGTATTCCCCGCGGGCCTGGATATCGAGGACGTTGCCGGGATGCTCGGCGGCCGCGCCCAGTTCACGATGCTGACCAACGAACTTTTTGTAGTTGTCGGGATAGGCGATGCGCTGGAGGTCGCTGCCATAAATGGCTTCGGGTTCGTCGTGCTCGGCGACAGCGATGGCTTCGAAGCCTTTTTCCCCGGTGGCGACGTAGACGTAGCGGCCCATGAAATTCATGAAGTTAGTGCCTTGTAACAACAATTGGGCCATCCAGGCGTTATTGTCGTTGTTTGCGGAAACGTGGCAATCGCTGCACTGTTTGGTTTCCTTGGCGCGCACCGTGTGCGGGACGAAGGTGGAGAAAGCTTGGCCGGAGAAACCAGGGGCTGAAATGGTTTGCTGCGCGTAATAGAGCCAATCGCGGTTGGCGCTCTGCGAACTGACGAGCACGGCGCAAGAGGACCGCGCGGGAGCGATGCGATGGCCGGTGACGGTGCCGTCGACGCCGAGCATATAAATGTCATCGCGGAGAACTTGAAAATTGTAGCTGGTGTAGTTTTTCGTGAGCAGGCCTTCGTTGTGCAACATGGGCTTGCGGGCGTTGGCGGTCATCTGCAGATGGCATCCGAAGCAGGTGGGCGTCCAGGACGTGTGGCAGGAGTAGCAGGTCATGCTGCTGTTGGCGTGGGCGAGAGAGGCGTCGTCGTTCGGGACGTGCGAAGACACGACGCCATCTTTGTTCATGAGCTTCGCGCGAAATGATTTCTCGCTGAAATGCACGTTGCCGGGAGTGACGGTGTCGATGGTCTGAACGATCTCCCACTCCTTCTTTTCCTCGGACATGGAGCGTTGGACGACCTTGTCGCCGCGCCATTCGAACCGGCGGAGACCCCAGGGTGTGCGGAGCGCATCGAGGTGGCGGCCGCCATCCGGCGCCGCCGGGCCTGAAGCCACCAACGCGGCTTTCCTTCGAATCGTGCCGTGGCAATCGATGCAGTCGATCTCGACGGCGGCGCGCGGTTCGCCGTAAATTTTTCCGCTGCCATGATTGTCCTGCGCGAAGTGGCAATCGTTGCACTGCATGCCTTTTTCGAGATGGATATCAGCGAGGTGGACGGCTTTGCCGAAACGGTCGGGATCGTCGAAGGCGATTTGCCTGCCGTCCTCGTCCAGCCAGTTCCCTTTGCGGTCATGATTGAACACGGCACGGAAAATCCAGCCATGGCCGTGAAAATCGGCGAACTGCGTGGTCTTCAGCTGCTTGTTAAATTCGGGACTGCCGACTTTCTCCAGAAATTTTTCATCGCTCCATAGGCCGCGAACGGCGGCCGCTTCCGGATTCCGTTCTAAGGATTGATAGCGCTGCTCCTCGGTGGGATTGCGCTGCTCTTTCGGGTACATCTTGTCGCCATCGATTTCGTTGTCCCACCAGGTGAGGCCGAAATAGGTGGTGACCATGTTCGTGCCGGGATGGATATGGCAGATCATGCATTGGCTCGACGGTATGGAGCGCGTGAAGACGTGTTTGATGGGATGGCCGGACTCGTCTTTCGGAATCGTCGGATCGGACGAAGCGCTGAAGCCAGAGTGGCCGAATTGCGCGTAGGCGCCGGAGTGTGAAGGGTTGCGGTCGTTGGCGTAAATGACGTGGCAAGCAGTGCAGCCGCTGGCGCGATAGTCGCCGGGATGATCGTTCGTGCCGGGAAACGACATGACGGGGTCGAGCAAGCGCGTTTTCTGGAGGCCGAGAAAAACAGGGTCGGTGCGAAGCCCGGTGCCGAAGCCGCGTTCGCTGAGCTTGTCGTCAGGCTTGCCGGGATCTTCTTCGCGATTGGGATTGCCGATTTCCGCTTTTTTGCGGCCGCCGCGTTCGAAAACGCGCAGGACGTTTCCGGGCTGGGAAGTTTCCCAGCGGAACAGAGGATCGAGTTCGGGAATCACGCCCGTGGAGCGGGTTTCTTCGGGCGTGGGCATGGGAGAAGTCTTGATCGATTGCGGTTTGCCGCTACGATCGTAGCTCTCGCCAAAGCGCGTGTTTTTTTCCGGGTAACCGCCGTTGTTGTAGAGCGCTGCGCCCCAGAGCATTCCGGCGTGGGTCATCATGCTGGTAGAAACGGCGCGAGTCTCGGCGGCGTGACAGCCTGACGTCCCGCAGGTTTCGGGTGCGATCCGGAGATCACCCGGATTGACGAATTTGACGTACTCGGCAGATTCCGCAAGCCACTTCGTGTACATGCGCTCGGGAAGCGCGGAGCGATTTTTCAACGAAGGATCGCGAGGCTGGACGTGGGCTTTTTCCTTAGCGGAATTGTATTCGGGAGAGTCCGGCGCGGCGCCGGATTTGACCGAGACGGAAGAGTTGCCGCCATGGCAATCCGTGCAGCCGAGATGAACGGTTTTCGTGGGATGCATGGTGGGTTCGTCCGTCGAGGTGTGGCAGGAGATACAGCCGGATGATTTGCGATCGGCTTCTTCCTGCGATTGGCCGCGAAACGGGCCGGCCTCTTGCGGGGCGCGTGCAGGAGGCTTTGAGCTTGCATGAAGAGCCAAGAAAAAAGATAACGCAGAGACGCAAAGAACGCTGAGGGTTCGCAGAGAGGAAGGAGCGGGTTGGCGTTTGCTGTTCATGATCGGCGCGGCTCAGAAAGTAAACTTCACGGAGCCGAAAAGCGAGAAGAGCGTGCGGCTCGTGTAAATGTCTTTGAAACCCTGGCCCGGTTGGAGGGCGGAAGCGCCGCCGGTGAGGACGATATTTTCGGAGAGAGGCGGGCGGTACTCGACGCCGATGCCAAAGTCTTCGCCGATGGTGTGGTGAATCGGCGATTGGAAGAGAAGGAATTCGAGCGGCTCGGTGCGTTCGAAGCGGAGAAAGTTGAAATTCGCGAAGCCCCTCAGCTTGGGAGTGATATCGAACTCGGCGCCGGCGTTGGCCAGGAAGATGCCAGGGTTGACGAAATTGGCCTGACCTTCTTCTTTGCTGGAGCGAAGCGAGGGAATCAGGCTACCGGGCGTGGTGAGAAGAATGCCGGAACCGAGAAGGCGAATGGCTTCGCGATTCCAGAAGCTGAAGAGGCCGCCGGCAAAATTCGGAAGATCGACGATGGAATCGAAGCCGCGGGCGCTGCCATCGCGAGGATTGGCGTCGCCGGAAGTGTAGAAGGCGGAAGCGCGGTACCGGATCCAATCCTTATCGTACGAGATCTCAGCGGCGGCCATCTGCGCGTTGACGGTGACGCGGCGTCCGGCGATGGGATTGAAAGTGTCCTCACCGATGGCTTGGTAGAAGGCGTGCGTGAGATTGAGCCGGTGGATGTGGCCGCTGCCGAGCCAGCCGAAATAGCCGACGCGAATGCCGTGGAGGATGGGGCCGGCGCCGGGATTCTGGTTGATGACATTGCCGATCGGCGAAGGGCGGACCAGGAATCCGTTGTCGTCATAGTGGAGGCTGGGATCATCTTTGTTCCAGGCGGCGACGAACTCCAAGGTGTAGCCGGGAAAAAAGAAATCCTGCAAGTAAACGTTGCCGAGAAGGACCTGTTGGTGACGACGGTCGAAGGTGTTGAGGCCGCTGTTGGTATTTTTCTCGAGGAAGTGGAAATAGGCGACGTTGTATTCGATGCGATCGCTGTGGAGGTTACCGAAGATGCGCAGGGCCGGTTCTTCGTCGACAAAAAGAAAGCCGCGGAAGTCGGCGTTGAACTGCTGAATGCCGGCGCGCGCGGAGATGAAATCGTAATTGGGACCGAAGTCGTGGAGCTTCACTTCGACGAAAGCTTCCTGCAGGCCGAGGTGATCGTCGAAGCGGTCCGTGCCGCTGCGGGGATTGGGACCGACGATGCCGAGCTCGCGGACTTTCAAATTGTTGAGGCTGAGCTCCGGAGTGACGCGAATGCGCCAGTCGACGGGTTTGAAGGAAGCGTCGCCGTGAAATAGATCAAACGCGAAACGAAGCGTTTGATCGAAGAAATCTTGTTCCCCCTTGCCAAAGAAACCGGAGCTGCCCGGGCGCGCGCTGCTGACGTTGCTGGGGGAAGGGACGCGGCGGCCATCGAAAAAGGATTCGGAAGAAGCGGTGATGTTCAGAAACGTTTGCTGGCCGAGAAGCGCGGGCCAGATGGGCTCGTCACCCTTGAAGCGATTTCGATTGAAGGGGTCGTACCAACGAGGCTTGGTGTAAATGTACTCGCCTTTCTGTGAGTAGCGGCGGTAATCGGGTTGCTCGAGAGCCCCGCGGTTTGGAACGGTGTTGAAAACGTCCGCGACAGGCGGAAGCGCGTCCGGTGAAATATTTTCGATGTAGGCGGGATCGGAATCGAGGCGATGACGGATCTCGCGATAGGCTCCGAAAGAAGGTTGCGCTTCGGCAGAGAGTGCAGGACCAAGCTCGGGGAGGCGCGGGAGGCGCGAGCGCGCCTCCATGGCTGCGATGGTGATAAGTGAGATTTCAAGGGTCAAGACTTCGTTCGGCTGCAGGGCAAGATCAGGAAGAATGAACGGGGCGTAATCCTTGGCTTCGACGCGGAACTGGTAATGACCCGGCGGCAGAGGGAAAACCCGGAAGACACCTTCTCCCGAAGTGGTGGCGCTGAAGATTTCGCCGGATTGGACGTTGTGCAGTGTGAGTATTGCAGCGGGAACCGGAAGAGTGATGTTGGAGAAGCCGGCGTCACGGACGAGGCCATCGAGCGCGGCGGTGGTCTGCGCTTGCTGGCGGGGGATGCGCAGGGGCGGGCCGGATTCGCGAGACTGTTTTGCGGAGTCTTGCGCAGCGGGAGGAGATTGACATGGAAGAGTTGCGGCTGCGCTCGGGGTGAAAACGAGGTAGGCAAAGCAGCAAGGCGCGCAGAACGCGCGTCGAACCTGCCGCGGGGAGAGAAGGATCATGCGTTCGGCCTGATCGGATCGATGAAAGAAACAGGATTCGACTACTAGATAACAATATCGACGAACAGCGAGCAACACTTTTCCCGGAGGAGTGGAGTCATTCGATAACGCAACGAAAGCTGCGATACGTTCACCAGTTCGACGCAAGGGGCCGGCAAAGGCGTTGAGCAGCAGCAAACGAGTGTGATACGAACGCAAGTACTCTCGCGATGCATACAACTCACAGACTGCGGAAGCCAGTGGAATCACGGCGGGCGTTACAGCGGCGAAAGAAAACGCTGGCGCTGGCCATTTTCCTGGCGTTCGGAATCGCCGGAGTGATCGCGATGCTGCTGATCGGGTGTGGTGGCGGAAATAGCGCACCGGTGACGCCGCCGCCAATTCCCACGGTGCAGGCTCTGCAGGTAGCCGACGTGCAAAATATTGTGCAGGCAGCGGTGAATTCCGTGAATGTCGATATGGCCGTAGCAGTGGTGGACCGCGCGGGATTTGTGCTGGGCGTGTTTCGAACGCAAAATGCGCCGGCAACGGCGACCGGAAATTTTATGCAGGTGCAAAATGCAAATGACGTGGCCGTTGCGCTCGCGAGGACCGGAGCATTTTTCAGCAACGATCAGGCGCCGCTTTCGTCGCGAACAGTGAGGTTCATCAGCGGGATTCATTTCCCGCCCGGTGTGATGAATCAGCCTTCAGCGGATTTGTATGGGATCGAGAACACCAACCGCGGCTGCACGCTGGTGAATGATCCAAACTTCCAAAGCAAGATTCCTCCTTCACTCGCGCTGGGCGGTGGGTTCGGGCTTGGAGTGCTGACCGGCAAGGCCGACATCATGGATTCGAATGCGGCGTCCGTGAATCCGGGCGGCGTGCCGATTTTTTACAAAAATGTCGTGGTTGGCGGAATCGGTGTCGTGACAACGTCGAGCGACCTGAATGTTGCGGAGTATGCGGCGTTCGCGGGATCGACCTCGGCGCGCAGTGGGCCAACGGATACGTTTGGGCCGACGCCGGCGGCTCCGGGAGTTGTTTTTATCGGAGGCATTGCGCTGCCCTTCGTGAGTCAGACCGCGCGGCCTGCGGGTTTATCTGCGGGGCCCGTTCCGGGAACGGGAAGCTATGTGGTGTCGCCGGCAAACAGTCAGGGGCAGCCGCCAGAGGGCGATTTGATTGCGCCGGTGGCGGGACCGCTGGGCGGGTTGAGCGCGGCGGATGTGAAGCAGATTTTGGATAGCGCGGAAGCAACCGCGAATACCACGCGCGCGGCGATTCGGTTGCCGCTGGGCTCGAAAGCTCGCATGGTGATCGCGGTGGCCGACCTGGATGGAACGATCATCGGATTGCGGCGGATGCGGGATTCTACTGTGTTCAGCATCGATGTGGCGGCGTCCAAAGCGCGCAACATGGTGTATTTCAACAGCGCCATTCGAACGACCGCGGATTTGAACGGTGTGCCGATGGGAACGGCGGTAACGAGCCGGACGATTAGTTTTGGAGCGCAGCCGCTCTATCCGCCGGGGATCGACGGTTCGAACGCCGGGCCATTTTTCAACCTGTACACGATGGATTTGGCAAATCCCTGCACGCAGGGATTTCAAAGTGGTGCGGCCAATTTGAACAAGAGCGGAATCGTTTTTTTTCCAGGGAGTGCGGGTTTATTTCGAAGCGGTGCTCTGGCCGGCGGTTTGGGGGTGAGCGGCGATGGCGTGGATCAAGACGATTACGTAACCAACGGTGGGACCAAGGGATTCGAAGCGCCTCCAAATATCCGAGCGGATCAAATCATGGATCTGGGTGTGCGGCTGCCTTATTTCAAGTTTCCGAGAAATCCCACCAACTGAGTCTTCTCTTTTTTCTTTTCCAGTCCTGTGGAATGTAATTCATTGCTGGTGACCGCCGCTTGACGGATCCGATGATGCGGCGCTATTTACGTCGAGGAACCAGGCGTGGGCGGTGTCACCGGGCGCGTAGCAGTTTCCGTCGGGTGCGTACTTGGCGGGGCAATGCGCGGTGAATTCCTTGCGGCGCGGAGATTGCGCGAATTGCCAGACGGCGGCGTAGCCGATGCCGCTCGAAGAAGGCGGGGGCGGGTCTTGCGGGAAAGCGCAGCCTGGCGAAGGTGGGCAGAAATCGTTATAGGCCCAGATGGTGATGTCGCGTGACGCGGGGTGGTTGCGAATGTCGTCGGCCGTGGTGATAGTGATGCCTGGCTCTTCCTTGACAGGCATGCCGGAGCAATAAACACCCGGATGATAGCCGGCGCGGGTGAGTTCTTCGGACCAAACGGCGAGATACGCATGGTAGTTGGCGGGCAGACGGCCGCCTTCTTCGATATCGAGAAAGATGATGGTGCCGGAAGCGAAGCCTTCGGACTTCGCAGCGGCTACGGCGTTCTTCGCGTCTTGGGTTCCGTTTCGTTTTGCCGCGGCTTCATTCTTGAGCTCGCCGCTCTCGCGGCCGCGGTGCAAAGCCAGGAAGCCGAAACCTAAGGAGCGAAGAAATTCGCGTTTGCCGAGCCACGTATTTATTTTCTCTCCGGGCGGAGGACTGAGCCAGTAGCTAGTGAACACAAACGTCTTCCGGAGAATCGGCAAGGCTGCGTCACCGGGATAGATGTTGCGGTCGAAGCCCAGGTAGAAGCGCGGAGCGGTCTCGGGAGCCAAGGAGGCTTGCGGAGACACAATGCAAGCAAACAAGGTTGCAGAAGCTAAAAGTGTGGCAGCAGAAAGAGCTGCTTTTGGTCGCTTTGCCGGCTTTGCCGTCCTTTCGATCATCGGTTTGCTGGTAATCATTCGCATAAAAAGCGGCAGCTGGCTGCCGAACTACAATCAGCCTTCGCGAAGCTTGTGGCCGGCGAGGTTGCCGAGACCGTCGTAGGCGGCATACTTGTAGGTTTCGCTGAGCGTCGGGTAATTGAAAACCTGTTCGATGAATTCGTCGATGGTGAGGCCGTTGTCGAGGACCATCATGCCGATGTGGATGAGCTCGGTGGCGTTTTCGCCGATGATGCTGACGCCCAGTAGTTTTTTGCCGGCGCGGGCAAAGATGAGCTTGAGCATGCCTGCGGTGTCGCCGGTGATGTGACCTCGAGCGTTGTTTGCGTAAAGGGCGCGGCCGACGACGTAGTCGATTTTCTTTTCCTTGCAGGATTCCTCGGTTTCACCGGCGGCGGATATTTCCGGAATCGTGTAAATGCCCATGGGCAGCAGAGAGGCAACGCGCTCTTTGTACTTCAAGCCAAAAGCGTGACAGACGGCGACGCGGCCTTGTTCCATGGAAGTGGAAGCCAGCGCGGGGAAACCGATGACGTCGCCGGCGGCATAGATATGCGGGACAGCCGTGCGGTAATGTTCGTCGACGGGGATATAGCCGCGATCATTGATGGCAAGGCCGGTTTTTTCGAGAGCGAGGCAATCGACAGCGGCGCGGCGGCCCGCCGCGAAGAGGGCCGCATCGGTCTCGAGAATTTTGCCGCTCTTCATCGTCAAGCGCACACTACTGGCGGAATTTTCGGTTTTGACCGGGCGTTCGTTAAACAAGAAATGCATGCCAAGAGCGGCGAGGCGGTCGCGAAGACGATCGGAAATCTCATTGTCGAGAAATGGGAGAAGACGATCACGCCCGTCAACGAGAGTGACGTCAACACCGAGGGCTTTGAAGATGGAGGCATACTCGCAGCCGATGACGCCGCCGCCGATGACCGCCAAGCTTTTGGGAATGCGGTCCATCTGAAGAAAGGTGTCGGAGTCAAAAGTGTGGATGTCGTCAAAAGCGATTTCTGAGGGACGATGGGGCTTAGAGCCGGTGGAAATGAGGATGACTTCTCCTTTTAAATGACGTGTGCCCTGGGCGCCGGAAACAGCCACGGTGTGGGGGTCTACAAAGGCAGCCTGGCCGGGCACGAGTTCGATGTGGTGTAGTGCGAGGTTTTTCAGAATGCGCCGGCGCTCCATGTCGACGACTTCACGCTCGTGGTGCATGAAATCGTGGACGGTGAGATTCTCCTTGAGGGAATAGTCGATTCCGTAGAGGCCGCGCTGCTTGAGGCCGGAAAAGTAGAGAGCGGATTCGCGAAGAGTCTTGCTGGGAACCGTGCCGGTATTGATGCAGCTTCCGCCCATATGTTCGGAGCGCTCGATGATGGCAACGCGTTTGCCAAAGTAGGCGGCTTGGGCGCCGCCCTTTTCACCGGCAGGGCCGCAGCCGATCACGATCAGACCGAAACTGTCACTCGAAGTCACGAATTCCTCCGCGAATATCTCAATACAAAACCTGCCAAGGGTAGCGCAGTTGAATCCGGAGGATTGTACAGGATACGTGGCGAGTGACGAGTTTCAGAATGGGGTGTGCCGCCCGTGTGCCGCCCCCCACCCCCTGTTTTTTGGAAGTGCGGATTCTAAAAGGGTTGCGGGGGGGAGACCGTAAGTGCGGATTCCAGAGGACTTAAAGTGGCTGTATTTTCATTGATTTGGAGATAGCCCAAAGGTCGCAGAAGAATTTGGAATTCACCCGTCCCGCGTCGGCCAACTCTGCAAAGATTTGAAGGCTGACGCTGTAAGCCAACGCGAGCTACCTCTCTCCGATACCGGCCCCATTACCTCTGACGAGCAGCCAGAATACATTTAAGGGGTTAACACCCTCCCCGCCGCTCCCCTCACACGCTCGTTCAGTGAATGCAACCTCAAGCGTTGAATTCACCAGCAGAGCCGGTATACCCTCCAGTCGCAACGCCGTTAACCACGGGCAGAAGAGGTCCTGTGGCGAAACGACGGTTTCAGAAGGGGTGTTTTGTGACGGAAGCGGGTGGATACTACTCCATTTACTACTCCGATGCTCAGAGTCCGGACGGGGCAACGACATCGAAACGAGTCCGTCAGTTTCTCGGAAGTGTCAACCAAATATCAGAACGTGCAGCACGTCGCGAGCACGACCGAATCATGCAGGACGTTAACCGTCGGCGGGGAAGTGTGGCTCCAGCGTATCGGGGTCAGACTTTTGCCGACGCGGTGAGACTATGGCGTGAGCAGGTCGCTCCCAATCTATCCCCCGCTACAGTTCGTGCGCGGGAATCGGCGTTCAAGCTGCATGTTCTCCCTCGATTCAGTTCCTCAGCGCGCACGCAATGGGCGTTCAGGAGCTTCAACAATTTGCCACCGCCCTGAGAAAATCCATTTCGAGAAAATCCATTATCAATATCCTCAGTTCGGTGTTCGCGGTTTTCAACTATGCAGGACGCTGCGGGATACGTGTTCCCAACGTCCGGTTCAAAGACCTTGAGCTTGGCGCTGTGCAAGAGGCCGACGTTCCATTCTTTACTCGTGAGCAAGCCACAAAAATCATCAACGCGGCAAAAGAGCCGTACAAAACTCTTTTCAGCGTTGCGTGGTACAGGGGTATGAGGGCGGGCGAAATCCTTGCTCTGACCCGAGCGGACCTTGATTTTGACCGCAAGACCATCCGCGTAAACAAATCAGCCGACGACCGCGCGCGGGAAATCCGTCAACCCAAGACAAAAAATTCTGTGGCCTCACTCCCAATGCCGTCCGCACTGGAAGCTGTGCTGCGGAATTATTTTCAAACTCATTGGAAGCCTAACCCAACAGGGCTAGTGTTTCCGAATCGCGCCTGTACCCGCCCACGCAAGCGAGAGTCCGTCGTCCAATATGCGTTGAAGCCGCTGCTGCGGAAGCTGGGCATGCCCGACCGTGGCGGTTTGCACGCGTTTAGGCATGGGCTGGCGACTGAGTTGGCGGATGCGTCTGTGCCCATCACGGTTCTACAGACGCAGATGCGCCATACGTTGAAAATCTACGCCCACGTGATTCCGCAGAGCCAGCGGGACGCGATGGAGCGCGTAAACCTTGCAACCGGTATAATCATACCAATTGGTACAGCCGCAAGTTAAGTATTCTGTTTTGAAGCGAGTTGGTGCCCGGGGTGGGAGTCGAACCCACATGAGGAAAAATCCCCGGAGGATTTTAAGTCCTCAGCGTCTGCCATTCCGCCACCCGGGC
>Ga0137409_10005626_pt1 | contig 13049 bp, 8 predicted proteins | sample CZODoug1_16funga_FD_122059 | JGI IMG/M metagenome (GOLD analysis project Ga0137409, IMG submission 122059) | Vadose zone soil fungal communities from Angelo Coast Range Reserve, California, USA - CZODoug1_16fungal (Hybrid Assembly) | ecosystem: Environmental > Terrestrial > Soil > Vadose zone...
CGCGCACGACGCGCGAGATCTCGTGGCTGAGCGGCCGTGACAGCGGCGCTTCCGGCCGCGACGTGTCGAAATGCGCAATGCGCGGCGCGCTCCCCCGCAGGGTTTGCACGGTCGCGGCCAGTCCTCCCATGAACTGATAATAGTCGTCGGAATCCAGAATATCGTGTTCGCGATTGTCCTGGGTCTGCGCGACCAGGTCGATGCCCTTGAGGCGCTCGGCGAAATCGACGCGCGCGCTCTCGCCCTCCGCGCCGCGGCCATAGGCATAACCGCCCCAGTCGAGATAAACCTCGGCGATATCGCTGCGATTGTTCCAACCGCCTTCATCCATCAGGGCCTGAAGCCCCGCGCCGTAGGCGCCCGGCTTCGAGCCGAACACGCGATACGACGCCCGGCGTTGCGCGGTCTCGCTACTCATACCGTCGGCTTCAAGCGCCTGCCGTTTGGCGCGAACGTTGGCGGCAATCGGATTTGCCTCATCGGGTTCTTCGAGCATGGCGATGGCGCCGATCGCGCTGCCGATAAGGTCCATCTGCGCCGGAAACGCGTCGCGGAACAGCCCGGAGACACGAAAGGTAACGTCCACCCGCGGACGCTTCAGTTCGGCCAATGGCGTGATCGCGAAACCGGTGACCCGGCCCGAGGTTTCTTCCCACAGCGGACGTGCGCCGATCAGCGCCAGCGCCTGCGCAACATCGTCACCGCCGGTGCGCATGTTGGAGGTCCCCCAGGCCGACAGCGCGATCGCGCGTGGCCACTCGCCGGCTTGCTGCCAATAACTTTCGACAAGACGCTCCGCCGTGAGTTGCCCGATCCGCCATGCCGAAGGGGTCGGCACCGCCCGCACATCGACGGCAAAGAAATTGCGTCCGGTCGGCAACACGTCCGGCCGGCCCCGCGTCGGCGCGCCGGACGGGCCGGGTCGGACAAACCGCCCGTCGAGCCCGCGGAGAAAGCCGCTGATCTCGGCAGCGCCGCAGGCATCGATGGCCGGCCGGAGTTTGGCATCGATCCAGCCCAACACCTCGCCGGTCCGGGTCCAAGTGGAGTCGCAAAGCTGTACGCCCGAGACCAATTGAAGCGCAAGCAACTCGATACGTTCGACAGCATCACCTGACGTGCGCCACGCCGCCGCACTGATTTTAAGAAGGATCGCGGGACGCGGACCGTTGAAATCAACGGCGAGATCGCGGGTCAGCGGGTCGAACCCGCCAAGGCCCAGATCGAGCGCCAGCGCGCGATGCAGCGACGCGTCCTGCGCCTTCAAGTCCGAACGCGGCAGCCGCGCGATCGACACCAGCAGATCGTCGCGCTGACCTTTGGCGGGCACACGGCCGAACACGTGGAGCCCGTCGCGGATCTGCATTTCCTTGAGATCGCAGAGATGGGCATCGAGCGCGCGCAGCGCATCGTTGGTTGGCGTATCCCGCGTCACGTTCACATCTGCATCGAGCCGCTGCGCCCGCGCCAACGACAAGATGTCCTCGGCCAGCACGGCGGCGCGCTTCGGATCGAGATCGGCAGCCAGCGCATACTCGTCGACCAGCGTTTCCAACCGCGCGAGGTCGTCATGCAATTCGGCACGGGTCATGGGAGGCGTCAGATGATCGACAATGACGGCGCCGGCGCGCCGCTTGGCCTGGATGCCTTCGCCGGGATCATTGACGATAAAGGGATAGAGATGCGGCACCTGTCCAAGCACCGCGTCGGGCAGGCAATCGGCGGACAGGCCGGCGCTCTTGCCGGGCAACCATTCGAGATTGCCGTGCTTGCCGAGATGCACGATGGCATGCATGCCGAATTCGCGCCGCAGCCACAGATAATACGCGAGGTAATAATGCGGCGGCACCAGATCGGGATCGTGATAGGTGCTTTTGGGTTCGATGTTGTAACCGCGCGCCGGTTGCACGCCAACGACGATGTAACCGAAGCGATGCAGGCCGAGGCGGAACTGGCCATCGACGACATGCGGATCCTGCTCCGCTTTGCCCCATCGGGCTTCGACCGAACGCCGCACACTTTCCGCCAGCGTAGCGAATGCGGCTTGATAGCTGTCCACAGGCCAGGTTTCGCCGCCCATGCGGTGCGCCCGTGACTCCAACGCGTTGGTTGGGCCGTCCTGCAATAGCTTCATCATCTCCGCGGCATCATCAGGTGCATCGCCGACGGCATAGCCTTCGCGACGCATCGCACCGAGTACATCGACCAGGCTTTGTGGCGTGTCGAGACCGACGCCGTTGGCGAGCCGTCCGTCCCTGTTGGGATAATTAGCAAGGACAAGCGCGACACGGCGCGCCGGACGCTCCGTCCGGCGCAATCGCACCCAGGCCAGCGCGAGGTCGGCGGTCGCGTTGATGCGATCGTCGACCGGCTGGAATGTTGTCGGCGCAAAGCAGGACTCGCTTTCGCCGCGTTCCTTGAAGGCGATGGCGTTTGCAAAGATGCGGCCATCGACCTCCGGCAGCACGACATGCATGGCGAGATCGCGCGGCGTCAGCCCGCGTGTCGACGCCTCCCAGTTTGCGCGGGAGATACCGGCCTGCGCGACCTGAAGGATGGGGCAGTCTGACACCGAGAGTATGCCGGCATCGTCGTTAGCGGTCGCGGTCGCAAACGCAGTCGCGTTGATAACGATGTCGGGCGGATACGCCGAAAGTGCCGCGCGCAGGAACGCGACGGATCGTTCATCCTTCAGGCTGGTAACGAACAGACATACCGCGCTGAGGCCACGCGCATTGAGCGCAGCCCGCAAGGAATCGATGGCAGCGGTGTCGCCACCCGCAACCAAGGCGCGGTAAAAGATGACAACGGCATTGGGCCTGCTGTCGCTGGCCGGTTCACCCCGCCAGAAACCGGCTGACGGCATTGGCCTTGCCGCCGGCGGCGCCTCGCCGTGACCGATCAGGTGCGCCGCAAACCGCAATGCAAGCTGCGCATTATCGACGCCACCTTCGCTGCAATACCGCCACAGCGCGTGGGTTTCATCAATTCCGACCGTGCCACGTGCCGCCAGCGCGGCATTCCACTCCATCTCGCCGGGTATGCACGCGAACAGCGTACCGCGTCTCAGCGCATCGCTGCGGAGGCTTTCGACGCCATGGGGCCAATAACTCTCGCCGCCGAGCATCCGGAGCACCACGACCCCGGCATCTCGCAGCGTCCGCTCGACATAGAGATCGACCGAAGCCGGATGCCCGAGGGCCAAAAGGTTGGTCAGCCGCACGCTCGGAAAGTCGTTTGGTAATAACGCATGCGCGGCGCCGAATGCCGACAGATCGCTATCCGCCGCCGACAGCACGACGATATCGGCGGGATCCTGCCCGAGATCGCGGGCGACGTCGCCATCGTCAATGTTGCCGCTGGTGTCGAGCTTCAGATGCATATGCGTGGAAGCTCCTTGCTACTCCGCCAACGCACGGCGTACGGCGTCGCCATCGAATCCCTTCAACCCGATCACCACGAGATGCTCGGCCTGCTTCACGTCGGGTCGTGCAAATGCGAGGTCGACCCGGCCGCCGACTCCCTGCACCACGATTGGCGCCGCCTTGTCCGCGATGCGGGCGTGGCCTTTGACCCGCAGCACGCCTGTGAGATTCAACGCATCGCTGACACGCGCGCGCATCGCATCGACACTGTCAGCCGTTGACGGCATCACCACGATACTGTCGAAATCGTCGTGGTCGTGCTCTTCTTCCTCGCCGTGATGGCCGGCCCGCGCAGCCGTGTCATCTTCAGCGGCGGAGTTCAGCCCAATCAACACCGGCGGTGCCAGCCCGCCCCTGGAGCGCACGATGTTGACGCCCGGCCGCAGCATGGATTTGAGACGCGCCTCGATCTGCGCCAATGCGGCCGGTGAAACGAGGTCGCTCTTCGACAGCACCACCAGATCGGCGCAGGCGAGCTGATCTTCAAATACCTCCTCGATCGGGTCGTCGTGATCGAGCGACCGATCGGCGGCTCGCTGGTCGGCAACTGCGCCTTCATCAAGCGTGACGCGACCTTCCGATAGCGCCAGTGCATCCACCACGGTCACGACGCCGTCGACCGTGGCTCGGGTCCGTACCGCGGGCCATTCGAAGGCTTTGAGCAGCGGCTGCGGCAATGCAAGACCCGAGGTCTCGATGACGATGGCGTCAAGCTGCCGGTCGCGCGACAGCAACTTGTCCATGGTTGGAATGAAATCGTCGGCGACGGTGCAGCAGATGCAGCCGTTGGTGAGTTCAACGATATCGCCGGGTAAGCAGGCTTTCGCCGCGCACTCCTCGACCAGCCCCCCGTCGAAACCGGCGTCGCCGAATTCATTGACGATCACCGCGATGCGGCGGCCATCGGCCTGCGTCAACAAGGAACGCAGCAGCGTGGTCTTGCCAGCGCCGAGAAACCCGGTGAGCACGGTGACGGGGACACGAGACATTCTGGTTCTCCTTAAGACGAACGCTTGAGCCAGATTGGAAGCCCGGCTGCGATGAACACGACATTGGGAACGGCGGCGGCGACGATTTGGTTCAGGCGCCCCTGGGCGTCGCGAAAATTGCGGCCGAGCGGCGTCTCCGGCACCAGACCAAGGCCGACTTCGTTGGACACCAGCACCACCGGATATTTCGCCACGCCGAGAAATCGCGTGAGCCGGCGCGCTTCGACATCGGGGTCGCGCTCCGCCAGCATCAGGTTTGACAGCCACAGCGTCAGGCAATCCACCAGCACGGCGCGCCCATGTGTAGCCTCCCGCGTCAGTGCATCGACCAGCGACAGCGGCTCCTCGATGGTGACCCAACCTTCGCCGCGCTGCGCGCGATGATGCGCGATGCGCCTTCGCATCTCGTCGTCGCCTGCGGTCGCCGTGGCGAGGTAGACCCGCGCAAGCCCGCTGTCACCGATCATTTTTTCGGCAAAAGCGGATTTGCCGGAGCGCGCGCCCCCCAGCACCAGCGTGGTGGCAAGCTCCGTCATTTCGGCGCACGTCCGTCGTCCGGTGACCAGTGCATCGGTGGCACCCGCGCCACCATGCCCTTGCGCAGCACCTCGGCGCGCTCGCGCCATGGCACCAGACCATAGTCGGATTGTTGGTAGGACTGCACAAAGGACACCAAGGCCGCGGTGGCACTCTCGGTATGCAGATCGCCGAACAAGAATGTGTAACCGTCCGAACTCGACACCGCGACCGTCGCGGGCCGCTTGCAAACGCTGAGACATTGCACGGGCCGCACCTGCACATTCTGACTGGATTCACCAATCGCGGCCTTTACGGATTCGAACATGTCCGGGCCGACCACGATGGCGCCGTCGGCGGTCTTGCAGGTAATGCACACGCTCACGACGGTGACCCCGCTCGGCGCGTTTGCGCGCGATGGCTCGACCAACGTCAAATCAGCAGGCTCTCGATCGGCGTTCTCGCGATCCATCATAGGCTCACACCAGGGCCGCTAGCGGCCGCGAGCTTTGTTGGGTCGCGCCGACGGCATACGCGCCGTCCGGCTCGCTCCCGTCCGGTGCACCCCGCCCCGACGACGCCTCCAAAGCACAGTTCGTGATGGCAGGTCTCCTGGCTCGCGGGTCGCTGCCTGATCGCCGCCTTCCCGGGAATTCCCAGTGGCACCGGCGAGGGCTCGTCGCTTACAGTTGCGGGGGCAGCGCCGGCGTTGAAAACACTCGCACCGGCTTCCCTTTTCACCTTCCACGCGGAAGGACCATCACCGCTGACGCTAGCCGTCGGCGTGGCTGGGGTCAACCAGAGTTGACCCTGATGCAGAAAATTGCAGTCGCAACCTGCGCCAGCCAATGACGACTCCGGTCAGGCTGAAGACGAAACCGCAGCCGCACTGGATCAGGATCAATGCGCTGCGCCATGCCGGATGAACCGCAAGTGCGGGAATATCCAGCGTGTGCAGCGCGCTGTAGAGCCAGCGATAGGCCCGCCGCGAAGGGTCAAGCCGCTCCAATAGCATGCCGCTCGCGCCATCGACGTGATACCAGACGTCTCCGCATACGGAACGATAGACCGGCGCATGCGGCATCGACGAAGAGATTCCATAATTGTCGTCGGCCGCGACAATGATGGGAGCGTTACAACCGGGTGCTAGCCGCTCGACAAACAGGCCCGCCTCCCGAGCCTGCAGAAACTCCTGTGGCATAGCCGGCGCTCCCGCACCGGCGCCGACAGGAAACAAGCGTTGTGCATCAAGTCCCGTTCGCTCGCGCCGGTAGAATTTTCCGTCGAAGACCCACCATTCGATTTCCTTGGCCGCCCCGGAAGTGGGCCGCCATTGCTCTTTCGACAGGCTATCCCACGCCGGCGCCGGCGTGCTGGCGATCTTCCCCGCTTCCTGGGTGGTGAGCGCACCGGTCGAGAACAGCCGACCGCTGTCCATCGAAAGCCAGCCGCTGAAAATCCAGCTCAGCACGAAGATCATGCATGCGAGCCCCAGCAGATGATGCCATTTGTGCCAACCCTGATACGAGGAAACGCTCCGGCCGTTGGCCGCTTTCATCCCGTAAATGCCGAGCATGCTTCCGGCGAGCGCTGCGATCAACGCCGCGAAGGAAAGCCACCACACCGTTGCGTTCCATACCGCCGGCCTGCCGCGCAGCGCGGTGGGGTAAATCCAGTGCGCGACACTGCCGGCATAGTTCCACCATCGTTCGCGGCGTGTGGTATCAACAACCACCTCGCCGGTTATCGACGACACATAAAGCTCGGTGTCGGGTCGGTCATGGAGTGAGACGCGAAACAACGGGCGGTGCGGATCGAGGCCGCCGGAAACGGTCCACTGATCAATAGCGGCGAGTGCGGAAACCTTGGCGTGCGCCAATCCATTCCGCGCCGTTGCGCATGATCCAGCGCAACCGCCAGCGCCTGATGTCCCGCCGCCAAGGCCGCGCGCGAAAGGTCGCCGGCGCGAAACGCCACCAAGCTGGATGCGCCGGACACCAGATAGGCCGGTCCGTCGCTTCGTTGCAGCAGACGTACCCGCGTGGCATCTTTTATTCCGCTGGCTCGCACGGCTTCGGCCGGACTGCGCGACACCTGCGACAAGTCGATCGGCGCCAGCCCATCGATGCGCTCCGCTTCCGTCAACGAGGGAAACGGAACGAAATGCATGATAATGCCGCTGGCGAACCACATCGCGAACAGCAGGCAAAACAGGATGCCAAGCCAGCGATGAAGCAGGATCAGTGCGCGCATGCGCCGCTGGATATCACCACTTGAACGAAGCGGCCACCTCATAGCTGCGGGGGGCACCGAGGATGATCTGGTCGGTGTATCCGGGATCACCCCACGACGCATAGAGCTTGTTGGTCAGGTTCTTGACGCGGAAGCTCAGCCGGGTTCGGTCCACGCTGTTGAACACCGTTTTCGGGATATCGACGAAGCCATAGGCATCCACGGTCGTATAGTTGTCCATGGTGACGAGGTTGTCCTGGAAGTTAAACCGGTCTCCGACGTGGCGCACCGAGGCCCCAACTTCAACCGGCCATGCCGTCGCGAAACGGTAGGAAGCGCCCGCATTGGCAACGAAATTCGGCACGTTGGGCGGGGTCATGCCCGAATAGGACTGAAACACCCCGTCTCCGTCGATGTAGCTGAAATCGACGAAATGCGATTGCACGAACGCGGCATTGCCCCAGAGCCTCAATCCCTCGATCGGATTCACCGCCGCAGCAACTTCGAAACCCTTCGATGCAATCTTTCCGGCGACGTTGAACACGATGCCGCTTTCCGGAACGTAGACATTCTTGCGTTCGATATCGAACGCCGAAACGATGAATTCAAGTCTCTTGTCGGCAGACAGAAGCTTGACACCCGTCTCATAGGTACGTGACGTGGTCAGAAGCAGTGGCACCTGCGGCGCCAGGATGAAGATGTTGGCGACGGTCGGGTCGGCTGCGGTAGCGTACTGGCTATAGAAGATTATTCCCGGCACCGCTTCCCACGTATAGCCGGCGCGGCCGGTCACGGGATTGAAGGTCGTGGAGAACGGGTAGCCTCTGTCCGAACGAAGCACACCGTCCGGCGAGAACCGCATGCGCGACAGCTCAATGTCCTCGACGCGGATGCCGCCGATCAAGGCGAAGTTCGATGTCAGCTTCAGTCGGTCTTCAAACGAGAGCGAGGCGTTGTTGAGGTGGGTATAGATTTTCTCATCGCTGCGCGGCCCATAGAGGCCACGGTCCGGACTGACCAGATCGACCGTGTCTGAAAAGAATAACGTATCTTGCGAGACGTTGAACTGCTGACTGCTCGCCGCGACAGTCGTCACGAAGCGATTTTCCATCGCGCCGATGTTCGAGTTGATCGTCAGGTCGGTGATATTGCCGTAGAGCTTCTGGGCGTGATCGAGCGCAAGGCGCTCACGGTAGACGTTGTTCGGACCGGAATCGTCAAACGAACTGATCTCGTTATTGAACCAGTGGCGGTGAGCGTCGTAGCCGTAAACCTGGCTTTTGAGCGAGATGTTGTTGGTGATGTCCCACTGGAAGCCGCTGCGCAGCCATAGCTCCTCCGCTCCACTGTGATTGTCCAGCACGTTGAAGTTCGTGGTCAGCGTCCGGGCATCGATCGTGACCGGATTCAAAGGCCCGGTGTGGCCATTAAGATAGTAATTGGTCCAAAGCCCCGAGACGATTCCGCTAGTCGGGATAATTCCCGGCGCATTGGCCGGTACCAGCGGCGTTCCCCAGTAGAAACGATCCTTGTCCTGCTTGTATTCGGCGGCACCCCAAATCTTGAAATTGTCGCTAACGCGATAGTTGAGCTGACCCGAAACATTGCTGAGTTTGGAATAGGTATCGTCGATAAAACCGACATTGTTCGAATGGCTGATATCGAAGCGATAATCCAGTCCGTCGACCAGCGTGCTGCCGCCGGAACCATATCCGGCGCGGTAGCCTTTGAACGAATCGAACGACGTGAAGGCGTCGTTGACGATCGGCCCGGTGTGCGGGGCCTTGGTCGCGTAGTTGATCGCACCGCCCGTGGCGCCAATACCTGACAGCAGCGAGGCCGGCCCCTTCAAGATCTCGACCCGGTCGAGATTGGCGGTGTCCATCGGACGTCCCGTCATGGTCGACGGGCCGATCCAGATGTCGTTGTAAAGCGTGTTGATCTGGTCGGCGGCAAAGCCGCGCATAGAGAAGATCGCGGGCGCGCCCGGCGCATCGCCGCCCGTCACTCCGACCGCGGCCTTGGCGATATCGGTGGTCGTCCTGAGGCCGCGATCTTCGATGACCTGCTTGTCGATCACTTCCACCGTCGCAGGGGTCTGCCGCACGGTGAGGCCGAGCCGGGACCCGACCTCGGTTACGACATTGGTATTGAGCGGTGTTTGCGGTGCGTTCTGCCCGTCGATAATGGCCGGAACGGCCACGGCCGGCGCACGAGGGCGGCCGGCAACACGTGCGGGCGTCCGGACACGTTGCGTTCCGGATTCGGCCCGCCGCAGCGGCTTGCGTTGCGGCGGCGGCACAAGCACGGGAGCGAGATTGTCGGGTTTTCGCTCTGCTTGCGGCGAGCCCTGTGCCAAAGCCGGAGACGCCGCACCCGAGGCAACCAGTGCAAGCAAGCCGAGCGCCGCAACGGATGAGCGCAACGAGCGCTTGATATCGGCACCACGGGTTTGACTGGATTGCAAACGCGCACACGAAAAGCGTGGCGCAAGATGGCCATTGTTACTGAAAGACACGCTACCGCTCGACGGCGAAGTACTTACCCGTCAGCGCGGTTGCCGCTACATTCTGCCTTCGCCCCTCGCGGCAGATGTACCGGCTACTCTTGCGACATCGGAGCACCCCGCCCGACGCTTTCGCGCGTGAGCATGACCGGCAGCAGGTTTCCTGGCTCGCGGGTCATTGCCTCGGACCACCTTCCCAGAGACTTTTCGATCTCCAGTGGTATCTATGGTCTTCGGCTAACCGCCTACAGTTGCGGGGGCAGCCGCGGATTTGTGCACCTGAGTACACGCACCGCATTCCCTTGGTTAGCCCTTGCGGGCACTACCAGTCACGAACTTGGCATCTGACCGTGACGAGAGTCAACGGTTGAATCTGAATCCACTTTTGGACGCCATCCCTGCTAAACAGCAAGCCCCGACAAGCCGTCGCCGTCCATGCAGATGATCGACTGATGCCATCAAGCAAAACGCCGATGTGGCGTGACGATATCGACGCGCTGGCATTCCAGCCGGCGGATCACAGGGGCATCTGCATGGTGCACCGTCGCGCGTTCCGGACGCTGTTGAGGGCGGCGCCGTCGCCGCAGCAATGCGTGGAATTCTTCATTACGCATCAGAAGGCATTTCAGGCGGCGGCCCGCGCAAAGGTGCTTCGCGCAAGCGTCGCGGAGACCGCAAACTTCCACCTCACCAGCCGGGATGTAACCCGGCAGTTGAAAAATTAGGGTCGCGCCGGCCCTCGTTCTCGGCTAAATGTGATCATCTTCGATGAGGATCGACATGCAACAGTCCCGGACCGCCCACCTGCCCGCCATCGCCATCGATTCGAGCGTGGTCGTTCAAGCCGTGCTGGCGATGGCCCTTGGCCTTTTCATTGTCGGCGTGGTCGGCTTCTCGCACATCAGCGCCGTTCATAACGCCGCTCATGATGTCCGCCATGCTAATGCGTTTCCCTGTCACTGACCGCTGATGCCGGTTTTCAGATCGATTGTGTTTTCGGCCGCGCTTGCCGGGTTGATTGTCGGCGTGGTGATTTCGGTCGCGCAATTCTTCGGAACAGTGCCGCTGATCCAGAAGAGTGAAGTTTACGAACGCCAGGCTGCCGCCGAGACCAAACCGGCTGCGCAGCCGCACGCTGGCGGCGCCCACGATCACGATAAGACCCATGGCCATGATAAGGAATGGGAGCCTGAAGAAGGGTTTCAGCGCAACGCCTTCACCGTCGCCGCCAACATCCTCACTGCGATCGGCTTTGCCCTGTTGCTCACCGGGGCATATGCGCTCCGAGGCCGCCCGGTGACGTGGCGGGAAGGTCTGCTGTGGGGGCTCGGCGGCTTCGTCGCGTTCACGGCGGCGCCCGGCCTCGGACTGCCGCCAGAATTGCCGGGCATGCCGGTGGCCGAACTGGCGGCGCGGCAGACCTGGTGGATCGCCACGGCTGCCGCTACAGCCATGGGGCTTTGCCTACTGGCCTTACGCCCCGCAATTTGGACCGCGGTTCTTGGTCTCGGTCTGATTGCGCTGCCGCATCTGATCGGCGCGCCGCTGGCGCCGGAATCCCACAGCGAGATTCCGGCGGCGCTGTCGCACCGGTTTGTCGTGGTCGTGACGCTCACCAGCCTGCTGTTCTGGGCTTTGCTCGGCGTCTCCACCAGCATCGCGTTCGTGCGTATCTCGCGCCGGCAAGCATAGACGTTCGATCATGTCGGAGGTTGGCGCGACGCTGACACGCGACGTTACCCAGAGTTACCAGCTGCACCAGACCGGAGGCTACTGCTCGGGACGCTGCATTCCACGATGGTTACCGGTTTTGGCAAACAAAGCCGCCGGCCGGCCGACATCTCGCTGCATCCCTGAGAATCAGTCAGAGGACTCAATTCCGAAATAATTTCAAGCATTGAGCTTTTGCCGGCGTCCGGTCAGCCTGGAACCACTTATCACGTGGTGATTCTGACGTGACAAAGATGGGGTTATCAGAGACTCTGGCTTGGCACCGGCGGGCCGCTCAGGCCCGTCGGGTTGCCACGATGTTGGCTCCAAGGGATGCCGAGCTCATCGAGACTTTCGCTAGAGAATGCGAAGAGCACGCTCAGCAAATTGCCATGGACGGCGCTCAATCTGACACTCGTGCATCAATCGCATCGCGACGTCCACGTGACCAGACTTGCAAATCCGCGCCTGGGGGGTTTCCGCCACAGCGAGCCGCCTAACCTGCCTTGCGCGGCAAAGGCCCCAAGCAACTTGTGTGGCTGTGCATCCTTGGAATTAGTCAATCGCCAGACAAGCAAACGCGCGGGTTCGGTTGTGAGTTACGGTTCAGCTTCATGAAATCTGAATTTCTTCCTTGGTCCTTGTCTCGGCGTCGTAGATTTTGATTCGCAGCATCGGAAAGCGCCTTTTTAGCTCCTGAGCGCCGATCCGCGCTCCCTCCCTTGTCTTGAATTCGGTCTTCATGCGGCCGTCTACTTCGAGCACATAGCCCATTGTTGGCAGTTCACGGACCGCTGCAACCATAATGCTCATCTCCAATTGTCAAATTGTTCCTTCGGAGATTACTTAGCGTGAGTCTCCCGAACCGCACCAGCAGAACTGCGCATTCGCTGATGGTGGTCATTTGAGGTGTAATCGGTTTCCACTCGTGTGGCACGAGTTCGCATGCAGTCGGCTCCGTTGTCGTGGTCCCTTCCCCCATGCGAATCAGGCGGCATCGCTCGAGCGTACAGGAAGTCGCTATGGCGACACCTTTGAGAAATCCGGCTGCCGACGTTCGGAGAAGGCGGCGAACGCCTCACGAGCCTCGGCTGTCTGCAATCGTTCTCTGAATAACCCGCTCTCCTCTTCGATCTTTGCAAGAATTTTCTGATGATCCCGCATCAACGCCTTGGTGTAGCTCAGGGAACCTGCGGGACGCTTTGTAAGCATGACGGCCGCGCCCATCGCTTTCGCACGAAGCTCTGCGACCGGCACTACGGCGTTTGCCAATCCGCAGGCAACCGCTGTTGTCGCATCGAGCGGCTCGCCGAGCGCGAACATCGCGTATGCACGCGCGTGTCCAATTCGAGCAGGCAGGAGCCAACTCGAAGCAGCTTCGGGCACCAGTGCGAGGTTGACGAAGGGAGTGATCAGGCGCGCATTGTCGGCGAGATAGACCAGATCGCAGTGCAGCAACATCGTTGTGCCCACGCCAACCGCATTGCCCTGTACGGCTGCGACCAGAGGTTTTTTTGCCTTGCCCAAATTCTTGATGAAACGAAACGCCTGGCTGTCGCCGGTATCATTGCCGTTGGCTTGCGCGCCGAAATCCGCGACGTCGTTGCCCGCGGTAAAACTATCACCGTCGCCCTGAAACAGAACGACCTTGATACTGGAATCCGCCTCGGC
>Ga0137409_10005627_pt1 | contig 13046 bp, 9 predicted proteins | sample CZODoug1_16funga_FD_122059 | JGI IMG/M metagenome (GOLD analysis project Ga0137409, IMG submission 122059) | Vadose zone soil fungal communities from Angelo Coast Range Reserve, California, USA - CZODoug1_16fungal (Hybrid Assembly) | ecosystem: Environmental > Terrestrial > Soil > Vadose zone...
GCGCCGCCAAGGCGCTGAAGGAAAGTCGAGACGAGATTCTCCGGATCATAGATATCTGGGACAAAGCGAAACGCATTGAACAGTTCATCGCGGATATAGAGAGACGAGCGGCTGATTTGCCCGACGAAGATAGGTTCAGTATCCTGGAACGACTGAAACTCGCTCGCGAACTATTTGGCAGTGTGGATACCTTGGAACGTTTCATGACATGGAGATCACCCGAAGAGCACAGCCCATAGCCATAAAAGTAAGAGTTTCGGTAACAGATTTCGTAACACCAAAATGAAAAAGGCCGCCTTGTGCGGCCCTATTCTTCTCTGAAGTGTGAATTAGAGGTACTGCTGTTCCTGCCTCTCCGCCACCATCGCAATCCACCCTTCCAGTGGATCGATCTTTGAAGGCAATCCGTAATTGTCCGCGCGTCGCTGCCAGGCCCACGCCGCTTGCAGGGCACACAGCACCGCGTCGAGCCGGTCGCCGCTGGCGTCGCGCACCAGCGAGTTCAACGTCCGCTGGGAGGCACTCATTGCAAAGCCGAATGGATTGTCGGTCGAGATTAGCGCCGCGACGATGGCCTTTCTTGCGCGCGTACGCTGCGGGGTCTGCTTTGCCGGGGCGTCGTTCTTGTACGAGTCTTTCACGATCTGCCGCACCGCAAATCCCGGATAGGCCTCGAACGCGATCCGCTGCGGATCGCCTTTGAGTAACCCGGGTATCGTGACGCCGGCCTCCAGCAGGCGTGGCGCACCTTCGAGGAACATCAGTCCGACCGGGGGATTCACCAGCTTGAGCGGGCTGTGCGAGCCCGCCGGATGGTCCGTGGCGCGGTGGGCATAGCGGTTTCCCGCCGCACGGCTTTCACGGTAGCGGTCGAGCGCCGTGCGGAAATTCTCGCGGCCAAGCGAGCGGCAATGCAGCACGAGTTCATGCCAGGTCGTCGGCCAGCCGAGATCACGTGCCGCCTCGCGCGGCAAACCGAACGGAAAATCGAAACCCGCAACCCAGGGACCGTCGCGTTTCAACCAGGATTCGTACTTCTCCCAATCGCAATACTCTTCGATGCCCTCGAGTCCGAATGCGCGACCGTGGATTCTGCCGGTCGCGATGACGATCGGTTTTTGCCTGCGGGGGCGGCTGGTGAAATCCACGCCGGAGATCGGCCAGCCCGACCGGACTGTCACGTCGACGCACTCAGGTTTGCAGCTGCTTCTCGAGTCGCTGCGCGAACACGGCCATCTCCCTTGCCGCCTGTTTATCGCCGCGCCGCTCCGCGACTTCGATTCCGCGGCGATAGGCGTCGAGAGCATCGCGCAGGACACCAGCATCGGTCAGCGCCTTGCCGAGCAGCTTCCATGCGGCGGAATAATTGGGGTCCATCTCGAGCGCGCGCCGCAACTGGTATACGGCGACCCACGTTTCCTTCAGCTTGAGATACTCGGCTCCCAGGCTGAAGCGCAGCAGCGCCGAGTCTTTTCCCTGCGACAAAAGGGCCTCGAGATTGCGGACCACCGCCGCGGGATCCATGCGAAACCTGTCGTTGGCGGCTAGAGTTCGATGCGGGTGCCGAGCTCAACCACGCGATTGGCGGGAATCCTGAAGAATGTCGTGGCGCTTGCGGCATTGCGGGACATCAGGGCAAAAAGCTTCTCGCGCCACAGCGCCATGCCGGGCCCGACTTTCGGAATCAGCGTCTGCCGGCTCAGGAAGAACGAGGTCTCCATCATCTGGAACTTCAGCCCCTTCGCGGCCGCCAGTTCGAGCGCGCGCGGCACGTCCGGTTCGTCCTTGAACCCGTAGTTCGCGATAACCCGGTAAAAGTCGCCGCCAAGCGGCACGATCTCGATGCGCTCTTCGTCGGGGACGTGGGGGATGTCGCGCGTGTGCACGGTGAGCAGCACGACGCGTTCGTGCAGCACCTTGTTGTGGTTGAGGTTGTGCAGCAGCGCATGCGGCACGCCTTCGGCCGCAGCGGTCAGGAACACCGAGGTGCCGGGCACACGGGTCGGCGGATGTGCGGTCACGCTCTGAATGAACGGTTCGATCGGGATCGCCCCCGGGGCCAGCCGCTCCATCAACAGCTCGCGCCCGCGCTTCCAGGTGGACAGCACTGCGAACAGCAGGATTGCGACGACGATCGGGAACCAGCCGCCATGAAAGAGTTTGATTGCGTTGGCGCTGAAAAATGACAGGTCGATGGTAAGAAAGATCAACAGGAGCGGCAGTGCAATCCATAGCGGCCACTTCCACAATTTTCGTACCAGGACGAAGGCGAGGATGGTGTCGATGGCCATTGTGCCGGTAACCGCTATGCCGTAGGCGCCCGCGAGATTGCTCGAGGAGCCGAAGCCGAGCACCAACCCGATCACCGCCGCCAGCAGGACCCAGTTGATCCAGGGCAAATAAATCTGGCCGATTTCGCTTTCCGACGTGTGAGTCACTTCCAGGCGCGGGCAGTAGCCGAGCTGGATTGCCTGGCGTGTCAGCGAGTACGTCCCCGATATGACCGCCTGCGACGCGATCACGGTTGCCATGGTTGCCAGTATCACCATCGGGAAGAGCGCCCACTCCGGAGCCATGTGGTAAAACGGGTGCGCGAGGGCGGCCGGGCTATGAAGGATCAATGCGCCCTGACCGAAATAATTGAGCATCAGCGCCGGCATGACGTAAGCACCCCAGGCGAGCCGGATCGGCTTCTTGCCGAAATGACCCATGTCCGCATACAACGCTTCCGTGCCGGTGATCGCCAGGACCACCGCGCCGAGTACCAGGAAGCCGCCCCAGGCGTTCTCGGCAAAGAACCGTACAGCGTAACCGGGCGAAACCGCAACGAGCACACCCGGGTACTCCATGATGTTGATGATGCCGAGGAGCGCCAGCACCGCGAACCAGACGGCCGTGATCGGACCGAACAACGCTCCGACCATCTCGGTACCTTTCTGCTGAAACACAAACAGCCCGATCAATATCACGATCGTGATCGGGATGACGAAAGGTTGCAGGGCGGGCGTGGCAACTTCCAGGCCTTCCACCGCCGACAGCACCGAGATTGCCGGTGTGATGATGCCATCCCCGTAGAACAGCGCGGCACCGAAAAGCCCGAGCGTCGTCAGCAGCCGGCGGCCGCTGGTACCGCTGGCGGTGGCACGCAGAACCAGGGCCAGCAGGGCCATGATGCCACCTTCGCCGCGGTTGTCGGCGCGCATCATGAACACCACATATTTGAGCGTGACCACGATGACGAGCGACCAGAACACGAGCGACAACACGCCGAGCACGTTGTCATAGTTGGCGGCCACGGGGTGGGAGCCGCTGAATGCCTCCTTCATTGTGTACAAGGGGCTGGTGCCGATGTCGCCAAAGACCACCCCGATGGCCGCGACAGCGAGAGTAAATACGTCGGGTTTCCTGTCGTTTGCGGAAGCGGATCTCATCAAGGTTCTGATCGGAAGGATCAGTGCAGGAAACAGGGACGCGAGAGCTTGCGATGGTTCGCCGGCAATGCCTGCTTGCGACTCATGGTTTCGTTTTTTTCGTCCGCCGGGGGCCGGGAGGCTGGGGGCAATCGGTTATCATCGCCTAACAATTTTCAAGGCTGGCCGCGAAGAGGCGGGGCCTTGTTGTGGCGCGACATTCTATACCCCGGAGCGGGCCGTGACCAAACAGGCAATCAGTTCGAAGGCGTGAGGCGTGAGGGGTGAGGAGTGAGGCGTGAAACGGGCAATGCCAAAGAAAGACAAGCAATCCGCTCGTCAGACGCCGCCGGGTTCGCGCCTGCCAGAAAAGACAGCTTTTTCTGAAACGCCCGGGTTTTCCGTCTCGCGCCTCACGCCTCACGCCTCACCCCTTACGCCTCACTCCTCACCCCTCACTCCTCACCCCTCTCTTTCATTTGCCACCCCTGCGGTGCGCGACAGGCTGGCGCGGCTCGCCATCTTCCAGCTCCCCGATCTGGTGTTGCACCTGCCTCTGCGCTACGAGGACGAGACCCGCATCGTTTCGATCCACGACGCGCTTTCCGGGGACACGGTGCAGGTCGAGGGCACGGTGGTAAAGACCGAAGTCAAATTCCGTCCAGGCCGGCAACTCGTTTCCGAGGTCGATGACGGCAGCGGCAGGCTGATGATGCGGTTCTTCAATTTCTATCCCAGCCAGCAGAAGGCGCTCACTCCCGGTGCGCGCGTACGCGTGATGGGAGAAATCCGCCAGGGCTTCTTCGGTGCGGAGATGGTGCATCCCCGCTTCCGCGTGCTGCGCGGGGAAGCGCCGTTGCCGCGGGCGCTGACCCCGGTCTATCCGACCACTGCGGGCCTGGGGCAGGCGACGCTGCGTAAACTTGCGGGGCGTGCGCTCGAGCGCGCCGACCTCAAGGACACGCTGCCGGAACCGGTGCGGAGAAAGCTCAAGCTCCCGCCGTTCGCGGAGGCGGTCCACTTGCTGCACAATCCGACACCCGACGTCGATACACAGGCGCTGGTCGAGCACGCCCATCCGGCCTGGCGCAGGGTGAAATTCGACGAATTGCTGGCGCAGCAATTGTCGATGCGATTGCACCGCGATCGGCGCAACCGCGTGCGGGCGCACCCCCTGTTGCAGCATTCGGGCTTGTCGAAGCGCCTGCTGGCGTCGTTGCCGTTCCGGCTTACCCGCGCACAGGCGCGCACGCTCAACGAAATCCGCAGTGATCTCGCGCGCCCGCACCCGATGCAGCGTTTGCTCCAAGGTGATGTCGGCAGCGGGAAAACCGTCGTAGCCGCGCTCGCGGCGTTGCAGGCAATCGAGAGCGGTTATCAGGCGGCGGTGATGGCTCCCACCGAGATCCTTGCCGAGCAGCACTATCGGAAATTCTCCCTGTGGCTGGAGCCGTTGGGAATCGAAACCGCGTGGCTCACCGGCAGCCTGAAAAAGAAGGAACGCGACAAGGTGCTTGCGGCGATCGACGCAGGCAAAGCCCAGCTCGCGGTTGGGACCCATGCGTTGTTCCAGGAAGAGGTCGTATTCGGAAAACTGGGGCTGGCCATCGTCGACGAGCAGCATCGTTTCGGCGTGCACCAGCGCCTGGCGCTGCGCATGAAGGGCAGCCGCGCCGATCAGGCGTTGCAGCCGCACCAGCTGATGATGAGCGCCACGCCGATCCCGCGCACGCTGGCGATGAGTTTCTACGCCGACCTCGATGTCTCGGTGATCGACGAGATGCCGCCGGGCCGGACGCCGGTCGTGACCAAGCTGTTGTCCGAATCGCGCCGGGACGAGGTGCTCCGGCGGGTGCGCGACGCCTGCCTGGAGGGAAAGCAGGCCTACTGGGTATGTCCGCTGATCGAGGATTCCGAAACGCTGCAGCTGCAGACCGCGATCGAGACTTATGAAGTCCTGCGGCAGACTTTCCCGGAATTGAAAGTTGGACTGGTGCACGGGCGGCTGCCGAACCAGGAGAAAGCGGCGGTGATGGTGGCCTTCCAGGCCAACCAGATTCAGTTGCTGGTCGCTACCACGGTGATCGAGGTCGGCGTGGATGTGCCCAATGCGTCGCTCATGGTGATCGAGCATGCGGAGCGCATGGGCTTGTCGCAGCTCCATCAGTTGCGCGGCCGGGTGGGCCGCGGTGCAGAGGCCAGCGTCTGCATCCTGCTGTACCAGAATCCGCTCTCGGACAATGCGCGCGAGCGCCTGCGCATCATCTACGAAAATGCCGACGGCTTCGAGATCGCACGCCACGATCTGCGCCTGCGCGGCCCGGGGGAGTTGCTGGGCGCGCGCCAGAGCGGCGTGCCGATGCTGCGCTTCGCCGACCTGGAAAAGGATATCGATCTTCTGGAAGCGGCGCGCAATGTCGCGCCGCAATTGCTGCGTGATCATGCCGCGAGCGCCGAGCGCCATCTCGAGCGCTGGCTGGGCGGCAGGCAGGAGCTGCTGAAGGTCTGAGAGATCCCGGCTGGTTTGAGAGAGCCGGGAGCCGGGTGCTATCATCCGCGACATATTGAAGCATTGCCGATCGAAATGAGTTTTTACGCCCCGCTGTTCGCAGCCATCGGGGTCATGCTGTTCTGGTTCGCCCTCGGTCTCGCCGGACTCGCGCGAGGTGGCGACGAGCGTTTCGTGTTCCGCTTCCTGTTTCCGCTCGGCAGCATCGGCGGCGCAGTACTTGCCGCCGCCGGCCTTGCCGGGCTGTCCCAGGCGCCCGCTGCGCTGGTGCTGCCGCTGGGGCTGCCGGATCTTCCGTTTCACCTGCGACTCGATCCGCTGTCGAGTTTCTTCCTCGCGCTGCTTGGCCTGGCCGCGGCGGGCATTTCGATGTTCTCCGCCGCTTACTTCCGCAAGACCGAGGTCATCAGGCCGGGATTGTTCGGTCTGCAATATCACTTGTTTCTCGCCAGCATGCTGGCGGTGTGCCTTGCCGATGACGCCTATTTTTTCATGGTGGCTTGGGAAACGATGGCGCTGTCGTCCTACTTCCTGGTTACCACTGACCACAAGGTCCCGGAGATCCGCCGCGCCGGTTTCCTTTACCTGCTGATTGCCCATCTCGGCGCGATTTCGATCCTGCTGTGCTTCGGCGTCATGCAGAACACCGCGGGCGAATACACCTTCGAACTGATGCGCGGCGCCAGGCTTTCCGATTTCTGGGCAACCGCGGTGTTCCTGCTGGCGCTCGCCGGCTTCGGCGCGAAAGCGGGTTTTGTGCCGCTGCATATCTGGCTGCCGGAGGCACACCCGGCGGCACCCTCGCCGGTGTCGGCGCTGATGAGCGGCGTGATGCTCAAGACCGCCATCTATGGATTGCTGCGCGTGACCTTCGATCTGCTCGACCAGCAAATCTGGTGGTGGGGTGTGGTGGCGCTTGCGGTCGGACTCATTACCGCGCTGTTGGGCGTCATGTTTGCCGCGGTGCAGACCGACATGAAACGGCTCCTTGCCTACTCCTCGATCGAGAACATCGGCGTCGTGCTCACCGCGATCGGGTTGGCGATTATCTTCCACGCCTACGCAATGAATGTGCTCGCGGCGCTGGCGCTGATTGCGGCGCTGTATCACTGCATCAACCACGCTGCGTTCAAGAGCCTGCTGTTCCTGGTCACCGGCTCGGTGATGCACGCGACCAGCGAACGCAACCTCGGCCATCTCGGCGGATTGATCCATCGCATGCCCTGGGTGGCCTGGTTCGGCCTGATCGGCACGCTGGCGATCGCCGGGCTGCCGCCGCTGAACGGATTTGTGTCCGAATGGCTGCTGCTGCAGGCTTTCCTGCTGACACCCGGGCTGCCGAATTCCTATCTCAACATGCTGGTGCCGGTGGCGACCGCAGCGCTGGTGCTGGCCTCCGCTCTGGCTGCCTACGTGATGGTGAAGTTCTACGGCGTGATATTTCTCGGTCAGCCACGCGAGGAGAAGCTCAAGCAGGCGCACGATGCGTCCAATTGGGAGCGCGCCGCGTTCGTCTGGCTGGCCGCATCGTGTGTGCTGCTCGGGCTGGCACCGGTGGCGGTGATCGGTCAGCTCGATAACGTCAGTGCCCTTCTGGTGGACGCTACTTTGTCGGGCAACATCGGCCGCTCCGGCTGGCTTTTTATCACGCCCGCCTCCCCCGAGAGAGCGAGTTACAGTGCGCCGCTTTTCCTGATGGGCATCGTGGGCACCGTGGCAGCTTCTTTCCTGCTGGTGCGCTGGATTTACCACGGCAGGGTGCGCCGCGCCGCCGCCTGGGACTGCGGCTACCCGCAGCAGACCGCGCGCATGCAGGACACCGCGGAAGGATTCGGCCAGCCGATCAAACAGATCTTCGAGCCGTTCTTCCGCATCGAAAGACACGTGCCGAAGCCGACCGACGAGCGGCCGTATTACTGGTCGAAAACCGAGGACTATCTTTGGTACTGGTTGTACCTGCCGGTGGCAAAAGCGGCCGAGTGGGGTTCCCGGCTGGTCGGGGTGCTGCATCACGGCCGTATTCATCTCTACCTGATCTACAGCTTCGTGACACTGCTGGCGCTGTTGTTCCTGATCCGATAATGACCCAGTTCCTCGCCTCCCAGTTGTTCCAGTCCCTGCTGGCGGTGTTGCTGGCGCCGCTGATGCTGGGCTGGGTCAATCAGTGCCGCGCCTGGTTGCAGAACCGTACCGGGCCCGGGATGTTGCAGCCCTATCGGGTGCTCAGAAAACTGTTCGTGAAGGATGCAGTGATGGCCCACAACGCTTCGGCGCTGTTTCGTCTGACCCCTTACGTCGTGTTCGGCTGCATGGTGCTGGCGGCTTCGATCGTGCCGGTGCTGGCCACCGACCTGCCGTTCTCGCCGGCGGCCGACGTGATTGCGCTGGTCGGTCTGTTCGCCTTGGCGCGGGTGTTCATGGCGCTGGCGGCGATGGACATCGGCACCGCGTTCGGTTCGATGGGTGCACGCCGGGAGATGCTGATTGCTTGTCTCGCCGAGCCGGCGCTGCTGATGGTGTTCTTCACTCCGTCGCTCATCAGCGGGTCGACCGCCCTGACGAACATCGTCGAGACGCTGGCACAGAGCAGCCTGGCGATCTATCCGAGCATGGCTTTCGCTGCCATCGCGTTCGTGATGGTGACGCTGGCGGAGAACGCCCGCGTCCCGATCGACAATCCGGCCACGCATCTGGAACTCACCATGATCCACGAGGCGATGATCCTCGAGTACTCGGCGCGCCACCTGGCGCTGATCGAGTGGGCGAACGCGATCAAGCTGACGGTCTATTCCGCAATCGGTGTCGCCCTGTTCCTGCCCTGGGGCATCGCCCGCGCGGGCGAGTGGCCGATGATGCCGCTGGCGATACTCGCATTCGCCGCCAAGATGGCTGCGGCCGGAGCGGGCCTGGCGCTGCTCGAGACCGTGTCGGCGAAAATGCGCATCTTCCGCGCTCCGGAATTTCTCGGCATGGCCTTCATGCTCGCGGTGCTGGGCATGCTGACCCACTTCCTGCTGGAGCGCTAAAACATGAAAAAGTCTTGAACCGCGAAGGACGCGAAGGAAAGACATGGAAGAGGAAAAATGGGAAAGAGCAATGTTGAGGCGGCGCTCAAGGACAGTATCAACCGCGTGGTCAACGGTTCATGAAGATTTACCTTGCGTCCTTCGCGCCCTTTGCGGTCAAAGATCCTGAACTAAGATGAATCTGCCGCTGTCCGCACAACTGATCAACCTGCTGGCGGCGCTGATGCTGCTGCTCGCATTCGGCATGCTGGCGCAGCGCCGCATCCTGACGCTAATCCATTTGTTCGCGATGCAGGGCGCGGTGTTGACCGCCAACACGTTCGTCGTTGCGTTCTCGTCGGCGCAGACGCATCTGTATTACTCGGCGGTGCTGACGCTCGTTCTCAAGGTCATCGTGCTGCCCTGGATCCTGCACCGGCTGATCGACCGCCTGAACATACGCTGGGACGTGGAGACGCTGATCAACATCCCGACCATCATGCTGGTGGGCATCGTGCTGGTGATCCTTTCCTTCAACCTTGCGTTGCCGATCTCCGAGCTTGCCGGCACCGTCAACCGCTCGACACTCGGCATCGCGATGGCAGCGGTGCTGTTGGCGATGCTGATGATGATCACGCGGCGCAAGGCCGTGCCGCAGGTCATCGGTTTCCTGGCGATGGAGAACGGGCTGTTCTTCGCCGCTACCAGCGCAACCTACGGAATGCCGATGATCGTCGAGCTGGGGATCGCCCTCGATGTGCTGGTCGGCACCTTCATCTTCGGCATTTTCTTCTTTCAGATCCGCGAGACCTTCGACAGTCTCGACATCCATCATCTGGAAAAGCTGAAGGAAAAATAAATGGAGTTGCTGCTGGTTCTCGGCATTCCCCTGGCCGGCGCGGCGTTGTTGGCGGCCGTCGGCCATCGCGGGCGCGCGCCGGAGGTGAACGTGCTGATGAGCCTGCTCACCTTCGCGGCGGCGGCATCGCTCACCACCAGGGTAATCGCGGACGGACCGCTGCTTGCGCTCAACGAGCTGTTCTTTGTCGACGCTTTCAACGTTTTCCTGGTGACGCTGACCGCATTCGTGGGATTCACCACGTCGTTGTTCAGCCGGCCTTACATGCGCATCGAAGCCGAACGCGGCAGGCTCTCGCCCAAGCGGCTGCGCCTCTATCACAGCATGTACCAGATGTTCAGCTTCACCATGCTGCTGGCGCTGCTCACCAACAACATTGGCATCCTGTGGGTGGCGCTGGAAGGCGCAACACTCGCGACCGTGCTGCTGGTGAGCCTGTACCGGACGCCGGCGAGCCTGGAAGCAGCCTGGAAGTACTTCATCCTGTGCGGCGTCGGCATTGCGCAGGCCTTGTTCGGCACCATCCTGCTTTACCTTGCCGCGGAGCGCGTGCTCGGCGCGGGCGGCACGGCGCTGTTGTGGACACACCTGAACGAGGTCAAGGGCAGCCTCGAGCCTACCGTGCTGTCGATTGCGTTCGTGTTCCTGCTGGTCGGCTTTGGCACCAAGGTCGGACTGGTACCCTTGCATAACTGGCTGCCGGATGCCCACGCAGAAGGTCCGACTCCGATCTCCGCGATTCTGTCCGGTTTGCTTTTGAACGTCGCGCTGTATGCGATCGTGCGTAACAAGGTGCTGGTGGACGGTGCGCTCGGCGGCGACCTTGCCGGCAACCTGATGATGGGATTCGGCTTGCTGTCCGTGGTCGTATCCGCATTTTTCCTTTCCAGGCAGCGCGACATCAAACGCCTGTTTGCCTACTCGTCGATCGAGCACATGGGGCTGGCCACTTTCGCTTTCGGCATGGGGGGGACGGTGGCAACGTTTGCCGCGCTGCTGCACATGACGGTGCATTCTTTGACGAAGTCGGCGATTTTCTTCGCGGTCGGCCATGCAGCGCAGAAGGTCGGCACCCAGGTGATCGACGACATCCGCGGTCTGATCAACGTCAGCCCCGCGGTCGGCTGGGGACTGATGATCGGAGGGCTGGCGATACTCGGTATTCCCCCGTTCGGCGTGTTTGCCAGCGAGTTCCTGATCCTCACTACAGCCATGCATGACCATCCCTGGGCGACGCCGATCCTGCTGGTTTCGCTGGCCGTGGCCTTTGCCTCGATTTTCAGCAAGGTGCAGGCGATGGTATTCGGCGAATCCACCGGGCAGCGCCTGCCACACCGTCCGGCCGCGTTGCCGGTGTTCGCGCATCTTGCGATCGTGTTGCTGCTTGGACTCTACGTCCCGCCGTATCTTGCCCAGTGGTACCGGCAGGCGGCGCAGATGATCGGTTGAGACCGGCGCCATGACCCAGTTCGACTTTCCCACTTACTCTTTGCCGTCCGCGGTGCCGGCCTGGCATGGCACGGTGAGCGCGCGGCAGTGGCGCGAAACGGCGCAGGGCGTTCTCGACCAGGGCGGCCGGTTGATCGCGATGTGGGGTGACGACCAGCGCAGCCGCGGACAGGGTTTCGCGGTGCATGCCGCCTTCACCATGCGTGCCGGTCTGCTGTGGATCACGCTGCCGGTACAGTCCGTGTTTCCGGGTCTGGGCGACCTGTTTCCCGCCGCCGAACGGATGCAGCGTACCGTGTTTGACATGCTCGGCGTCGCCGAAGAAGGTGCGCGCGACACGCGTCCCTGGCTGCGCCACGCTGCCTGGCCCGCGGACGTTTTCCCGCTCCGCAAGGACTTCGCCACCCTTCACCCATCACCCATCACCCATCACGGGGAAGCGGACGATTACCCCTTCGTCCGCGTGGAAGGGGAGGGCGTGCACGAGATTCCGGTCGGGCCGGTGCACGCCGGCATCATCGAGCCGGGACACTTCCGCTTTTCGGTCCTGGGTGAAAGGGTGCTGCGGCTGGAGGAGCGGCTCGGCTACACGCACAAAGGCATCGAGAAACGATTCGAGCAGATGCCGTTGCAGGAAGGTGTCCGCTTGGCCTCACGCGTCAGCGGCGATTCGACGGTGGCTTACGCCTGGGCGTATTCGATGGCGGCCGAGGCCGCGGCGGAGGTGACGGTTCCTGCGCGCGCCGCCTGGTTGCGCGCTCTCTGTCTGGAGCGCGAGCGCGTCGCCAATCATCTGGGCGATCTTGGCTTCATCGGCAACGACGCCGGACTGGCGTTCGGACTGGCACAGTTCTCCAGGCTCAAGGAGGACTGGCTGCGCACGAACATGGCGGCATTCGGCCACCGCTATCTGATGGACGCGATCATTCCGGGAGGCATGGTTCGCGATCTCGACCGCGTGCACTGGTCGCGCATGGCGCTGGAAATCCAGACCGTGGAACAGGACGTGGCCAGACTCAAGGCAATCTACGAAGACCACTCCGGACTGCAGGACCGCTTCATCAACTGCGGGAAAGTGGCGCCTGAACTGGCCGCAAGGATGGGACTGACCGGACTGGCGGGCCGTGCCAGCGGACAGTCCTGGGATCTGCGGGTGCAGTTTGCGGCGGCGCCCTACGATGAACTCGACGTGCGCATGGCCACTCACCGCAACGGCGACGTGGCCGCGCGCGTGATCGTGCGCTTCGAAGAAATTCTGGAATCGCTACGGCTGCTGCGCACGATTCTCGACAAACTGCCGGACGGACCGCACTGCGTGGCATTGCCCGCGGTGCCGGAAGGCCGGCGCGGCGCGGGCTGGGTCGAGGGCTGGCGCGGCGAGGTGCTGATCGCGCTCGAAACCGGCGCACAAGGCCGGATCGCGCGCTGCCATCCGCACGACCCGTCGTGGCAGAATTGGCCGGTGCTCGAACACGCGGTCATCGGCAATATCGTTCCCGATTTCCCGCTCATCAACAAATCGTTCAATCTGTCCTACAGCGGTCATGATTTGTAAGGCCGTATTCACCACAGAGACACAGAGGCACGGAGAAATGCAAAAACGATATACAGCAGTAAGGTCGGCGACCACAATCTCCAGCAAACTCGTAACAGATGACTCGCGTTTTCATTGTTCGTGGTTCTCTGTGCCTCTGTGGTTAGTCACGTCTTCACATGTATCAACTGCTGAAACAGATTGCGATCACCGGCATCAAGACCGAGGCGCCGCCGCAGCCTGATGAGGCGCTGCGCGCGCTCGCGCAACGGCTGCAGGA
>Ga0137409_10005628_pt1 | contig 13043 bp, 12 predicted proteins | sample CZODoug1_16funga_FD_122059 | JGI IMG/M metagenome (GOLD analysis project Ga0137409, IMG submission 122059) | Vadose zone soil fungal communities from Angelo Coast Range Reserve, California, USA - CZODoug1_16fungal (Hybrid Assembly) | ecosystem: Environmental > Terrestrial > Soil > Vadose zone...
GACTTCTACGAGATGTTCTACGACGACGCGGAGCGCGCCTCGCGCCTGCTCGATCTCACGCTCACCACGCGCGGCGCATCGGCGGGCGCGCCGATCAAGATGGCGGGCGTGCCGTATCACGCGGTGGACCAGTACCTCGCCAAGCTGGTGCGCTTCGGCGAGTCGGTGGCGATCTGCGAGCAGATCGGCGATCCGGCGACTTCCAAGGGTCCGGTCGATCGCCAGGTCATGCGCATCGTCACACCGGGGACGCTGACCGACTCAGAGCTGCTCGAGGAGAAAGCCGACAACATCCTGCTCGCCCTGGCGAAGACCAAGGGCGCGGTGGGCTTCGCGTGGCTCAATCTCGCGAGCGGCGACCTGCGCGTCACCGAGGTTGCGCCGCATCTGCTGGAGAACGAGTTGCGCCGCATCGGCCCGGCGGAAATCCTCGCGACCGAAGGCAGCGTTCTGAACGGGTTCGCGGTAACCCGGCTGCCCGAGTGGCACTTCGATTTCGATGCCGGGAAGAAAATTCTGCTCAGACAGCTCGGCGCGGCCAGCCTCGCCGGCTACGGCTGCGAGGACATGGAGCCGGCGGTCGCCGCCTGCGGCGCCTTGCTCGAGTACGCGAGGAAGACCCAGGGACAGGCGCTCGCGCACGTCATCGCCGTCGTCCCGGAGCGCATCAGCGAATACCTGCGCATGGACGCCGCGACACGCAGGAACCTCGAGCTCACCGAGACCTTGCGCGGCGAGCCGGCGCCGACGCTCTTTTCGGTGCTGGACGACTGCGCGACCGGCATGGGCAGCCGGTTGCTTCGCCACTGGCTGCATCATCCCCTGAGAGATCACGCGGCGCTTGCGGCGCGCCACGACGCGGTGGCCGCGCTCGCCGACGCCCATCAGGCCCTCCACAACCTCCTGCGCCGCTTCGCCGACGTCGAGCGCATCACCGGGCGCGTCGCGCTCCGCAACGCGCGCCCGCGCGACCTCTCGTCGCTGCGCGACAGCCTGGTACTGCTTCCGGAGCTCGCCCCGGCGGTTCCCCGAAGCGCGCCGCTTCTTGCGCAGATGCTCGACGATCTGAAGGTGCCGCAGGACTGCCTCGCCCTCCTCCGCCGCGCGGTGATGGAAGATCCGGCCTCGATGGTCCGCGACGGCGGGGTGATCGCCGGCGGCTACCACAAGGAGCTCGACGAGTTGCGCGCGCTGCAGACCGACTCCGGAACGTTCCTCGCGGAGCTCGAGAGCCGCGAGCGCGCGCGCACCGGCATTCCCAACCTGCGCGTCGCCTACAACAACGTGCACGGCTTCTACATCGAGATCACCAACGCGCACGCGGCCAAGACCCCGGCCGACTACCGCCGCCGCCAGACCCTAAAGAACGCAGAGCGCTACATCACCCCCGAGCTGAAGGCCTTCGAGGACAAGGCGCTGTCGGCGCGCGATCGCTCGCTCGCTCTGGAGAAAACGCTCTACGACGAGCTGCTGGCCTCATTCGCGCCGCACGTTCCGGTCCTGCAGCGCATCGCCCGGGCGCTTGCCCAGCTCGACGTGCTCGCCTGCTTTTCCGCGATTGCTGCCCAGCGCGGCTATTGCCGCCCCGAGTTTACCGGGGACATCGCGGTCGAGATCGAGGCGGGCCGCCACCCTGTGGTCGAGGCACAGGTAGACCCGTTCATCCCCAACGGCGTGCGCCTCTCGCCCGCGCGATCGCTGCTGCTCGTCACCGGCCCCAACATGGGCGGCAAGTCCACCTACATGCGGCAGGTCGCCCTTATCGTCCTCATGGCGCACGTCGGCTCCTTCGTTCCCGCCAAATCGGCGCGCATGGGGCCGGTCGACCAGGTGTTCACGCGGGTGGGCGCGGCCGACGACCTCGCCGGTGGCCGCTCCACTTTCATGGTCGAGATGACCGAGTCGGCCAATATTCTGCACAACGCCACCGAGAAGAGCCTGGTGCTCATGGACGAGGTCGGGCGCGGTACCTCGACCTTCGACGGACTGGCACTCGCCTGGGCGATCGCGCGGGCGCTGCTCGAGAACAACAAGGCGCTCACGCTTTTCGCCACGCACTACTTCGAGCTGACCCGGCTCGCGCTCGAATACAAGCATGCGGTGAACGTGCACCTCGACGCGGTCGAGCACAAGGACACGATCGTGTTCCTGCACGCGGTGGAGGAAGGCCCCGCTTCGCAGAGCTACGGCCTTCAGGTCGCGCAGCTCGCCGGCGTGCCGAAGAACGTCGTGCGCAACGCGCGCCGGTATCTGCAGATGCTCGAGGAGGCGAGCCTGACGCGCGGCGGGCAAAGCGACCTCTTCGTCTCCGGAAAACCGGAGCCCGACACGCCTCCCGAATCCGACGCGCTGCGCGACGCGCTCGCCGCGGTCAGCCCCGACGAGCTGTCGCCGCGCGAAGCGCTGGAGCTGGTCTACAAGCTCAAGAGGCTGTGAATCAAGGCTGCGTCAGGCGAACAACTTCCGGATCGCTGTCGTACTTGGAGACCTTGACTTCTTGCTCGGCGGTCACCCCGACATAGCTCTCCATCGCCGCGACCATGACCGGAAAAACCTTCGCCAAGCCGTCTCCGGTACCGCGGCTCCGCGCGCGGATGCTCCACACGACAGTGGGTTTGCCGGACGCAGCGGAAGCCGCATCCAGTGCCTCGATCTGGATCGTCCTCAGGTTGGTCGTCGAGACGGTAGTGGAGTCGGTGCTTCCATCCTTGGTCGGAGTGGTGGTCGTGGATACCGATGTCAGAGTGTCGCCAACCCGGTAGCTCACCCGAATGATCAAGTCGGGAGACAATGCCACCGGCACAAAGCCCTTGGCCTCGAGAGCCTTGGTGAGAATTCGCGCATAGGCCGGCCACGAGGGATCACCGCCGGGATAGCGAGGGTCCGGTCCCTGAAGGACAAACTGTTTTCCGGGTGGAAGCTCTGACTGGGCGTAGGCGGTAATGCCGACGTCCACGCGACCGATCGCCGCGATAGTATGACCGAGTGCCACAATCCAGCTGATGAAGATCGCCACGCCTATGGCTACGGCTGCTCCCATGTCGCCTCCTCCGGACGAGATCCGATGCGCTCTCCTGGTTTGTTAGACTGCTTCCTACGGATTCCAATACCGAAGTTGCTTGTAACAAAGGGTTCACTCCTTACAAAACGGCAACAGCGCGAAGTCCGCCCGCTAGTCGAGCGATTCAGGCCGCCCACCGTTTTTCTGCTACATGCCGATCGACACACCCTAAGCCTCGCTTTGCTTCTCGTCCTTGCCGCGTGCACGGCACACATTCCGCCGCCGCTGCCCTCGGCCTTCAATCCCCCTCTGAGCTTCGCGCTGATCGGTGACACGCCTTACGGCGAGGCCGAAGCGGTATCACTCGACGCGATGATCGACCAGATGAACCGCGAGGAGCTCGCCTTCGTGATCCACGTCGGCGACATCACCGGCGGCCGGGGCCCGTGCGGCGACGAATGGCTCGAGGCGAGGAAGCGCCAGTTCGAAAGATCGAGGCATCCCTTTGTGATCATTCCCGGCGACAACGAATGGGTCGACTGCCACCGCACCGGCTTCGATCCCATCGAGCGCCTCCGGAAATTCCGCGAGCTGTTCGAATCCGGAGACTCGAGCCTCGGCGGGCGCAAGATCGTGCTCGAGCGGCAGTCAGACCGCGATGCCGCTCATTTTCCGGAATACCGCGAGCACCTGCGCTGGATCGCGGGCAACGTCCTCTTCGTCGGACTCAACGTTCAGGGAAGCAACAACAACCACGGCAGGACTGCCGCGATGGACGCCGAACACCGCGCCCGCATGGCGGCGGTGTTCGCCTGGCTCGATGACAGCCTGCGGCTGGCGCGCGAGCGCAACCTGGCCGGGATGCTGATCTTCGCGCAGGGCGACCCGGATTTCGAGGGAGCGATCCGGCGCAAGCAGGATGGGTTCTCCGGATTCCGCGATGCGCTGCGCGAACTCGCCCTGAATTTCGGGAAACCCGTGCTATTCGTTAACGGCGATACGCACCTGTACAAGCTCGACAAGCCGCTCGCCGATCCGAAGACCGGGCTCCCGATCGCGAACTTCACGCGCGTGGTGGTTTTCGGATCGCCCCAGACGAGGTGGATCCGCGCCGGGATCGACGCGTCCACCCCGCAGCTCTTCCTAGTCAGCCCGGTGCCGCAGACTCCTCCAGGACAATAGCCTGGAGCCTCAGCCCCTGCTTGTACCGGCGGGATTCTGGCCGAAATGCTCGTGCCGCCCGCGATGACCCATGCGGTCCATGCCGTCGCGGATCGCCACGCGCACCTGCTCGCGCTGCTTCGCGTCGAGCGAGTCGTAGACGCCGAACCAGGCGGCTCGCACCTGCTTGCGCGTCGCCTCCATCTGCGCGCGCATCTGATCGCGCAGCGTGTCGCCCAATTGCGCGTACTGCTTGAGGTCGACGCCGGGCTTGTCGATTTCGACGCGCAGCTTGGCGCGCGTCTCGGCGCCCTTCGCCCGCATTGCCTTCAACGCCTCGCGCTGCGTAGTCTGGGCCTTGTGCCACAGCTCTTCCTGCTGCGGGTTGAGGTTGAGCTGCTTGTGCAGCCGCTCGAAACCGCGCATCGGCCCCATGCCTTCCTGGCCGCGCGGTCCGCCGGGTGCTTGCGCCGAGCTCGCGCCGGCGAAAAGCGCCGCAGCCGCCAGCAACCCGGCGCTCACTGCATGACGTGTACTCATGTCTCTCTCCTGGAATGGTTTGGAAACAACGCGCCAATTTTCGCGCGGATTCGTTTCCCAACTATTGCCGGAAGCGGTATTTCGTTGCAAATTGTTTCCGCGAACGCGGAATGTCAATGCAGATCCAGGGCGTGGCCCTTGAGAGCCCCAATCGGGACGTACTTGAGGACGTTCTCGTGAGTCGATTCGAGAATCACCTGCGGCGCCATGCCGGCCTTGTACGCTTCGACCCAGCGCAGCACGTGCAGGCACCAGCGGGCGCCGGGCTGCAAGCCCTTGAAGCGCATCTCGGGCCGTGGCGTCGAGAGGTCGTTGCCGCGCGAGCGGCTGAACTCGAGGAACTCCTCGGTCACCTTCACGCACACCAGGTGGGCCACGCCCTCCGCACCGTAAGTCGCGCAGCAGCCGTCGCGGAAGAAGCCGGTGAGCGGCGAGTAGCTGCAGGCCAGCAGCGGGCCGCCGAGGACGTTCTTTTCCTTGGAGAGGACCGAGCTCATGCGGGAATTCTAGCCTATTCGGGTATCGAGCCCAGGATGTAGGCCGCCTGGATGATCGGCGGGATCTGGCCGAAGGCTTCAAACCAGCGCCGGAAAGTCTCGACGACCTGCCCGCTCGAATAGAGCTGCGCAAGCCCGGTGTTGACTGCCAGACGGAACGCCGCGTCGCCGCGCGGCAGGACGATGCCGTAGGGCTCGAACGAAAGCTCGTCCGTGAGCAGCACGAACGAGCGCGGGTCTTTCGCCTTCGTCACCGCGCCCACCAGCAGCAGCTTGTCGCTCGCGAAGGCATCGACTTTCCCTTCCTCGAGCGCGGTGAACGCCTCGTCGCGCGACTTGAAAGGTACCACCGTCACGCTCAACAGGCGCCGCTTGAGCTGTGCATTGATCGCGCGCTCATTGGTGGTACCCCCGATGACCCCGATTTTCTTGTCCGACAGGTTGTCGAGGGAGCGCAGGCCCGCGTCGGCCTTGACCAGCAGCCCGGTGGTCTCGACGAAGATGATGCTGGAAAAATCGACCTGTTTCATGCGCGCCAGCGTTATCGTGCTCGAGCCGCATTCCATGTCGGCGCTGCCCTTGGCCACGGCTTCGAAGCGCGACTGGATCGTGACCGGGAGCCACTTGATCTGCAGGCCCTTGATGTCGAACTGGCGCTCGATCGAGTTTACGACGCGCTTGCACAAATCGATCGAGAAACCGTCGACCTGATTCCTGTCGGCAAACGCGAACGGCATGGCATCGGTCCGGTAGGCGATGGTGATGGTTTTCGTCTGCGCGATCTTCTTCAGCCTGCCGTCGAGCGCCTGGGCCTGGACCGCGCCGGCGGCGAAGAGCGAGACGAAGACAAACGTGATGCTACGGATCATGGAGCCTCCAGGTTCAGGGTCCCCCATTGTCTACCTCTTGTCGCACTAGCGCACCACGCCGCGCCAGAATGCGTCTCTCAACGGGCTGAGCGCGCGGCGATGAACGCCTTGACGCGCCCGGCGTTGGCGTCCATGACCTCGACCCTCTGCGGCAGCTTCTCTAAGCCCTCGAAAGCCGCCGGCCGCGCGGGTTCGCGCCCCAGCGCTTCGCGTATCGTGTCGGCGAATTTCGCGGGTTGCGCCGTTTCCATGCACACGAGCGGCATGCCCTTGTCCCGCTTTTCGAGGCCGACCTTGACGCCGTCCGCGGTGTGCGGGTCGATCATGACCGCATGGTCCTTCCAGATCCTGCGGATGGTGGCGAGCCGGTCGGTGTGGATGCTCGAGCCTGAGACGAAGCCGGTCTCGACGACCTGCCTGAAGTAGCCCGTGCCGGACAGGTCGAGCCAGCCTTCCCGCTCCAACTTCTGCCACAGGTCTCGCAACACATTGGCGTCGCGCCCGACCAGATCGTAGACGTAGCGCTCGAAATTGGACGACTTGGAGATGTCCATCGACGGGCTGCTCGTCGCTTTGACCTCGGCAGCCTTCCGAACGCGATAGTTCCCGGTGCGAAAGAATTCGTCGAGCACGTCGTTATCGTTGGTGGCGACGATGAGCTTCGCGATCGGAAGCCCCATGCTGCGCGCGACGTGGCCGGCGTAGACGTTGCCGAAGTTGCCCGAAGGCACCGAATAGGAAACGGGCTCGCCATCGTGACGGGTCACGGCGAAATACGCCTTGAAGTAATACACCACCTGCGCCGCGATGCGCGCCCAGTTGATCGAGTTGACCGCGCCGAGGCGGTGCCTCGCCTTGAACGCGAAATCCCCCGAGATCGCCTTGAGGATGTCCTGGCAGTCGTCGAACACCCCGCGCACCGCAATGTTGAAGATGTTCTCGTCCTGCAGCGAATACATCTGCGCCGCCTGGAAGGCGCTCATGCGGCCGTGGGGTGACAGCATGAAGACCTTGATGTTCTTCTTACCGCGCAGCGCATATTCGGCCGACGACCCGGTGTCGCCCGAAGTCGCGCCGAGGACATTGAGCCGCGCGCCGCGCCTCTCCAGAACGTACTCGAACAGGTTGCCCAGGAGCTGGAGCGCCACGTCCTTGAACGCGAGCGAAGGGCCGTTGGAGAGTCCAAGGAGGTACAAGTTCTCCCCGAGCTTCCTCACCGGAGTGATGTCGTCGCTGCCGAAGATCGCCTTCGTGTAACTCCGGTCCACGAGCCGCTTGAGGTCGGCGGCGGGAATATCGTCGGCGAATTTCGAGAGCACGGCGAAAGCGAGCTCGCGGTAGCCCATCCCTCGCATGGCGGCGAGCTCCGCTGGGCTCAGGCTGGGAACCTTCTCCGGCAGGAACAGCCCGCCGTCCGGCGCGAGGCCCTCGAGCAGGATCTCGGTGAACGGCTGCGGTTGGGCTCCGCCGCGGGTGCTGACGTAGCGCACGCCCTAGTTCCGCCCCAGCTCCTCGAGCCGGATGCGGGTGACCTTGCCGGTGACGACCGGCAGCTTCTCAATCCTGGCGATCGCGGCGTTCACCGCCTTTTCCTTCGTCTGGTGGGTGAGCATGATGATGTCGACCTGCTGCTCGCCCTCCGCTGGCTCCCGCTGCACCATGGCGCCGATCGAGATCGAGCCGTCGGCGAGGATGCGGGTGATGTCGGCGAGCACCCCCGGCTGATCCTGTACCTGCATGCGCAAATAGTAGGACGTTACGACCTCGTCCATCGGCAGGACCTTCAGGCTCGACATGCGGTCGGGCTGGAAGGCGAGGTGCGGCACGCGCTGCTCCGGGTCGGCGGTGTGCAGGCGCGTGATGTCGACGAGATCGGCGACCACCGCGCTGCCGGTGGGCTCGGCCCCGGCGCCCGCGCCGTAGTACATCGTCGCCCCGACGGCGTCGCCTTTCACCAGCACCGCGTTCATCACGCCCTCGACGTTGGCGATCAGCCGCCGCGCGGGAATCAGGGTGGGATGCACGCGCAACTCGACGCCCTCCTCGTTTCCGACACGGCTGCGCTTGGTGATTCCCAGCAGCTTGATGCGGTAGCCGAGCTGCTCGGCATAGCGGATGTCGGCCTGGGTGAGCCGCGAGATGCCTTCCTTGTAGCACTTGTCGAACTGCATCGGGATGCCGAAGGCGATGGCCGACATGATGGTGAGCTTGTGCGCGGCGTCCACGCCCTCGATGTCGAAGGTCGGATCGGTCTCGGCGTAGCCCAGCTTCTGCGCCTGCTTCAGCACCGTGTCGAACGGCAGCCCCTTGTCGCGCATCTCCGAGAGGATGAAATTGGAAGTACCGTTGATGATCCCGGCGATCCACTCGATGCGGTTGGCGGCGAGCCCTTCGCGCAGCGCCTTGATGATGGGAACGCCGCCAGCCACCGCGCCCTCGAAAGCGACCATCACGCCTTTCTTCTGCGCGGCAGCGAAGATCTCGTTGCCGTATGTCGCGAGCAGCGCCTTGTTGGCCGTCACCACGTGCTTGCCCTGCTCGATCGCTGCGAGCACCAGCTCCTTCGCGATCCCGTAGCCGCCGATCAGCTCGATCACGATGTCCACTTCGGGATCACGCACCACCTCGAACGCATCCGCCGTGACGCGCGCCGCACCCGCCGTGAGCTTCTTCGCCTTGTCGACCTCCTTGTCTGCGACCACGCTGATGCGGATGTCGCGACCGGCGCGGCGCGAGATCTCCTCGCGGTTGCGCGAGAGCACGGCCCAGGTGCCGCCTCCCACGGTGCCGATACCAAGGAGCCCCACGTTGATCGGTTTCATGTGAGTCTTTTTCCGAAATGGAACGAGGTCACGACCATGCCCTCGCGAAAGTAGAACTTGTGCGCCTGCTGCCGCTGCGTCCCCGAGTCGAGCGCAAGATTCTCGAGGCCCGCTGCCTGGGCCTTGCGCTCGAGGTAGCCGAGCAGCGCCCGTCCGACGCCAGTCGAGCGCCGCATTTCGTCGGTGACCAGGTCGTCGACGTAGAGCTGCCTCCCCTGGAAGGTGTTTTCGTATACCCGGTACACCGCGACGCCGGTGATGTCCGCCCCTTCGACGGCCACGCACATGCGCGCGCCGCCGGCGAACACGCGTTTCATCTTTCCGGCGTAGTCGGAAGGAAGGGTCGTGCGCAGCTGGCGATGCACGGACTCCGCCTTTTCGAACCAGTCTAGCTCGACCACCGCTCCCGAGTCATCGGTGACCTCCACGATTCGTATCACAGCAGTCCGTCCTTGCGGAACATCTCCTTGACCCCGCGCACCGCCTGCCGGGTGCGCGCCTCGTTCTCGATCAGTGCGATGCGCACGTGATCGTCGCCATGGTCGCCGAAGCCGATTCCCGGCGACACTGCGACCTTCGCTTCCTTGATCACTTTCTTGGTGAATTCTATCGAGCCGAGCTTGGCGTAGGCCTCCGGAATCTTCGCCCAGATGTACATGGAAGCCTTGGGGTTCTCGACCATCCAGCCGATCTCATGCAGCCCCTTCACCATCACGTCGCGGCGCCGCTGGTATTTCATTCGGTGCTCCTCGACGCACTCCTGCGGACCTTCGAGCGCGACGATGGAAGCGACCTGGATCGGCGTGAAGGTGCCGTAATCATGGTAGCTCTTTATGCGCGCGAGCGCGTTGACGAGGTCCTTGTTGCCGACCATGAAGCCGATGCGCCAGCCCGCCATGTTGTAGCTCTTCGACACGGTGAAGAACTCGACTGCGACGTCGCGCGCGCCCGGGACCTGCATGATCGAGGGGGCCTTCCAGCCGTCGAAAGTGATGTCGGCGTAGGCGAGGTCGTGCACCACCAAGATGTCGTGCGCCTTGGCGAGCGCGATCACGCGCTCGAAGAATTCCAGCTCTACGCACATCGCCGTGGGATTCGAGGGAAAGCCCACGATCAGCATCTTGGGCTTGGGAATCAACTCGCGGATCGCGCGTTCCAACTCCTCGAAGAAATCCACGCCCGCGGTCATGCGCACCGAGCGGATGTCCGCCCCGGCAATGATCGCGCCGTAGATGTGGATCGGATACGAGGGATTTGGCACGAGCACGGTATCGCCGCGATCCAGGCACGCCAGCATCAGGTGGGCGAGCCCCTCCTTCGAGCCGATGGTGACGATCGCTTCGGAGTCCGGGTCGAACTCGACCCCGTAGCGCCGCTGGTACCAGCTGCAGATGGCGCGGCGCAGCCGCGGAATGCCCTTCGATACCGAGTAGCCGTGCGTGTCGTTGCGTTGCGCGGCCTCGACCAGCTTCGCGACGATGTGCTTGGGCGTGGGTCCGTCGGGATTGCCCATGCTCATGTCGATGATGTCATCACCGGCGCGCCGCGCCGCCATCTTCAACTCGTTGGTGATGTTGAAGACGTACGGGGGAAGGCGCTCAATGCGGGCGAACTTTCTCATGGCGGATCGCTGGTATGGCACCGCAGCAGCGCTGATCCAGCCGCGCCGCAGTGCAAAAAGTTATAATGTTACCGGACACTTACAGCAGGGGCAAACCTTGAAGCTGCATCTCGATTCGGCCACTGCCCTGAACACGTTTACCGGCTACGGCGAGGGCTACGTGGTGGTGAACGGCGAACGCATCGAGCGCAGCGTGGTGGTGCTGCCCGAGCGCATCCTCACCGACTGGCCGGCGGCGAGCTTTGCCAGCCTCGCCCCCGAACACTTCGCCGCGCTCGCCGCTCTCGGCCGAGAAATCATCCTGCTCGGCACCGGTACGCGGCTGCGGTTTCCGCGCCCGGAGATCATTCATCCGCTGATCCGCGCGGGCGTCGGGGTCGAAGTGATGGACCTGCAGGCGGCCTGCCGCACCTACAACATCCTGATGGCCGAGCAACGCAAAGTGGCGGCGGCGCTGCTGTTCGCATGACGCCCAGCCCGCGCCGCGCCCTGCTCGCGCTGCTCGCGGGGTTCGCTCTCCTGTGGTTCTGCAATCTCGGATACCGACACCTGGTCAAGCCCGATGAGGGCCGCTACGCGGACATCCCGCGCGAGATGGTCGCCAGCGGCGACTGGCTGACGCCGCGCATCAACGGCTACAAGTATTTCGAGAAACCCCCGCTTCAGTACTGGGCAACCGCAGCTTCGCTCGCCGCCTTCGGCATGAACGAATGGGCCGCCCGGCTATGGCCGGGGTTGACCGGATTCCTCGGTGTGGTGCTCGTGTTCTGGGCGGGTAACCGCCTTTTCGCGCCGCCGGCGGGCCTTCTGGGCGCGGCGGTGGCGGGAAGCTCCGTCCTCTACGTGATCGTCGGCCACCTGCTGACCCTGGACATGGCCCTGAGCTTCTTCATGTCCGCTGCGGTGTTCTCCTTCGCCGTCGCTCAAGGTGAGGCCGACGAGGCGGGGCGAAGGCGCTGGATGCTGTGCGGATGGGCCGCGATGGCGCTCGCCGTCCTCACCAAGGGACTGGTCGGCGTGGTGCTGCCCGCCGGCGCGGTCGCGGCCTACGTCCTGGTGCAGCGCGACTGGAAGCTGCTGCGAAGGCTCTACCTCGTCCGCGGCGGCCTGCTGTTCCTCGCGATCGCCGCGCCGTGGTTCGTGATGGTGTCGCTCGCCAACCCGGAATTCGCGCGCTTTTTCTTCATCCACGAGCACTTCGAGCGTTTTCTCACCAAGGAGCACGACCGCTACCAGCCCGCCTGGTACTTCCTGCCGATCCTGCTGGTCGGGATGCTGCCGTGGGTCGTGAGCCTGTTCCCCGCGCTCCGCGAAGCCTGGAGGCGCACGGCGCCGGCGGGCTTCCACGCGCAGCGTTTCCTGCTTCTCTGGTGTGCAGTGGTATTCGTCTTCTTTTCGGCGTCGGACTCGAAGCTGGTTCCGTACATCCTTCCGCTCTTTCCCGCGCTGGCTCTTCTGATAGGCGACTACCTCGTGTCCGCGGGCCGGCGCGTGCTCCTTGCGCAGTCGGCCGTCGCCGCCGTGCTGGGAATCGCGCTCGCCGTCGCCGCCCCCTGGGCGCCGGACTTCGCGTCGGATGCGGTGCCGCCTTCGCTGCTCGAGGGCTACGTGCCGTGGCTCATCGCCGCTGGACTCGCCCTGCTGACGGGCGGGATATTCTGCGCGGCGTTCCTCATACGCGGCATGCGCGTTCCGGCTGCGCTTTGCCTCGCCTGCGGGGGCCTCGCGCTCGCCCAGACCGCGCTCTCGGGGCACGAGAGCTTGGCGCCTTCGCTTTCCGCGTATCATATCGTCGAGAAGATCCGGGACCAGGTGAAACCGGATACGCCCTTCTATGTCGTGGAAACCTTCGATCACACGCTGCTCTTCTACCTCGGAAGAAAGGTCACCATGGTCTCGGTGATGGACGAGCTCGCCGATCCGATCGGACGGGCGCCGCGGGACTTTCTTCCGGACGCAGCGGCGTTCGCGCGCGCCTGGGAGGCCGACCGCGAGGCGTTCGCCATGTTCAACATCAACGATCTTCCCGCCTTTCTCAAGGCGCACTCCGTGGCGATGCAGGTCGTCGCCACCGACCCGCGCCGCGTGATCGTGAGGAAGCCGTGAACGCGGTCACCTTCGCTCTGCTCATGACCGGCGTCCTGCTGAACGCCGCCGCGCAGCTTCTCCTGAAGGCCGGCACCAACGTGGTCGGCCAGTTCGCTCTCACCGCGCAGAACATCCTGCCGGTAGGCACCAAGCTCGCCCTGGAACCGCATATCGCGGGCGGACTCGCCTGCTATGTGGTCAGCGTCGCCGTCTGGATCGTTGGACTGTCGCGGGTCGAGGTGTCGATCGCCTACCCCATGCTCTCCGTGGGCTACGTCGTGAATGCCGTCGCGGCCTGGTACCTGTTCGGGGAGTCGTTCACCGCGCAGAAGCTGATCGGCATCGCCTTCATTATCTGCGGCGTGTTTCTGGTGGCGCGCAGCTGAGTATCCGTGGCCGGCGATTCTTTCCTGCCTTTCACCCGCCCCTCGATAGACGAGGACA
>Ga0137409_10003401_pt2 | contig 13041 bp, 19 predicted proteins | sample CZODoug1_16funga_FD_122059 | JGI IMG/M metagenome (GOLD analysis project Ga0137409, IMG submission 122059) | Vadose zone soil fungal communities from Angelo Coast Range Reserve, California, USA - CZODoug1_16fungal (Hybrid Assembly) | ecosystem: Environmental > Terrestrial > Soil > Vadose zone...
GGGAGTGCAGGCAGCTCTGTTGGAAGTATCATCGCAGAGAATGCAAAGACTCTTGAACAAAAGGTTGCAGGTCTGCAAGATCGGTATGAAATCTTCTTCAAGGGAACTACAAAGAAGTATCACGAAGTTCTTGGAGACTATGATTACAACATGAATCTTGTTGAGAATTCCGTAGATTCTACTCTTAAGCGAGAGGGGAGACTTTCTGATGTTCTACCCGACTTACGAGGGGATACAAACCTCAACGAATATCTTGATTGGCACCAGCGGCAGAACACAAGACTGGTGCGTAACATGGTTGAACTCGCTAACGGTCAACTCTTCGCAGAACTTCGCGCCATTGGAGAGCGATACACACTTGCGGAGACAAGTAAATTCGGTAAGACTCTATCATACTTTACTCGTTCAACTGAAAACCCATTCAATTCCTATATTAAAACTACTCTTGGAATCTCGCCGAAAACTGAATATTCTCTCTGGCAAGAAGCTAATGAGAAGTCCGAAGCCTTTTTCGGTACTGCCTTCAGAGCTGCGAAAGAAACCTTTGGAGCTGCATCTAAGGGAATAATTAGCTTTGAAGATGCAGTAAGAACAACTAACTCTTTTGGTCTTGGCAATCCTTATGGAGATGCAATAGAAGGCATAAAGAATTATGGAATCGCAACTAAGTTACCTCCCGAAAGATATCTATCTAAATTCGTCAGTCTTGCCAATAGCGCACTTAGTGCTACCGTTATTCGTCTCGATGTTTTTCAAACTCTTATTAATGCAGTATCTACTCCTATTCTTCTTGCCAGCGAAACCAGCGCAGCAATTAAGAAGCTTACTCAAGTGGAACTTCCTGATGCCGCTGGCAGGCTTGTACCTGCTCCTACTCGTCCTATCTTCAATGCTGTACGTGATTATTTTGGGGATACAGGAAAAGAACTCCTGACAAAGTATCATGACTGGAATGTAGGAGTAAGAAAGCTTACAAGTGATTATCATGAGCTTCTTGATAATGTAAGTCTTGTGGGGAATGAGACAGTAGATGTGCTTCAGGGAAAGATGAAGAAGATTGTAGACTTGGGAGCGAAACTAACGCTAGCAGATAGAACAGAAGAATTTGTTCGTTTTGTTGCTGCAAGGACAGCGGATAATATCTTCAGTGCAGCAGGATTTGAAGGAATGGATTTACAGCAGCAAGTAAGAACTTTTGTAAATCGTGTGCATGGAAACTACGTTTCCTCTCAGCGTCCAGTTGCTTTTCAAGGTCCAATTGGACAAGCAATGGGTCTTTTCCAGACCTATCAGTTTAACCTAATGCAGCAAGTCTTTCGCCATATTGAAAACGGAGATAAGAAATCGCTCGCAATCTTATTCGGTTTGCAATCTTCTCTATTTGGTCTTCAGGGGCTTCCGGGATTCCAAGCCTTGAATACTCACATCGTAGGTAACGCTTCCAATAATCCAGATCACACAGATTTCTATAGCAGCTTTCCACAGACTTTTGATAAGAAACTCGGGGATTATCTCCTGTATGGTACAGTAAGTAACTGGCTAGGAACTGGACTTTATACGCGAGGCGATATCCAGCCTCGGCAGATAACAATTCTACCGGTAAATCCTTTGGATTATCCTGCGGTATCTGGCTCAATTAAGTTCCTTTCTAATCTTTACAATGTTGCAGAAAAGACAAAAGATGGAGGTAATCTTCTCAATACAATTACTCAAGGGTTGGAACACAACGGAATCAGTCGCCCTTTGACCGGCATCGCTCAAACCGTCCAGGGTTACACTACAACCTCTCAGGGATCGCTAATTAGTGCGAGCAATGACTGGTTCAGTCTGACTTCAGCCGCTCGTATGGCGGGTTCCAGACCGTTGGATGAAGCTCTAACGATGGATGCTCTCTACAGGAAAACCGCTTATCAAGCAAAGGACAATTCAAGGATGCAACAGCTTGGAGAAGCTGTAAAATCAACTCTTGTGGGGGGCTCTTCTCCAACTGAACAACAAATTGCTGAATTTGCATCTCGATACGCAGCAAGCGGTGGGCGCGTTGAGAACTTTGGCCGTAAAATGCTCGAATGGTCGAAAGATGCGAATATAAGTGTTGCCAACAAAATTTACATGAACTTGAAGTCACCCTTGAATGTAAATATGATGAAAGTAATGGGTGGTCAGGAACTTCCGGATTATTCATTTGGTGCAGGCGCAGCATCAACAATAGGTGCTAAGTCTGCCGCAATTGCGCCCTAATGCGTCTTGCAAAGCAGTCAGAACGATGCTCTTCATTTTCTCCCCACCAAGATTGAGAACAGAAGTTACACCTACTATAGGCGTAATCTCGATTCGGCTTTCGATGACTCCATTCAAGTAAGTCCTCAAGAAGTTTCTTCAACTTCACATCTTTCTCATTCTGCGGGTCAAGAGTATCATCTCCCATTTAATCTCCTTTACCTTTCTTCTCCGGTGGCAAGTCCATATGTAGAGTTTTTTGCAGGTCATAAACTACTTCTTTATGCTCTTCCGGTGTCTTTCCTGCTATGATTCCTCCCTTTGGCATAATCTTTCCATCAGGACCAAGAATTGCAGAGATGCCAATGAGTTCATCAGGAGCACGTTCTGAGAAGAGAATTGGCATTCGCTTTCGTTGCAAAGCCCTGTGGAGCATATCCATTATATCAACTGCGTTATAATCTCCATCAACGAGAATATCACAGTAAGTAGCAATCATTGCGAGAGCTTCTTCAAATGTATGTGCTTGCTTCTGAAGAGATCGCGAGAGATCAGGATGCATCTGAAGTTCTTTTTGAAGAGCAATTACGACAGCATGAAAGTAATGAAGGTGAGCCATTTTATATTCCTATTCCTTTCCTTTCTTCCTGACTTAACAGATTCCAGTCCACATGCTTCTCCTCTCTTCTCTTCTCTGCTCTTGGCAAGAAACCTTTTCCTGGTACTCGGATTATCTTCTCTGCTTGCTCTAAGTTTTGTAAGATGATTGCAAGTTCACTTGGCTTATCTAAATCTCTATGAACTTCTTTCCAGATATCCTTTATCTCAATTGTTCTATCTGTATTCTCCATCATACCAAGAATCCGGTTAATGATATCTCCATGTTTCCCTTTTCCGAATTCTCCCAAGGCTTTACTCATTAGATGCTCTGCCGCTGCTAAGTAAGTGTTTGCTTCTTTAACAATTCTACTATTGATTCTGTTTGTCTTGTAACTTGCTGTGACTGAGAGAATGATTTTAATGAGTTGAGTAAATCGGCGGCTTGAATAAGTCCTGAATCGTATATCCGGTAAATCTTTCCATTGTTTATAAATCTCATCGAGCACTGTATCAGCTTCTGAATCCGTCTGTGCACGACCGCTGACTTGCTGTTTAATCTCCTGCAACTCTTTCTTAATGGCTTCCTTAACTTCCTGAGTTGCATCCGTTGGGAATGTAATACGCTCACCTGTTGGTTCTCCATAAATGAGAAGTATTCGACTTAAGAATCCTGTTGCCATTATTTCCGGAGGAAAAGCAAGAGCAAAATTTTCTTGATTAGTACCAGCAAGAATGTTACATACAGGAAAAGGAATAGTAACACTCCTGCCATTCTTAATTCTATCCCTATAAACTGGCTCGTCAAAATCCCATAACTCGCCAAGCAGATTACAAAAATCAATATTCCCTCTACCAATAAAGTTGATAAATTCATCTGCTACAATCCAACTCGCATGCGTTTCTGCGGTAGCCTCAATTCCTTCATTGCTATCTCCCCACAAATTTGTTGCAGTTGTTGCATCGTAACTTCGCTTGGTGGTATGCAACAAGTCAAAATCTTCTTCCCGTTGTAGATCAACAAGGAACTTTTCTTTTGTTGTTTTATTTGCACTAAAATCCGTATAACCAGAGGCTCCAAGGAGTTTTTTAACAAGTTTGATTGAAGTACTTTTTCTAGCTCCTGCCTCTCCAATAAGCATAATGTAGAGATTGGGAAAAACTCTAAAGTTTCCATGTTGAAAGTAGAAACTTCTAGATAATAAGGAGGCAATTCCTGACATACAACACCACCTATGGTATGTATTAGGAACTTCAGGGGCACACTTGGCGAAGTCAAGATACAAGGAAAATATAGAGGTTTCATGCATGTTCAACCTTGATTCGTTTATTCTTCTGCTGTTCTAAATTAGTTGACCATTTGCAATTAATTTTTTCATAATTTCCGTTATTTTCTATTCTATCTAAAGTCATTCCTTCTGGTCGTTTCCCCATATCATCTAGGAAATTAAAAAATTCTTCTCTCCAACGAATACATACTGTAATTCCTCTTCCTCCATAATATTGATACTTTTTATGTTTAGGATTATAGCATCGAGCAATCATTGCACTCCAAGAATTATATTCTCTTGGATAATTCTTTTTCATAAAACAAAAACCACAAGATTTTGCTTTTGTTGCTTTTCTTTGCACTGTCATTTTTCCACATCTACATTGATATCGGATTAAAATATGACTATCAGAAGCCGAGGTTTTTCCTATTTCTTCAATTATTGTTAATCTATTCATTCCATCTCCTTCAATTCATTCCAGTACTTTGCTTCTCCCTTCAATGCAACTGGAATTGTAAATGTCCTTGCTATTCCCTTCCAGTCCTTTATTGTCATTGGATGTGTCATACACTCCCTTACTTTAATTGCAAGATCACGTCTGTTACTACGATAAGAAAAAAGTACTGAATCATGAATTTGAGCATGAAGCCTAAAATCCATTGGATTAGCCAGCGCAATTTCATAAAAAATCCTCTTCCAAGAATGATTCAACCATTGTGCATTTAGACATTGTTGAGGATGTGCTGCATAGACAGACTTGTGATGTTTTACTTTGGAAGGATGCCCAAAGCAGTAGCGAGTCCATCCAGTTTGTCCGATAAGAAGTCTAGTGCTTTCAACAGTATGGACAAGATAATCATAATAGTCAGTACGCAGAGTTGGATAAGCGCGATCATATGAATGAACAAGATACTCAGCAACTTGCCGAATCGTCCAAGTAGGATCAAGCTTAAGTAGTTTTTGAGCATTTAGAACAAGTTCGATCCCAAGGATATCAATAAACTTTTGCCAGCTTGTAAGGTTATTGTTACTTCCATGGTTGACTCTCTTGGAGAGTTCTCTAATATCTTTGTTAAGCACTTCTCCATTCTCGCTAACGATTTGGTTATACGGGATTCCGAAAAACCGTTCGACGTTAATTGCATGGAAATCTTTATCTGATTCAACAACATCAATAAGATTTTTGTCTCCAGATAAATACGCTGTATCTCTAGCTTCCGCTTGTTCTCCATCTGCTTCTCCTAGGTAAAATCCTTCAGGAGCGCAAAACATCTGTTTAATGCTAAGAGCTTCTTTTTTATCTCTGGGAATATTTTGTATCTGAAGCCCACACCAGAAATGATGTTCTTGCGATGCCATTCTGCTCGTATCTGTTCCATGCGGATTGAGTTGATAAAGTACATTATTGGAACCTGGATAAAAAATGGAGTCTTTGGTGTAGGACGTTGCAAGTTTTCTTTCTTCTCTATATTTACCTGCATAGGTAACAATGCGCTTATTAAGTGGATGCCGGGCGGCGACTTTGTCTCTTCCAACTTTTCCAGTACTTGTAATATCTTTACTCCCAAGGGCGGCAAATAGCTTTTGTGTCTGTTGCCATGAACTGGGATTATAATTACTATTACCAACCATCGTCCGTACAGAGGATAATTTTTCATTCATCTTCTCCTCAAGCAGGCTTCTCGTTGAAAGAAATCTGCTCTTCTCTACTTGTATTCCAGTATTCTCGGATAGGAGGCAAGGATAGACAAGAGGAAATTCCAGCAGGTAATTATTAGTAGCCCATTCAGGCATCTCAGCAATAAGAGCAAGGAAACTGATAGCGGTTCCATATGCATCTCTTGCATTGTATCTATAAAATTCCTCAAGATTACCGTGAATCTCACTCTTCCAATACTGAAAAGTATGAAGCATGTAACTAACAATAAAAGCCAGGTCCTTGGGAAGTTCACTGTACCAGCTATGAAACAGGTTAATGGTATCCCAATACCAAGCTCGTAAGGGAGCGTTGAATCGAAGAAAATAGCTGTTGTCGTACTTTCCATTCTGAGTAATCTTCGGCGCAGGGAGATCATTGAATTTCCTTATCCAAGTAAGAAAGTAATTACTGTTACAAGGAATAACAACGACGTGAGTTCGATAACTTCCAGACTCAAACCAAATACCACAGTAGCCAACACATTCGATAGCGAGTAGTTCCTTATTCGTCTCAATATCCACAGCAATATAATTAGCCCGAGAGAATAGGTCAAACAAATCTCCCACATTGCTTTCACTAGCCAGTTCCCATGTAAAGTTGGTCTGAGGAAACCAAGACCTAGCATCTGTGAGCTTGGATATGTAACGGGAATATAAATGCTTGCCATAAGGTATTGTAACAATATGCTCAGGCAAAGGAGCCACCAAAAATTTAACGTCACGTACTGTAATAAGACTTCCGGAGTAGTCATCAATGCTTCCAGTTTTGTTAATTAACTTACTAAGAGTTGTGGGATTACAAGTAATAATCGCATCTAGTTTTTTTTGCTTGGCAACAGAAGTAAGTTCATAAAGAATTGTAGGACTTACATCAGAAAGATGAACTGTATGACCATTAAAAAAGCTTTTAAGCAAAGGGAGAAAAGGACGGTCAGAAGGAGAACAATTAAAAAGAAATTGCATGATTTGAACTTTGATTTCTGTTTTGTTCAAAAGAATTAGCCCAGCGGCAATTTTCTTTTTCATAATTTCCATTATTATTTTTTCTATCTATAGAATTTTTATCTTCAGGACAAATTCCCATATCTTGTAGAAAATTAAAAAAATCAATTCTCCATCTTTCACACACAATTATTCCTCTTCCTCCATAATACTTATAATCTTTACAACTTTTAGTATAACAACGATACATAATATTATTATATGTATTATATTCTTTTGGAAATTTTTTATTTAAATTACAATGACCACAAGATTTTGGCTTCCTGTATTTATTTGTAATTGTAATGTTACCACAATCACATCTACACTTAAGAAGTAAATGTGATTGTTTATTTCTTCCTGCTTCTTCTAAAACAGTAAGTCTATTTCTCATTTTTTTGCTTCTGCTTTACCTCACCTCTATGCACTTTACCTTTAAGAATGCAGACATGAACATAGCTTCCTGCGGGTATTCCCATCTTTTTGTGTGGGCCTGTTACTGTTCTTACCTTTCCTCCTTGCTTAACGCAGTTGTCAAAACCGGCGGGCATAAGAATTCTCCTAGCTGTTAAAAGAAAGCAGATTGCAGAGATGGACGCACTACATTCCCTGATTGCAGATTGCAGTGCGTCCGTTCGTACTTACGCGATTGTGAGCTTCTTCAGTTGCATGAAGTCTCTTTGTTTCTCTTTGTTATGCGTTCTCACAACTACGATGATAACATCCAGCCCCTTGCTGTTTGTCATCGCTTCATTGTAACTCTTTGCATTCAGAAACGTATAGATGGGTCTGATTGCTTCTTTGAAAAATCCCTTGCCTGTTTCATTGTCCATCATCCAAGCAAGTGTTGCAATGTCTCCTACCTTGACTTCCGGAGCTTGCTCTGGATTCCCAAGCTCAATGATTTCAACTACCGTCATCGGAAGATCAATCGCCGCTTTTTCACTGATGATCTTGTTTCTGAAACCTTCCGCCAGTTTTACTTTATAAGCTCCAGTCGGAAGTTGAATGAAACCTGGAAGATCTTCAATGTCATCCAGAGTTCCATCAAGCAAGCTGGTCATGCTGTCAAGTTTCGCTTTCTGTTCTGCATTCAGTTGTTGCTCAGACATTTTTTACTCCGTATGGTCAGTTAATTAATGAGTAAAGTCGTTAATCTCGTCTTTAGGTAGCAAACCTACTCACTGTTGCTCGTATCCTCCTTTATCTTCTCTGTTGATGCTTTTATCATTGCATATCCAACTAGCAATATTATTGCATCAAAGAAAAGAACTGTAAAGATCATGGGAACCATCCACCAGTCGAAGGCACTTTGAAAGACAGGGTAGATGTGAAAGATGTAGAAGCTTCCCCAGATGCCAGTAAGAATCATAGCGACACCTAAGGAAGCAATGAGAGTTGCGCGAAACATCTTAAGGACCAAGAGTAACTTCTACAAGTCGAATATATCCAATGATATCATGCCAACTATCTTTGTATTCTGCATCTCCATTAAGAATTCTTCCTATCTTATGAGCTGTCATTTCTAATGCTTCTTTTTTATCATCCGAAAGTTTTTCCCAATTCGGACTCTTGTACATTGCAAGTTTTATTGATTGCGAAATTCTAGCGTGAGTCTTAAAGACTCCGTAACGATTGCCTCTTTCTTCAAGAGTTTTATCTATGTTTTCGTTAGTCATCTTTCCACCAATCCGCGCCGAGTTGAACTCCTGCTGCTGCTACAAGACCTCTCTTGATTAGAAGTAATGTAGCAACTCCTGTAGATACTGGTTCTTCTTCTATATTCTCATTTACTCCCACCATTGTTGCAAAAATTACTGCACCTTTGTCATCTTCTACATAGATTTTCATTTCGATATTACTCCTTTGACTTCAGTGAGAATTGCAGTTGCAGACTTCTTTTGTATATCGAAAAAAGGCTTCAAACTTACTTCTTCCGGCTTCATATCTTCTACTTTTACATTTGTTCTACTTCCTGTACTTATATTCAGAAGATATGTTGTTGCAGAACCAAAGGTATGTTTCTTGTTTCTTACATCTACATGAACTATATGATCGAAATACTTTCCTACTCCTCTTGAGTAGTTTCTTGTTCCGCAAAGCGGAAAGACTTTAAGCTTTCCATCTTCTAGTTCTGCTTCTATTGTGTGTGCAATACAGATGTGATTCTGAGGAGAATGCTGAATGCCACTAAGGAATTTTGTTAATAGTTGTCCTTGTGGCATGTATTCGTCCCAACCGGGTTTGAATGTATCTTCTTTATCTTTTGTCAGATGATTCATGATACTATCTCCAAGCTGAGATAGATTATCCCAGACAATTATCCAATCGAGATCAAGAGCATGAAGATTGATTTCTTCAATTGGATTCTTCTCTTTAAGACAAAGAAAACAGGAAACTTTACCGTGCTGAAGGCAGACTTGATAAGCTCCAGGCTTCATTACCTTACGGCAGGTTTCTGCTGCTATTGGATAATCTCCAGTATCAGGAAGCACTATAAGTCGAATCTTTTCTTGCTGAGCCGCAGGAAGTTTATAAAGTACTGAATGGCCTCCATCAAGAGAGAACCAGAAGAGATTGAAGTACTTAGTAAGTTCTCCTACAAGCTCAGACTTCCCTACTTTGGGATCTCCAAAGACAATAAGATGTTGTGCCTGCCGCTGTGCGACTTCGGAGAGTTTCATGTAGGAAGTTTATACACAACACAAGAAACTTCAGGAATTGTTTCTCCATCTTCAATCATATTGTGTAAATCAGACTGTGCTTCTTCTTTTAAATTTTGTAACTTTTCTCCTTCTGTTTCTCCAGGCATATTTGTTTCATCTATTTCAGCAATTTCAATGATTGTAGAAATGATTGCAACTTTCATTTGTATTCTCCTAGTGATGTTTCGCAAGCTGAGAGTCAACGAGATCAATAAGACTTATGTTAAAACTAAAGTCTGAATCTTTTTCTTCTCTTACTTTCGGATTCTTCTCTACAAGTAATTCTGTATTCATTTCACATATGTCAAAGAATTGACACGGACGAGAGAAGCTAAAGCAATTCCATCCGTGCATGGGAAAGATTCCATCTTCGATATACTTACTGATTTGTTCTGTCTTTTGCATAATACTTTTAATCCACACAGCTCGCTGAAGATGGTTTTTAGGAAATGGGAAGGCTTCATACTCACAGACTGAAGTCTTATATACGTAATACAAAACCTTAAAGTTACTCTCAAGTGCAATCCCTAGCTTCTGACTTACATAATCCAGAATCAGACTGTAACCCAGAGCTTGTCCTGAATTCTTATACATTGCAGGATGTACATTTGTAAATCTTGTTGTCTTAAGTTCGAAGACTAGAAGCTTTCCATCTCTCTTATCCCTTAGAACAAGATCAATGAAGCCTCTTACTTTAAACTCATTAAGACAGAATACTCGGAAGCCAAGTTCAACCGCCGGCTTGCCATCTACATATACGAGTTCATAGTTAACACTCAACTGTGCAAAATGAGGAAGGAATTTCTCAAACGCATACATTGCCCACCAGAAAGTCTTACGCTTAAAGTTTCCTTCTTCATCAAACAAATCTCGCTTCCAAGCAAGGAACATCTTCCAGATTGCAACTTCCTTGCTTTCTTTCATAAATATGCTTTGTACTCCTATTCCTACAATCTTTCCAAAACTCAGGTCCTCATTATCTTCTTTCTCTCCTCCTTTACCACTCAAGCGATATAGTTCATACTTCCTTGGACAGCGTTCTACTGTCTCATTGCTTGAATGAGAGAGAAGTTTGAGAAGAGAGACTTGAGTAGGATTATAGATCATCAAGAGTTAGGCTTGATAATTTTTGCTTTATTGGTATTGCAGAAGGAGCTTGTTGATATAAATCCTTTGGATATATATAAACTTCAAACCAGATTCCTTTTACTCCACAAGTTTCTTCATTCAATCCTGCACGTTGATAAGAGCAGGAAGAAACTTCATAGACTTTTTCTCCTGAAACCAGATTAATTCCAGTTTCTTTCTTTGTCTTGCTGCACTTCCATTCTCTCCAGTTTTCTGGCCGAAACCTGTTACCGAGAACAAACTGACAGTTGCAGCAAAATCTGTCTTTTTCTGTCGGAGAGATTATATTCTTATCAATTGATAAAGCTATTTCCATGAACTTCCTTTGCTTGATTTACTTCTATTACTGCGAGTTGCAAGAATGTTGCAGTTGCAACTAGAATTGCTCTATCAAGAGTCTCTTTCAATGTCTCGGTAGGAACTAACGGAAATCTTTCTCTTATATATTCTCCGCAACAATTCGCATTCAGCATGATATATTCAAAATTATTCTTGACTCCCCAAAGTTGAATATGCATTCCTTGCAGATATTTTTCAACTAGAAGTTTTGGTAATTCCGGCGTTGTTTCCATCTTTCCTTGCTTCCGTTGAAACTTTCTCCACAGCGGTATCTGCTCTTGTATAAGGCTCAAACCAAACTCCTTTAGGTCCGCAGAATCGTTCATCACTACGAGTATCTTTACAGAACTGGGCTTTGTAATCCGGGTATTCGGTATGAGTTACAGGACTTACTTTGATTGTTTTATTCTTAGGTGAATGACATTGAGCGTTTATATGAAAATCATCAAGACGATAAGGGAGTTTCGCCCAGCGACATTCAGAACAAGGAAAGATGCCTTCTGCCTTTAGAACTTTTGTTGCATCTCCAGCACTCATCTTATATGTCATCCATAGTAAGTTGATTCAAAGGAACTTTACCTTTGCTTGTCTGTCCTTGCTTAGACTTACTCATTGCTTCTGCAATTACTACTCTTTCTTTCTTTGCAAGTCCACTCACTATCTTTCCGATTTCTTCTTCGGAAATCATGTGAACGAGGTCTTCATTCTTATGCAGAGTAACATGAATCTCTCGCAATAGAGTTTCAAAGCCTGGATTATTTTCAATCATCAGGCTTTGCATACGAGAAATCTTCTCTTGAAGTTGCTGAAGCTGGGTAAGAGGAACTGGATCAGAAGCCATTTAAGCTTTTTCTGTCTTAATGATTATTGTTTGTTTATGCTCGAAACATTTTTCTTCTAAAGGTAAAGGAAAGCAATCTTCCATAAAGGTGCTACAAGAAGTTAGAAGAAAAAGAGAGATAAAGAAAAGATATCTCATATCTGTATCTCCTCAGCAGTTTTTGGTTCATCAATTCCAAACTTCTGACGCAATCTGAACGTCACTTTCCCGCCTTCTTTATCTGAAGTTGCGAGAAGTCGCAGCGGATCATCTTGATTCGCAATCTTGAATCCTGCATCTTCATCTTTTTCCTTCCTCATCATTCTTACTATACGATTGTGAACAAGATGATTGCATCGAAGAATAACAATTCTATTCTTCTTGAGTAATTCCCAAGCTTGTTTATACTTTCGCGGGACTCTCAATCTCGATTACTTCATAGTAAGTTTCTTTCGGTTTATCCTCAAAAGAAGTTTTATAATGGACTTCAGCTACAGGATTAACATTTTTAATCATTTTAAAACTAAAAACTTTGCCTTCACTTCCTACTCTTATATCTACAATTGCACAGAGTTCTTCTTGTGCAGTCTTATACTTACTCATTTTCACTCGGAAAGATTCAGCAGATTCCGCGGATGGAAACAAAAGCGTTAGTCTCTTTCCATCAAGAAGTTTTGCATAGATATCCTGAAAATTAAGATTATCCATGCGATATATCTTGATCGAATTTAACTCTAAATCCTGCTGCGTGTTTATGTCCTCCACCTCCAAACTTCTTTGCAATTTCTCCTACATCGAGTCCATCATCTGAACTTCGCAAACTGTAGACTCTTCCTTCTGGAGTATCCATATAACAAGCTGCGAAAGGTTCACCCTTTCCCATTATGTGACCTGCATCGGAGGAAAAGATATATGGAAGATTTGCAACTGGAACATTCCAACCTGCAATCTTTGTTCTTGTCTGACAGACTGCAAGAAGTTCATGAATGTCTTTGAAATGTTTTCTTTCAATCGTAACACCTTCCAGGAAAAGATGATATACATCTTGTTCCATTAGTTTATCCCAGATATCAAAATCATAGGGATAACTAAAGATTGCTGCCTGAACTTCTCTTGTTCTCGGAATTTTGAATTGCCAAAGATCACGATCTTGAATATGATCTATCAATCTTGGAGCTTCTAAGTTTGGAAAGAAATGATTCCAAGTAATCATTGCACCACTTCTTTCCATATCAAATACTGCTCCTTCAAATCCCTGCAAATCTTCCATTGCAGTTTTATG